>Ga0335074_10003124_pt1 | contig 22556 bp, 10 predicted proteins | sample Lox_Sample_23_FD_206715 | JGI IMG/M metagenome (GOLD analysis project Ga0335074, IMG submission 206715) | Soil microbial communities from Loxahatchee National Wildlife Refuge, Florida, United States - Lox_Sample_2.3 | ecosystem: Environmental > Terrestrial > Soil > Wetlands | place: USA...
AAATTAGATAAGTTGGGAAAAGAAGAACTTTAAAGGAAGACTCCTCTTTAAAGTCATATAAGATTAATATGTTAGAAGTTGATTTAAGTTGGCTATTAGGCGGAAAGGGCTTTACTACTTTATATACTTTATATTATAATAGATATAGAGTTAACACTGCTGCTTTAGCTAATATTAAAGCAAATGCTTTTACTCTTTTTAATGCTAAGTGTACTAGGAAGATCTTTAAATTTTTAAACACCTTATTAGAAACACTAAAATAGCTTGTTCCTATTAGGGGATATAACAAGCAAGCTAGGAAACCTATTATATTAATCTTACAAACCTATTTACAAGTTAACAGACAACAATTATATAATATGCCCTTTCTAGTTACAAACTTAAAGTACTATAATGTTATTTTTAGCTATAAATAGTTGGCCTACCTTAATCTTTAGCTTGACGCATAAAATAGGCAGTTGATTTAGCCTGTAAAGCTGCTACTAACACCTTCTTTTAATAAGGAAATTATAGTTATTATATAAGACCTCTTAGAACCTACTACTATCAATTTAGCTTACTAAGCTAATACTACTTATAAGGACTAAGCATTTAAGGATGCAATATGCTATAAGAAGGTTTTAATCTTAAAGCAGTTAAAGCTAGTAACTACAGCCCTTAATAACTGTAGTTATCAGGCTAAGACTACAACTCCTATTAGGGCTTAAGAAACCACTTGGGAACTTACTAATTAAAGGATTACTATAAAGATTGCTATAAACTTAAAATTAACTGTATATAAGATGTAAGCCCTAAAAGATATTACTAAGCACTTAAAACGTATTAATTAAAAGGACAGCTTATAAAGGATGAAGAGGGAACTATAAGGTAAGCCTACAACTACAATTAACAGACAACTTATAAAACGAGTTAAACGACTTATAAACCTTCTACTAGTTAATATCTATTTTATTAGTGCTATAAGATTCTATTAAACTATTATTTAGCTTGAAGTTCAACCTTTTATTATTAGTTTGTACAAAATCAACTAGATTATTAAGGAAAAAGAAGCTGAGACTATTTAGGAGAAAGCTACTTAAAACGAATTAACTAACAAAAAACTAATTACTTAAAAGCTTCCCTCTTATACTTACAATCTAGCAGACATCTTCTTAAAAGCTGTTTTAAACGTACTCTTACCTTATAGGAAATACAATTTGAAAATCAAACTAGAAAAAGGCTACAACTTAAGGATTAGCCCTTTATATTAGTATTTAGCTAAGGAATTTTAAACTTGCAAGTAATACCTTATTAACAATTTAAATAAAGGATTTATTGCACCTAGCTAGTCCCTATTTGTAGCCCTTATTCTTTTTGCTTATAAATTAAACAAAGGACTTTAATTTTATATTAACTACTATAAGCTAAATGCTATAACTTATAAAGACAGTTACCTACTCCTATTATTAGATAAAATATTAGCTTGAATTAGTAAGGCTAAGATCTTTATTAAGTTGGATATTTATTAAGCGTTCTATTAGATACAAATAGACTTAGCCTTAAAGGACCTAACTACTTTTTAGACTTATTATAAGTGCTACAAGTACAAAGTAGTCCCTTTTAGACTTACAAATAGCCTAGCTACATACTAGTAATATATAAATAATATATTCTTTAAATATTTAGACGACTTTTATACAGCCTATTTAAACGACATCTTAATCTACTCTAAAAATAAGCTGGAATATAAGGAATATGTTTGTAAAGTCCTTTTAAGGCTTTATAAAATAAGGCTTTAAATGGATATTAGGAAGTTAGAGTTTAATGTTAAGCGTACAAAGTACTTAGAATTTATTATTAGTACTAATAGTATTAAAACAGACTTAGAAAAGATAGCTGTAATTAACTAATAAGAGCTATTAAGATTTATAAAAGGGGTACAGTTATTCTTAGGATTCTACAACTTCTACTAGTATTTTATTAAGGATTATAAACGAACTATAAGGCTACTAAACCGTTTGACTTGTAAGAGTTAAATCTTTATATTTAATACATCTTATTAGTAGGCTTTTAATAAACTTAAAAGACAACTAGTTGCTGTACTCCTACTAGTCTACTTCAACTTAAACAAGTCTACTTAAATAGAAACAGACGCCTTAAACAGTATGGTAGTTGGAGTCCTCTCCTAATAGCAGTCTAATAAGGAATAGCACTTAGTATCATACTACTTAAAGATAATAATTAATATAGAGCTCAACTACTTAATTTACAATAAGAAAATACTAGTAATAGTCTTAAGTCTCTTATATTAATATGTACACCTTATAAGGACCTTAAATACTATTTAAATTGTATCTAACTATAAGGCCTTAAAATACTTTATAACTATTAAGGCAGACATATACTATTATTAATTGAAAAATGCAACATTAAAACTCAAACTAACTATTTACATTTTAAAGCAATTAAGAACACCTTAAAGAGAAAGGGATGCCTTCTAGCAAAGCTGGGACACTAGCTGGAGGGCCACCGGCGTCGCGCTAGCAGAGCGCGAGCGACGTGTAAGGATAGCGCGACAGAGACTAACTATAAAAAGCAATTAAGGACATTAAAGCCTACCTAGCTATAATAGGCTTGCTAGGGAAGACAAAAGACGCGTAGGAATGCGTGTAGAAAGCGGGTGAAGTGCAAGTAGAGGCCTTACAGTCTACTAGCAACAAAAGAAAGGGCAATGTAACAGCTTAAGAAATTGCGAACATTATCAACAAACGCTTCGAAGTAGGCCTCTAGCAACTTAAAAGCAAGGTCGATAATAAACTTAAAACCATCTAGAAGGCCGTACGAGCCTTAGCGAAGCTGTTGTATGTAGATATAACAAAGAGCTTGTACAGTGCAAGCGCGCCCTTAGCAGCACCCCCCCTAATAGAGGTTAAAGCCCCAAGCAGACATTAGAGAGAGATAGTGGTAGTAGCAGGTAAAGAGATAGAGGAACAAACACGTAGAAATAGGAAAGAGCTTGTTGAAGAGCTAAACAAGTAGTATGCAAGCAAAGTGCTAGCAGCATGCAAGTTAGGCAGCAGCAATATACTAGTAACAACTACAAATAGGGCTACACGCTAAGAGATGCAGAAAGAGACAGAATGGATATAGGTGTTCAAAGAAGGGGCGTCTCTTTAGTAGAGGACTTATACTGTTATAATCTATAAAATACAAGTTAACACAATTAATGTTACAAACAAACTAGAAGCTATAAAGGCAATATATAGCTGCAATAGCAACTAGACGGATATAGAGATCCTAGCAGTAGCTTAGTCAAGGAAGACCTTATAGGATAAGAAAAAGGTAGCTCTATTATATGTAAGTGTAGTAGAGCTAGAGCAGGCGAACCGCCTAATAGATGCTAGTATGTGCTAGGAAAACTAGCTCTATAACTATAAGCTGTTCGTTAGGGACTGCTAAGTCACTTAATGTTTTAAGTGCTTTAAGTATAAACACACTAGACGGACCTGCAAAGAGACAGCTAGATACAGCTTTTATAGAGGATAAGGGCATAGTACAAGCATATACTTAAAATAAGACGACTTAGCAAAGCATTAGTGTGCAGCATGTGCTATACTAAAAGTAAGACACTAGGCTTAATCCCCAAATTGCCTAATTCGGAAAAATAGGGTTGTAGCAGTTAGACGAGCATACGCCTAGCAGCCCATACGGTTTTAAGTCCTTAAAAACATAGAGCATACTATAGCAGCAACTCTAATAGTAAGGGTAGAACAAGGGAAAACAAAACTAATTATATAAGAGAAGAAAGTTGTAGCAAGTAGGGGAAGTGCTAGTAGGATGCAAGTGGATAGCTAGCATGCCCTAACAGCCCTAAAACGAATAATAGTAATAGCTAAGTCCGACTTAGATTTAGAAGGCTATATGCAAGTTAAACGCATACGAGCTACTAGCACTAAAGCAGCAGCCCTATAAGGAAGACCTAGGAATATTAACAAGCCTGAGAAAGGCAACTAGAACATTATAACTATACTAACTCCTACTATAACCCCCTAATTATAAGAGAGCTAAAGATCCTATAATACAACATACAGAAAAGCAAGGATAAAGTTATAGTGCTACTCTTAGAGAGTAAATAAGTCTAAGACTTTAATATTCTAGTAATATAAGAGCCTTAGACTAATCCTTTTATGCTAACAACATACAACTTAGCAAACAGCTAGTTCCACTTAGCCTACCTGCTAGAGGCTGGCCGAGCATGCCTTTTTATAAATAAAAGATTAGACTTAAACAGCTAGTAGTATACTAGTATAACACTAAATACAAGTACAATAAGCCTAACAATAAAAGGCCTAACTGTCTATATCTACAACCTCTACAGCCAACTACTAGGGAACTACTAGAATATTACTTATAAGACATTAATCTTTAAGCTGCTAAAGCTACTATAAACACTTAGAGAACATATAGTACTTAGCGACTTCAACTTATACTACTTAATGTAGAACAGCCCTTAAACGGTTATGCAATACAACGTAGCAGACTAGCTATTTGATTGCGTAGTACAAGTAAACCTCTAACTACTACTCCTATTAGGCGCTACAACATAAGAAGCTTGTAGAGGTAGGAGCATAATAGACTTAGTCTTCGAATTAGAGCTAGTTTATATTAGACTAGTTAAATGCAAAGTCCACTTAAACTTAAATTAAGGTTCAAACTACTTTCTTATAGCTACCATTCTAGCATTAGAGCCCTAGCAGGCATTAGTATCTAAAAGGAGAAGCTAGAAGAAGATGGATCTTAAGCTTATAGTATAAGAAGCATAAGCCCTTTATAGGCTGAGAGCTAGTAATATGCTAAAGGAAATTGAGTTATACACTAAATACCTCTTAAACTTTGTATAAAACCTAGTTGAGATTAAAGGTCTAGTCCGAGAAGAAAGAAGGCTTTAAAACGCTTAGATTTAAACTGGCAACTTGCTAATAGACAGCGAGCGGAGGAGAGCAGGCCACGCTAAAAAAAAGAAGATTGCTAGGGAAAAAAGAAGAGCCTTTTAAAAGGACATTTACAATGCCAGCTAGTTGCTAGAGGGTATCTAGAAGCTTGCTAAGTAGGCAAAAACTAAAGGAAGCTAGCTAAGAGAGCTACTAGTTATACTTATACTAGCAACACGCTAGCATACAGCCTGCACTATCTAAGAAAAGATAGAGCTGCTCTACAAGCAGTTCTACCTTACTATTAAAGCAGACTTTAACAATATAAGTAACATTACATTTGCAGACTTAATAGGAGTTAGACCCTTACAGTTAAAATGTAAGGCTACAATTAAAAAGGTAAAGCAGGTAATATGCAAGTAGAAAGCTAGTAAAGCGTTAGGGAAGGACAGGCTACTAGCAGACTTTCTAAAAGCTATAGGAAGGCTAATAGTAGAAGCTATTACTAGCCTGCTAGACGCCTACTAGTCGGCTAGCTACTACCTAGTAAGGTTCTAAGAGGCAAGGACGATCGTACTAAAAAAACTAGGCAAGGAGTTGTATAAAGAGCTTAAAGCTTAAAGACTAATAGTACTACTTAGTACAATTAGAAAAGTTATAGAAACAGTTATAGCACGACAAATCTAACAGTTAGTAGAAGACTACCAGCTACTCCCTAACAAGCAGATAGGAGCTAGACCTAGTAGGTTAGTGGAAATAGCGCTAGAACTCCTAGTTAGACAAATCCACAAAGTTTGAGATATAAGGAAAAACGTAGTGTTAATGCTATTACTAGACATTTTTAGAGCGTTTAATATAGTAGACGCTATTAGACTACTAGATGTCTTATGCTAACAGCACATTCCAATGTGGATCGTATGCTAGGTTAGGGCGTTTATAACAGATTAAACGACAACCCTAATAGTCTAAGGAGAAGAGTCTGTAAACCTCTAAGTTAATGTAAGCGTACTATAAGGGTCCCCCCTCTTGCTAATCCTCTTCCTATTTTACAATGTAGAGCTTCTTGAAATTTGTAACGCCTTTAAAATAAGGACTTCTAGTATAAGGTTTATAAACGATGTTAACATGCTAGCATATAGGCCTAGTACAAAAGGAAACTGCTAGCAGCTAGAGCGTACATACAATAAGTGTGCAGCTTAAGCAAAGAAGTTCGAACTGAAGTTTGCCTCCTACAAATACAAGCTAGTACACTTTACATGCTAGCAGAACGCCTTCAACCTGTTAGCAACTGTCAACCTAAACGGCCTAGCTATAAAATTAAAGCTAGACGTTAAGGTCTTAAGCGTATAGCTAGACACAAAGCTAAACTGGAGCGGCTATTTATAAGAGCTATACTAGCATGCCGCACGACAAACGCTAGTGCTAATTAGGGTTACAGCTTCAACTTAGAGAGCTACCTTTTTAAAGGCTAAGACAATTTACATAGCAGTCATACGACTACTATTAGCCTTTGCAAGCTCGTGCTAGCACTAGCTAGGGAAGACGCTAGTGAAACTTAAGGGTATAGCAGCAAGGATAAGGCCTATCTAAAACTCCTACCTCCACATAGTAGCTAAAGCCTTTTAAGCTACACCTATAAAGAGGCTAGAGATAGAAACCTACATTCTACTACTAGATATCTATTTAGACAGCAAACTCGCAAGCTTCTATAAGAGGCTAGAGGACTCTAGCTAGGCGGTAGTAATATGCTAGGCTTATACTAGCGTACGAGCTAAGCTATGTATGTACAGCTATAAACGAAGAGGGGACCTAGGAGCTCGCAGTAGGGCCTTAAACGAGTAGGCGAAGAGGTAGACAAGTAGAAGAGCTAGGGACAAGTAGGCCCCTAGTAAGACGCTAAGGGCCTAACAGACCATCTTATACTACTAGAAGGAGAGGTAGAAGAAGACAACGAGGCTGGACATAGACGAGCAGCGTCGAGCTAGCAAAGAGCTAGCGCCCAACTAGCTCTAACTTTACAAGCACCTCTAAAAGGCTGAAAGCTTACTCCTAGTCCAAGCTAGGACAAGATGCATAGGCCTAGCGCACTTCCTATAACGCAAGAGAGTCCTTAGAGTCCTAGCAAAAGAGTGCTAGTGCAGGGAAGGTGCTAAAACCCTAAAACATATAGCTATCTATTGCGAAATAGAGGAAGAGAGACGTTACCTGCTTTATGCAGGTAGCACGCTAGATTACTACTAGCTAACCAACTTGCTAGAAGGAGCGAAACGGCTCTGCTAGTAGCTTATAGAGACTAGACGGCTCTAACAATTCTCCTTGGCAAAGACCTTATTATACAGCTAGGCAAGCTCTAGCTAAAACACTTTATAGTATTACAAGCTGCTAGTTACAAGTAGAATGCAAGTAGCACGCTAGCAGCTTATAAGGCTACTGCAAGCAAGGACATATTGCAATTAGGTTTTTTATTTGTTCTCTAGTTTTCCTAATTTGTACAAGTTATAGAAGTTTTATATAGCTACTTAGCTAGGCTAGTATATAAGTAATCATTATCAACTATTAAGGCACTTACAGCCTAATAGGTATAATAAGCTAAGGTGTTATCCTAGTTCAACTTTTAGATTATATATAAGCTAGAGACTACAAACTACACAAACACTCTTATAAGAAGGGAATAGGACTTAAACAACTAGATAGCTGTAAAGATTGCTATTTATATATAAGTGCTATTAAAACTAGAGCAATTAGACCTTTAAATATAAGCCGAACTAGCTGAAAACGGATTAGATGTAAGGATATATGCTATTAAGACATTAAACTTAAACTTTATTAACAAATTGCTTTAAGCAAATTATACAGCAACCTCCTTTTAAGACTATTAGGATAAGGCTGCAATAATTGCAGTTAACAACTTATAAACCCTAACAGACAGGCTCTTTAAGCACTAAGACCAACTAGTTGTTATAGCAGACAACAATATACAAACGCAATTAATTAAGGAGGCTTACATGTAGCTTTTTACAGCTTATCCTAAAAGGACTAAGACTTATAAGCTCCTTTTAGACTGTTACTACTAGCTTGAAATAACTACAAACATCAACTAGTACGTGTAAAACTGTAATAACTATTAAAGATTAACAATCTTATATAATAAGATATTAGGCTTATTAAAGCTATTCTTAATTGCTAACTAACTTTAGCAATACATATTAGTAGATTTTTATAAACTACTTAAAAATAAAAGGGGTTATAATACTATCCTACTATTTGTAAACTGCTTTAAGAAGCATACAATATTTATCTCTTATTAAAAGACTATAAATATAAAAGAAACAGCTTAATTGTACATCTAGTACGTTTACTTTATTTATAGACTGCTATTAATAGTAGTCTTAAACTGTAAGCTACAGTTTATATTAGCATTCTAAAAGGAATTTACTAGTATTCTAAGAATTAAGCTTAAGCTCTTAATAGCATGCTACTTGCAAACAGACAGACAGATAGAAATTGCAAACTAATATTTTAACTAGCAGCTATAGCCTTTTATTAACTATTTTTAAGACAATTAGTTTGATCTACTACTAATAATAGACTATGCAAGCGCTATGCTACCTTATAGCTTTATAGGATTTATACTAATAAAACTAGAAATAGGATACTTGCTATATACAAGCTTTAATTAGGATAAGCTTATAAACCTGCAAACCGTCTAGGAAAAGTTGTTTTAAGAGGAAGTACAATAATATGTTAAGCGCCTTAAATAGGCCTAGAAGGTCACCTAGGAAAACATTTAAAAGGCTTAAAAGGTAATAGAAAAGCAGGCTAACAAGCACTAAAAAGAGCTAGATTTTAATGTTAGGGACTTAGTGTAAGTTACTACTAAGAACTAGAAGACGGAACGGCTTAGCTGCAAGCTAGACTACTAAATGGTAAGCCCGTATAAGGTCCTAAAAAAAATAGGGAACTTGTACGAAGTAGACCTACTAAAAACAATTTGGGTGCACCCCATCTTCTTACTAGACAAGCTATAAAAGGTATTAGGTGACTTGCTTCTTAAACAAAATAATAGCCTATTACTCTTAATACAAGTTAACAGCAACAATAAGTAGGAGGTTGAAGAAATCCTAGCAAGCAAGCTTTTATAAGAGGCCTTATACTACTAGGTGAAATAGACAGACTACGATTTAAATCCTACTTGGTACCCTACTTAGAACTTTATAGGATGCCTATAAAAGCTTTAAGAGTTTTATAACAACTATCTAGAACAACTAGGGCCCCTAAAATATTTGAACGAATAGATTGATTGCTAGTACGGCAACAACAAACCTACTAGATACTGCAACAAGAACGCTCTTAAAGCTTGAGGGCAAGCTTTTCTAAAGGGGGGGGTAATGTTACAGCCCCAACATAGCTGCTTACAAACCGTTATAGGTCTACAAATAGGTGGTTAGCTAACAAATAAACCTTATAGACTATTACGACTTTAAGCTATAAGTTGATAGGCAGTTTGACAGACTGTTAGTATAAGCAGTTTGGCACTTAGCACTTTTAAGCTGATATTAATCTATATGGACGTATATATTAGACTTTAAGTGTAATATAGTAGGGTTCCATAGTCCCCTACAAAATCACATGATTTAGGCGAGGATGAGTTAGGTTGAGTCAGCTGATTTAGGCAATTGTTGTTCCCATACTAGGGGCACCTTAATGTATATAGCTGGTTTGGAGGACATTGTAAGGATCATCATCCGGGAAGGATTATTATTAGACAGAGGATTAGTGAGGAACCTACAGACGGACGTACAAAGCTGTCCACAGCAGGTTTAGGCAGTTTTACAGACGGTTTTACAGATATAGACTGAGCTTTACAGACACCCGCATGGCATTTGCAGGTTTTATAGGACTTTATGGACACAGAGTGCAGTTGTTTCTTGTATTAGCTACCTATTATGTGGTTTTAGGTCTATTCCTTCTGCTAAGCACCTTATTGAGCGCACGTTAACCCACCTATCGCCCTAACAATCGTGTACTACAACGGCACACCCACCCTAGCCCTTTATATTAGTAACTAGAGAGAGGCATTCGAAATAGTTGCTTAGAGCACTATGGGAAGGGAAACTATAGCGCAAAGCAAGAGGTTTGCTAGTAGGGGAATAGACTGCATTAAGGACTAAAAGACTAAAGAGGTAGGCAGTGCCTACCTATTCGAAAAATCAAAGGGCAAAGCAGAAAAGGAAGTGATAGGGGGACAGAGATTACAGCAGGTTGCTACTAACAATAATAGTGAAGGACTAAGATTAAAGCTGAGATTGGAGCCGAGATTACACCCTACTAAAAGAGTCAGACCAAACTCGTCCTAGAAAAAAAGTAAATTAGATGCTAGTAGTATTAGGACGCTATAGGACTGTCTAGAAAGCATTAGACCAGTTAGGGGGCTTAAGGATGACTTCTAGGAAATAGGAAGTCTTAGATATACCCTCATTTTTAAGACGTTAAGGACGATGCTATTGATTTTGCTGGTAATAGTGCGAGTAGGCGCTATAGGAGCAAGTTATATTGAGAAATAGCTGGATGATGAAGCAATAGGGGGGTAGAACAGAGACTATAATAACACAAGCAGGACGGACGAGACAGGCGATACAGGCAGGACGGACTAGGATAGCATTACAGACGACATTACAGGTTTTACAGACCGGAAAGAACCCGTACGGACCCGTAAAGGACTACAAGCGTCTGTAAAGGACTCTACAGACAACCGGACGCACTTAATGGACTACAGCGCAAACCTACTATACACTACATTCCTACATCCAAGCGTGAGCGTATTGCTAGTAACGCTATCTGCAGCTGCAACCCCCTCTTCTAGTCCGGAAAACTCTCAGACTTTTCCCCTGCAGCAAGCAACAATGTCGACGATGTTTTATATGCTAATGCCTCCACCTAGCACCCTAAGGAGCCCGATGTTTGAGGGAGCTAATGTGACTGAGTTTCTTAAGCGCTATAAAGACTTTTGCTTAGATTATCGTGTGACAGACAAGGACAGACTTATAAGACTCCCATGCTACTACATCCAACCTATTGCAGAGACAATTAAGTCCTTAAAGGAGTAGAAGAATTAAGACTATACTGCGCTAAAGAAGGTTCTCCTTGCCGAGTACAGAAATAACGATACTCACTAGCTTCTCTATTCCGTTCTATTCCTTAAGAAGTATAAGAATATTGCTCGTACGGAGAAGGATGATGTCTTAGACTATTATTGCAAATTTGACTGGATTGCCTAACATTGCATAGAAAAGAAGGTTCTAACTGAGTACACTGCTAGGATCTAGTTTATCTATAGACTGCCACTCCCTACTGCTAGCAAACTCATCTGGAAACTGGAAATTGATACTAAAGACCCTAATACAGTTGACTACAAGAAGCTGCTTGAGCAAGTTGTAAAGCAGACTGCGTCCGACAAGGCCATCTAGCAAATAAATGCTACACGAAGCCCATCCTAGCAGCAGACTAAAGCTGTAAATCAAGTGGTACAGCAGCTACAGCCTACTATTTCTATAACAAAAGAGTAGCGACTTGTAAAGCTAGTAGTTAAATCAGCTAAATCGGAGACTGCAGTAGTAGATCAGCTTACTAAAGCCTTTAAGAAATTAAGTGTCAATCTATTACAGCAAGTGCAAAGGCAGTCCTATCCGCTAGCTGGAGGTCCTTACAAACGATATTCTCAATTTACAAGTTAGCAGCCACCTGTAAATCGCCTAGAAGACCTAAAAGCACTGCAAAATAGAAAAGGAGAGAATTTTCCGTCTGTAAATGTAGGAGCCTACGCAGCAAGAAGCCGGGGAATGTTGAGAATGCTAATAGATGTGTGCTAGTACTATTTCAACTAGAACCCTTTCTACTAAGACCCTCCGTATAGGTTTAAGGATTGATGCTTATAGTACAAGCGGCACCTAGCAATTAGGACAGCGCACGTCAATAAGAATGGGCGACTTGCACGTGGACCACCTCGCCTAGGAGCCCTAGAATTCTTTATCCAGCCCGGCCGCCCTAAGGGAACCCAAGTAGTTTTAGCGACTGCAGGGACCCTTAAAGATGAAAACATTAAGAACCGTCCTAAAAGCGGCCTGCAGCAGACATTGGAAGTAGAGGTAGCCAGCATCACTCTTCTTAATAGGGTAGACAGCGAGGACGAGGAAGAATTAGAAGGCAAGGAGCTAGAGGTTTACTAGACATTAGCAGTGCGAGTAGATAGGACCCGTACTAAAGACAGGAAGTAGAAGAACCCAACTAAGATTATGAAGAGGATAGAACCTAAGGAGCGGAAGCTAGCTGTCCTAAAGATCGTACGACCTAGCGAGTGGAAGCCAGCGACTGTCACAGATGTTACAGACGAAGGCATAAAAGTAGACCTAGAGCCAGCTGAGGAAGCAGTCCTCGTACGAGTTAAGGACAACCCTAAGAAAAGGAAGAGACAACTAAGGACCTTAAAGAAGAAGTATCTAGATGTAATTAAGGAGACTACGGACTTAGAAGCAGTCTTCGACAAAGTCATAAAGCAGCTAGTAACTATTAAGCTATAAGACCTTCTTGCATGCTCTCCTACATTTGCCAAGTTGCTATTTAAAGGTGTTTCTATAAGGGAAGTAGTAGATGTTCTAGCTGCAAGTATAAGATCAGTTAGGGTCTAGCACAAGAAGGAAAAGACTTATGCAGCTAAGACACTCAAGCTATTAGTAAAGGTTGATGGAGCACCTACTCGAGCGATGCTGGACATTGGAGTAGAAGTTAATGTTATAACCCGGGCAGCAGCAGACGAGCTAGGACTTCTAGTCCGAACAGACCTCCTTTTAGCATTAAAGGCAGTTTCTAGGGACACATAGGTGTTTGACGGGGCATGTGAAGATGTAGAGATTGACATTAAAGGAGTAGTCAATTACTAGACGCTACTTGTTCTTAATAAGAGCAAGCACACTCTCATTCTTAAAGCCCCATTCTTTTATAATGCTTAAGTTACATTTGAGTACGACGATTCTAGGAACTAGTATGCAAAGCTACTAAGTGAGGACTGGGAAAAGGTAGCTACAGTCTGCGTGTGTGCTCTGCAGAGCAAGTAGGATTAAGAGAGAAGGATGGAGTTGGAGGGAAACGAGTAGCTAGTGCGCCTGCAAGGCAGCGCACTAGCCGGGCATTAAAGTCCTTAAGGAAGCGCGTGCGATTCGCTAGCCTATTTCACCCGCCTAGCAGAGGAAATCAATTTATAGGTGACTATAAGGACTTTATAAGAGGTTTACAGGTAGATAGAGGGTTTACGGATAGTTTACAGATAAGAAGAGGTTTTACAGGTTTTACAGGTTTTACGGGCCTAAGGAGACCTGTAAGGACATATAAAGAGCTATAAGGACCTATAAGATGTCTGCAAGCGTCTGTAAAGCGTGTGGGGGCTATCTAGGTGTTTTGCCTAAAAGCTACTAGAGTGAAAGATCTTAGTGCGGGTGGGTACAGACTATCTAGGATCATAAACAACGTTTCTTTCTGCTAGGACCCCTATTTCGGACGGCAATTCCTAAGGTTTTAAGTGGCAACTGCATACAAGACGAAGGCCAATAAGGTCCGTCCGGTAGACCCTAAGAAGACAGATGGTTCTAAGCTTAGAGGGTGTTTAGACTAGTTTGAAAAATTAAAGGCAGAAGATGTTCTCTGCTAGGATCCTAAGCAGTTTTCAGACTGGATTACCCCTAAGTTTTCTAGTATGCAAAAGGGTTCTCGCCTTACAAAGAAGCGCATTAAGGACCTCGTTGTAGGAGACAATCTCTAGCTAAGGGAAAGGGAGCTATTCCTAGAAATGCTTTATAATCGGGAAAAGGCTATTGCATTTAATTTCTCACACATTAAGAAGGTCAGACTAGAAGTGGTACCACCTCAAGTTATCAAGACAATTGAGCATAAAGCGTGATAGGTCCCCAGCTTCCTTATTCTTAGAGCTTTACAGCCTATAGCTATTAAGATGCTGCGTGAGAGACTTAAGAATAAAGTCCTTAAATACTGCGATAGTCCGTATAGAAACCTATAGTTCCTAATGGAAAAGAAGAGCAAGGCGTACCGCTTGATAAATGCTGCTGTAAAGATGAATAGACGCACTATATAAGATGCCAACCTCCCTCCATCTATAAACGAGTTCTCTAAGGAATTTGCAGGCTGTTAAATGGCTTTAATAATTGATCTCTTCTCTAAGTACAACCAAATTGAGCTGGATGTTAAGAGTAGGGACTTAACAGCTTTCTAGACGCCTATTAGACTTTTACGGATGACTACGCTTCTATAGGGTGCTACAAACTTAGTTGCCTAGTTCGTACGGATTGTGACTAAGATTCTTAAAGACTTAATTCTTAAGGATTGCCTCCCTTTTTTAGACGATATAGGAGTTAAAGGCCCATTGTCTGCGTACAATAATAAGGAAGCGCTTTTAGGCATCAGACGGTTTATAATAGAGCATATCTAGGCCCTAAATAGGACCCTCATACGATTAGAAAGAGCTAGCTGCACTATTAGCCTGAAATTATAGTTCTACATAGACGGGATTAAGATTGTAGGCTTTGTCTGTAAGGCAGAAGGTAGGACTCCAAATAGTGCGAAGGTTATTAAGATCCTTAAATGGAAACCCTACATGGACGTTAGGGAAGCACGGGCTTTTATAGGGGTTTGTGTCTATTACTAGATTTAAATCAAGGACTTTTCTACTATTACAAAGCTTATATATCGTCTTTTCAAGAAGGGAGTGCCCTAGCAATAAGGAGCAAATTAAGACAATGCAATAGATACCCTTAAAGTGGCTCTAACAAGCGCACTAGCTCTAACTAAGATTGTTTATACAGATGGAGCTAGGGAGATCATCCTAGCTGTTAATGCAAGTCTTAAAGGGTGGGGAGCTGTATTAATACAATTAGACAATTCTAAGCGGAGGCACCCGACCTAGTATGAGAGTGGGCTTTAAAACTAGGCTGAGTAGAATTATAATGCTACAAAGAGGGAGTGTTATAGTGTCCTAAAAGCTATATAGAAGGTCTGCTACTAGCTTTACAGAGTGCATTTTGTGTTTAAGACAGATGCAAGTGTCCTAGTAGCTCAATTGAATCGCTCAGCTACAGACCTGCCTGGGGCTCTTATTACAAGGTGGATTGCTTACATTTAGCTCTTCGACTTCGAGGTGCGTCATGTACCTAGGACTAAGCATACAGCAGCAGACGGACTGTCTTAGAGACTACAAACGAAGTCGGACGACATTGATGAAGCAAACGAGGTCGACATTGAAGATTTTATTAATGCTAAGCTTAATGCTTTTAGTTTGGCACCTGTTACAGCCTAAGAAGATCTGCTTACAAACGGCTATTTAGAAGACTCTTAGCAGATCGCGCGATATCTAACTTCTTTAAAGAAGCTAGAGGGAATAAGCAGGTTCGAATTCTAGAATTTTAAGAGAAAGGCTCTTTTATATGCAGTTGCAGACAGGAACCTATACTAGAAAGCAAGCAAAACCCTACCTTAGCGCTTAGTTATTAACGCAGACGTCTGTAAAGCAGAAATCTTAAAGGAATTATATAAGGAGTTTGGCTATAAGGGCAGGGAAAGCACTTACAAACAAGTAGCAGACCGGTATTATTAGGACAATTGCTATAAGGACGTCTAGGAATTCGTTGCAAGCTGTAATAGGTGTTAACTCTATAACCCTTATCGTTTAAAGGAAGCTTTATGTCCAACCTAGTCGAGCACCTTGTTTGAGAAGATAGGTCTAGACGTAATCCATATGCCACCTTGCAAAAGGAAGAACTACCTCGTTGTAGCTAGAGACAACCTTAGCGGATGGGTAGAAGCGCAAGCTCTATCAAGTGCTAATTCAGCTGCAATTGCCAATTTTCTATGGGAAGACGTAGTTTGCCGTTATAGATGCTTTAGGAGACTAGTCGTTAATGGGGGACCTAAAAATAAGGGGTGGGTTAAGGCTTTCACTAAGAAGTACAGGATAAAGTGGGTCTAAGTGTCTGCGTACCACCTACTAGCAAATAGGATGATAGAGCGGGGCTACAAGCCTATTACGGACGCTCTAGCCAAGCTTACAAACAAGGGACTTAGAAGCTGGGTAAGGAACCTTTCTACTATGCTCTTTGCAGACCGAACTTCTATTTATCAACCTACTAGGCGGACACCGTTTTAGGTGGTTTACGGATGAGAGGCAGTGCTCCCAATCGAGTTGAAATTCCAAACCTAGCACGTGCTAGAATGGGAGAAGGTTACAGGCCGAGTAGAGCTTCTAGCACTCCGTACGAGACAGTTAATGGGCTGGGACGAGGACCTCAAAGAAGTGCATCTATAGAAGCAGAGAAAGCGGATGGAAGGCAAGGAGTCTTTTGACCGGACCCGTTAGATCCGCCAGACAGAAATTAAGGAAGGAGACCTTGTCTTAAAGTACAACTCTATCGCTAAGGTTGACATGTCACAAAATTGGAAGCTTTCTTACAAGTGGCTGGGTCCGTATAGAGTCCGTAAAGCCATTCCTAAGAAAGGGACATACATTCTAGAGGAATTCGACGGGACGCAGCTAGCTGGCACCTATTCAGGCAATCGTCTAAAGAAGTTTGTTGTCTGAAATCGCTTTTACAGACTAGTTACAGATAAGGAAGTAGAAAGTAAGAACAGCAACGACCCGGAAGAGTCTGAAAACAGCGAGAATGAAGAGCTACTAACAGAAGCCCCTATCCGTAGAAGTGCCTGTATCCAGCAAAATGCCTAGCAGCAGGTCGAAGTGGACACTCTAATGCAAGACGCACCTAGGCCGGGAAGGTTGGTGATTGTGCCTCTAATGCTGACCGAAGAGTAGAAGAGAGAGTATGTCAGGTTCGAGGAGGACGATGAGGGCAACCTGCTATAAGAGTAGAGGACTTAGACTGACACGTTTCATTTGTCTTACTATAACGCTCTTTTTGTTGTTTTTTGCATTTCTTTACATTCTATTTTGTAGTTTACAGACGTTTACAGGCGGTTTACGGACTGGGATTGAGGTTTACAGGCCCGTAAAGGTTGTGCAGACCTATAAAGCGTCCGTAAAAGGGGATCTAGGGACAGCAGCTATAGTTAGGGGACGACCACTTTCTTAGGGGGGGACGTATGTGGTGGGGTTCCATGGTCCCCTACAAAATCACATAATTTAGGCGAGGATGAGTTAGGTTGAGTCAGCTGATCTGGGCAATTGTTGTTCCCATGCTAGGGGCACCTTAATGTTTATAACTGGTCCGGAGGATATTGTGAGGATTATCATCCAAGAAGGATCATTATCAGACGGAGGATTAGTGAGGAACCTACAGACGGACGTACGAAGCTGTCCACAGCAGGTTTGGGCAGTTTTACAGACGGTTTTACAGACATAGACTGAGCTTTACGGACACCCGCATGGCATTTGCAGGTTTTATAGGACTTTACAGACACAGAGTGCAGTTGTTTCTTGTGTTAGCTACCTATTGTGTGGTTTTAGGTCTATTCCTTCTACTAAGCACCTTATTGAGCGCACGTTGACCCACCTATCGCCCTAACGATCGTGTACTGCAACGGCACACCCACCCTAGCCCTTTACAGTAACGCTCACTCTCTTCTTCTCTCCTTCTCTCTTTAGCTTTAAATTCTTATTATATAAGCTACTAATTCATTGAGTCCGCTTGCTCCCTACTAGCAATCCTACTTTATATTAACTAAGCTACTACAAAACCCCTTCTACTTAAATATAAGCATAATAGACATTTAAGGTTGTAAAAGTAATTGCTATAAAACGTATAGCATACTACTAATAGTCAAACACTTACACAAACAAAGTATAAGATAGCTATATAGCTATATTAAAAGCTAAATGCAAGCAAATAGCTAGTATAAAGCAAGCATACTAGCAAAGTAGTATGCATAAAGCAGCTAACTTTAAAAAAGGCATTTGGAAGATAGCAAAGTAGGCTCGTACGAAAAGCCACCTACTACTAGAACCAGCTAAGATGCCCAACTTATAATAGTAAGAGGCCTAGCTAGGTATAGTTAGTAGCAAAGTAAAAGCGCTTTATAAAAGGTTCTACTTTAAAATAGAAGTAGACTTAGAAGATATTGCAAATAGGGATTTCTAGTACAATCTACTTAGAATACTAGTAATAAGCTAGCTAGTTACTATAAAGGACGTATGCGACATCGTATAAAAGGTTAAACTAGATAAATGCTTAAGGGCAAATAAAATCTCAAACTAATTCTTACAAGTAATAGGGGAACTATTAATTAAAGTACTATAAGCCTTAATAACTATAGTTTTTAGAACCAGCTACTACTGTGGTGGGGTTCCGTGGTCCCCTACAAAATCACATGATTTAGGCGAGGTTGAGTTGGGTTGGGTCAGCTGATCTGGGCAATTGTTGTTCCCATGCCGGGGCACCTTGATGTATATAGCTGGTCTGGAGGACATTGTGGAGGCAGGATCCAAGGTCATCATCCGGGAAGGGTCATCACCAGATAGGGATCAGCAAGGGACGCGCGACGGACGTATAAAGCTGTCCACAGCAGGATTGGGCAGTTTTACAGACGGTTTTACAGACATGGACTGAGCTTTACGGACACCCGCATGGCATTTGCAGGTTTTATAGGACTTTACGGACATAGAGTGCAGTTGTTTCTTGTGTTGGCTACTTATTGTGTGGTTTTAGGTCCATTCCTTCTGCTGAGCACCTCATTGAGCGCACGTTGACCCACCTATCGCCCTGACGATCGTGCACTGCGACGGCACACCCACCTTAGCCCTCTACACTACCCTAAAAGCTTTTATGCGGCTTATATAATAGTCCTTTAAAAGCCTAATAAGCCAAACTACTTTAAACTTAAAGGCATAAAGACTAATAGCCCTATTTAGCACTATAAGTAAAATTATTAAAATGCTAGTAGCATGCCAGCTTAGCACTTTAGCTAAGCAAGAAGGATTACTACTAGACAGCCAAATAGGTAATCGTACAAATAGATCTATAAAGACAGCCTTAAAACTACTAGTAGAATAGATTTATACAATATAAAAGATAGGGAACTAAGTAGTATTAGTCTTATTACTAGATATAGCTAGGGCATTTAATACAGTTAATTACTTTTAACTGCTTAACAACTTATAAAAAAAAGGGGTACTATTATAGTTTGTACAAACAGTAAGATCCTTCCTTATAGACTAAACGACTATACTGCTAGTTGACAACAAAGAGATAGCGTTATACTAGTTAAACGCTAATATACTATAAGGCTTTCTACTATCCCTAATACTCTTTCTATTTTATAATGTACTACTATTTAAAGCTTTAAACTAGCTAGACATACTACTATTACTATTAGGCTTTGCAGATAATGTTAACTTGCTTATATATAAAGGGACTGCAGCAGGAAACTGCATTAACCTTAAAATAGTATACGAATAATGCTTAAAATAGGCTAGAACATATAAAATGCGATTTGCACTTAACAAATATACCTTAACCTATCTTACTAGATGCAGGCGCATTAATTTGCACGTGCTAGTTAGGCTACAAGGAGTAGTAGTAGAACTAGAACTTGTTGTATGCATTTTAGGGTTATAGTTAGACTTCAAACTATACTGGAAAGCTTATGAAAAGGCTATTAAGGATAAAATGAGCACTTAAATGCTAGTATTACAGCATACAACAGCTTCAACTTAAAGAGCTATAATGCTTAAAACTAGAATTATCTACTAAGCAGTTGTCCGCTTAGCACTATTGTTACAAACTTAGTTAATAAGTAGCACTAGGACGCTGCGGATGGGTAAAGCTGATGCTATTAGTAGTCTTATAATACAAGATTTAAAGCTGAAGGAAGAAGAAGAAGAAGATACTAGTTTACAAGTGGGTTTATATGCCCCTTATAGGTTACATGTCACTTACAGGCCGTCTGTAAACTAAGTGCTAACAGGCTATAGCTAACCGCTTATAAACCTTATTTGTAAGAGCAGCTCTAAGCCCCTACCTGAGTCGTTGCAGACTGTTACCTAGCTTGCAGTCTATAACATCACCCCCCCCTATCTGTAAAGCTTGCCTTTAAGCTTTAACAGCGTTTTTGTCTTTGTGTTCCTATAAGTCCGTCTTGTCCTTCTAGTATTACAACTACTCGTCTAAGTGCTTTAACAGCCCGGGTTCGTTTGGGTAAGCATTATAGAACTGTTTGGCTAAGTGCGAGCTCCCTATAAAGTTCTATATAAGGTACTAGGTTGGATTTGGATTGTACCCCTTCTATTTTACTTGGTATTTTAACGTTCTACAAACTAGTTTGAAGGCTAAGACCTTATCGACTTCCTATTTGTTGTCCCTATTAACTTGGATTAGTAATAGGGGATTGTTCTTTTAGCCTAAGAGCAAGTCGTCTAATGCCTTTTAGAGCTTATCCGGCAAAAAGACTAAGTGGACTCAAATTGACTTTAATAGCTTTACCTTATAGGTATTACCTACTCGTTTTAAGATCTCATACGAGCTTGCTATTTAATAATCTAGTTTACAGCTAGGTCGGTCTGATTTTTAATTCCTTATAGTAACTTAAACTTTGTCTCTAACATTAAAGTCTAATTTATATTAGTACTAGTTTGCTTGCTTTACTATAGTTGTCTAGGCCTTCTCCAAGTTCTTCTAAGTGAATGCCTAAGCTTCCTATAACTGTTTAGCGTATTTATAGGCCTTGTTCTTAAAAAGCGTCTTACAAACAGTTTGTAAACTGTCCGTTTGGTCCTAATTAAAACTAGTTTAAAGCAAGTAACCTATTTCTAGCTAGATTAAAGCGTATCCTATTAAATTATAAGGAAAGGTTGCTTGTGCGTAATCTATTATAAGTAGTAGCTCTACCTAGTTGTCCTAGTAGTAGTTTATAAAGGGTTAAAGTTTCTAGTTTAAGTACTAGTTAGTAATTTTAGTTTGCCTATCTGTTTGTAAGTGGCAAGCTGTTAAAAGCTTCAACTTAATACTTAAAATGCCTATAAACTCTTTCTAAAAGGCTAATATAAATTGTAGTTCTTAGTTGGATACTATAGTATCTAGCAGTTTGTAAGTCTAATAGACGTATTAGATGTATAGTTAGGCAGTCTCTTTCACGTTAATGTTCTTAAAACATAAAATAGAAATTGTACGCTTACTAAATTAGTTGACTAAAACTAGTACTATATTGTATCTATTACAGTTTATAAGCAGTTTGTAGAAATCTATTAAGATGTACTGTTATAGTCTATTAGGGATAAGTAATAGCTTAAGTAAACTAGGCGTTTTATCTTTTAGGATCTTTAAGTGTTAGCAACTGTTATAATTGCATACAAACTAGTTAATGTTTGCTGTTATCTTTAGCTAATAGTAATAAGTGCAAAGGAGTTTATAAGTCTTTAACTTATTTAAGTAGGCTGTAAATACTTGTCTGTAAGCTTTAACAATAAGTCTTATTTGTAAACCTAGTTCGTCTGCTATTATAAGCTGGCCCTAATATTTAAGCAGTCCGTTCTTAAGGGTCTATATGCTTTTAAGGTTCTAGGCCTCTTCTTAAAGGTCCTTAAGTGATTTCGCAGTCTAATTTGTTTGTAAAAGGTCGTCTACTAAGTTAAAACCACTGTTTGTTTTTAAAGTGCTTAGAACTTAGTCTGTAGCTAATTCTAGTTGCACTTGCAGGTTTATCTGTTTTAGCTTTAGTAAGATTTGCATTTGTAAGAACGATTTTGCATCTTATAAGGCGTTTAAATCCTATTCCTAACAGGTAAGGGCGTCTACCTAGTTCCTTACACTAAGCTTATACATAATTTAGAAGTTGTAACAGGATAACACTTCTACCTAGCAGGCTTATTAGGCAGTTAAAACCTTAATAGTTATAAAATACTTTAAGGCATTATAGTCTAAGAGTACTTTAATTACTTAAAGCATTCCCTTAAGCTTTACATGCTAATACTAGAAGCTGTAAATGATAGCTAGCAGTTCCTTGTTGTAGATTAAGTAATTTAGCTTAGCGCCAACTATAGTCTTTAAGAGGAAGGCTACTAGGTGTTACTTGCTGTCTGTATGCTTTTAAGAGAGCATTCCACCTGTTACTTTATTTAAAGCGTCTGTTTCAACTTGTAGAAGCAGGTTTGAATTGAAATGTGCTAGGACTAAGACTAAGACTAGTTGCTTCTTAAGCTCTTAGAAAGCTGCATAGCAGTTGCTGTTAAAAATAAAGGGTTGGTTTTTATAGACAAAGCAATTTAAGGGCTAAGCAACCTATTTGTAATCCTTAATGAAATGCTAGTAGAAGTTGTAAAACCCTAAGAAAGACTGTACGCCCTTTATAGTTTATAAGGGCTCTTATTGCTAGATAACAAACGTCTTTTTTAAGTCTGTTGCAATACTGTTTGTACTAATAATAAAGCCTAAGTACTTTATGCGTTTTACATGGAACTCTAACTTTTAGATGTCTACTTGTAACCTAGCTTTGTAGAGCCATATAAGCATTTTACAGACGTATTCTACGTGTTCAAGCTCATTCTCTAAGTAGATTATAATGTTGTTTAAGTATGCTGTGTAGAAGTCGTCTAAATAGTCGAATAAGGTGTTATTTATATACTGCTACTAAGTTGCAGGT
>Ga0335074_10003125_pt1 | contig 22555 bp, 21 predicted proteins | sample Lox_Sample_23_FD_206715 | JGI IMG/M metagenome (GOLD analysis project Ga0335074, IMG submission 206715) | Soil microbial communities from Loxahatchee National Wildlife Refuge, Florida, United States - Lox_Sample_2.3 | ecosystem: Environmental > Terrestrial > Soil > Wetlands | place: USA...
GATTGGGGATCAGGGGTTAGGAATTATGGTTAAAGACTGGGGATTACGAACTTGCGACGTGCAGTCCTAGAAAACGGCGAATGATAAAGATGTGTCATCCCGACCGACGGCTTTAGCCGGAGCGGAGGGACCTGCTTGCCGTTTCAAGTGGAAAAATGCCTCGTGAACAACCAGGAACGCCGCGCCACAGCATCCTGCGGCTTCGGGCAAACAGCAGGTCCCTCCACTCGCCGCTGAAGCGGCTCGGTCGGGATGACACGGTTCTGATGGGAAATCACGGGTTGGTGCATCGCTATTCCCTAATCCCTACTGTACTGTACCAAGACGTAAGTCACGCCCGGCGTGCGAGGCGAAGCCGGAAAAGAACTCCGCCCATGGCCCCTAATCCCTATCCCCCCTCTTGCTGTTCCTCAGCGACAATCGTGTCGGCGCGGTGATGCGCTGGAATTGCGCCTGCTTGGTGTGCTGGCGGTAGTCCGGGCCTTCAATCTCGACCTTCTTGCACATTTCGTGCAAGCGCGAGCGCATGCGTTCACCGATGCGGTCGCCGAGCGTTTCGCGCCGCGTGGCGCGATCGGCCGCGGAACGGCTGCTCAGGTTGTCGACTTCGGCTGCGTCCTGCTCGGGCTTGTCGGGAAAGTTGGTGGTGATGATGGTGGTCTTGTTGTCGTTGTAGCGGCTGTTGAGGATGTAGTTAACCGTATCGAAGACCCACTCGGTGGTGCGCACTGCGCCCAGCTCGTCGAGTACCAGCACCTCGGCGTCGAAGATGGGCCGCAGGATTTCCATCTCGGTCGCCTGCACTGACGAGTTGTAGGAGTTCTGGATGGACTTCAGCAGCTCACGATAATCGCAGAAGTGGCAGTGAATGCCTTTCTCGTGAATCAGGTCTTTGATGATGCCGATCGCCAGATGCGTCTTGCCAACACCGACCGAGCCAACGAATAGCAGCCCCGTCTTGTTGGCCGGATATTCCTCGACAAACCGGCCGGCGAGCCAGCGTGCGTCGCGGATACTCTTCTGATCCTTGTCGTCGGGATCGTACTGGAAGTTGACCAGATCGCAATGCTCGTAGCGCGACGGGATACGAGCCGCCGCCAGCAGTCGTTCGGCGCGGCCTTTCACGCGGCAATCGCAGCGTACGGCTTCGCGCTCCTTGCCGCGCTCGATGGTCTTCCATCCCGTTCCGCCGCAGATGGCGCAGATTTCGGTCTCAGCAGCCACAATAGTCATCCCGCAAGCAGACTACGATTCCTCGGCCCAGCGTGCAACGTCCGCCGCCGGGAGAATTGGTTGAAGCTGTTGATGTCCGGTGGAAATCAGGGGACGTCTGTGCAAATGCCGAGGGAGCTGTCGTGTGCCATTCTGGCCTTGTCTTGGCCACAGCGGGCCGAGAGCACATCCTGCCACTCAATAGGCCGGGTTGTGCGCCATGAGCACAGGGTCTAATTTCAACGATCGGCAGAAGACCCGACCTGTACCCCTGGTTTTGTGCCAGCGGCCCTCTAACGCCCACTCCGGCGGTGTTCCCATGGGTGCCCCATTCTGGCCGTATTTTGGCCAGGGTGGGGCAGTGCGAATCGCATTGAGAGTGCTCACGAGGCCCATCCAAGAGCAGACTGGGATTGTTCTGCACGGCGCGCAAAGTCTCAGGACGCCAATCTGTGCAGCTTTCACTGGAAAAACTGTGCGCGGATGGGCAAACTCGAGCTACATCAATATGGTCATTCGCATCTGACTATGCACGGGCGAATTGGAGAACGTGGGCACCGAGCCTAGAATGACGCTTGGCTATGCCAACTGCGCTTCGGCTAGGACCATACCGCTTCTACTTTTATAGTCATGAGCCGAACGAGCCATCGCACATTCACATTGATAGGGATGGCCTGTCGGCAAAGTTCTGGCTCGATCCGGTGGCCTTGGCGAGAAACTTCGGTTTCAGTGCGCGGGAGCTGAACACGATAGAATCAATGGTGCAGGCAAATCGGGAACTTTTGTTGGAGGCCTGGCGTGGGTATTTTGGCGACAGCAGCAGATGAACGCGTTGCTGACGTGTCCTTCGATGACGATTCGCTAATCGTGCGCCTGAAGGATGGCCGCACAATCTCCGTCCCACTCTCCTGGTATCCGAGGTTGTTCCAGGCTACGCCGGAACAGCGTCGAAACTGGAAAATTGCCGGTGGCGGCTATGGCATCCACTGGCCGGGGATTGACGAAGATCTGAGCACTGAAGGCCTGCTACGCGGAGCCCCTGCTCCGGGTCGCAACGCTGAAGAGTTACACCCAAAATCGCGAACCCGACTGGCCGGGCGCCAAGCCAGCCGTGCGGCCGCCGTTCCACGCAACTCAAAGTCGCGCTCTAAAGCCCGTCAATAGAAATCAAAGATCAGCGATACCCTATCCGTGCCCGCCCGACAGCTCGCGCACAATCGAGCTCACGAACTGCTTGGCGTCGCCGAACAGCATCAGCGTGTTGTCCAGGTAGTACAGCGGGTTGTCGATGCCGGCGAATCCCGGATTCATGCTGCGCTTGATGACCATCACGGTGCGCGCCTTGTCGACGTCGAGAATCGGCATGCCATAGATGGGACTGCCGGGATCGCTGCGCGCGGCCGGATTAGTGACGTCGTTGGCGCCGATCACCAGGGCCACATCGGTTTGCGGAAAATCGCCATTGATCTCGTCCATTTCGATCAGGCGGTCGTAAGGAATGTCGGCTTCGGCCAACAGCACGTTCATGTGGCCGGGCATGCGTCCGGCCACCGGATGGATGGCAAAGCGGACCTCCACTCCCTTCTTGCTGAGCAGGTCATACAATTCGCGAACCTTATGCTGCGCCTGCGCCACGGCCATGCCGTAACCGGGGACGATCACAACTTTGTCGGCTGCCGAAAGAATCGAGGCGGCGTCTTCGGGCGAGGCGCTGCGCACCACCCGTTCTTCCTTGACTGCCGTCGAGGAAGCTTGCACCTGGCCGAACGCTCCGAACATCACGTTGGTGAAGGAGCGATTCATCGCCTTGCACATGATCACGGAGAGAATGAAGCCGGAAGATCCGTCGAGCGCTCCCGCCACCACCAGCACCTTGCTGTTCAGCACAAATCCCAGCAGCGCCGCGGAAAGCCCGGCGTAGGAATTCAGCAGCGAGATGACGGTGGGCATGTCCGCGCCGCCGATGGGAGTGACCAGCAGCACTCCGAAAATCAGCGCCACAATCACCATGATCGGAAACAGAATGGTGTTTCCGGGATTCACCACCAGCGCCACCGCCAGTCCGAGCGCTCCCGCCAGAACCGAGAGGCTGACAATATTCTGTCCGCGATAGACGATGGGCCGCTGCGGCAGCAGCTCCTGCAACTTGCCCGCGGCGATCAGGCTGCCGGTAAAGGTGAGCGAGCCGATAATGACTTCCAGAGAGATCTCGCCCATTTCAAAGCGCGTGACCGGGGCCGTGCCCACGTAGAACTCGGCGATACCGATCATGGCGGCGGAAAGCGCGCCGAAGGCGTGGCTCAGTGCGGTTCGTTGCGGCACCGCCGTCATCTGCACCAGGCCCAGAGGAACGCCGATGCCCGCGCCGATGATCAGCGGAATCAGCACCCATTTGTAGTGGGCCACCTCGGGATTGAACAGCGTAACGACGACCGCCAACGCCGCGCCGATCTCTCCCGCCAGAACGCCCCAGCGTGCGCTGGTCGGCGAACTCAGGAACTTGAGCGAAAGAATGAAGAGAACGACCGCGACGATGTAGGCGAAATCGAGATACTGCATCAACGCGAGCTGGTTCATGATTGCTTCGACCCGCGCGACTTGAACATGCGCACCATGCGGGCGGTGATCAGGAATCCGCCGACCATGTTGCTGAACGAGGCCGCGACCGCGATCGCACCCAGCACCGTGGTGAGTTGCGTCTCTTGCCGGCCGGCGATGATGATGGCGGCGACCACCACAATCGCGTCCAGCGCGTTGGTCAGCGACATCAGGGGGGTGTGCAGCAGCGGGGAAACGGCGCGGATCACTCCAAACCCCACGAAGCCCGCGAGGATGAAGACGTAGAGATTAGAAATGAAATCTGGTGGCATTTTGCTTCCTCTGCATTTCCCGGCGCCCGGGCCGCCGAAGTTTACCCATCAATGTGCCGGCGCCAGCGCCGGCAGATTGTAGAACTCACGCACCCGCTGGTTGACGATCTCGCCGTCCTGCGTAATCACCGTGCTGCGCGCGATCTCGTCCTCCATATTCAGCTGCAGCTGGCCGTCCTTCACCAGCGGAGCGAGAAAATTGACGAGGTTCTTGGCATACACCTGGCTGGCGTGATAGGGCACGGTACCGGCCAGATTGATGTCGCCAATAATCGTCACTCCATGTTCCACCACCGTCTCGTTCTCGCGCGTCAGCTCGCAGTTGCCGCCGCGCTCCGCGGCAAGGTCGACGATCACCGATCCCGGCGCCATGCCCGCAACCATCTCCTTGGTCACCAGCACCGGCGACTTCTTGCCGGGAACCACGGCAGTAGTGATCACCACGTCGCTCTGGGCGATCACCTTGGCCAGCAGCTCGCGCTGGCGTTGATAGAATGCCTCGTCCTGCGCCTTGGCATAACCGCTGGCGTCTTGCGCGTCGGCGGCTTCAATCGCCAACTCGACGAATCGTGCGCCCAAACTCTGCACCTGCTCTTTGACGACGGGACGCAGATCATAAGCCGAAACCACTGCTCCCAGGCGGCGAGCGGTGGCGATGGCCTGCAGGCCGGCGACTCCCGCACCGATGATCAACACCCGCGAAGGTGTGATGGTGCCGGCAGCCGTCGTCATCATAGGAAAGATGCGAGGCAGCTTGTTGGCCGCGACCAGCACCGCCTTGTAGCCGGCGATGTTCGCCATCGAGGAGAGCGCGTCCATGCTTTGCGCGCGGGTGATGCGGGGAATCAGCTCGACCGAGAACGACGTAACGCCGGTGGCAGCGATCTCCTGTAGGGTTCGAAGATCGCCCAGCGGCCGGAGAAAACCGATGAGAATCTGACCGCGCCGAAACAGCGGTAAGTCGTCACGGCCGGTGCGATCGTTCGCCCCGTGCGACAGTACCTGCAGGATGATCTGGGCTGTACCGAAAACCTCGGTTCGACTGGGCAGGAACTTGGCGCCTTTGTCGGCATATTGTGCGTCGGGATAACCAGCCTCGACGCCGGCGCCCGCTTCGATCACCACCTCGAGCCCCAGCTTGGCGAGATTGGGGATCACGCCGGGCACCAGCGCCACACGCCGCTCCCCCGGATAACTCTCGCGGGGCACACCGACAATCATAAAACCTCCTCGAACGAATCCATTCCTTCAACGGCTGCCGTCAGAGCCAAAAGCAGCATTCTACGCAGCGTATCGGGAAAGTCCAGTGCTGAGGGACGCATGGATGTTTAGGATTGCGGCACCGCAGATCTACCGCTTATGACGTCGATCGTCGCCATGAGGAATCAGCACGCCATTCGACGGATCGCGATTGTATTCGTAAACCCACGCCAGCAAATGGCGACGGTTATCGAGCCAAACCATGCGTTTCTTGCGCACGAAAAGGCTTTTGTCAGGATCACGTTCGTCGAATTCTTCGTACTTGTCGAGTTCGCGGAGCAGGTTCATGCTTCCCATCAGTTCATACACTTGTCCCACGATCTTCGACAAATTTTCGCCGCTGAATATGGCGCCGGGATAATCGCCAAAGTCATAGAGCCGGCCCCGCGTCCAGCCATTCCCCAGGCTGCGCAGTTTGCCAACCACGCGGGCGATCTCGGCGGGAGGGTGAGCCGGCAGCAGCGTTCCGTAAACAAATAAATACCTGGTGATCATGATTGGCGTCGTGACATGCCCGATAGCTTCCCACGCAGCTAAGGTATGATAATGCGGCTTCCGGCTTCGCTGGCCGATTCGAGCGGCGGAGCCGCAGGGAATCGCTCGTGCAGGAAGTCGATGAACCCGCGCGACAGCGGCCGTCCTGACGTCTGCATATAAACCCATCGCAGGGTGAACACCAGTACCTTCAGTACGTCGCGATCCTTCAACGACGTGTAGCCCAGGTGCTTGGCTTCCACCTCGCGAAATTCCCGCAGCAACTCGGTTAGTACCGCAATGATCGCTTGCTGCGCCGGATTGGGGGTCGTTTCCTGGTAGACCAGGCCGGAGGCCACCAGCGTCTGGTAACTCTTTGCCAGGTTGGCCACAGCGCCCATCAGGTCGCGGTCGTGCAGGTTGCGATCCGAGCGCGTGATTCTGGCCAGCGTCTGCGCAATCCCAGCCAGCAGCGGCTCATGTCTCGCGAGGAAGTCCGAGCTGATTTCGACGGCAGGAAACAGCTCATCCGGCAGTGGAGAGCCGAACTCGCGTGGCTTCTCGTGCTGGCGCGCCTGCTGCAGATAGGGACACTCCGAGGGACAGTCGAGCGTAACTTCGCGCTGCTCGCCGCAGCATTGCGCGCAGATGCGGTCGTGCAGAGCCGGACAGAAGCGCTTTTCCTTGCGCAGATGGCAAATCGGACAGCTCAACCAGCACCTCGGTGACCGCCTGGAAAGGACAAACCACCTCCATTATGGCACTCCGGGTACGGGAGCACGCCGAAAACCGCATGGACGTTGACTTTTCTAGCTCTGCCTGTGGAAAAACCGCATTAAATCTGGCGAAAAATGCTTTGCACCCGTGGACGCTTGGTATACGATAGCGCACAAGTCGAGCATTCTTACGGCTCAATAAACCTTCAAGGAGGATTACGAATGGCAACTGGCATGACCAAGACCCAGCTCGTCCGCCATATGGCCGAGAAAAACGAGCTCAGCAACAAGCAGGCGGCTGCGTTTCTAGACTCGCTGGCGGAAGTAGCTATCAAAGAGACGAAAAAAAGCGGTGTATTCATCGTTCCGGGTCTGGGCCGTTTGGTGAAGTCCAACCGCAAAGCGCGCATGGGACGCAATCCGCAGACCGGCGAAGCAATTAAGATTCCTGCCAAGACCGTGGTGAAGTTCCGCGTCGCTAAGGCCGCGAAAGACTCGATCGCACCCAAAAAGTAGTTCGCGTGGTTTTCTCATATCCGGGTCGGCCTTGCGCCGGCCCTTTTCGTTTTGACTGTCAGTCTGCGGCCATCCGCTTTCAACTGGAGATTTCGCGCTCCCAAATCTCTGCTTGGAAGTCATGCTATTCGTGCTAGAGTGACCTCGAATGAAGCTTGAATATCTTGCCTCCGGTTCGCCGGATTGTCCGCTGATCCGCCTTTACGAATTCGACACTACCGGCGCCAAGCGCTTGCGCGAGGCGTTTCGCTCTCTGGCCGACGGCTCGCGCCAGGACATTCCCCTGCACGAAGAGTGGTGGATGGAATCGATCGCCGGCTGCCATCTTGATCTGCGCTCGGGCTCGCGCGATTTAGGTGTTGTGGAGCGGCTGCCGTCGAAATTCGAATGTGTGCTGACGCCGGAGTCCTGGTCGGAGATCGCCTCGATGGTTGATCCGTTCTGCGCCGAGCAGCCTGGCGAAGATGCCGTCTGGCTCGGCAACGATGGCGAAGCCTCGCTGCTCTTGTCGCGCAGCGGCAGGTGGTAGCTTGCTCCGTATCAGGGCGCGTCTCCCAGTCGTGCTCTTGACACGAACCCTGGCGAATTGGTGAGATGAACCCTACTCCGGCAACGGAGTCTCGAAGAACCGTTCCACCGCTTTCATATCCGTTGTCCGGCTGTATTTGGGCAGGCTGTTGAGGAAGATCTTCCCGTACTGCTTCTTGAGAATGCGATTGTCGAGCAAGCAGAGCAGCCCGCGATCGTGCAGCGAGCGGATCAATCTGCCGAATCCCTGCTTCAGCGAAATCACCGCGCTGGGAACCTGGTATTCGTAAAACGCGTTGCCGCCGTCCTCATCAATTGCTTTGACGCGCGCCGCGACCACAGGGTCGTTCGGCACTGCGAACGGTAGCTTGTCGATGATGACGCAACTCAGCTGTTCGCCCTGCACATCCACCCCCTGCCAGAACGACGACGTCGCAAACAGCACCGCATTCGGCGTCATGCGAAATTCTTCCAGCAGCGCGTTTTTCGGCGCGTTGCCTTGCAGCAGCATCGGAAAACCTAGCTCGCCCAGCAAGCTCTCGTAAAGTTGATGCATCAGCGCATAACTGGTGAAGAGGCAAAACGCGCGTCCCTGCGTAATCTCCAGCAGGCGGCGCACGCGCTGTGAGGCCTGCTCAACGAAGCGTGGATCGCGTGGATCGGGCAAGTCAGGCGGCACGTAAAGGAGCGCCTGGCTCTCATAGTCAAAGTGTGAAGGCACCACCAACTCGCGCGCGTGCTGCATGCCCAGCCGGTTGCGCATGTATTCGAAGCCTCCGGCCACGGCCAGCGTCGCCGACGTTAGTACTGCCGACTCGAGGTGCTCAAACAGCACATTGCGCAGGATGTCTGAGACCGTGATCGGCGTCGCTTGCAGAAAGACATTGTGCTGTCCGCCGCGTCGGCCCCTGGCTTCGCTTGTTCTTGACGAGTGGAAGTCGCCGCGCCGCTCGATCCAAAAAACCGTGTTGCGCTGCTGCTCTTCCAGGATGAAGCCGAGCTGCACCTTCAACTCGTCGACGCGCCGCGCCAGCGCGTGCACTTCGTCAGGCTTCTTCGGGATGGCTTGCAGTTCGGTATACAGATGCAGCAACGAATTCTGCAAGCCGAGATACTCTTCGCCGTTTTCCTCCAGGAATTCGGCGCGATTTTCGAAGGCGAAGCGTCCTTCGCCTGGCGGGATGAGGGCAAAGAACAGCTGCGAATGCTGGCGCACGGTCGCCGAAGCCTGCAGCACATCGGCAACCGGAATGTCGGCGCGGCGCAGCGTGTTCTCGACATCGCGCAGCAGATCCTCGACCTTCAGATTGGAGACGGTCACGCCGAAGTAGTCGGCGGCGACGTCCTCCAGTTCGTGCGCTTCGTCGAAGACGACAATGGCAGCGTCGGGCAGGACACCGGCGTCGGGCGCGCGATCGGCTGCGGATTTGATCGCCAGGTCGGCGCAGAAGAGATGATGATTCACGATGATGATGTCGCTTTCGGCCGCGCGGCGCCGCATCTCGGTGATGAAGCAGCGGTCAAACTGCTGGCACTCCGAGCCGATGCAGCGATCGGTGCGCGCGTCGAGTTTGGGCCACAGATGGCTGCTCTCCGGCAGGTCAGCGAGCTCGGCACGGTCGCCGGTCTCGGTCGTCTTCTCCCATTCGCTGATGATGTGGAAATGGCTGATCTCTTCCAGCCCGTTGAGCACCGGCTGCGATGTGAGGTCGTAAAGTTTCTTTCGGCAGAGATAATTGCCGCGACCTTTCATGTAGCAGACGCGCAGCTCGCCCAGATGCTCCTTCAGGAATGGAATGTCCTTGAAGAAAAGTTGTTCCTGGAGCGTCTTGGTTCCGGTCGAGATGATGACGCGCTTGCCGGAGCGAATGACCGGCAGCAAATAAGCGAGCGTTTTCCCTGTGCCGGTGCCGGCTTCGACGATGAGGTGTCGCCGCCCCTGCAGCGCCTGCTCGACCGCTTCGGCCATTTGCAACTGACCGCGGCGAAACTCGTACGCCGGATGGGTGCGCGCCAGCAATCCGCCGGGTCCGAAGAACTGAAACAGCGACGGCAAGCGCGCGGCAGTTGCGGCGGATTGTGTCGTGGACGACATCTGGAATGATGTTACAAGAAGCGAGACAATCACTCTTTGTGTGAGAAAGCAGTACCGGCGTTTCAGGAGCCCCAGGAGCTACAGCAGTTCCAAGTCTAGATCCTCAATCTGCTGAAAATGGGTGTCCCTGGTAACCAGCGTGAGTTTGTACTGGCATGCGATTGCCGCGATCCACACATCATTCTCGGGGATCGGCCTGCCCTTCTGACGCAGATGGTGTTTCACCGAGGCGTACAGAACCACCGTCTGACGATCGCATCCCAAGGTCGTGATGGATCGGCTGAATTCGTCCAATCGAACCAGATTTTGCTCGACGCGGGAAGACGACAACGCTCCGTAGCGCAGTTCTCCTAACACGGGTACGCAGAGAAACGCTTCGGACTTGCGCTGCAAGCAGTCCAGGGTCGATGGCTCGCCCGCGAAGAGTGCGATCACAATGTTCGTGTCGAGTAACGCTCTACCACTCGGTCGCATCGACCCGCTCGCAACCTGCTTTAATCGCCTGCGACATCTTTTCCAAATCGTAGGCAGGAATCAGCCCAACAAACCGTAGCAGCACCGCCGGAGAACTGGAGCCTGCAGGCGAGCTGCCCCGTTTCACGTAGTCCCGCAAATACCAATCCACCAGGCTGTGATAGCGCTCCGGGATGCTCCGCTTTTCCGGATACATCTTGCCCTTTCGATCCGGATGCACAGGGTCCCCGGGTCTGTAAAGTCGCCGTCTTCCCCGTCCCGAGCCGTGAAGCATGCGATACTGAGCAGGGTTCGGGCGATTCTCGGCGACGCAGTGGCTGATGATGTGCTGCCAGACGCCCGGGCGATTGTCATGAAACTCGTGGCGAGCGCGGTCGCGTATGTCGTCGAGGCTGAAATCCTGGGCATCCGGATTTTCTCGGTGAAGGAGCGCCGTAGCCAGCCAGGCTTCGTCAGCAACCAAAATGTTCATATGGACAACCTTAATACATCTAAATTACAACTAACGACCGGCCGCTGTCAATACCCTCTGTGAACCTGCCTCCCACGCTCGCCATCGTTGGCCGGCCCAATGTTGGCAAGTCGACGCTGTTCAATCGCCTGGTTGGATCGCGGCGCGCTATTGTTGGCGACGAGCCCGGAATCACGCGCGACCGCATCTACGGCGAAGCCGAATGGGCGGGACAGAAACTGCGCGTGGTAGATACCGGCGGCATCATCCCCGACGATCAGGCGCTGATTCCGGCGGAAATCTTTCGCCAGGCGCGCGTTGCTTTGGATGAAGCGGACGCGATCGTGCTGGTGGTCGATGGGCGAACCGAGCTGGCGTCGCCGGACATTGATCTGGCGCGGCTACTGTTGCGAACGGGTAAGCCGCTGTTGCTCGCCGTCAACAAGATCGACACGCCAAAGCTGGAACCGTATGCGGAAGAGTTTCGGCGGCTCGGACTCAAAGAGCTGTTTCCGATTTCCGCAGAACACGGCAACGGCGTGGCAGAGTTGCTGGAATATGTGCTGAGCGTGATGCCGCAAGTTTCGCCGACAGACGATTCGAGCACCGCGGACAAACCGCAGATCCCTCCGCTCGGACTAAAGTCCTCGGTCGGGATGACAGCGGAAGAGGAGACGGATGTAGGCGATGTGGCGAATGAAGACGAAGCAGGGCGCGAAGCCGAAGCAGCGCGCGAGACCAAGGTTGCGATCATCGGCCGGCCGAATGTCGGCAAGTCGACGCTGCTGAATGCGCTGACCGGGAGCTCGCGTGCGATCGTTTCGCCGGTGGCGGGAACCACGCGTGATGCTGTCGATGAGTTGATCGAGCGCGACGGCCATGCCTATCGCTTCATCGATACTGCCGGCATCCGGCGCAAAGGCAAGACGGAATTAATGGCGGAGAAGCTTTCCGTGGTGATGGCGCGCAAGCATCTGGAAGCTGCGGATGTGGCGCTGATGATCGTCGACGCGACCGAAGGCGTGACCTCGAGTGATGCCACGATTGCGGGCTACGCGCACGAGAGCGGGCGTTCCGTCATCGTCGTCATTAACAAGTGGGACCTGGTCACAGAAAATAGAAGCGACGGCAAACCGCCGGCCGAGCGCAAGATTTATGAAGAGCAGGTGCGGCGGCATCTGAAGTTCCTGTCGTATGCGCCGGTGGTGTTTGTCTCAGCCACCACCGGCCAGGGAATCGACAAACTCTTCTCGACGCTGGAATTGGTTGCACGCGAGCGGCGCAAGCGCATCGGCACGGGCGAGATGAATCGTTTCCTCAGCCGCATCGATTTCGAACGCGCTTCGGTACCGGTTGCCAAGCGCGTGAAGATTTATTACATGACGCAGGCCGCAGTCGCGCCGCCCACGTTCATCCTCTTTACCGATCGCGCGGTGAAGCTGCACTTTTCTTACGAGCGATTTCTGGAGAACCAGATTCGGGCGGCGTTTGGATTTGTCGGCAGTCCCATCTGGATCAAGAACCGGGCGCGCGGTCGGGCTCGGCAATAGATCAAAGAAAGTAGTGCTGTCTCAGGAATCGCCTTGTATCAGGGCACGACTTCCGTCGTACCCTAACACAGGGCTTTCCGATTTATGAGCGGAGCTCAACCCTTTAGGGCTATAGCGGCGTCTCAGCAACATTAGCGTCTTCTGCTCTGCGCGTGTCGCGCGCCAGCCAGTGGTCCAACTCCTCCAGTGCACGTTTGCATACCAGCGCATGCCGTTGCTTCTTGTCGCGAATGCGGCGGCGGGTCTCTTCGTCCAGCGGTTCCAGTAAATCGAACGTAATGTTCGCAGGCTGAAAGTTCTTCGCGTCGGCGTGGCAGACGTACTTCACCAGCGCACCGAACGCCGTTGCCCGCGGAGGCGGGACCGGATCGGCGCCTGCAGCCAGCGCGGTCGCGTGCATCCCAGCGAGCAGCCCGGTGGCAATTGATTCCACATAACCTTCCACGCCCGAAATCTGCCCGGCGAACACCACGTTGGGATGCTGCTTCAGCTGCAGCGTTTCGCGCAGCAGGGTTGGGCCATTGATGTAGGTGTTGCGGTGAATCTGCCCGTAGCGTAGGAACTTCGCGTTTTCCAAGCCCGGAATCAGCCGCAGAATTCGCGCCTGCTCGCCAAACTTGAGATGATTCTGGAAACCTACCACATTGTAGGAGTCGGCTCGCAGGTTCTCCTGCCGCAGTTGTACCACAGCGTAGGGGATGGTTCCGGTATGCGGATTTCGCAGACCTACAGGCTTCATGGGCCCGAAGCGCAGGGTATCCCGCCCGCGTCGTGCGATTTCCTCGATGGGCAGGCAGCTTTCGAAGTAGTTGAGATTCTCCCAGTCTTTGGCGTCGACCGACTGTGCCTCCAGCAATGCATCGAGAAACCGATCGTATTCTTCTTTCGTCATCGGGCAGTTGATGTAGTCGGCGCTGCCTTTGTCGTAGCGTGCAGCCATGTACACGCTCGGCAAGTCGATGGAATCGGCTTCGACGATGGGGCTGATGGAGTCGTAGAAGTAGAGCTGCTGGCTGCCGCTCAGGCGAAGAATCTCTGTTGTCAGTGCATCGGACGTGAGTGGGCCGGTGGCGATGATCGTGATCGCATTGTCTTCCTCGATGCGCGTGACTTCCTCGCGGCGGATCTCGATCAGCGGCTCGCTTTCGATTGCCGCGGTGACGGCATCGGCAAATCTCTCGCGATCGACAGCCAGAGCGTGACCCGCTGGAACGGCCGTCTGGCGGGCGATCTCCATCAGCAAGGATCCGGCGCGGCGCAGCTCCTCTTTCAATAACCAGGGTGCGGTGTTCTCGGTGCCGGACTTCAGCGAATTGGAGCAGACCAGTTCAGCAAAGTTCGCCGTCCGATGAGCAGGCGTGGAGCGAACTGGCCGCATCTCGAATAACTGCACAGGAACACCCCGGCGCGCGCATTGCCACGCGGCTTCCGAGCCGGCAAGTCCGGCGCCGATGATGCGAATGGGTTTGTGCATGAGAGACGCAGCGAAAGTATTGGGTTATTATACGAGCCGGTAAAGGAGACGCGGATGGCAAGAATTCCCTACGTCGAGATGGACGGGGCGCCGCCCGAGGTGCGCGAGATTTACGAAAAGGTGCTCAAGGGCAGCGTGGGCAGCGTGCAGAAGCTGGTGGCACACCGCCCGGAGCTGCTGAAAACGTTCCTGGCGTTCTACGGCAGCGTGGGACGGTCGCTTGACCGGCGCGTCTACGAGAGCGTGTACATCCGGGTCTCGGCGCTGAACGGGTGCAATTATTGAATGCAGCATCACATCGCTTCGTCGAAGCGAGTCGGGCTGACAGCCGAGGATTGGAAGGCGCTAAAAGCGGGCGATTACAGTCGCTTCACTCCCAGAGAGCAGACGGCGCTGAATTTCGCGGACAAGCTCACGCGCGATCTGAAGAACATTAACGACGCCGACATTGAAGCGCTGAAGCAACATTTCTCCAACGAGCAGATTCTGGATCTCGATGTGCTGGTCGGGCTGGTCAATTTGACCAACCGGCTGACCGATCCGTTGGGCGCGGATTTGGAGTTTCCGGCTGAGAAAATCTAGTACCGGCGAATTCACCACGGAGGCACGGAGGGCACGGAGTTTTGTCCGGAGATCGACGGGAAGAGTTTTTCACAGGATCACGCGTTCATCGCCAACGCGGCGGGTGACGCGCTCGCGATCGAGATACTCCAGCAGCGGAATCGCATGTTTTCGCGTGATGCCGAAGAGGTCCTTGAAATCTCCGACGTTGAGCTTCGGCGTCTTCGTCTTCCGCGCGGCGATTTGCCGGCGCAGCGCGTCGAGCGCATCACGATGAAATACCAATTCCTCGCCAAGCTTTACCAGCACGCGATCACGCAGCAGTAGAGTGACAATCTTCTGCGCCCGAACTTTGTCGACCGGCAACGACGCCAACACCTCCTTCAGCAGCGGCACTTTCAGCCCAGCGGCAGCGAAGGCGCGCTCGATCTGCACCTTCGCTTCAGCTTCCTCGTCGCGCAGAGCGACACCCTTACCGGCAGCGTGCACGATCTCGCCGTTCACTTCGAGTTTCTTGTCGCGAACCAGCGCTTCCAGCACCCCGCGAAAAGCTTCCTGTCGCAAGCCCAGGGTTTCGCGCAACTGCTCCTTGCTGATCCCCTGCACCAGCGGATTCGCCTTGTGAAATTCGTCGACGCTTGCTGACATGCGATCACGCAGCGATTCGACAACGTCCTTCGCCAGCAGGATGTCGTCGAAACGAACCAGCCGCTGAGCCTTGGCTAGTTCCTGGGCAAGCTGATTGATCTTCACCGCCAGTAATCCGGTTTCGGCGACAGCGTCGGAGATCGACAGGCCATCCTCGCGACGGCGTGAAATCCGCGCCGGCAGCGAGTCTTCGAGACCAGCCTTCGCAATTGTTTGGAGGAACGCCAACCGTTCCTGGGCGCGAATGCGGCGCGGCGGCTCTGCCGCATCCAGGATCCTGCCACCCCCAATGGTGATGACCGGCGAGAATTGCCGCACGATGAACCGGTCGCCGGGCAGGAGCAGGAGTGGATGGTCCAGCCTGAGCCGCACCAATGCCGATTCGCCGGGCGTCAATTGCTTTGCGCCGAGCAGGCTAACGGTCGCGATGGTCTCCGCGGTGAACGAGTGGAAGTGCACACGCGCGCGGTCACGCAGTGGCTTAGCCGAGCGCAGAAGGTCGAGCGAGACGCCGATGTGCTGGGCCGGCCGGAAGAATTGCGGCGGGGTCAGCATCATGCCGCGCGCCAGTTCCGCGGTATCCACACCGGCGAGGTTGAGCGCGGTACGTTGGCCGGCGATGGCCTGCTCGGATGCCGCGCCATGCACTTGCACGCCGCGCACACGAACTATTTTTCCGCCGGGATGGAGCTGCACCTCCTGATCTTTATGCACGGTTCCGGAGATCAGTGTGCCGGTGACGACGGTGCCGAATCCCTTCATGGTGAAGACGCGATCGATGGGCAAGCGAAAGACCGCGGCCGAATCTTTGGCCGAAGCCTCGGCAGCCAGACGCGCCAGTTCATCTCTCAGCTGAGACAGGCCTGCACCCGTTTTAGAGCTCACCGCGACCATGGGCGAGTGAGCTGGATCGAGGAACGAGCCTTTGAGGAAGTCGCCAGCCTCCATGCGCACGACGTCGAGCGTCTCCGGATCGACCAGGTCGGATTTCGTGATCACGGTAATCCCGCGTTGCACCGCGAGCATGCGGCAGATATCGAAGTGCTCGCGCGTCTGCGGCTTAATGGATTCGTCGGCTGCGATCACCAGCAAAACAAGGTCGATGCCGCCGACGCCGGCCAGCATGTTGCGGACAAAGCGTTCGTGGCCCGGCACATCGACAAAACCGATGCGAATAGCCTCCTGCCCCGTCACGCCAAGGCCGGGCGAGACGGGGACTCCGGACTCGCCCGGGCCAACCAGGTCGAGGTTGGCAAAACCGAGATCGATGGTGATGCCGCGACGCTTCTCCTCGGCCAGTCGATCGGGGTCGATGCCGGTAAGAGCGCGTACCAGCGCACTCTTGCCGTGGTCAATATGACCGGCGGTCCCAACGATGACAGCCTTCATATCGAACAGTTTACCGCCGCCCTTTGTGGAACTCTGGTGAAGTCAAAGTGGAATAGCCTTCGGGAGTGCCATGTGCGAAAATGAAAGTCTGTAACTTCGCGGGGACTCCCGGGTTTACTAGGGTTGCGCCAAGCCCAAGGAAGTTTTGCCTTCAGTGGGTTGAGGGGCGTCTAATTGACTCGAACTCCAGGCGTACTTGATCCATACGGATGCCTTCAATCCTCACACCGCCAGATCGACCACAGTCTTATCTCTCGCGAGAAGACGGTCCGCTTGCGCTAAGAGATGCCAACGCCTTGCTTGACGCCGAACTGGCGCCCCACCTGCTCATACAGTTGGAAGATGATCTGGAGCGCTCGCGTATGCGCGAGGCGTTCTGGATCTCGGTCGCCGTCCACCTGGCGGTGGTGCTGTTCCTGTTTTTCACGCCCACGATCTTCCCCGGCATCAAAGGGGTGGTGCTGATTTCGCCTGAGGACCTGATGCGCAATCAGCAGATGACGTATCTCGATCTGCCGCCGGACATGCAGAAGGCGCCCAAGGTGGCGCCCAAGACCAACGTCTTGTCGGACAAGAATCGCATCGCCGAAAGCCAGCATCCGACCATCGACAAGAAGACGCTGGAAGAGTTGAAGCGCGCGGGTCCGCCGAAGCTGCCGTCGCCGCCGGCCCAGCAACAAGCCCAGGCAGCGCCAGCCCAACCAGCTCAGCAGGCGCCACCACAGCAGCATCCCAATCAGCAGCAGGGACAGGAGATGGCGCAGTTGCAGAATGCGATTCCGCAGGATAATCCGCGCCTGCCGCAACCGCAGCAAGGCACGCCGAACTTCCGGGCCATGATGTCATCGCCCGGAACATTGGTTGCGGACGCCGCCCGTGCCGTGGCTGCAGGCCGGACCGGGGGCAGTTCCGGCGCAGGCGGATACTATGGCGTTGGTCCGGGCGGTTCGGCGTTGAAGATGGGCCCAGCTGAGGTCCTGAGCGATACCCAAGGCGTCGACTTCGGGCCGTATCTCTCGCGCGTTCTCGATGCGGTGCGGCGAAACTGGTACAACCTGATCCCGGAAGAAGCGCGACCGCCGCTGTTGAAAAAAGGCAAGGTGTCGATCGACTTCGTTATCAGGCCAGATGGGTCGGTGGCTGGCTTGCACTTTATGGCTGGTGGCCAGTCCGGCGACGTGGCACTAGATCGCGCTGCCTGGGGCGGCATTACAGCTTCCTATCCCTTCGCTCCCTTGCCTACCCAGTTCCATGGCCCGTACCTGGCCTTGCGCTTTCACTTCTTCTACAACCCGGGCAAAGGCGATCTGGATTAAAAGCAGCAACTAGCGACTAGAAGATCGTGCGATTGCGGCTGGCGCGTAGAATCGCATTATGGGCAACCAGCCACAGCCCGCGAATGCTCTACGCTCCCAGGATCGCGAATTGGAGCTGCAGGCGCGCCAGCGTGCCCGCGACCAGCGTAAGGTGATCGGGCTGCTGGCGATTGCTCTCTTCATCCTTGTGCTGGCGTTTCTCCGCTTCGGCAGGCACATTCCATGGGGCGCACGATGAGCCCGTCTGCGCGATGACTGCGTCTTCGCAACCTGAGCCGCTGCTACTTGTCATTCTGGGGCCGACAGGATCCGGAAAGTCGGTGCTGGCGATCGAACTCGCTCAGCGGTTCGCGGGCGAGGTGGTCAGTTGCGATTCGGTCGCCGTCTATCGCCACTTCGAAATTGGCACCGCGAAGCCGACGCACGAAGAGCGCGCCACCATTGCTCATCACCTGCTGGACGTAGCGGAACCGGACGAGCCATTCACGGCGGGAGAATACTCGCGCCGCGCCAGAGTTGCCATCGGCGAGATCGCCCAGCGTGGCAAGTTGCCGATCGTGGTTGGTGGCACGGGGCTGTATCTTCGCGCGTTGCTGGAGGGATTGTTTCCCGGACCACAGCGGTCGGAGGACTTGCGACTCCGGTTGCGAGAGCGCGCAGCGCGGCGCGGCGCGGGTTATCTGTGCAGGATGCTGAGCAGGCTGGATCCTGCGGCGGCCGCCAGGATTCATGCGAATGATGCGCCCAAGCTGATTCGAGCGATCGAAGTATGTCTGGCATCGCGTGCCCGCATCAGCGAGCTATGGCAGCAAAAAGGACGGGATGCATTACATGGATTTCGTATCTTCCGGATCGGGTTGAATCCCGGCCGGCAACCGTTGTACGACCGCATCAATCAACGCGCGCGGCAGATGTTTGACGGTGGTCTGGTGGAAGAGACTGAATCATTGATCAAGCAATACGGCCGGCAGAAAAAAGTGACCGCTCTCGATTCACTTGGCTATAAGCAGGCGGCGCAGCTTCTGCGTGGCGAGCTGACGCGCGAGCAGGCGATTGCGGCCGCGCAGCAAGGCCATCGCAACTACGCCAAGCGCCAGATGACATGGTTTCGCCGCGAGCCCTGCGTGGTCTGGCTGGAGGGATTCGGCGACGATGCAGCAATCGCAGAACGAGCTGCGGAAGTGGTTTCGCACGCGCGTGTTGCCGGCTGAAGCCGACTCAGGAAGAGAAATAGATGTCTTGGACGCTGGCCTGAAGGCCAGCTCTACCCGAGCGTTACCGACCGGCAACTCTGCTGGCCAGCTGCCCGTCGCATTCTGTTATCGTCATTTCGAATGAGTCGCATTTCCCTTGTCATCCTGTGTCTGGTGTTTGCCATGCCGGCTTCCGCAAAAGAACGCTTTCAACAGCCTGGCCCGGTCCATCTCGATAAGAAAGGCGAGAAATGGGCGCGGGAGTCGCTGAAGAAGATGTCCTTGGAGCAGAAGGTCGGCCAGATGTTCATGATCTGGGCGCGGGCCGACTTCATGAACGTGGCCAGCCCCGAGTACACCGTGCTGCGCGACGCGATGCGCAAGTACCACATTGGGGGATTCGGCATTACCGTGTCGTTCGACGACGGACTGCTCTTCAAGATGCCGCCGCTCGAGACTGCCATGCTGACCAATCAGCTGCAGCGTGATTCGGAGTTCCCTCTGATCTTTGCGGCGGACTTTGAACGCGGCCTGGCCTTCCGCCTCGAAGAAGTTACGAATTTTCCTCATGCCATGGCGTTCGGAGCGACGGGCGATCCGGAGTACGCCCGCGAGTCCGGACGCATTACGGCGCGCGAGGCTCGCGCCATTGGGGTGCAATGGAACTGGTTTCCCGACGCCGACGTCAACTCCAATCCGGCAAATCCGGTGATCAACACGCGCTCGTTTGGCGAGGATCCCGAGCACGTGAGCAAGATGGTGACGGCTTACATTCAGGGTGCGCATGAATTTGGCATGTTGACGACGGCTAAGCATTTTCCCGGACACGGCGACACCGCTGTGGACTCGCATCTGGCAGTGCCGTCGCTCAAGGTCGATAGAACGCATCTCGAAACTGTCGAACTGCCTCCGTTTCAAGCGGCCATCGCGGCGGGAGTTGACGCGGTGATGGTGGCACATCTCCTGGTACCGGCGCTCGACCCCGATCCGCAAAATGTGGCCACGATTTCGCCGGCAATCGTGACCGGAGTGCTGAAGCAGCAGCTGGGCTTCCACGGACTGGTGGTTACCGACGCGCTCAACATGCGGGCATTGACGACGCTGTTTCCCGAAGGTGGCCCGGCTGCCGCAGGACGGGCAGCGGTCGAGGCAGTGAAGGCAGGAGATGACGTACTGATCCTGCCACCCGATCTCGACGGCGCCTACAACGGTTTGCTGCAAGCGGTGCGGAGTGGAGAGATTCCCCAATCGCGAATCGACCAGTCGGTGCTGAAGATCCTGCGGGCCAAAGCCTCCGTGGGCCTGAACAAGGCTACCCAGGTCGACATCAATGCCGTCAATCGCATCGTTGCCTCACCCACGAGCCAGGCTAAGGCCCAGGAAATCGCCGACGAGGCGGTTGCTCTGGTACGCGACAATCATCGCGTGCTGCCGTTGAAGGCCACAGCCAAGGGAACGACCACCCCGGTTCCCGCAAACCCGGCGCGACCTGGGGACCTCGGAACTAATCCGCCCCAGAATCCGTATCCCTTGACAGCGGAGAACCGCGCTTCGGCCCTGGTTTTGATCTTCACCCCCGATCTGCGATCGGATGCGGGTTGGGTTCTGGAGAAAGAGATTCGGGCTCGCGCTGCAAACGTGAAGGTGATGTACATCGATCCCCACAACGCGACGTTCCTGGCGCAGCCGGTGATGGATGCCGTTGAACAGGCGCAGGTGGTGATTGCGGCTGCCTACCTTGCACCGCAAGCCGGAGCGCCGACCAACACCTCTGTCCTGCAGAACGGGCAGGAAACTCTGCTGCAGAGTGTTGTGGAAAAGGCGGCGGACAAGACGGTGGTCGTCGCCATGGGAAATCCGTATATCGCCCAACAACTACCGCAGGTGCAGACCTACATCTGCACCTTCTCAGATGCCGAGGTTTCGGAAAGAAGCGCGGTGCGGGCACTGTTTGGGGAGATACCCATGCCCGGCCGTTTGCCGGTGACAATTCCCAACATCGCGAGCCGCGGCTCCGGCCTGGAAGCGCGACCGGCGGCTGCCGCGCAGCCATTGGGCTCCAAAGGAGGTCCACAATGAATACCGTGGCCACAAAGGGATTGTTCGCGATCGTGGTTGCGAGCATCGTACTGCTGCTGGGCGCATGCAGCATCAGCGTTGATGACAAGGACAAGCAGAACGAAAAGGTCGACATCAAAACGCCGTTTGCCAATCTGAAAGTCGATAGCAGCGAGAAGGCAGCCGACAACGGCATCCCGGTCTATCCGGGTGCACACCTGCGTCCGCCGGATAAGGATGGCGATAATCATTCCGCGAACGTCAATCTGGGGGCATTGGGCTTCGGACTGAAGGTGATTGCCGCCGAGTATGAGACCAGCGATTCGCCGGAAAAAGTGAAGGCATTTTACGAAGCCAGGATGAAGCAGTTCGGAAATATGCTGATCTGCAATGGGCACAGCGGCGGCTCCGATGTTCACATGTCGTTCGACAAGAAAGACAATAACGACGGAAAGCTGACCTGCAAGGACACCAGCGGCGACGGCTGGGAGATCAAAGCCGGCACCAGTGACGATGAGCACCTGGTCTCGATTGAGCCCAACGGCTCGGGCACGCGCTTTGGAACGGTGCTGGTGCAGACGAAGGGGAAGGATACGTTGTAGCAGCTTCCAGCCGTGAGCCATGAGCTGCCGGCCGCATCCGACCTTGATGATTCCCCCAGGCCAAGCAACATCCTGATGTTCTTGATCGAAGAGTTTTCCTGGCGGAGATTTATGCCCAAGCACAAAGCCCGAGGCTCGAGGCTTCCACGGACAACTGACATCCGCCAACTGACCACTGGGTTTTGTCATCCGGTGCGGAGCATTCGCAAGCGTTTCGCGAATGCGGAGTCGAAAGACCCCTATCGTGGAATACGCCCGCGACCCGAACGTACTTGGTAGAGGCCTTCAGCCCCCGCGTCCAGCGCTGCTTCGTATCAGCACACGGCTTCAGCCCTGCCGACCAGCCCTCTCGTCAATGTTGTCATCCCGAGGAGGGCTTCAGCCCGACGAGGGATCTGCGGTTCGCCCACGCCACCAATGATTCGCCGCGCTTTTCGCCAGCAACCGACAACCTACAACGCCGCTCTTCATTTGACCGTAAAGGCCACCGACGGGCTGCTTGTCTTGCCTACTGTTACTACTATTTCCAACTGCCCTGGCTTGGCGCTACTGGGAACGGTAGTTGTTATTTGCGTGTCTGTCCAATCCGAGGCGCGCTTGATTGTAGCTTTTGTGCTACCAAATGTGACCGTGCTGGTGCCCTGGCTCTTGCCAAAATTCTGCCCCGTGATGGTCACACTGGTATCCACCGACCCGGTGTACAAACTTAACGAAGTAATGCAGGGTCCGCTGGATGGACACTTCATTGTGAAGTTGGATGAGGAACTGGCCTTTCCGCCCACCGTCACCACTACCGGTATAGGTACTGCGGTGGGACCTACGGAGGGAACGACAATAGACTTGATGGACGTGTCTGTCCAATTCGATGCGGCAACGTCGGCAGCCTTCACGCCGCCGAAGCTGATCGTGTCCGGTGTAGATCCGAAACCATTTCCCGTAATCGTGACCGAGTCCGCCGGGGCCCCCGTGCTCGGCGATATCGCAGCGATGCAGGGAACGCCTTGGGCACTCACGTTAAACGCCGTGGGCGCGCTGTCCTTGCCGGCAACCGTGACCACCACGTTCACATCGCCCTGCGCCACACTGGGTACGTTGACCGTAATCGATTTATCCGACCAATCCGTTGTCTTAATGTTAGTGCCCGGGGTGTCACCGAATTTTATCGCGC
>Ga0335074_10003126_pt1 | contig 22554 bp, 19 predicted proteins | sample Lox_Sample_23_FD_206715 | JGI IMG/M metagenome (GOLD analysis project Ga0335074, IMG submission 206715) | Soil microbial communities from Loxahatchee National Wildlife Refuge, Florida, United States - Lox_Sample_2.3 | ecosystem: Environmental > Terrestrial > Soil > Wetlands | place: USA...
CTGGCCGGTGAGGGCACCGGTGTGCGATGCGGCGGCCTTGGCGGCAGCCTGCGTCCGGCCGGGTTTGATCACGATAATGGGTTTCGAGAGCGCAACCTCGCGCGCTGCCGACAGAAAGCTGCGAGCGTCCCCCACCGACTCCATGTACAGCACGATGCTGCGCGTTTTGGAATCGTCGCCTAAGTATTGGATCAAGTCGCCCCAGCCGACGTCCAGCATCGACCCGACCGAGACGAATGCGCTGAACCCGACCATCTCGCGGCGGCTCCAGTCGAGGATCGCGGTACAGAGCGCCCCGCTTTGGCTGATGAAGCCGATGTGTCCGGGCCGCGCCATGGTGCTGGCGAACGTGGCGTTGAGTTTGAAATGGGGGCTCATCAGGCCCAGGCAGTTCGGCCCGACGATCCGCAAGCCGCCGCGCTGCGCCTCGTCCAGGATCTCGCGCTCGAGCGCCGCGCCGCGCTCGCCGATCTCGCGGAATCCGGCCGAGATGATGATGGCCGCCGGGACGCCCGCCTCGACGCACTCCCGGATCACGCCGGGGACGCTGGCGGCCGGGGTGGCGATCACGGCCAGATCCACTGGTTCGGGGATGCTCGCGATTTTTGGATAACAGGGCAGTTCCAACAACTTGTCGTGCTTGGGATTCACCGGATAAATGGCACCGGGGAACGGGGCGCCCTTCAGATTCGTGAGAATCGAGCGGCCGACGCTGTGCGGCGCTTCGGTAGCGCCGATGACGGCCACATTCTTGGGGCGAAAGAAAACATCCAGCGTGCGGCGGCGCGCAGAGATCCGGGCGCTCCCGGCGGGAGAGAGTCCGGGCTCGGTCGGGACCATGCCCAATTATGGCGCTAAATTCGCCCGAGCGATCTGTCCGTTCGGTGACAAATTTCGCGTGCGTCAAATGGCGCACTGGCGCGCAAATCTCCCCACTCGGGAACTCATTGAAATTTCAGCGAATTTCCAGTCGCGCGGCTAAAACATCGGGAATCATTACCGATAAGGCCCAATTGGCTAACTTTTGCTGAGGCGCGCCTCAGTGGACGGGAACCTGCTAAAGAGTTGATGGCGAGGAAATTCGGATGTGTTTAGCAGTGCCTGGAAAGCTTCTTAGCGTGGAGGGCGAAGATCCCGCATTTCGCGTAGGCCGCGTGGATTTCTGCGGCATTAAACGATCCGTCAATCTGGCGTTTACGCCGGATGCCGCGCCCGGCGACTACCTGCTGGTGCATGTGGGGTTCGCCCTCACGCGAGTGGACGAGGAAGAGGCGCACAGGACTTACCAGTACCTGGCTCAGATCGGGGCATTGGCGGAGGAAGGGCTGACGCCGCCGGACGAACCAGTGGGATTTCCGCGGGAGGGCCCGACGCCGTGAAATACGTCGACGAATACCGCGACCCGAAGATGGTCCAGGCGGTCGCCGGCGAGATCGCGCGCAAGGTGACGCGGCCCTGGGTGCTCATGGAAGTCTGCGGCGGCCAGACCCATACCTTGATGCGCTACGGCATTGACGAATTGCTGCCGCGCGAAATCGAATTAGTGCATGGACCGGGCTGCCCGGTGTGCGTGACCCCGCTTGAAATGGTAGACCGCGCGGTGCGCATCGCGGCGCTTCCCGGCGTCATCTTCACCTCCTATGGCGATATGCTGCGCGTGCCGGGTTCGGAATCCGACCTTTTTCAAGCTCGTGCGAATGGCGCTGATGTGCGGGTTGTGTATTCGCCGCTCGATGCGGTGAAATTGGCGCGCGAGAATCCCGATCGCAAGGTGGTTTTCTTCGGCGTCGGATTTGAAACCACGGCGCCAGCCAACGGAATGGCAGTGTGGCAGGCCAAGCGGGAAGGTCTGAAGAATTTCTCGATGCTGGTGTCGCACGTCCTGGTGCCACCGGCCATGCGCTTGATTTTGAGCTCGCCCGCCAATCGCGTGCAGGGCTTTATCGCGCCGGGCCACGTTTGCACCGTGATGGGCTATCACGAATACGAAGAGCTGGCGTCCGAGTTCCGCGTCCCGATGGTGGTGGGCGGGTTCGAACCGCTCGATCTGCTGGAAGCGATTTCGATGCTGGTGTCGCAGCTCGAAGAAGGCCGGGCGGAAGTAGAGAATCAATACGCGCGATCGGTGAATCCGGAGGGCAATCGCGCGGCACAAGTTATCCTACGCGAGGTGTTCGAAGTTTCCGACCGCCAGTGGCGCGGCATCGGGCCGATCGCTGAAAGCGGCTACCGGTTGCGCGAGGAATTCGCCGACTTCGACGCTGAACGCGTATTTGGGGTGGAGGACTCGCACGCGGAAGAGCCCAAAGAGTGCATCAGCGCGCTAGTCCTCCAAGGGTTGAAGAAGCCGCTCGATTGCCCGGCGTTCGGCACGCGTTGCACTCCCATGACGCCGCTCGGCGCGCCCATGGTTTCAACCGAAGGCGCGTGCGCCGCGTATTACCAATACCGCCGGCACGCCATACCCGAGAAGACGACCCATGCCTGAAACCGCAACCTCACCATCGTTCTCCTGCCCCGTCCCCGTGACGCAGCGCGATCGCATCGTACTGGGCCACGGGAGCGGGGGCCGTCTGAGCGCGGAGCTGTTGCGCGATGTCTTTCTGCCTTTATTTGCAAACCCCGTTCTCGACCGCATGGACGACCAGGCGATCGTCGAAATCGGCGGCGCGCGCGTTGCCTTCACCACGGATTCATTCGTGGTCCAGCCGCTCATTTTTCCGGGCGGCGACATCGGGTCGCTTGCGGTTCATGGCACGGTCAACGATCTCGCGATGGGCGGCGCACGCCCGCTGTTTTTGAGCGCGGGATTCATTTTGGAAGAAGGCTTTCCGACCGAGACGCTGCGCCAGATCGCGGCATCGATGGCGGAGGCGGCCGCCCAGTGCGGCGTTGCGATCGTCACCGGCGATACGAAAGTGGTCGAGCGCGGGAAAGGCGACGGGCTCTTCATCAACACCACCGGTATCGGAGTGGTGCCCGAGCCGGTTAGGCTTTCCGCCAGCCAAGCCCGGCCGGGCGATCGCGTGATTCTGAGCGGATTTATCGGGGATCACGGCATCGCAATTTTGGCCAACCGCGAAGGCCTCGAATTTGAGACGGAGATTCGGAGCGATTCAGCGCCACTGCACAACCTGGTGGCCGCGATGCTCGCAGCGTCACCGGACGCGAATGCGATTCGCTGTCTGCGCGATCCCACGCGCGGCGGCGTTTCGAGCACGTTGAACGAAATCGCGGCTCAATCGCGCGTCAGCATCCAGATCGACGAGACTGCGATCCCGGTGCGGGAGCAGGTGCGCGGCGCGTGCGAATTATTGGGGCTCGATCCGCTGTATGTGGCGAACGAAGGGAAACTGGTCGCGATCGTCGCCCCGGAAGCGTCCGATGCCATTCTGCGGGCGATGCGGCGCGATGCGCGCGGCGCCGACGCGGTTATTATCGGAACGGTTGGAGAGGAAAGCCCGGGCTTAGTAACCATGAAGACGGTGTTCGGATCCACGCGCATCGTCGACCTGCTGGCGGGCGAGCAGTTACCGAGGATTTGTTAGGGACAAACCAATGCACGAAATGGGTATCGCGAGTTCGATTCTGGAAGCGGCCGAGAAGGAAACGCGGTGGTATCCGGGCCATCGTGCCGCTAAGATTGGCGTGCTGATCGGGGAGTTCGCGGGCGTGGATACCGAATCGCTGCGTTTTTGTTTTGAAGTTCTGGCCAAGGGCCAGACGCCGGCCCCGCTCGAGCTCGACATCAGCTGGCGCACCGGCAGCGACGAGCTGACGCTCGCCTATTTGGAAATGGAAGAGGTTTCCGATGAACAGAGTGGAAATCGAGAAGAAAGTCTTAAGCGAGAACGATCAAATTGCGGCGCGGCTGCGTGAGGCGCTACGCATCAACGGCACGCTGGCGGTGAATCTGATCAGTTCGCCGGGCTCAGGCAAAACGACATTGCTTGAGAAAACCCTGGAGAAGCTCCCCAAGGGAACGCGCGCCGCAGTCCTCACCGGTGACATTCAAACCGATAACGATGCGCGCCGTTTGAGCCGCTACGGTTATCCGGTGCGCCAGATCACCACCGCCGGCGCCTGCCACCTGGATGCGCGGATGGTCGAGAATCACATGCAAGATTGGTCCGGCGCGCCGCTTGATTACTTGTTCATTGAAAATGTCGGCAATCTGGTTTGCCCCACCAGCTACGACCTGGGCGAAGACGCGAAGATCGTCGTGCTCAGCGTCACCGAGGGCGAAGACAAACCGCTGAAGTATCCGGGGATTTTCCGAAAAGCAGAATTGATGGTCTTAAACAAGGCCGATCTGCTGCCGTATGTGCCGTTCGATCCGCGGCTCGCGGTAGAAAACGCGCGGCGGATTCATCCGGGCATTCAAGTAATTGAAACGTCCTGCACGACCGGCGAGGGCGTAGGCCAATGGCTTACCTGGCTGGCCGCGCGAGCGAAGACCAAGAAATCCGCGCTGGCCGCGGAGACCAAGCAAGCCGCGCTCAGTGCGGAGGAGGTTGCCCATGTCGTTGCATAATATTTCGTCACCCGATACCGATGTAACTGCGGCGCTCGCCCGGAGAGGCATCACGCGCCGCCAACTCGTACAATTTTGCAGCGCCATGCTGGGCACGCTGGCGTTGCCGGAACGCTACCTGGCGCAAGTTGTGCAGGCGGTCGGAAAGGCCAAGAAGCCGGTGTTGCTTTGGCTGCAGTTTCAGGACTGCACCGGCTGTTCGGAATCCATGCTGCGTTCGAGCCATCCGGATGTCGCCGAAGCCGTGCTGGATCTGCTCTCGTGGGAATACCACGAAGTGATCATGCCGGGCGCAGGCAAGGCTGCCAACGACGTGCTGGAGCGCGTGGTCAAGGAGGACAAAGGCAAGTTCCTGGCGGTGGTAGAAGGCGCCATCCCGACCGGCGAGGGCTTCTGCAACATCGGCGGGCGCAGCGCCATGGAGATTGCGAACCAGGTTTGCCGCGCGGCGGCAGCCACCATTGCTGTCGGCGCCTGCGCCTTCGACGGCGGCTTGGTCCGCGCCGCACCAAATCCCACCGGCGGGCTGGGAGTCCATGAAGCCGTCCCCGGAATCAAGGTCATGAATATGGCCGGATGCCCGCACAATCCCGCGAATACCGCGGCGGCGCTAGTGCATTTCCTGACCTTCAACGATCTGCCCGCGCTCGATCAGTACAATCGTCCGCTGTTCGCCTATGGCCGCATCATTCACGACCAATGCGAGCGCCGCGCCCACTACGACGCTGGACGGTTCGTGGTGGATTGGGGCGACGAGGGGCATCGCAAAGGCTGGTGCCTGTACAAAATGGGCTGCAAAGGCCCGGCCGCGACATTCAATTGCCCGGTGGAAGGCTGGAACGACCATACCAGTTGGCCGGTGCGCGCCGGACACGGCTGCATCGCTTGCGCTTCACCGCGGTTCTGGGACCATATGTCGCCGTTCTACGATCGGCTGCCCTCGGTTCCGGGCTTCGGCGTCGAAGTAACGGCTGGCGAGATCGGGCTCGGACTGGTCGGCGCGACCGTGGCCGGCGTTACCGCGCACGGCCTCATCCAGTTGATCAAGCCCGCGCCCAAGCCTCCGGCCAGCGGACCTCCAGCGCCCGAGTATCCGGCGCCGCCGCCACCTCAGCAACAGCCACGGGCCCAGCAGCCGGCGGCCCATGGTAACGGCGAGACCGTAACGACGAGGAAGGAGAAATAACATGGCACGCCTGGTTGTAGACCCTGTTACTCGCATTGAAGGCCACCTGCGCATCGAAGCGCAACTGGAGGGCGGCAAAATCTCCGACGCCTGGAGCGCGGGCACCATGTTCCGCGGAATCGAGCTGATTCTGCAAGATCGCGATCCGCGCGAAGCCTGGATCTGGGCGCAGCGCATCTGCGGAGTGTGCACCATGGTGCATGCGCTCGCGAGCGTCCGCGCGGTCGAAGACGCGCTGCAAATCGAAGTGCCGGATAATGCGCGCCTGGTGCGCAACCTGATCGCCGGCTCGCAGATGGTGCAGGATCATGTGATCCACTTCTATCATCTGCACGCGCTCGACTGGGTGGATGTCACGGGCGCGCTCAAAGCCGATCCGGCCAAAACCTCGCAGCTCGCGCAATCCATCTCGGATTACGAAAAATCCAGCACCGTTTACTTCAAAGGCGTGCAGGATCGCGTGAAGGGCCTGGTGGACAGCGGGCAGCTCAGCCTGTTCACGAGCGGCTATTGGGGCCATCCCGCTTATCACCTGCCGCCCGAAGCCAACCTCATGGCAGTCGCCCATTATCTCGAGGCGCTGACCTGGCAGAAGGACTTCATCCACATCCACGCCCTGCTGGGCGGCAAGAACCCGCACCCGCAGACGTTTCTCGTGGGCGGCATGTCCACCGCCATGGACCCCAACGAGCCGTTTGCCGTGATCAACCCGGACAGCATCGGCAAGCTCAGAGATCTGGCGCGCAGCGCGAAGAAATTCGTCGATCAGGTGTACATTCCCGATGTGCTAGCCGTCGCGTCGTTCTACAAGGACTGGTTCGCGCTCGGCGAAGGCGTCGGCAATTTCCTGTCCTACGGCGATTACTCCTCGGGCGATCAGAAGGACCCGAGCACGTTCCTGTTCCCGCGAGGCATCGTACTCAATCGCGATATCTCGAAAATTCATCCCGTGGATCCGACACAAATCACTGAAGCCGTCAGCCACGCCTGGTATGAATATTCCGGCGGCGACCAGCCGCGGCATCCGTTTGACGGCCAGACGAATCCCAAGTACTCAGGCCCCAAGGCGCCGTACGAGTTTCTGGACGTCGAACAAAAATACTCGTGGCTGAAATCGCCGCGCTATCAAGGCCTGCCCATGGAAGTGGGGCCGCTGGCTCGCATGGTGGTGGGCTACGCGGCCGGACAGAAGGACATCCAGGCGGCCGTAAATGGCGTCCTGAAGCATTTCAACGCCCCGCCCACCGTTCTGTTCTCGACACTCGGCCGCATCGCGGCGCGCGCCATCGAATCGCAGATTATGGCCAACCGTCTGGAAGGCTGGGTGGATGATCTGGATTCCAACATGGCGCACGGGAAGGTCGCGATCTGCAACACCACGAAGTGGAATCCAAATACCTGGGCCGCATCCAGCCGCGGATTCGGCTGGCACGAGGCGCCACGCGGATCGCTCGGCCATTGGGTGGAGATCGAAGGCAGGGGCATCAAAAATTACCAGGCCGTCGTCCCAACCACCTGGAACGCCGGACCTCGTGATGCGCAAAGCCAGCGCGGACCCTACGAAGCGTCGCTTCTGAAGACGCCGATTGCCGATCCCAACCGGCCGCTCGAGATCCTGCGCACGATTCATTCGTTCGATCCGTGTATCGCGTGCGCGGTGCATGTGGTCGACGCCCGAGGCCGCGATTATTCGGTACTCAAGGCTAACCAGAAAGCCGGCTAGGAGAAGCTACCATGGCTACGCAAGCGATTCGGGGCGTCGAAGTAACGGCGCCCGTCTATGTCTGGCAATATCCGCTCCGGCTGGTGCACTGGGGGATCGTCATCTCGATTGGCGTGCTTTCGGTCACCGGGTATTACATCCATGACCCCTATATCTACGGCCTGTCCAACAAGCCGTTCGTGATGGGCTGGTTCCGTTTCGTGCACGAGTCTTTCGGAATGTTTTTCCTGGCCTTGGCGCTGCTGCGGATCTATCTCTTCTTCGGCGGCAACAAATGGGAAGGCTGGAGGCAATACGTTCCCTTGCGCAAAGAACATTTCAAGGAAATGTGGGAAATGGTGAAGTTTTACACCTTCATCCGGCCGAGGCCTGTGTCGAAGATCGGCCACAATCACCTGGCGGCGCTTTCTTACGTGGGACTCTACGGCATGATTCTGGTGGAGGCGGCAACCGGTCTGGTGATGTATCAACGTCTGCTGCACAACGCCTTCCTGCTGGCGCTGGTCGGATGGATTCCACGCTTCATCGACATCCAGACTTTGCGCGAGATTCACTTCTTCCTGATGTACGTGTTCATCGCATTCGGTGTCTTCCACGTGCACCTGGCGATGCTGGTTTCGCGCTTTGAAAAGCATGGCCTGATGGACAGCATCTTCATCGGCTACAAAGTGATTCCAGTGGAAGAGATCGAAAAGGAACAAATTGCTGATCGAAACTAACAGCAGCACCCTGGTGCTCGGACTGGGCAATCTGGTTCATTCCGATGACGGACTCGGGGTCCATGCGATTCAACTATTACAGACGGACCCCCGAGTTCCATCGGATGCCGTGCTCATGGACGGCGGTACGCAAGGACTTAGCCTGCTGCCGCACATTTCTGCGTACCAGCGGCTTTTGGTGATCGATGCGCTGGATGTGGGCGAAGCGCCGGGAACCATTGTGCGACTGGAAGGCAACGCACTCCGCAATCTGCCGGGCAAAGCCAGCGTGCATCAACTGGGATTCGCGGATCTTCTGGTCGCGCTGGAACTTTTAGGCGAATCGCCGGAGGAAATTGTATTGCTGGGCGTGCAGCCGCTCTCTACCGAATGGAGCGCTGAACTAACCCCGGGCGTCCAGAACGCGCTCGACCCTCTTCTTGACGCCACCATCGCTCAACTGGAAGCTTGGAGCGCGCGGCCGCTCGCACAGGCTATTGCTCGATAAATAGCGCGAGCGATCGGCCGGCGACGGAGTATTGCGGCGAGGCGAGCAGCACCTCCCCTCCCGCCGGATGAATGTTCCCCCATGGCTCGGCCGCGGCGCTGGTGTCGGCGACAAGATGCCAACGGCCTTCGGGCAGCGTGGTGGTCACCGGTTCAACCCAGCCGTTATAGGCGACGTAGATTGACTTCGGATCCCTGATCTTAAACGCGAGAAAATGACCATTGGGATCGGTGAAGTATTTGGGGTCGGCTTCGACGCCGGCCGCCATATACCAAATCAGGTTCTGAGAGGTGAAGAATTCCGCGGGCCGTAGAGCCGGATGTGCATGGCGGAATTGCAGCAGCCGACGCGTGTAATCCGTCAGCGCCGTCTCCCGGCCAGCCAGGCTCCAATCGATCCAGTTCGCGATCGTGTCGAGATTATACGCATTGTTATTGCCCTGCAACGTGCGGTTGATCTCGGAGCCGCCCAGCAGCATCGGCGTTCCGGCCGAGAGCAGCAGGATCGCGAGCGCGGTTCGAACCGCCTGCCGCTGCGCAACCGGGTCGCCGGCATGATCCCAGCACATCTCATCCGGCGCGCTGCGTCCACCCGATGATGGACCGAAGGGAAACGGCTGATGATTGTTCGGTCCGTTAAAGGAATAGAGATCGAGCAGCGTCATGCCGTCGTGGCAGACGATGTAGTTCACCGAATTCCACGGCTTGCGGCCGCGGGCGCCGAACAGATCCTGCGATCCGGCAAAGCGCTCGGCCAGCTCGCCCGGCGTCACCGGCACGATGCCCAGCTTATTTTGCGATGCGCGGAATGCGTTGCGAAAGCGGTCATTCCATTCCGACCATCCCGCCGGAAAATTCCCCTGCTCCTGGCCATCCCAAGTAGCGCTGTACGGCTCGGCGATCAGGTCCACGCCGGCGCCGCCTTCGGGGGGACGCGCCGGAAGCTCCGCCACAGCGCGATTAAGAATGTTATTCGGATCGTCGCGATCGAACAAATATCCTCCGCGTGCATTGGCGTTGCCCAAGATCGCCGCCAGATCGAACCGGAACCCGTCGGCGCCCATCCCATGGGTCCAGTACTTTAGCGAATCGAGGACCAGGTTGCGTACAGCCGTGGTGGCAGCGTTCACGTTGGGTCCGACGCCATTGTCGTCCTGATACATATTCGGCTCGCCCGGGCTGCGCGCTTCGTAATAGTTCGGGTTGTCAATCCCGCGGAGCGAATAGATAGTCCCGATGGTTCCGGTGGCTTCATCCACCGGTCCTTCGTTGTGGTGATTGAAGACCACGTCGACGTAGACCTTGAGCCCGGCCGCGTGAAAAGCCTTCACCATTTCGATCCATTCGCGCGTGGGGCCGCCGGGCGACTGGTCGTTCGCATATCTGCGGCTCGGCGCGAAGAAGCTGACCGAATCGTAACCCCAGAAGTTGTGATACACCGCCAACTGCGGCGAATCGTTCAGGGCATTTTGTGTTTCATGGATCGGCTGGAATTCGACCGCCGTTACGCCCAAATCGCGCAGGTAGCCGGCCCGCAGCGCCGCGCCGGCATAAGTTCCCCGCAAGTTCGGCGGAACCGAAGGATCGTTCTTCGTCAACCCGCGCAAATGCGCTTCGTAGATGACGTCGTCCTTGAATGCGCGCGTGGGTTTGGCGCCAAAATTGGGCTCCGGAAGTGGAATGACAATGCCTTTGGGCGCGAACGGACCGGTGTCCACCAGACGAGACACTGCGCCCGAGCGATACGCAGCCAGATCGAGGTGCGCGGGCGTCAGCGGATTGTGGCTGACTTCAAGCGCGTATGGATCGAGCAGCAGTTTGTTCGGATTGAAGCGGTTCCCAGCCCCATCGACATCCGCGACAAATCCCGCGGAAGCGCCGGGCGTCCAGCCCTCATCGAACGGCCAATTCGGTCCCCAAGCACGATAGCCGTAGAAAATCGTCCCGTGCAGTCCCAGGGCGTTCAGGTCCGCGGCCGTGACTGTCGAGCTGAAGCTGCCGTCAGCGTGACGGTACATGGGTTGCCGCAGGATGGGACCGGCGTCCATCTCGGCCGCGTAAATCCACAGCTCGATGCGAGTGGCGGCGGGCGCCAGCAGGCAAAACTCGGCCTCCGCATCGCCGGGGAGAAATCGCGCGCCAAGGAAATGGGTCACCCAAACCGTTCTACCACGTGGGGCCGGTGCTCGCCGCTTGGTCTAACGCGCCGCAGAGGAGTACAACTCGGGAGTGCGCGAAGATCCGCGCAGCCATCCCTCGATGCCGAACCAGCGAAACCCGGGGCGTTTGGGAAGCAAAGTGGTGCCGGAGCAAAACTCGGCGATCCGCGTATACTCAGCAAGAGTCGCAAAGTTCACCAGATCGGGCTGCAATTCCGAGGCATCGAGCAGGCTGGCATCCACCGGGATCGCAGCGATCTTTTCGGCATCAATGGCCCAGCCGGCCTCGCGCGGAAGTTCGCGGGTAGCCGCCTTGCGATTTACGATGTACTTTACCTTGCCCGCGCCCACACCCCGCGCTTCGAGATCATAACGCCGCCGCGTGGCCAGATACAACGACGGGCTGCACGGTGCGGTCACGACGAAGACCGACTTCGCCGCGCGTACCACGACCTCCGTTGCATCGTTCACCACCTCGGGCAGATCCGCGATCACAATGTCGTAGCGGCTGCGCACAAACGATAGCAGGCGCTGATATCCCCACGGCGAAACCTTCCGCACCCCCAGGCGGCTGACGGAGGAGAGTACGTCGATGCCGCCTGTGTGCGTGACCATTTCGCCCCAGGTCTCATCGTTGAGCCGGTGCGAATCCTCGAGCGCATCCATGATCGAGTACGCCGAGTGCAGGTTGTACAAAATCGAGATTGGGCCGGCGTGCAGGTCGCATTCAAGAAGCAGCACCTTCTTCCGGGCTTGCGACGCCAAAATATTGGCGACGAAAAGCGCCGTCGTGGTGGCGCCGCTGCCGGCTTTGGCGGGCAGGAAGGCAAACACAGATGCGTTCTTGCTGGAACTGCACGCCTCGAGCGACTGAAAAATCGCGGCTCGAAATTCGGTCGGAGAACACGGGATCGGATACACCGGAAAGCCCCCGAACGACGTCTCCAGAGCATGCGCGATTCTCGCGCGCGAGGAAACCCCAAGCACCGCCGTCCCCGGCTGAATGCTGCGGATATCGTGCTCCACTGCCTCCGCGGCCGCTTCATCGTCCGCCCCCAGGAAGACCAATTGGGGACCGAACGAATTCAAGAGGCGCATGGTTTCGTGAGCCTGCGGATACCGCTCCACGCTGCGATAGACGCAGACGTCTTGTGTTAGCGAGCACAGTTGCTGCAGGTGCGAAGTTGTTTCGCGGTCTGTGCCGAAGATCAGTGCCGTCAGCATATGGGGAAAAGCTCCAATTCGAACCGGTGCCATCCGGGTTCGGGTACGCTGACGTGCAATCGGCGTGCCAGGGGATGTAACGCCGGCAGCCAAACTAAGTAGCTGAAAACAATGCAGGCGCAAAGCCGGCCGGCGTCAGATTTTCGCCGCCGCGTTGAGATTGTGACGCCGGGCGCCGGAGTCCCGGCGGGCGCGGGGTTGGATGCTCTACCATGGACTTTTCTTCGAACCGAACCACCACACCACCCCCACCGTCGCCGTGTTTTGCTCGCGTTTCAGAACGCCCAGCAAATCCGTATAGAAGTACGGCTGGTTGGAAAAATCACGGCGGTATTCTTCACGCAACAGGAATCCTTGGGCTAGCCTTTGTTCCAGTGTGAGCGTGGTCTCCTTTAAGGTTTGCGTCCTTCCGCTAAACAGACCGCCTTGGTCGTCCAGGAGTTCCGCTCGGCCCGCGATCGCGAGTCGTGGCGTAATCTGATACCGTGCATAACCAGCCCCGCCCCACACGCGTTGCGGATAGGAATTGGTAAACAGGCGTTCGATCACATAATCGGCCTCGAGCGCCAAAGTCAGCTTTGGATTCACCTGCCATTGGCCGTAGTTATCGATGATGTGCAACTTGCCGTTGGGCGAGGGTTGGATTGGAACAAAGGGCTCGCCCTGCAGGGTTGGCAAATTGGGATCGGTCGAGTTCGGCAGGAACATCACATCCGGATGTTCCTGGCCGAAATAGTAATTCGTGGTCCAGGAAAAATTCGGATTCGGCTGGATCACCAGACCCCCAAGTTGGTCCTTGAAGTTGTTGAATGGTTCGGTCTGGTCGGTTCCGTTGGTGACCCAGTAATTGACCGCCAGCGCCTTCGTCAGTTGGTAATTCACGCGCGCGCCCATGTGATAAAACGGCAGAAAATCAAACCAATAGGAGCGCGAGTAATTCATCTGGTCCTGCGAAAAGTTGTTTTCGTATCCTAGGGCGCTCGCCCACTTGCCGAAATCGACCGTCAATCCGCTTCCCACCGGCACAATATATGTTCCATACGCCTGGAAGACATTGCGGTAGATGTCGGGCCGCGGTTCGTTGGCGGCATTTCCCTGCAGCGTCTGCGTAGCTTGCCCAAACTGCAGGTCCAGGCGCGCCCCCCAGCGCTTGCCGCTTTCGAGATCGGGAGCGTTGTCAAACACAATGGCGGCCTGATTCAGGCTGAAGGCGTTGCTGGTAACGTCGTAGGCGCGGAGCCGGTTGACCCTCCCGATCGGATCGTTGAAGTTGTAACCATAATACAGATCGATTATGCCGTTGATCGAGGTTCCCCGCAGGAAGTTGCTGACAGCGGGCTGGGACGGCGTCACCGGCCCGGCAGGCGGCAGCGCGGGCTGACTCGCCTGCGCGATTTCGGGCTTCCCTGCGCTCTCAACCGTAGCCTCCGATCCCACCCGGGCTTCCAATTCCTCCACGCGGTGCTGCAGCTTTTGGATGATCGCGTTCATATCCAAAATCTGCTTTTCGAGATCGGCGGTGCTTGGCGGAGCTGCCAGCGCCTGTCCCCGCACCAGCAGCGGGACAAAAAGAAAAATCAAAACACGAAGATTCACAAAAACCTCCCGAAGGATGGATAAAGCACTATACGGGCCGCGCGTTCCCGCGGCCTTGCCGCCACTCCCGGCGATTACGTGCGATTTCAAAACATGCCTACACTGGATCGGAGCGGCGGTTTCTCAATCTCCCGCTCATTATCACTTTAGTCCGGGGCTTCACCCGCGCGTTCCTCTCGGGGCTGGAAGAGACGGCGCCCGCGGTCGATCGTCTTCGAGCGATCGCTCCATTGACGTTGGCCGCGCAACTTTGTTCTAATCGCCAAATGCCCGAAGAAGAAATACACGCCGTGGCCGACAACTTGCTTGAGGCGCTGCGCTTCTTTGGGCAAGCGCGTCCCGACGCCGAAATCCGGGATTTGCCGGGGCTTTCGCTCATCTTCTGCGGCTTGAATTACGCGGCTTTTAACGCGGCCCTGCAGGCGCAGCCGATCGACGGCGACGTGCACGAGCTGAGCCGCCTGATCGATATTTCCGCTGAGCAGTTCGACGCGCGCAGCCTGCGCTGGACCTATTGGATCTGCCAGGATTTTTTGAGTCCGCCGCTGCGGCACGAGGCGTCGCGCATTTTTCGGCGCCACGGCCTGCGGCACTTGACCGAGGCGCCGGGTATGTACACCGATCGCCTGGCGCCGGCCAGCCGCCAGTTGCCGGTACTCGATCTTCGGCCGGTCTCCGACGCCGCCACGCGCGCCGCATTTTCCGACGTCATGTCGACCGCGTTCGAGATACCGCGGTCCATCAGCGCTTCGGTCTATGGTTCCCCGCAAGCCTGGAAGGGCAGTTTCGAAGGTTACGTGGGGTATGCGAACGGGCGGGCGGTCACTACCGCCGCAGCCGTGATCACAGGCGATGTGATCGGCCTGTATTCCGTGGCCACGCTGCCGCAACATCGCCGCCTCGGCTTCGCGGAAGCGATTATGCGGCAGGTGATCGATCAGGCGCAGCACTCCCACCGGGTGTCGCGCATGGTGCTGCAGGCCACTTCGTCCGGTTTTTCTTTGTACGAAGCGATGGGCTATCGGACCGTCACCAGCTTCAACGTATTTATTGCCGATTGAAACTCGCCGCCGCCAGCTTCGGTGCGTAATAGCCCTTGCGCGCACGCACGATCAGGTCCTTGCGACGCTTTACACGAATCTCGACCGCATGATACAGACCATCCGCCTTGAGCGGATCGGGACGGTAAAAGATGTTGTATTGGTGCCGCAGTTCGTTGGCGATGTTTTCAAAATCCTGATCGAGATCGCTGGCCTTGAACGGAAAGAACGACTGGCCGCCCGTTTCCGAAGCGAAATAGCGCAGCACTTTATCCCCATCGGTATCGATGCGCGTGATATTGGTGGAAATGGTGTAAATGGTGACGTCGGCCTTCTGCGCCATTTCGAGCGCCTGATCGCGCGTGTAGCGGCTCTCATTGTCTTCGCCGTCGCTCAGGATCACCATGGCGCGGCGGAATTTGTAGAGCGGCTGATCCTCCATCAGCTTGTCGCGGCAGGCGAAGAAAATGGCGTCGTAGAGTGAGGTTCCGCCGCCCGGCCGCAGGTTCTCGATGCCTTTTTCAAGTTCCGCGATGTCGCCGGTCAAATCCGAAACCAACTGGGCCGCGGTGTCGAAGCTGACGATCATGGCTTTATCGTGTTCGGGACGGACTGTGCTGTCGATAAAGTTGGTCGCGGCTTCCTGCTGGAAATGGAAGCGGTCGCGCACGCTATTGCTGGTGTCGATCAGGATCGCCAGGCGCAGCGGCAGGTCGGATTCGGCGGCGAATTCAATGATGGTTTGCGGCTTCTTGTTCTCGAAAACTTCGAAATCATCCTTGTTGAGATCGGTGACAAAGCGTCCCTTCTTGTCGGAAACCGTGTAGAGCATGTTGACGCGCGAGACGTCGAGGGTGATGCGGCTGCCGTCGCGGGGAGGCGTCGACTCGGCCTGGGCGCCACTTTCCGCCTGTTCCTTGGACTGGCCGGGGAGCAGGAGAGCGAATCCGCAAAGGGTTACGACAAGGTACAGCTTCTTCATGAGCAGTGACACCATTATAGGACTTGCCGCTGGCAGACAGCCGGACAGGCGGACTTCGAGACGTCGTTTGTTCCCCCGTGTCCTTCGGCAGGGTAACGGCTCGACGGTCCCCGGGCAGGTCTTTCCACCGAAAGCGCTGCATCCCGGCCGCTGTGCGATGAACGTCCGACAAAGCGGCGAGAGATATAATTCGAACAGACAAAGCGGTCGCAGGAGCGCACCATGATGTTGCGGATCATCGCCGGCGTGGCCTTGATACCGGCTTTTCTCTGGGCGGCAGACCAAACACAGTCCGACGACAAACTCCTGGATCTTACCGTCGTCGCCCTTGACAATCACGGCCAGCCTGTCACCGATCTGACCGCCGCGGATTTTCAGGTCACCGATGCGGGAAAACCGCAAAATATCTCTCTTTTCCGCAAGAATATCGTATCCGCCGCGAGACAGAGCCAGGCTCCCGCTGTAAGCGCCAATCAATTCACGAACCGTTCGGGCGGCAGCCCCCGGAACGCCGTGGTGGTCCTAATGGACATGCTCAACATGGGATACGCCGCTCGCGGCATGGCCGCACATGAGATTGTGCGCAATTTCGAAGGGATCAAATCGAGCGATTCGTTGTATCTCTACCTACTGTCCGTCAATGGCAGGTTCTTCCCCATTCACGGCATTTCCCCGGGCGAAGCGCCGCCTCCCGGCCCTCCAGGAGTGCCATGGACCCGAGGGATCAAGCCCATGATGGACGCGGGCTTACGTGCGGTCTTGAGTTTCCGCTCACCGAACATCGATGTGTTTGTGCGGACCGAATTAACTTTCCGCGCGTTGGAAGCTTTAGGCGAACAACTATCCGCTATTCCTGGCCGCAAGATCATTGTGTGGGTCACCGATGGCGTTCCAGTGGCTCTCGGCGAGATGCGCTCCGACACCGGATTTCCAATCGATTTCACGCCGCTGATCCGCCAGTTGAGCCAGGCGCTGGAGCGGTCCAACATAGCGCTGTATCCGGTCCGTCAGATCATGCTGGGCCGCGGTGACAATATCGGAGCGGATTCCGGTGGGTTCGGAGCCACCGGCGGCGCCGGCACTGGATTACAGTCCATCGCCACTCTGGACCTGTTTGCCGACTTCACCGGAGGGCGCCGCAGCGCCGGTAAAGACATCGCCGGCGCCATCCAGCAAGCGATGAGGGATCTTCAGTTTTCGTATCAGATCGGCTATTACGTGCCGGCCAGCAATTGGAACGGCAAATTTCACAAATTGCGCGTGAATTCCAGGCGAAAGGGAGTGCGAATCCAGGCCAAAGCCGGCTACTATGCCTGGAAAACCGAGGCCGGGAGCCGCACCAACCAGGCCTTCGCTGCGATCGCATCCGCTCCCTTCGACGCCGAGGAGATCGGACTGCGCGCCACCCTTTCCGCCGATGCGCACGACCGCGGCATAAGGGTCCTGAACCTGCGGATCGCAGCCGGCGACATCGCTCTGGCCCAGCGGGGGGACAATTTCACGGATCAGCTGCGGATCGCGTACGTCGGCTACCTGCCGAATGGTCTGATCGAATCCAGTCCGGTGCTCCCACTCGACGTCCACTACAGCGCCGCCCAGCGGGAACAAGCCCTGCAAAACGGGATCAGCTTCACGGAGAAGCTGGATAGCAGCCGGGGTGAGAGCAAGTTCCGGGTGATGGTCTTCGACCGCGGCTCAAACGCTGTTGGTTCAATCACGATTCCGGCTTCAGCAGTCCGGTAATTAAGACGAGCTGGATATAATGGGTACGTTCTCGATCGAACGCCGCCATCGCAAGGGAAACACGATGAAACGGATAGTGGAAAAACATCCTCTGGCAATTCGGTGGTTCCACTGGATTAGCTTTCCACTCCTGGCGCTCATGATCTGGAGCGGCCTGATGATCTATTGGGCCAACGACGTCTACCGTATCGGCTGGGGCTCCACGACGCTGTTCCACTTCTTTCCCGACTCGTTTTACGATTTCTTCAATCTTTCCCAGCGCCTGGCCGAAGCCATGGGATTGCATTTCTTCTTCATGTGGCTTTTCGTTTTGAACGGATTGGCGTACGTGACTTACCTGTCGGTCTCGGGCGAGTGGCGCTTCCTGTTGCCGGACCGGCACTCCTTGCGGGACGCGGTTCTTGTGACGCTGTACGAGCTCCACCTCCGGAAAACCGCTCCGCCGCAGAGCAAATACAACGCGGCGCAGCGCATCGCCTATACCGGTGTGATTCTCATGGGCGCAGGAAGCGTGATCACCGGAGCAGCCATTTACAAGCCCATTCAAGCGGGTTGGCTCGCGAGCCTTTTGGGCGGATACCCGTGGGCGCGCGCCGAACACTTTTGGTTGATGATCGCCTTCGTGCTGTTTTTTGCCGTTCACGTGATCCAGGTCATCAAATCAGGCTGGAATAATTTCCGCTCGATGGTTGCCGGTCATGAGTTGGTTGCAGGCCACGAGCTGGTTGCCGCCGAGGAGCCTACGCATGAGTGAAGACGAATCAAAGAAACCGCGCGTCAGCCGGACACCGGAGCAAGAGTCGGCCCGGCGTACGCGGCGGGCGTTTGTCACCCTGGGCATCGGCGCCGCTGTGGGGTACGGCGGTTGGACCTGGCTTCGATCCACGCCGCAAATCGGCGAAGAACAATGGCCGATCCGGCGCATGCTCGATTTCAATGAGCGCCTGGCGGATGCCTACTTCAGCGATTCTCACCTCGCTCCCACGTTCCCGCCGGACCGCGTGGAAGATCTGCGGGCCAACGGCGACGTGGGTCTGGGGAACGGCTTCGACCCCGCGGACTGGAGCCTCACCGTCAAACCATTAGCGGGTTCCGATCCGGTCCGGCGTCTTACCATGGCCGATATCAAAGCCTTGCCGAAGGTCGAGTACACCACTCAATTCAAGTGCGTCGAAGGCTGGAGCATCATCAATCAATTCGCCGGAGCCCGCTTTTCCGACTTCACGCGGCAATTCGCTCCGCAGTCGGCGCAGGCGCGCTACGTCAGCATGCAGACTCCCGACGAAATGTACTTCGTGGGCCTGGACATGGCAAGCGCACTGCATCCGCAGACTCTACTTTGTTACGAAATGAATGGTGAGCCCTTAACCAGCGACCATGGCGCACCGCTGCGTCTGGCGATTCCGGTGAAATATGGGCTCAAGAATATCAAGCGCATCGGCATGATCGCATACATGAATGACCGGCCGCCTGACTATTGGGCCGAAGAAGGCTACGACTGGTACGACGGGCTGTAGCCGAACGAAAGTCGCAGCCGGACCTTTAGGGCTTCCGCTTCTTGTTCCCCTTATCGGTCTCGTTCTGGTTCTGCTGCTGGGCCGCGGGCGCGGCCGGAGGCAGCACTCGCTCCGCTTTTAACGTAAGATCCGGCATCCCGAGCGTGGCGCGAACACTTTTCTGGACCATGTCCAGCGGCACCGGACCGAGATCGGCCGCGGCTTGATAGTGAACTTCAACGACGGCGCCTTGCGGACCTGAGATGACGTCGAAGTTCTGAATCGGCGCATCAGTGGCCGGCCAGATTTGCTCAATCGCCGGCTGTACCCGAGCCAAAAGCTCTTGCTGAAGTTCGGCGAAAGTCTTTTCCTTGGCAATCACGGGAGGAGCCGTGCGTTCCAGCCTTTCCATCAGGTCGGCCAGTTCGCTTTTACTCGCGACCGCATCCACCGACAGTTGAACATCGCGGCCCGTTTTGCGCATGAGATCATCGCGGATCGCCGCAATCCTCGAATCCGGGATGCGCTGGGTCGATAAAAGCCGGATGATGATTTCTTTGTCGCCCAAATTCACTTGCTGCGACACAACGCCGCCGGATCGCAGCAGCGGACGCAACTCGTCCTGCACGGCGCCGCGCGTGATCGTTTCGCTCGCCACCTGCAGCAATGCCCGGCGCAGAGGAACCGCGATCGCCGCGAGGAGAACGGCGACCATCAGAATACGCCAGCGCAATTGGCCGCCGGTGCTCAGGATACGCGCAATAGGACCATAGGAGATTTTGCGCGCCAGAGGCTCGCCGCTGCGCGAAGCATGCATGGCCTGCTCAACTTCGGGCGCCCCCATGCCAACCAGCAGGAAAATTGAAAACGCGGTCGCCACAATGGCCACCAGGTTGGTGAGAAAGAGGAGCCCGGCGCCGCCCATAATTTCCAGGTCCCCGCCGCTTCCCAGACCAAATCCCATGGTGCACAGCGGAGGCATCAACGCGACCGCGATCGCAACTCCCGGCAGCGCGGTCACGCCTTCGCCGATGTCGCGGCAGACCACGACCGATCCCGCCAAACCAGACAACAGCGCAATGCCTAAATCGAGCAGATTTGGATTGGTGCGGGCGACGATCTCCGCGGTTGCCGAATGAAACGGGAGGAGCCAAACCAATAGGGCCGAAAACGCGATCGAGACCGTGATGCTCGCTACCAGATTCAATACTGCCTTAAATCCGAGGTAGACATCCCCGATCGCCAGCGCGAGTCCGGTCGCCATGATCGGTCCCATCAAGGGCGAAATCAGCATGGCACCGATGATGACGGCCGGGCTGTTCTCAACCAATCCCAGCGTAGCGATCCCAGCCGAGAAAAAGATCTCGAGCCAGTAACTCAGGCTGTTGACTTCGGTGGTCGCGAAAACCCGCTGATACACCTGCGGCTTGGCGCTGGGCTGGATCCGCAACCAAGTCTGAAGCCGCCACTGGCGCTCGCCTGTTACCTGGCTCTGCCCGGACATGCTCGTGCTTTCAGTATGCCTCGGAAATCGCGAGCGCTTCGAGACCGGCCCGGATTCCGCGGGAGAGTACCGACATTTGGCGTGCTGACCTTCGGCGGTTGGAAGAATTGCTTGGCGCTCGCTTGAAGCACATCGAAGAGCGCGGATGACGCGAGCGGCGCCCTCGCTGCTTGGCTTATGTCTACGCTGGCGCGGGAAGCCGTAAGGACGACTTCGCGAGCGCCGCTTGCAACACGCCGATGGATTCAGCCTCGGCCAGTCCGCGTGAAATAGAAAGCTCGGTCACCAACATGTGGCGCGCCCGTTCGAGCATCTTCTTTTCGCGGAACGATAGCGGCTTATCGGCCTGCAGAATCAACAAAGTCTTGAGGACCTCGGCGATTTCGAGCAAGCTGCCATGCCGCATCTTGTCCGAATTTTCCTTGTAGCGATCTTTCCAATCGGCCTTGCGTTTGGCGCTCCCCTCGGACAGGAATTCCAGCACCCGCGCGATTTCCCCGTTTCGCGTCACTTTGCGGAGACCAATCTCCTCAACGTGCGAGAACGGAACCATCACGGTCATGCTGTTGTAGGTGAGGCGGAGAAGATAAAACCGCTCGAACTGGGCTCCGAACGCACGCGAGCTGATGTTCTCAACGGTTCCAATGCCGTGGTTTGGATAAACCACTTTCTCGCCAATCTGAAATAAGGTCATACACGGACCACCCTTTTTGCGCCCTGGCTAGGCTGTCAGCTGTCATACTGACAGACAGAAAGAAGATGTTAAGACTATTGGGGTAACTTGTCAATAGGCTTTACAAACCGCTTACCGCTCAGATGTTTTGGTCCATTGGGATCATACACTTTCCGGTAGTGACAAATCCCAAATCCGAGAAATCTACCTGGGAGTCTACCTAGCATACATGCAGGAAATCCTGTATTCTCATGAAGAGTCTTCTCTAACGCTGCTGGCATGCAAAATGCTGAAATTTGGGAACACTTTTCTATAGGTGTCTGGTCCAAGGATTACCGGCGGAGACGGCCGCTTGAGGGATCTTAGAACTCAATTCGTCAGTGCACTGCTGTTTGTTCTTACAGTAGCGGCGGTGTGCTGCGCGGTGGTAAATTTCCGCCAACAAAATCTCTATCATCTGCCGGATGATGGAGTTACCTGGGTGGATCGCACCACACCCGACGGCCAGAATGAGGTGCTCGCACTGCATGTTACCTCAGGCAGCCCGGGCTATAACTCGGGCCTTCGCACCGGTGATGTGTTGCTCCAGATCGCCGGTCACGCAATCACCAAGACCGAGGACGTTCCCGAAGCGCTGCAAGGAGTTGTGATCTGGCGAAAAACCGATTACCTGGTGCGGCGCGACAATGTCCAGGTTCCAGTGCAAGTGATTATTGGTGAAGCTCTAGACCGCTCCATCTATTACCAATACGTCGTCGGCGTCGCCTATCTCTTGATTGGGCTGTTTGTTTACTATCGCCGGGTCGGCGCGCCGCGGTCGGTTCACTTCTATGTCCTGTGCCTAGCGTCTTTCATCCTATCTTGCTTCCATTACACGGGAAAACTGAATGCGTTCGATCAGGTAATTTATTTTGGCAATATCGCGGCCGGAGTCCTCGCGCCCGCAATCTTCCTCCATTTCTGCTTGGTTTTCCCGGAACGTCCTAAGTGGCTGCAACGAACCCGGCTCAGTGCCGCCGTCTACCTGCCGGGTTGTCTGTTGTTTACCGCTTATCTATTGGTAGCAAAGGGGATGGTGATCGTATCGGCCTCGCCGGTCGAGGTAGTGTGGTTCCTGGATCGCGTGTGGCTGCTCCTGCTGAGCGTGTTTTATTTGTCCGGCACCGCGATACTCTCGGTTAAGATGCCGAAAGCCGAGGACCCGCTGGTTCGGCGCCAGTTGCAGTATTTGCGCAATGGGGCATTGTTGGGTGTGGTGCCCTTCACCCTCATCTACGCAATCCCGTATCTGTTCGGCGCGCTTCCCGGCCATTACCAGAAGATGGCCGTCCTCACCATGATTTTGATGCCCTTGACCTGGGCCTACGCGATTCTGCGCTACCGCCTCATGGATGTCGACATCATCTTCCAGCAAGGCTATGTCTATACGCTCGCGACACTTGTGGTTCTGGGCATCTTCTATGGACTGATCTTCTCCTTCACGCAGCCC
>Ga0335074_10003127_pt1 | contig 22550 bp, 14 predicted proteins | sample Lox_Sample_23_FD_206715 | JGI IMG/M metagenome (GOLD analysis project Ga0335074, IMG submission 206715) | Soil microbial communities from Loxahatchee National Wildlife Refuge, Florida, United States - Lox_Sample_2.3 | ecosystem: Environmental > Terrestrial > Soil > Wetlands | place: USA...
GAGGCCGAGCATAAGTTCGGCCGCAAGGTTTCCTGGGGCGTTGAATGCAATGGCCGCAGGGTGATGTTCACCACGTTCTCCGTGCCGGTTATGACGCGCTTGCGCCAGTCCGAGCGGCAGGTGCTGGACACCCTTGTGGATGCCGGCGTGGCCCGCAGCCGAAGCGACGCGCTCGCCTGGTGCGTGCGCCTGGTCGGTGAGCATGAGGAGACCTGGCTGGCCGACCTGAGGTCGGCCCTCCGCAAGGTTGAGCAGGTCAGAGCAGACGGGCCAGGCCAGTAATCCCGTCGGCGACGGCGGGCGCGGGCGTCCGGGCGGGCGTCCGCGTCACTGGTCTTCACCCAGCCGGAAACGAGGTTGCGTCAGTCTCTGCCGCCTGACAGCCAGCCGCGCGGCGGCCGGTCGGCCGTTCCGGCCTGACGGTACTTCGCCTACAGAAAGTAACGGCGCCTTCTCGTGCCGAGACGATTAGCCCTGACCAGTCAGAATTGATCGGGTCACGCCGGGGTACACTCCCCCAATCCCGGCTCTCAGGGTTTTGCGGCCCTAGGTAGTTCCGGGTCCCCCCGAAGCGGAGCTACCCGCAAAGCCCTTGAGGAGGACCAGTCGTGGCGTATGACCTGAATGCGGCCTCGGATCTGGCTGACCTCGAGACGAGTCTCGACGATGCTGGCCTGAAGAACCCGTACGTGCGCGAGTACGTGCAGCACTGGGCGGAACTTACCGGAGCCGAGCGTGTCGAGGTAATAGGCGCTTCCGACGACGCCCGGCTCATCACCGAATCACTTGCGGCGGGCGAGATCTTTCCGGCCGGCGAAGGGCGCTACTACGCGCGCAGTTACGTCAAGGACACCGCGCGCTCGGAGGAGCGCACGATCGTGGCCACCGCTAATCCGGCGGACAAGGGCGTTTACAACAACTGGCGTCCGTCGGGCGAGATGCGCCCGCTGCTTGAGGGCCTCATGCGCGGCGCGTCCGCCGGCAAGACCATGTACGTCATCCCGTACCTGATGGCGCCGCCTGGCTCGCCGCTCGAGCCGTACGCAGTCGGCGTCGAGCTAACCGATCACCGGACCGTGGCGCTGCACATGATCCGCATGGCGCGGTGCGGCGTCGAGCACGTGAACAACCTGGCTCAGCCCGACCGGTTCGTGCGCGGCGTGCACGTCACTGGTGACCTGGAGAATCTCGGCCAGGGCACGCCGGGAGACAAGCGTTACTTCGTTACGTTCGCTGACGAGCGCACGATCTTGCATTTCGGTTCCTCCTACGGCGGCAACGCCCTGCTGGGCAAGATCGCGCACGGACTGCGGCAAGCGGCATACGACGGCTGGGCATCCGGTCAGTTCCTCGCTGAGCAGTTCATGCTGATCGGGATCACCGACAAGCAGACGGGCCGCACCTGGCACATCTGCGGCGGCTTCCCCAGCGCGTCCGGCAAGACCAATCTGGCGATGATGCTCGCCCCGGACAGCCTTGGTGACCGGTATCACGTGGCGTTCTACGGCGACGACATTGCCTGGCTGCGCGTCGACCCGAGCAACGGGAAGATCTACGCGATCAACCCGGAGTTCGGGGTCTTCGGGGTCGCCAAGGACACCAACGAGGTGACCAACCCGACGGCGCTGCGGTCGGTCGGATCCGGCACCAAAGTCTTGTTCACGAACGTGGCTTATAACGAGCTAACGCAGGAAGTGTGGTGGGAGGGCAGGACGCCGCAGCGGCCTGCCGATGTGACCGGCTGGCGGGACTGGACCGGCAAGCTAGTCTCCGAGCGGACGGCAGCGGAGCAGGACAAGCCCTGGGCGCACCCGAACAGCCGCTTCACGACGTCGCTGACGAACGTGCCGAACATTGCCACGGATTACGGCGTTCGCACTGGCGTGCCGATCGACGCGATTATTTTCGGTGGCCGGACGCGCGATCGCGAGCCGCTGATTCGCGCCATTACCGACCTCGCCGAGGGAGTCTACGACGGGCTCACGCTCGGAGCCGAGGCAACCTTCGCGGCCGAGGGCGTGGACGGCCAGCTGCGGTATGACCCGATGTCGATGCGCCCGTTCATGTCCTATCCCGAAGGCGCCTACGCGGCCCACTGGCTCAGCATCATCGGGTCCGCCGCCGATCAGCCGATCTTCGCTCACGTCAACTGGTTCCAGCGGGACCCGGAGGACGGTCACTTCCTGTGGCCCGGTTACCGCGAGAACCTGCGGCCGCTGCTCTGGCTGCTGCGGCTGAAGGACGGCGAGGTCCACGGCACGCAGACGCCGGTGGGCATCGTTCCGACAAAAGACGAACTCGACCTCGATGGCGTCGATATCCGGCCTGAGGATCTCGACAAGGTCCTCAGCATCGACACCGACCGGTGGACTACGGAGATGGCGCACCGCGAAACGCACCTGGCGCAGTTCGACGGCCTGCCCGAGGAGATCTGGGCAGCGCACCGCCGGGTCGCGGCAGCGCTCGCCGCGCAGGCGGACTGAGGCGCCACGCCGAAACCAGCCACCTGGGGGTGTAGGTTTCGGACGCAGCGATGTTAACGTTCCGTTATGGGGCTACTACGCTGCGTCGATGGTTCCGTGCTGTCCGTGCAGGCCGTGACCTGTCGCGACTCGGCCGGCAAGCCGTACGAAATCACCCTGCAACTGGCCAGGGACTCGGTGCCGTTCGCGGCTGTGGGCCAGCGCTGTGGCTACCACTTCTCCGAGCTGGCCGAGCGCGTCAACGCTGCCAGGACCGACCCCGATCAGGCAGCGGCATGGCCTGACCCGGACGACCGGTTCCCGGCCGCGTGCGGCGGACCGGATCCGGGCTTGCCTGGCGATCACGAGTACTTCACGCTGCGGTCACGGGATCGCAGTGACCTGCCCGGAACCGGTGAATTGCGCTGCGTACTACGGTCAACTGCGGTGTGGCTCGGCGAGTGCATGGGCATCGGTTACAACCAGGCGCACACTGCTCATGTGCAGCATCCGCACCATGGCGGATCCGGGCCGTCGCTCGGCCAGCATGCCGTGCCCGGCCAGCGGCCCGGCCTGGCCCGGCGGCCGGCCGGCGGTGCGGGGCGGTGGCGCCTGACCAGGCGGGCGTTCATCGAGGCCTGGGGAGACGGCGGAGTCGGGGTGCGGGCTGTCCTGACTTCGGCTGAACTGGTGGCATTCTTGGATACGGTGCTGACAGAGCCAGCCAGTTCGAAGGCAGCAGGGCCGGAGTCAGCCGGAACTGCTGCCGCGGCCGGGAGTGTCCTGACCGGAGCGACGTCAGCAGCCGGGCACGCGGCGGCCAGTGTTTCGGCGGCCAGTGTTTCGGCGGCCGGTGTTACAGGTGACGGGGTTTCAGCGGACGGTTTCGCCAACCAGACGCAGGCGGCGGACGTCCAATCAGTGTGTGAGTCACCGGGCGGCGCGGCATGGCCGCCATGGCGACAGCGAGGAAGGGTGCCGGATGGGACTGCGCGATCTCGTCTACCGGCTCTACGAGCGGAGACTCGAGGCGACGCTGGCCCCTCAGGCGATCCCGCGGCACGTCGGAGTGATGTGCGACGGTAACCGCAGGTGGGCGAGATCTGCGGGGCTCGCCGATGTCAGCAGCGGCCATCAGGCTGGCGCTGAGAAGATCTTCGAGCTGCTTGAGTGGTGTCAGGAGACCGGCGTCGAGGTTGTCACGCTGTGGTTGCTGTCCACCGACAACCTGAGCCGGGAGTCGGCTGAGCTCGAGCCGCTGCTCCGCATCATCGAGGACACCGTGCGGGAGCTGGTTGCGCAGGGCTGGCACGTCAAGCCAGTGGGCGCGCTTGACCTGCTGCCAGCCGACACCGCGCAGGCGCTCAAGGATGCGGCCGAGGTCACGGCTGGGCGCGGCGGCCTGCTGGTCAACGTGGCAGTCGGTTATGGTGGCCGGCGGGAGATCGCCGATGCGGTCCGGTCATTGCTGCAGGAGCACGCAACGAAGGGCACGACGATCGAGGAGCTCGCCGAGGTCCTGGATGTCGAGCACATTGCCGAGCACTTGTATACGGCCGGGCAACCCGACCCGGACCTGGTCATCAGGACCTCGGGGGAGCAGCGCCTTGGCGGGTTCCTGCTGTGGCAGAGCGCACACTCGGAGTTCTACTTCTGTGACGCTTACTGGCCGGCCTTCCGCCGGGTCGACTTTCTCCGTGCGTTGCGCTCCTTCGGCGAGCGTCACCGGCGGTTCGGCGCCTGACTCAGCCCCAGGCCGAAGCCGGGCCACTGGGCCGGAACTGCGTGAACGGATCGTTACGACCGCAGGCCGGGCATGAACAGCTAGTTACGGTACTTCCGCCTGTCGGTTCCCTTGGGTACGGTCTGAACTGACGGGCGGTGCCTAGCCGCCCGCCGGGAAGGCCCTTGAGATCCTCGAGCTTCGCGTCCTGGTGCGCAGGCGAGATGAGCGATGGGCCGGGTTCCCGGCCTCTCGCTGGCCGGACCCGGTCCCGCCGACACGTCTGTGTCCGACCGCGGCGCCCGCCTGGCGCCCAGGGGAGAGCGAGTGGCCAGTTCCTCAGCACGTCGATCAACATCCGCCTCGCAGGCAGCCGCATCTGCAGCGCCTGCCCCGCCCCGTTCAGCACAGCCCGATCGAAGCCAGCCCGATCGAAGCCAGCCCGATCGAAGCCAGCACAGCCCGGCCGAGTCAAATCCGAGCCAGCACAGCTCGGGTCGGCGTGCATCCGCTGCTTCCACCCGGCGGAAGGCAGAGTTCGGCAATTCCAGCCAGCCACGCCGTACCTACGTCCTGGACACCAGCGTCCTGCTGGCGGACCCGGCGGCTGTCGGCAGGTTCGCTGAGCACCGTGTGGTGCTCCCGGTCGTCGTCATCACCGAGCTAGAGGCCAAGCGGCATCACCCTGAGCTCGGGTACTTCGCCAGGCAGGCGCTCCGCTACCTCGATGACCTTCGGGTCGAGTACGGCCGCCTGGACGCTGACCTGCCGGTCGGCGACTCCGGTGGCAGCGTCCGGGTCGAGCTCAACCACTCCGACCCTGCGGTGCTGCCAGCCGGCTTCCGGCTGGGTGACAACGACACCAGGATCCTCTCCGTCGCCTGCAGCCTGGCTGCCGAGGGCGAGAGCGTGATCCTGGTCAGCAAGGACCTGCCATTGCGGGTCAAAGCTGCGGCGGTAGGGCTGACGGCGCAGGAGTACCGGGCGGAGCTGCCGCCGGACTCCGGCTGGACGGGCATGGCCGAGCTGGACGTGACGGCGGCTGAGATCGACGAGCTGTATGACACTGGCCGCATTGAGCTGGCTGCGGCACGGGACTTGCCGTGCCACACCGGCCTGGTGCTGATCTCTGGCATCAGCGGGGCCGGCAGCGCGCTCGGCCGGGTGCAGCCCGACAAGTCGGTGAAACTGGTTCGCGGCGACCGGGAGGCGTTCGGGCTGCGTGGCCGCAGCGCCGAGCAGCGGATCGCGCTCGACCTGCTGCTGGACAGCGAGGTCGGCATTGTCTCGCTTGGCGGCAGGGCAGGCACCGGCAAGTCGGCGCTGGCCCTGTGCGCGGGCCTGGAGGCGGTGATGGAGCGCCGCCAGCATCGCAAGCTCGTCGTCTTCCGGCCGCTGTACGCGGTCGGCGGCCAGGACCTCGGCTACCTGCCCGGCTCGGAAGCCGACAAGATGAACCCGTGGGCGCAGGCGGTGTTCGACACGCTGTCGGCCGTCACGTCCCAGGCCGTCATCGACGAGGTGATCGACCGGGACATGCTGGAGGTGCTGCCGCTTACCCATATCCGCGGCAGATCGCTGCATGACTCCTTCGTCGTCGTGGACGAGGCCCAGTCGCTAGAACGAGGCGTGCTGCTAACGGTGCTGTCCAGGATCGGCGCCGGCTCCAGGGTGGTGCTGACCCATGACATCGCTCAGCGCGACAACCTGAGAGTCGGGCGCCACGACGGAGTCGTGGCAGTGATCGAGAAGCTGAAGGGCCATCCGCTGTTCTCGCACGTAACCCTCGTCAGGTCGGAGCGTTCGCCGATTGCAGCACTAGTCACCGAGATGCTGGAGGACTCGGGCCTCTGACCCGCCGCAGGCACCGGCGTCACAACCACGGGCCCCGTGACTCGCAGCCAGAGCAACGGGTCGAGGGCCGGCCGGACCGCGTTTTGCCCGGCCGGCCCTCGACTCGCGCAACCGGGCCGGGGGAGGTACCGTGACTGCCGTCATGAGCCTCCCTGACGCGACGAGCACTCCGGCTGCCTCCGCCGAAGACCTCTTTACCGGCCTGCCGGTACCGGTCTCGGTGGTGATGCCGGTGCGCAACGAGGAGCGCTACATCGCCGAGTCGGTCGGCCGCATCCTGAGCCAGCAGTACGACGGTGAGCTTGAGCTCGTGATAGCGCTCGGCCCGTCACGCGACCGCACAGCCGATGTCGTCAGCCGCCTGGCCGCATCCGATCCGCGTATCAAGGTCGTCGACAATCCCGGCGGGCAGATCGCCGCGGCGATCAACCTGGCCCTGGCTGCCTCCCGGCACCCGGTCGTTGTCCGGGTCGACGGCCATTCCATGCTGCCGGACGGCTACATCCAGACGGCCGTCGACACCTTGCGCGAGACCGGTGCGGTCAACGTCGGCGGCATGATGGCCGCCGTCGGCGTCACTCCGTTCCAGCAGGCAGTGGCCTGGGCCATGACGTCGCCGTTCGGTGTCGGAGCCGCCAAGAACCACACCGGCGGCGAGGCCGGGCCTGCCGACACCGCTTATCTGGGCGTCTTCCGGCGGTCGGCAATCGAGCAGGCAGGCGGCTACAACGAGGACTTCAAGGTGGCCGAGGACTGGGAGCTGAACCACCGGATCCGCCAGGCCGGCGGTCTCATCTGGTTCCAGCCGGCCATGCGCGTGACGTACCGGCCGCGCGCGACGGTGGCCGAACTCGCCATCCAGTACTTCCGTTACGGCAGGTGGCGTCGCGTGGTATCGCGCCAGCACGCCGGCACGATAAACCTGCGTTACCTCGCCCCGCCCGCGGTCGTCGCCCTGCTGGCGGCGGGCCTGCTGACCGGCCTGGCCGGGCTCGGCGGGCTGGCCGCGGGAGCCTGGCTCGGGTGGCTGACGATCGGCTTCGTGCTTCCGGCCGGCTACCTGGCGGGAGTCCTGGCGGTGGCCGCCAGGGCTGCCAGGAAACTGTCGCCGCGGGCGGCGAGCCGGGTGCCGGTCGCGCTCGTCACCATGCACATCTGCTGGGGAGCAGGTTTCCTGACCAGCCCGCGCAGCCTCGTTCCCGCTCCTTCGAACGGATCTTGACTGGTCAGCCTTGACCGGTCAGTCTGGCAGCTCAGACCGCTCGGCAAGGGTGTGCGCGACGGCCAGGTCGGCAGCGTAGGTGATCTTGAGATTCCGCTCGCTGCCCGCTACCACTCCGACCGGCGTCTCGGGCAGGTAACGCAGCACGACTCCGCAATCGTCGGTGGCCGGCACGGCCTCGAAGCCGGGATCCGCGGCGGCTAGCTCGTAAGCGCGGCTGATAACCGACAGCCGGAACCCCTGCGGCGTCTGGCAGCGCGCCAGCGAATCGCGGGGCAGGACGCGCCGGATCGCGCCGTCGGCGACTTCCACGATCGTGTCGGCCGACGGCACGACGACGCTGACGGCCTGCCAGTCGTCGAGAGCCGCGACGCAATCGGCGATTGTCTGCTGCTCGACGAGCGGCCGGGCAGCGTCGTGGAACAGCACTTTCCAGTCCCCGGCTGCCGATCTTCCGTGCAGCCAGCTGATCGCCTGCCTGGTCGAGTCAGTCCTGCTGGTCCCGCCCGGGATGACGCCGGTTACCTTGCGGTATGCGGCCGCGCCGCGTCGGACCTCGTCCTCGATGTCCGGTGCCGCGACAACGAGAACCTCGTCCACGGCAGGAGCGGAATCGAAGGCCAGGACGCAGTGCTCGACCAGCGTCCGGCCGGCTAGCAGACCTACTTGCTTCGGCCTGGCTGAGCCGAACCGCCGGCCCGACCCGCCTGCCAGAACTACCGCTACGGTCCGCATGGCCGGACCCTATCCGGTCGGCGGACACGCTCGAGCCGGTGGCCAGCTGGGAGTTCCAGGCCGGCATCTGTACGCTAGGTGACAGTCTGGCTACCTGGTGTACTCAAGGACGACCGCTACGGAGGATCAGGCCGCCGCTCGCTTGAAGAAGCCAGCGGCTGAAGCGAGCGCAGGCCCGGCGTCAGGTGCGCCAGCGGCCGGTGCCAGAGTACGCACGCGCCTGGCCGGCGGGCCTTCCGCGCTGGCGGGCAGCACTCCCGATCTGGCCAGCGGTCAGCCCGGCCTTGCGATCCATGAGCCTGAGGCTATCGGTGAGCAGGGGGCTATCGGCGAGCATGGGAGCTCCCTCGAGCAGGGGGCTTTCCGCGAGCAGGGACTGGTCGCGGAGGCCGGGCGGCTTGCGCTCTCGTGGGCTGCCGGGCGGCATCTCAGCCGCAGTACCGCCTGCGGCATCACGCTGGCACTGACCGCGTGCGCGGCCGCCTGGTTCTCGTCCGGAAGCAGGACCGACATCGTCCGCGGCGTCGCCGCGTTGTGGATCGGCTACCTCGTACTGAAAGGCGGGCGACTACTGCCTGCCGTCCGGACCTCAGCGGTCCGGGTCGGCTGGCTGACCGCGCTCGGCAGCTGCCTGGCGGAGTGCGTGGTTTACGCGGGCCTCACCGAAGGCGCTGCTGCCGGGCGCTGGAGCCGCGCCTGGCCGCTCGGCATCGCGGTGCTCGGCCTGGTAGGGGTTCGCAACCTGATGAGCGTGTGCTCGGTCGCGCCCGGCTTCGGCGAGCATCCTGACGGCGCGATCCGCCGGATCTGCGCCGATACGCTGACTATGCCGCTCGGCGGCCGCGTCCTGCTCATCGGCGTGGTAGCGCCAGCCTGGGGCGCCAGAGCCACGTTGCTGGCCCTGCTGGACTGGGCGATCGTCTCGATTGGCTACGGCCTGGCCGGCCGGGCCGCCCGCGGCCTCACCGACGACGACGCCGAGCGCCCGTCCGCCCGCAGCTCGCTCCTGTTGCGCCTGCGGGATGACGGAGCACTAGCCCGCGGCATCGGCTCCCTGGTCCGGGGCAACTTGCTGCCGCTGCCGCCGGCGGTGCTCGGGCTGGTCGCGATCTCGACACTAGGACTGCTCGGGCTGCACGGCCTGCCCAGGGCCCTGATGATCGGCCCGGCGGTCGTGATGCTGCTGGCCGCGCCAGGCTCTGCCCACCCGCATACAGGCCGGCTCGACTGGCTAGTCCCGGTGCTGCTCGTTGGCGCCCAGATCCTTTACCTGACCGCGACCGGGCTGGGTGTCGGGGTGCCTGGTCCGGTGATCTTCGCGCTCGCGGCGACCCTCCTGCTGCGCTACGCCGACCTGGCCTTCCCTGGTCGCCCGGTGATGCTGACCAGGGCACAGCCGCCAGACGGGGAACGGCGCGAGTGGGGGACAGCGGTCGGCTGGGAGGGCAGACTGCTGATCGCCGGCCTCGCCGCGGCGGTTGGCATCGCGACGTTCGCGTACCTGGCGCTAACGGTCTATTTTGGGTTCCTCATCGGTGTGAAAGTCGTGACAAGCTCTGTCGCGCGTCGGGAGGAGCGGGGCCGTGATCGGCTTGGTGATGGCAGCCGGGGCTAGCCGCCGGCTGCGTCCTGACACCGACCACCTGCCCAAGACGCTGCTTCCGGTCGACGGAGACGCGACGATCCTGGACATTGCCCTGAAGAACCTCGGCGCGGTAGGGCTCACCGACATTGTCGTGCTGGTCGGGTACGCCGCGGGCGCGGTCGCGGACCGGGTGCCGGCCCTGCAGCGCAGGCACGGTGTCGCGATCGAGCTAGTGCACAACGACCGGGCCGAGGACTGGAACAACGCTTACTCGCTCTGGCTCGCCCGCGAGCACTTCAGCAAGGGCGTGCTGCTGGTCAACGGAGACACCGTTCACCCGGTCAGCGTCGAGCAGACGCTGCTGGCCGCCAGAGCGGCCGATCCTGGCGCGGACCTCATCCTCGCCCTGGACAACGTCAAGCAGCTCGCCGACGAGGAGATGAAGGTCATACTCGACGACCGCGGCTTGATGCGGCGGATCAGCAAGCTGATCGACCCGGCCGACGCGCACGGCGAGTACATCGGCGCGACGCTGATCGAGGCGGCGGCGGCCAGCGAACTGGCTGATGCGCTCGAAACCACCTGGCGAAAAGACCCCAGCCTGTACTACGAGGATGGTTACCAGGAACTGGCTGACCGTGGCGGCGCGGTGGCCGTCGCGCCGATCGGGACGGTCGAGTGGGTCGAGGTCGACGATCACCGGGATCTGCAGCGCGCCAGGGAGATCGCCGGGCGCTGCTAGGGTCGGGCCTGCCGCCAGCGCCGCCGCCCGCTGCCCGCACTCGCCTAAGGAGATACATGCCGCTACTGGCCCGGATGCTGCCGTCGCCGCTGGTGATCGAGGTCCGGCGAGGAGCGATCGGGAGCCTCGGCGCGCTGCTCGCCGACCACCGGATCGCGACCGAGGGCCGGGTGGCGGTAGCGGTCGGCCCGGGCCAGGGGGACAGCATCGCGGCTCAGCTGACGATCATCGGAGCCGAGATCTTCCGGGTACCCGATGGCAGCCATGCTGCTGGCGCGGCTCTCGGCCAGCAGCTGCGCGCGGGGTCGTACGAGGCCGTCGCGGGTATCGGCGGCGGCCAGACCATCGACGTGACGAAGTTTGCCGCGCACATGGCGGGAATCCCGATGGTCGCGGTGGCCACGAGTTTGTCGCACGATGGCATCTGCTCGCCGATCAGTACCCTCCGGCACGAGTCGGGGACGGGCTCGTACGGCGTGGCGATGCCGGTTGCCGTGATCGTCGACCTTGACCGGGTGCGCGGAGCCCCCGGATCGCTGGCCACCGCCGGGGTCGGTGACGTGCTGGCTGACCTGTCTGCGATAGCCGACTGGGAACTGGCGGCCGCCGACCTTGGTGAGAAGGTCGACGGCCTGGCAGTCGCCATGGCCAGGTCGGCCGCTCAGGCCGTGCTGCACCAGCCCGGGCAATCGGGGTCCGACGAGTTCCTGACCGTGCTAGCCGAGGCCCTGATCATGTCCGGCATGGCGATGGCGGTAGCCGGGTCAAGCCGTCCTGGCAGCGGCGGAGAACACGAGATAATGCACGCGATCAACGACCTTTTTCCGGGAACGGGCAGTCACGGCGAACTCGCCGGGGTAGGCGCGCTGTTCTGCACCTACCTGCGTGGCGACACCGGGCAGGCCGGTCAGATCGCTGCCTGCCTGGAGAAGCACCGGCTGCCGCGAACGCCGGCCGACCTGGGCATGTCCGACCAGGATTTCGCTGCCGCGGTTCGCTACGCGCCGCAGACCCGGCCAGGCCGCTACACGATCCTCGAGCGACTGCAGCTCACCGAGGCCGAGATCCTCGGCCGGCTCGCCGACTACGCCGGGGTGGTTGCTGACAGCAGCGGCTGACGGTGCTGGCTGACGCGGGCGCGGAGGGCCGGCGGCCAGGTTCTCCGCTAACTCGCGCCGTAGCCCGCGCCCGGCTTGAACTTCCAGCCGAGGACGTTGCCAATGTGGGTATCGGGCTGACCGAAGATCCCGATCAGGAACTGGCCGATGGTGCTGGACGGCGACACCGCCGCGACCACCGCGTTGGGCTTCATGCTGGCCAGGTCGGCCTGGATCTGCGCCGGCAATGGCTTGACCGCGGGGCCCAGGCTGGGGTCGTACAGGTCGTCTATGTACTTCGCGGTTGGCGTCAGGCCCGCGCGGCCAGCCCGGCCGACATTGCCAGGCTCGTCCGGGGCGATGAAGTCGCCGCCAACCATGGTGGCGGGGTAGCCGGTGACCGCCTGCCAGCGCATCACCTGCGAGGTGCCCGCGTACGGGAAGGGCGCGATCAGCACCCTGGCATCGGACGGCAGGTCAAGCGCCTTGAACGTGGCCACATAGCCCGAGGGAACGTGACCGGTCGACGTGACCCCGTAGGGCGACGGGACGATGGGCAGCAGCGCGATCACCGCGATGGCGGTGGCGATCAGGCTTCCGTTGCGCCAGTTCGAGAAGGGCGCGACCTTGCCGCTACGGGCTAGGTCGAGGGAGAAGGCCAGCACGGCAGCGGCGCCGACATCGGCCAGGATGCACAGCCGGTCCGGCACCATCCCGCCGAGCAGTGGCAGGTGCTGCACTGCCCCCCAGGGCAGCAGCCAGCCGGGCAGCGTGAATGTGCCGGTCCGGATGGGCGTCGCGCCCATCCCGAGCCACTCCAGCAGGATCATGGTGAGGCCGGCTACCCGGATCGCCAGGTTCTTCCAGAAGTAGACGATCGCTGCCAGCAGCACGATGATCAGCGGCACGCCCAGGTAGGCGAGGTACTCAGGCAGCGGCTGCGGGTAGTAGTTGGCGATTCTGCCGGTCGCGTGAGTGTGCAGCAGCACCAGGCTCGACGGGTTGATGAACGCGTACGGCAGCGTGCCGAGGTTCGTCCTCTGACCCTGGTAGTTGATGATCACCGTCGCGGCGGCAGACCCGGCACGGACGCCGTGGAACTGCACCCACAGGGCCCTCGCGCACAGCACGACCGCGATCACGCCAGCGGTGGCCAGTCCCACCAGCAGCGGACGCACCCGGCCGAGCACCTCACGCGGCCGGCACAGGCCCAGCACGATCAGCAGGATCACGGTGGCGATGACGGTATCGACCAGCGCTTCCTCGCTGACGAACAGCTGGGCGGCGACCAGCAGCCCGAGCCAGATGCCGTTGCGCCAGGCCATGCCCCGGTCGGTGACCAGGCGGAGCACCCGGTCAATGATGAGCGGCGGCAAGATCGCTAGGACCAGCGAGTAGTGGCCGATGCCGGAGTCGACCAGGGCTGGCGAGAAGCCGTAGAGCGCTCCGCCGAGTGCGGCTGCGAGCTGGCTAGCCTGCCAGCGGCGCAGCACGTAGTACATGCTGGCTGCCGAGCCGGCGAACCCGATGACCAGCAAGGCTGTGAGGCCGACCTGCGGTCCGAACAGCGCCGTGACCGGCGTGATGACGATGCCCGGCAGCAGCAGTGACGTGTTCCACATCAGGTTGACGCCGTGCGGGGCATTCATCGCCATGGTGCTGAGGGCCGGCAGGCGGAAGTGCTCGATGGCTGTGGCGGTGTACCGGAGGAACCAGGTCGCCTGGTTGACGTCCTGGGGATCGCCGTCCTGGCGCAAGCCGGCCGGGTGGACCCACATGGTGCCGGTGACGAAGAACCCGCCGAAGAGATAGACCGCGAGGATGGCGAAGAGCCGCTGGCCGGGCCGCGGCAGGATCCCTGACGACCGGGGTTGCGATGACTCGGCCACCTCTGTGGCAAGTCTTGTCACCGCTGCCTCCTCCGGGATTTCAGATCGGTTCCCGACCGTAGGTTTCACTCGCTGCGCTCAATTCACTAGCCGCGTTGCATTGCGCGGGCAAAGGCTACGCAATCCCTGGGCCATCCTGATGCCAACTAAGGCAGCGTTGACCCGCCTTAACAAAGATTTCCGCATGCCCAGTACTCCAAGCAGCGAAAATGCAGTCGTCAGTATACGGTACGGTCTAGAGCGACTCGGGTGATTGACCGTTGTCTCGTACTTGACCAAGCCGCCCGGTCCCAAACCGCCCTGACGCGGTTACCGGTCCCGCGTCCTAGGTAGGCTCAGAGCGCTGCCGTAGCCCTCAAAGGGGAGTCGTTCGTGCATGACCTGAAGGTAAGCGGCCCGCAGGCACCGCTAACCGGCCAACCTAAGCGCAATCTAACCGGCCCGGACAGCCTGTTCTGGCTGTTCCTTGTATCAGCGGCGTTCCTGGTCGCTGAGCTGACGCCGGCCCTGCTGCGGATGCCACTTGGCGCGGACGAGATTACTTACATCGCGCGAACCAGCGTGCATGCTTCTGGTGTTTCCCTCCCGCCGGTACACGGCCAGGGCATGGGATTGCTGGCCGCGCCAGTGACGTTGTTCACAACGTCGCTGACCGTGATCCGGATCTGGATGTCGGTCCTGTCGGCCGTCGGCATGTTCCTGGCTTTCCTGTGCTGGCGCGGCCTGCGGCCAGTGTGGGTGCTCGCCCTTGCCGAACTTGTCCTGGCCAGCCTGGCCATTACCCAGAACAGCGGGGTGCAGGTCTACCCGGACTGGTGGGGCGCGCTCGGGCTCCTCGCGCTCACCGGGCTGTTCCTGCATGCGGTCAACGGCACGATGCGTGATCGGCTTGTGCTCCCCCTGATCGGGGTCGCCAGCCTGCTCATCGTGCTGATGCGGCCGCAGAACGTGGTGTTCCTGATGGGCCCGGTCATCCTGGCCCTGCTCGTGATACGGCGCTGGCGGAACTTCAAGGTGCTCGCCGCGATGGCCGTCGGCACAGCGCTCGGGTTCCTGGAGTGGCTCGCCGGTGCTTACCTCTGGTTCGGCGGCCTCTTCGGCAGGATCAATCTCGCCGGGCAGGAGCCCCCGAGCCTGCGTTTGTACTTCGCGCTCGGCACTCAGCTCAGGTCTCTCAACGGGCCGTGGTACTGCACCCCGCCGGGTTGCAGTGGCTGGGCCGTGCCGCTTGAGACGCCCTGGTGGATCGCCTTCCTCGCGGTGGCGGGTCTCGGCTTGTGGGTGGGCTGGCACAAGTCTGCGCTGAAGTCGTCTTCGGTGCTGGCTGGCGCCACTGCGCTGTGGGTCTTCCTGCTTTACGCATTCCTGGTGCCGTTCGGGGCGCCGCGTTACCTGCTTCCCAGCTTTGCGCTCATGGCCATCCTCATTGCCGACGGCATTATCTGGGCGGTAACAGAGTCCCGGCGGCGCAAGCTGGCTGCGATCTTGGCCTGCGTGTTCTTGCTGTCCGGGATTGTGTCGCAACGGATGATCCTGCAGAAACAGGCGGCCTACCAGAACATCAGCCGGCAGTTCCAGGCCCAGGCAGCGCAGCTGGAGAAGATCGGCGTCCATCCGCCGTGCGTTCTGGAGAACACCTCGCTCGCTTACTACATCGGCTGCTCGGCACCGTGGACAGGTATGGGGACAGTACAGTTCATGGCCAGCCGCACCACGGAGGGCTTGACGTACTGGCGGCTGCTGCCGCTGCCCGGAACGTTGCCGCCGATCGTGTACCTGCCCGCTAGCAGCCCGGTATTCGACAGCGCCAAGAGCCTGGCTGCCGTCCAGAAGGCGTTCGTCGCCGAAGGTGGCGCAGGCCTGACCCAGTAATCCTGACCCAGTAACAGCAGCGGTTACGATCCGCCGAGCGGCCCGGCGAAGGCGCCACTGTCGTGGCAGACGTTCGTCTTGCCGGTTATGCCGCCGTAGCTCTGCGCCAGATCCGCCTGATGGGTGCCGCGGCTGCCTGAGCGACCGGCCGATCCACGGGCGGGCAGGCCCGCGGCCGTCGTGACCGTGTGGTTGAGCGCGATGGCATTGAACAGCGCGAGGTCAGTCGATGGCCAGCTCACCCAGTTCGGGTTAGGGCGGTACACCTCCGTTGGCAGCTCGATGAACTGAACCTTGCCGGGCGGCAGACCGCGGAGGCCGCCCGAGATACTGAGCATGATCGGCAGGCTGAGGCCGGAGTCGGTCGTCATCGAGCTGGCCGCATCGGTAATGACCGACAGGAAACGCGACGGGCTCGACGCCAGGCCGGCCTGCTCGGCTCCCTGAAGCAGCGAGACCATCAGGTACTGATCTCTGCGGATGCGCTGCAAGTCTGAGCCCTCGCCGATATAGCGAGCCCGCCAGAACGCGAGCGCCTCGGCCCCGTCGACGTGGTGCCGGCCGCTGCGGAGGCGCAGCTTGCTAGCCGGATCGTCGATGGCGAACGGAAGGCAGATGCTCACCCCGCCGACGTCGTCGATGACCTTCTCGAAGCCGGTGAAATTGAGCTCGATGAAATGGTTGAGACGCAGGTGAGTGGTCTGCTCAATGGTCTTCCACAGGCATCCGGGGCCGCCCCTGGCGAAGGTCGCGTTGATCTGCTCGATCTGGCCAGGCTGGGCTGGCTGGCCGGGCGCGCCCGCTTCGGCAGGGCAGGAGAGTACCGGCACGACCGAGTCCCGAGGGACACTCAGCGCGATCACGCCCGCGCGGTGAGGCTCGATGTGCAGGATGATGATCGTGTCCGAGCGCTGGCCGGTGATGCCCGCGCCGAACCTCTTGTTCGGTCCGGATCTGCTGTCCGAGCCGATCAGCAGAATGTTCATGCCGCCCGCCGGGTCCGGTGGCGCAGGGCCGAGTCCGTCGACCGACACCCGGGTGATGCTGTCCCAGACCGACCGGTACGCAAGGTAGGCCGTCACGGACACGACGACCAGGCAGACGGCCAGGCTGACCGCGATCCACCGGAAGATGCTCATCACCTGCGCCGGTTCGTTGCCAGCCAGGCGAAGGCCTAACCGCCAGCTCAGGTCATCTTTTCGCCGTCCGGGGACTGGTCAGTTATAGCCATCCGGCCCGCTGAACGCGGCGGTGTCTGAGCAGATCGAGACGTTCCCGGTGATGCCGCCGTACCTCCTGGCCAGGTCCGCGGTGGAAGGGTGCCGCTTATGACGCTTGGCTGACGGCAGCCTGGTGTCGCGAGCGATCGCGGCGAACAGGGAGGCTGCCTGCGGCTGTGCCCACTGCACCCAGGCGAGAGGGTCCCCGGCGTAGGGGACCGTGGGGACCTCGATGAACTGGACCGCTCCGTCCGGCAGGTCGCGCAGCTCATCGGCGATCGTGATGAGCCTGCCGATGGTCAGCTGGGTGTCGGTGGTCACGTAACCATTACCGACCACGTCCTGGATGACGCGGAGGATCTTTGCCGGGCTGTGAGCCAGGCCGCTGCGCTGGATGCCGTGCAGGAGTGATGCCATCAGGAACTGGTCACGCTCAATGCGCTGCAAGTCCGAGCCCTCGCCGATGTATCTCGCGCGCCAGAACGCCAGGGCCTGCGCGCCCCAGACGTGATGCCGGCCGGCGCTCAGGTGCAGTCTTGAGTCGGGGTCGTTGACTGCCGCCGGCAGGCAGACGCTGACGCCTCCGATGTCATCGATGAGGTGCTCGAACCCGGTGAAGGTGAGCTCGATGAAGTCGTTGATGCGGATGCCGGTCGTCTGTTCGAGCGTCTTCCAGAGGCAGCCAGGGCCGCCATCCGCGAAGGTTGCGTTCAGCTGCTCGACGTCGCCCGGCGGCTGCGCGAGCTGGCCCGGCGTGCCTGCTTCTGGGTCGCAGCCCAGGATCGGGACGACCGAATCGCGCGGGAAGCTTAATACCACGACCCGGTGCGCGCCGGGAGCGATGTGCACGACCATGACAGTGTCCGAGCGCTGGCCCGCAACCTCAGCGCCGAACCTCTTGTTCACTCCGGCCCGGCTGTCAGAGCCGATCAGCAGGAGGTTGAGCGCGTTCGGATCGGCTGGCGGGCGGTGGGGACCGAGGTCGCGAACGACATTGATGCGCTTAATCGCGGTCCAGGCTCTGTGATAGACGGAGTAAGCAGCTAACGCTCCGCCGGCGACGGTGACTGCGAGGCTGATGGCGAGGCCACTGAGGATCAGTGAGCGAATGCGGTGCGGCCGTCCGCCGGCCTGGCGGAGCATTCTGTCAGCCTCCCCCGCGCGTTTCCTGAACAGAACATTGCCGCGGCGCGGGGAGTTCAATCCTGGCTAGTTGCCGTCCGGGCCGGCGAAGGCGCTGCTATCGCTGCAGATATTGGTGCTGCCGGTGATCCCGCCGTAGGTCTTCGCCAGGTTCGAGATGCCGGAGTTGCCGCTGGCTGCCTTCAGCCCGGTGAAAGTCGAGCCGAGGATGAGGTGCAGCGTCCCGGCCTTCAGGCTCGTGTCCTGCTGGAGCCGGACATCGCTGAACAAAGCTTCCAGCGTCTCCGCAGCCGGAAGCTGAGCCGAGCTGTCGTACTCGATCACCGTGTCGCGGTAATCAGACCTGGCCGCGTCCCCGGCCGCCCCGACCACGTCAAAGCCGCGGTCGGTCAGGCTGGTCGCCGTGCTGGCACCGAGCCCGTAAGTGCTGGTGCCATTGAGCACCTTGACCGCAACTGACGCGGGACTGACGGGCTTGAACTTGGTCTTGGTGGCCTTGGGCAGCCTGGTGTCGTGCGAGATCGCGCTGAACACGTCGTTGGCCTGCGGCTGTACCCACTGGATCCAGTTGGCGTTCCCGGTGCTCGGTGCCTGCGACGAGTCGATCCACTGAGCGTTGCCGGTGTATGTCGTCCAGGGCACTGTGATGAACTGCACGTGCTCGGTCGAGATGCCGCGCAGGTCCTCGCCGAGCTGGAGCATGCGCTCCTGGGTGAGCCCGGTATCAGTGGTGACGTAGCCGTGCTGGTCAAGCGTGTCGACCACCCGGAGCATCGTGGTCGGGCTCTTCAGGATGCCGCTGTGCTCGATGCCCTGCAGCAACGATGCCATGAGGAACTGGTCGCGCTGAATCCGCTGCGGGTCATCGCCCATGCCGAGGTCCTCGCGGGTGCGCCAGAAAGCCAGCGCCTGCTTACCGTCGATGTGGTGCCTGCCAGCGCTGAGGTTCAGGTGAGAGACCGGATCGTGTACTGCTGCCGGCAGGCATACCCAGACTCCGTGCAGGACGTCGATGACCCGCTCAAACCCGAGGAAATTGAGCTGGACGAAGTCATTGATGTGAATTCCGGTCGTCTGCTCGACGGTTTCCCACAGGCAACCCGGTCCGCCATTGTTATACGTGGCGTTGATCTGCTCGATGTAGCCGGACGGTTCCGCGGTCTGCCCGGGGGTGCGACCCTCGCGTGTGCAGCTCAGGATTGGCACTACCGAGTCGCGCGGGATGCTCATAACGACGATCTGGTGCGCGCCCGGCGCGATGTGCACCACCATTATCGTGTCTGATCGCGCGCCGCCGACGGCGCCGTCGCTGCCGCCGCCGATCTTGCCATTGACTCCGGACCGGCTGTCAGAGCCGATGAGCAGGATATTGAGTGCGTTTGGATCAGCTGGGGGCCGCTTCCCGTTGAGGTCGCCGGCCACGTCGATGCGGTTGATGCCGTCCCAGACCGCACGGTACTTCGCGTAGACGGCGAGCGAGCCGCCTACCAGGACGATGGCCATCAGGACGGCAAGGCCGCCGAGAATCAGCGTGGAAGTGTTGCGCCGCCCCGGCTGCGGGCCGCGTTTCCGGGAGAGCCAGGACCGCGACTTGGGTCCGGCTAGGTCGCCGGTCTCGTCGTGGCCTCGCATAGGCTCCTCGGGGGTCAGACGCTGGTGAGTAGCCCGGCAACCGCCCGGCTGCCGTCCATGCTACGTGCTCTAACTGTGCGGAAGCAGAGTTAGAGGACAAGGCAGCCGAACCTCAGAGTTAGCTGTATTTCGGGAGGCAGGCCGCGGAGGGGCGGCATCAGCCTCCCGGCGATCCGGCGCGGACCCAGACGGGCAGGTCGGGAGCGCCGCCGGTGACCTCTAAAGTTGAGCCCGTGCTCCCTCCTGACAGCCCGGGTAACGGCTCAGGCCTCAGTCAGCAAGCCAGGTCGAGCGATGAGGCCTGGGATGCGGCCGGGCCGACTGGCATGCGCCGGGTTTTCAGCCGTACGGAGGGGCGAGCCGGCCGCGCGCTGACGTCAGCTGCCAGCCGCTGGCGGCGGGCGAGGCCAGCGGCCGCGAATGCAGCCGGTGAGTCGCCCGGACCACCGTCCCCGGCGGGCGGACCACCGTCTCCGGCGCCTGCTCTGCCGTCTGCGGCCCCCGGGGCGCCGTCGCCAGCAGCGCGAGTGCAGTCCGCTGAGATTGCCGGCGCACTCTTGGCCAGGCTGACCGTGCTGCCGGCCATCCTCATCCTGGCGTGGCTGATCCCGGGGCTGCCGCTGTTGCTGGCAGGTGACTTCCTGCCGGTTCCCATGCTGCTGATCTCGGTACCGCTGGCCGTCGCGCTCGCGGTAAACGGCCTCAGGGTTGTCCCGGCCAGCTGGCCGAGGCTGATTCCCCGCGGGCATAAGGCTGAGCCGCCGTGGGCGACCTGGTTCGGCCTGCTCGCGACGGTCGCGATCGTTGCCGCCTTGACCGCATGGCAGCTCACCGAGCGGTCAGAGGCACTGATCGTGATCCGCGATCCCGGCACCTACCTGCAGGCGGGCTACTGGATCGCGCAGCACGGCCTCCTGCCGATCCCGGACATGGCTAAGGCCTTCGGCGGCGCGCACGCAGGCCTCCGGTTCACCAGTGCCGGTTTCCTGGCGAGCGGCAGCTCTCTCTATCCGGCAGCCACGCCAGGCCTGCCGCTGCTGCTGGCCGGGAGCTTCTGGACGAACGGCGTCGTCGGGGCAACCGCGACCGGTCCCATCCTCGGCGGGCTGGCGGCGTTCACCTTCGCCGGGCTGGTGGCCCGGCTCGTCGGACCGCAGTGGGCGCCCGCCGGAGCGCTCGTGCTCGGGCTCTGCCTGCCCCAGCAGTACATCGGCCGGACCACGCTGAGTGAGACTGCTCTGCAGGTCATGTTGTTCGGCGGGCTCTGTCTGCTCGCCGACTCGGTTGCGCTGCGCGGTCTGCCCGCCGGGGCAGTCCGGCGGGTCGTTGCCGCGGTTACCGGGGCAGGGAAGCCAGCCGCTCTGCCTCTCGCTGCCGAAGCCGCAGCTGCGGCTGCCGTCGCAGAGCCGGTGATCGCAGGCCCGGTCATATCGAGCCCAGTCGCCGCGGGCTCCGCCGCCGGGGCCGGGGGCGCCGGGGCCGGGGCCGCCCAGGCAGGAGCATCCGAGGCCGGGGCATCGGGCGGGTCCGATGAAACCGCCGTGCTGCCCGTGCCGGCCGAAGCGGGCAGCACATGGGCGAGCCGGCTGGCGGCTGTGCGCCGGACCATCGCGCCATCGCGCTGGGCGCCGTGGTTCACCCCGCAGCGCATGCTTGCGCTGCTCGCCGGGCTCTCGCTCGGCTTCGGCCTGCTGATAAGTCTCGACGCGATGGTGTACCTGCTCGTGGTGATCCCGTTCTGCTGCGCGCTTTTCATGGGTCACCGGCTGCAGGCGACCCCGTTTCTGGTCGGAAGTTTGCTTGGCGTCTTCTATGGTCTGCTCGGCTGCTTCCTGCTAGCCCGGCCGTTCCTTGACTCAGTCGCGGAGCAGGCCGCTCTCGCCGGAGTAGTGGCGGTCTGGCTGATCGCCATCTGCTTGCTCGTGGTCCAGCTCCCGCGGCTCGCGCGGGTGCGCCGCCAGGTCCCGGCCTGGCTGGCGCGGCGGCCGTGGCGATGGCTGCCGGCGGCGGGCGCGATCCTGGTCGTCGCTGTGCTGGTGGGATTCGCGGTGCGGCCCTACGTGCAGAAGGTTCACGGCCGTCCGACGCTGGCTGAGTACCACTTCATCGAGGCGTTGCAGCGGGCGCAGGGCCTGCCGGTCGATCCCACGCGCGTCTACTCCGAGCAGACGCTGTACTGGGTGATCTGGTATATCGGGCTGCCGACCGTGCTGCTTGGCGGGTTCGGCATTGCCATTCTGGCGCGGCGCTGCCTGCAGGCTCTGCTGACCTGGCGCGACCCGTCCGGCGTCTGGCGGGCATGGGGCCTGCCGCTGGCCATCATCTGCGCGATGTCCGTGGTGAGCTTGTGGGCGCCTGATATTGCGCCGGACCAGCCCTGGGCCAGCAGGCGGCTGATCGTGGCGGTAATCCCGGGCTTGATCATCTGCGCCTTGTGGGCAGCGTCGTGGCTGGCCCGGCGGGCACGTGACCGTGGTGCGCGGCCGGCGACCGCTGCGGTGGCGGGCCTGTTCTGCGTGGCCGCCATGCTGGTGCCGACGGTGGCTACGACATTCGGGCTGGGCCTCAGCCACAGCGGGAAGACCGGTGGCCTGCGGCCGGTGGCGCAGGGGCTGGCGTTGACGCGGACTGGCGCCGGGGAGATCAACGCGGTCGCGGATTTGTGCGCGCAGTTGCCGGCCAATGCCTCGGTCGTGATCATCGGGCGGCGCACGGGATCGGCATTCACGCAGCTCATCAGGGGTATGTGCGGCGTGCCAGCGGCCTGGATACCAGGCCAGCCGACGAGCGCGATAGACGGCGTGATCTCGTCAATCTCCGCGGCCGGGCGGCGGCCGCTGCTGCTGGCACCCAGCTTGGGTCAGCTCGCGGCGTTCGGCGGCAGCCCGGTCAAGGTGCTGGACCTGGTCAATGAGCAGGACCCGCACCAGCTGACTCAGCTGCCGACCACGCCGAACCGGGCGCACTACCAGATCTGGCTGACAGCGCCGAGCGCTGCCGGGGTCGGAGCGTGAGGTAGGCCTGTTTTGGCGTTTGCCGGCTGGCGGCGCTGGGCTTGACGGGCTGCGCGCGTCCTGATTTGCCAGCGGCAGTCTGGTGCCCATAAAGTTAGTGCACACGACGCGGGGTGGAGCAGTTCGGTAGCTCGCTGGGCTCATAACCCAGAGGTCGCGGGTTCAAATCCCGCCCCCGCTACCATGTTTCAGCAGGTCAGAGCCGGATCGCCCAGGAGCGGCGATCCGGCTCTTGATCGTTTGACCGTCGCTCGACCGTGCGACCGGACGTGATCACGCGTTCAAACGCGTCGCTAGGCGGCAGCCGGTGGCGTCCGCAGAAGCCCTGGGCTTGCGCCCAGCAACCGCAGCAGATCGGCC
>Ga0335074_10003128_pt1 | contig 22549 bp, 11 predicted proteins | sample Lox_Sample_23_FD_206715 | JGI IMG/M metagenome (GOLD analysis project Ga0335074, IMG submission 206715) | Soil microbial communities from Loxahatchee National Wildlife Refuge, Florida, United States - Lox_Sample_2.3 | ecosystem: Environmental > Terrestrial > Soil > Wetlands | place: USA...
GCCTACACGCTGCAGATGGCCACCATCAACGCCGCGCAGCTGCTCGGCCACGACGATGAGCTGGGCAGCGTCACCGCCGGCAAATTCGCCGACCTCGTCGCCGTCCCCGGCAATCCCCTCGACGACATCTCGGTGATGGGCAAGGTGAACTTCGTGATGAAGGCCGGCGTGGTCTATAAGCGGGATGGCCGTGAAGTACTCACCCTCGAATAGCTCTTCAGTAACTCCGGTCCGCGCCGGGTTCCAGTCCGGCGCGGGAATAACACAATAGTGTTAACGCCAGCGCGTCTCCGGCGCCGTTTTTCATTGCTCCTGCATCCGGGCGCGGTTACACTCAGCCCGTCCCCTGTATTTGGAGGAGCAATGGCAAAAATCAATCTACGACGTGTACTCCTCGGAGGCATCCTGGGTGGTCTCGTCATGGACCTCCTCGGTTATGCCGTCGACGGCCGCATGCTCGCAGCGGAGTGGACCGCCGAAATGCACGCCCTCGGCCGTCCCACGGCTTCGAACTACGAGGTCGCGTGGATGAACATCCTGGGCGTCATCTGCGGCGTCATCGCAGTTTACCTTTACGCCGCCATGCGTCCGCGTTTCGGCGGCGGAACGCTTACCGCCCTGCGCGCCGCACTCATCGTCTGGGTGGTTGGCTCGCTGATCCCCAACGCCAGCTTCATGTATCTGAGCGGACTCTTCTCGCAGCACCTCGCCGTCCTCACCACCGCCGGCTCGCTGGCCGGGACGATCGTTGGTACCATCGTCGGCGCTGCCCTCTACTCAGAGGCCAAAGCTTCTGTACCGGCTCCAGCTCCCCGGTCCGAACAGACCACCTCCGCGTAGTTCCGCATTGACGGCCCGGCCTCGGTTGCTGCCGAGGCAAGCTTGTTGCGTTTGCCCGCTACTTGTCCTGTCCCTGAAGCGCTTGAATGAACGGCGGATGTCATTCCGAGCGCACGGGGCCCCAAACGTTGTTCCGTTTGGGGGTGGTAAGCGAGGAATCTGCGTTTGCTTTTCTGCCCTCAGCACACGAACTCCCTGCACACCACCGACCCGTAAATAACTGGGACCTGCGGACTGAGGACTTGCAACTGGCAACTAATTACTGGCAACTGGGGACTTGGGACTTGGGACTGGCAACCGGGGACTGAGGCCCGGGGTGGTAAGCGAGGAATCTGCGTTTGCTTTTCTGCCCTCAATCGCACACGAACTCCCTGCACACCACCGACCCGTAAATAACTGGGACCTGCGGACTGAGGACTTGCAACTGGCAACTAATTACTGGCAACTGGGGACTTGGGACTTGGGACTGGCAACCGGGGACTGAGGCCCGGGGTGGTAAGCGCAGGATCTGCGGTTGCCTTCTCACCCTCGATCGCACACGAACTTCGGGGGACCCCGCTAGCGAGCCGCGCTCCAGGCCTTTCCCACCGGCGTTGGATCCCCGCTGTCCTCGTTCGTTGAGAAGTACGGCTGGTCCGTCACCGCGCCGTACCACGCATACCGTTCGACAAACGGCAGCTTGTCCATCGCTGCGGTCGAATCGCGCACGAATTCCGCCTCCGTCGCTGCATCCGGAGTGACCGGCTTGCCCTCCCAGTTGGCGATCGCGTATTCGGTCACCCAGATCGGCAGATGATAGCGGTTGTGCATCTCCGTCAGCTCGCGCACCAGGTCGCGCGTCGCCACTTCCGGATCGAAGCTCGACTGGTACGGATGCAGGCACAGGAAATCCACGCGGTACCCGCGCTCTTTCGCGCCCGCCATAAACCGCGCCAGCCATCCGTCCGGCTTCACGTCGTCGCCCGTGCCCACCGCCGGACTGCCCAGCCGCATGCCCAGCGCCTCCAGCTTCGGCCACGCAGCCAGCGCCTGCTCCACCGTCATGTTCGACTGCGACGATTCGTTGGGCTCGTTGAAGCCCAGCACGATCCCCGCCCCGCTGGCCTTCGCCGCTGCAAGGTCCGCCGCATTCAGGTACTGCGGGCCCCAGATCATGGGAATGAACGCGACGCTGGCGGGCGCAGCGGAAATGTCGGGCCGCGGCCTCCAGTCGTAATACCAGGAGACCTTCAGCCCGGCGAGAACGCTGGCGCCGTGAGGCTGCGAATACTCGCCGATGCCCTTTTGCGGCGAGGCGGCGTGCAGAGACGTGGACGCGAGACCCAGACTGAGGAACAGGACTGCAGGCAGAACTGCGAACTTCATGATTATCCTTTTTAGATTTCCCGATGGCTTGGATGGGCCGCGGCTCGAACCGCCCCGGGGCCCATCCCTGCATCGCTGGTTGACTCGCGGAACCTCAGAAGAGAAGCTTCAGCGAGAGCTGCAGCTCGCGCGGACCGCCGGACTGATACTGCGCCGAGCTGGCGCCGGGTGTCAGCGCGGCGGCGAGGCTGTCGGTGGCCTGCCCGAACGTCAGGTCGGGCAGATAATCGTCGACTGCTCCGAAATTCGCGCGATTCACCAGATTGAACGCCTCGGCGCGGAACTGCAGATTCAGGTTCTCGTAAACCCGGAAGTTCCTGCGAATGGCCGTGTTCCACTGGCTCATGCCGTAGCCGCGGAAATAATTCTGCGGGACCGTGCCGTTCACACCCAGCGGAGCCGAGGTGAACGCCGCCGGATTCAGCTGCGTGCCGCTCGGGATCTGCGCGCCGTTGTAAGTGCCGTGCAGATAGAGCGGCTGGCCGGGAACGAAATCCACTCCAGGCGAGACAGTCTGCCCGTCGCTGGCCGCGCCGGAGCTCTTCGCGCCATAAAGCGTGATGGGGAATCCGGTTCTGGCCATGAATCGCACATCCACGCCCCAGTGCGCGAGGAAGGCATCGGCGGCGCGATTGCCGGAGGTGTAAGGAATGTCCCACGTGAGCACGGCGTTGAAGTTACTCCTCACGTCGCCGCCTGAGTCGCCCTTCTGGTAGGGGGTGAACGAGTTGATCTGGTTCTGCGTGATGTCGTGCGACCAGGTATAGGCAGCGTAAGCGTACAGCCCCTTGTTCACGCGATGCTGGAAGGTAAATTCGCCGGCGTTGTAGGCCGAACGGAGCGCGTTGGTCTCGAAGTCGACAAACTGGAAATTGGGGTTATACGGGTATACGTAAATCTCGTTGAATTCAATTCCCTTCCGGTAGAACGCGCCGACATAGTTAAGCGTAAGAGCGTTGTTCGCTCCGAAATCCTGCTGCACGGCGAAATTCCCCTGCACTGTATACGGATTCGCGAAATGCGGCGCGATCGCGTAGTACAGCGAGCTGAAGGGCGCCACCGGCGGGTACTGAATGGGCGTGTACAGGTATTGCGGCGGCAGCGGGAAGGAGTAAGTCCCCACCACGTTGCAGTAAGAGTAGGGGCAGAAGGAGTTGCCGTCAGAGAACCCCGGCGAATAGAACCCGATCTGAGCGTTCCCCTCATTGGCCGCCGCGTTGTAGAAGATGCCCGCGCCCCCGCGTACCTGGGTCTCGTAACCCGGCGTCGTCCGGGCGAGATAGGTTATTCCCAGACGCGGCGCAAAATCGAAGTTGTAGGTGTCATAGGGCGCGCTCGGCGAGCCCAGGGCCAGCGCGGACAGATTGTCCTGATTGACGAGCGTATAAGGAACATTGCCTCGCCTCACCGTCGGCGGCGGCATCAGATCCCAGCGAACGCCATAGGAAAGGCTGAGCCTGTGGTTCACCTGCCACTGGTCCTGGGCATACGCCCCAAAATCCCAGATGCCCGGGAAAAAGCTCCCGTACGAGTAGTTGTAAATGTAATCCGAGGTGTTGGCCAGCAGCGTCCCCTCGCTGTAGTACTCGTAGCCCACCAGCGGGCTTTCCGGCAGTTGCGTCGAGTTGAGAAGGCGATAGTCGACGCCGAACTTCATCTGATGGCGCCCCACCACCCACGTCACGTTGTCGGGGATATCGACCTGCCGCGTTTCGTTCACGCCCAGATAGGCCTGGGAATAGAGACTGCCCACCGCCGGATAGTAGAAAACTCCAATGTAGATATTGGGAATGTTCGCCGGATAGCCCCCGGCGGTGATCATGTTGTAAGCATCGGCTCCCGGCTGGACGTAGTCGCCGCCGGACTGCGGGCCTGCGCTCAGCGAGAAGTTGGCGCGGAACTGGTTGGTCACGTGCGGGCCGAAGGAGCTGGTGAGCCCCGCGGTGTACATCCGCGTGTTCTGCTTCAGGTGCTCGATCTGGGCCAGGAAGTACGAGGTGGCCGTCGAGTTGGTGTTGCTGGCCCGCGCAAAAAGCTCTTCGTTCCGTGTGAGCACCTGATCGATGCGCAGGTCGTAGGTGTTCAGGTTGTTGAGCGTGGGGTAGCCGGCGACGAAGGTAGTCAGGCCGTCGCCCAGATCGGGAGCATTCGCAACGTTCGTGGTGGGGAATGAGTTCAGAAACGCCGCCATGGTCCCGCTGGCCGAGGCCCGGGCCGTGGCCGTGGGTACGTACTGCAGATACGAAGCGCCAGGCAGGTTGGAACGCAGCCCTTCGTAATTGAGAAAGAAGAACGTCTTGTCTTTGCCGTTGTAGACGTGCGGGATCAGGACGGGACCGCCGAAGGTGCCGGCGAAATCGTTCTGCAGCATCGGCTGCCGCGGCGTTCCATAGTAGTTGTTGAAGTAATCGTTGGCGTCGAAAATCGTGTCGCGATAATAGTCTGAAGCGCTGCCGTGGAATTTGTTGGTGCCCGACCGCGTCACAAACACAAACTGGCCGCCGGAGTAGCCCCCGTATTCGGCCGCGTAGCTGTTCGTCTCCACCCGAAATTCCTGCAGATCGTCCACCGGCACAAGCGCCTGCGTCGTCCCCAGGATGGTGGACGCCGCCAGGCCGCCGGCCCCGCCGATCCCGGCAAATCCTCCGTTGTTGTCGGAGCCGAAGTTCGCGCTGACCCCGTCGACGGTGAAAGCATTCGAGTAGCCGTCATCGCCGTTCACCTGCAGCAGCGACACGCCATTGTGGTCGGAGATCGAGCTGGCGGTCTGCGGGTTCATGGTCGTCACCCCAGGCACCATCAGCATCAGGTCCTGAAAGCTGCGCCCGTTCAGCGGCATGTTCGCCACTTCCTGCTGGTTCACCACCGTGGACACCGCGGGCGACGTCGTCAACAGCGGAACAGCGCTCCCGTTCACCGTCACCGTCTGCGTCGCGGTTCCGACCGTCAGCTGAATGGGAAGCTCTTCGCGGCCGCCCACGCTCAGCACGATGCCGCTCACCTCAGAGGACTTGAATCCCTCGTGTTCGACGCGGACGGAGTATCTGCCGGGGTTAAGGCCGACGGCGGCGAACTCGCCGGCGCTGTTCGTGGTCAGGGTGCGCGCCACGCCGGTCTCAGCGTTGGTGATGGTCACCTGCGCCTGAGGGATCACGGCGCCGGAGGGGTCGGTAACACTGCCCTGCAGGGTGGCGTTTTCGGTTTGGGCCCATCCGGTGGTGGTGAAAAACAGGATGGACAGCGCGATCAGGGGAACGGAAAGCCAATCTGGTAAATGTTTTCTCATTTTACACTTCTCTTTTTCAACGTCTGGCCTTGCATACAACGCATTTTTCCGGGACTCCCGACCTTAATTCCGCGGTCAAAGGCCTGTCAAGACGAAAAGGCGCAGCGGTTGCCCCAACAGATTCCTCCTCGCTTCCCGCTGCCCGCGTCTCCACTCGCTGCACGGTAAGCCTTCTCTTGATTCCCTCGAATCCGGTAGCTGCGCAATCTGCGCCGTACCACCCGCGGCGCTCCGCCTCTACACTCGTATCAGCCCATGCCCGAGCTCCCTGAAGTCGAAACCATCGCCAACGGTGTTCATCGCCGCATCCACGGCGACGTCATCCGCTCCGCCTGGTTCTCGTCTTTCACACAGCCCTTCAAGACCCCTGCCGACGAAATGGCTTCCGCCCTCGCCGGCCGCCGCATCGACCGCGTCCGCCGCGTCGGCAAACACATCGTCTTCGACCTCGCCGATCCGCGCTCGCGCCAAGCCCATCCCGGGCAGTGGCTCGTCCATCTCGGCATGACCGGCCGCCTGCTCGTCTCGGCCCCGGAAGTCCCCCTTCCGCCGCACACCCACGCGGTCCTTGACCTCGCCTCCGGCCGCCAGCTTCGCTTTGTCGACCCACGCCGCTTCGGCCGCCTCGCCCTGGTCCACGATTTCAGCGGCCCCGGTCACGAGCCGCTCACCATCGCACCCGACGATTTCGCCGCGCTCTTCCGGGGACGCAAGCTGGCCATCAAGGCCGCGCTGCTCAACCAGTCGCTGCTCCACGGCGTGGGCAACATCTACGCCGACGAGAGCCTTTTCCGGGCCGGCATCCGGCCCACCCGCCCTGCCGGCCGCCTCACCCGTCCTCGCCTCGACCGCCTCCGGCTGGCCCTGCGCTCCGTTCTTCGCGCCGCCATCCGCGCCGGCGGATCCTCCGTCTCCGATTACGTGGACGCCGACGGCTCCGAGGGCTTTTTCCAGATCCAGCATTGCGTTTATGCCCGCGAGGGCGAACCGTGCCGTGTCTGCGGAACCCCCATCCGCCGCATCGTGCTCGGGGGCCGCGGGACCCACTTCTGTCCCCACTGCCAGCGCTGACCGCGGGCGCTCTTTATGGATTTACGGAATCCCCCCCTCGACGGTCTACGGGAAACCGGATCAACCCCACCCCATCCGACCAGCTAAGTCGCTGATTTCACTGTGAAATTCAAACGGCATGCGAATTGCCTTTATGCGTAGTGCCAGCGACGCACAGGCTCTCGACAGAAGAGCCACTGCGACAGAGAATTCCGGCCGCCGAGAGCATCCTTAAATAAGGTCTTGCCCCGGCCGGAATGCAAGATCCCGGACACCGCGAGGAGGAAGGGAATTTTAGGGAGGCCAGTGACTGGCCATCGAAAAGCCATCCGTCCATCGGATGGCTTTTTGCTTTCCCGGCCGTCCCGCCCCGGGAGCGGCAACCCCTTCCGTCCGGCGGCCTGCATCACCTCACCCCGGCCCTGCATCAAAATACTTGTCAGTGTTCCGCTCTCGGAGTAGTATTGGACTTACCCATCGAGCGGCTGAAGCCATGCTGTGTACCGGCGAGGCTCGCCGCATTCTCGAGAGTCTGGAATTGGCCCCGAAACCCGCCATCGGCTTTTGCTGGCTGCGGAGATTCGGTGGCGAATGGTGAATCAGGATCGGACGGCGATTTCGATTGCGTTCCGTTGATCGACGTAGCATTTCGTGGCGCTCGCTCGGCTCACCCGCTTTCCCGGGAGCCAGACCGGCGCTGCCTTGCTGCAACTTTAACTTTCCGGCCCTATCCGTCTGCCTGGATCGAGGACGTTAACGCCGGAGCTTGACTATATAGCGTTTCAGGAAATGCTGGATTCGAAAACCGCAGAGATGACGTCACCGCGACCGGCAGGCAGCGGTGGCCCTGCACGATCTGGACAGGACACATTATTTCCCGAGACGCCGCAGACCTAATACGCGTTCCTGAATTCCTTTTTCGTGGTCCCGCCGCTCCGGCGTTCGCCGATTGCGGCGGGGGAAGACCAGGGACCTATCAATCGCACCAGGAAGTGCAAGCATGACATCAGAGCAGAATCAGTCTCAGCCTCCGGCAGAAGTTCCGCCCCAGGTTCAGGCCTCCAACGACGCGCAAGCGCAAAATCAGGGACAGTTCCCAGGCGGCCGCCGCCGCCGCCGCCGCCGCAAGCGCAACAAGGGCGGCGCCCATGCCGGCGGCCAGCAGCAGCCTCAGGCGCAGGGCCAGCAGCCCGCGCCGGCGCAGCCCCACCAGCACAAGCAGAAGCCGCCCAAACCGCAGCCCTCCAGCCAGCAGCGCTTCTTCAGGAGCAACGGCCAGCCCCAGGGCGGCCAGGGCGGAGGCGGCCGCCGCCGCAACAAGCAGCGCCGCGAGCGCGTCTTTGTCGGTCCCATGGACCACAGCTACCGCGCCGTCAACGGCAACATCGCCGATGCGCCTCCTTCCACCATCGAGTTCCGCAACGGCAACGTGAACGGCAACGGCTACTATGCCGAGGCCGCGTCGTGGGACTCGGCGCCGCCGCCCGTCCGCGAGGATGCGCCCACCCGCATCTTCTTCTTCATCGAGGATCTCTTCTTCTTCGCGAAGATCAACGAGACCGCGCGCAAGGTCGGCGTCAAAGTGGCCTTCGTCAAGAACGAGCCGGAGACGCTCGCAAAAATCGTCGCGGCGCCCGAAGACGAGCGCCCCTCGCTGATCGTCTTCGACCTGAACAACACCGCCGCCAAGCCGCTCACCCTCATTCCCAAACTCAAGGCGAAGCTCAAGCGCGGCACCTCGGTCATCGGATTCCTCTCGCACCTGCAGGGCGATCTGAAAGCCAAGGCCATCGAAGCCGGCTGCGACATGGTGATGCCGCGCAGCGCCTTCTCGCAGAACCTGCCCACGCTGCTGCGCCGCCACGGCCTCGACGAAAAGCAGGAGATGGAATTCGCTGAAGCCTGATCTGCAGCCAGCCCCTCCGCACAAAAAGCCCCGGTTTCGGCCGGGGCTTTTTGCGCTTCGGAGGGTTTGGCACCGCTGGCTTGAGACTGAACCTTCCTCGAAGGTCATCCCGGTTGCCAGCGCCTTCGTCTTGAGCGATATTCCCCCTACACCCCGGTCAGCCGCTTGCTCGGCGCAGCTGCATGCGCCGCGCTTTTCTTCCCCATCCGCAGCGTCTTCCCCTTCGCCAGCCACGCCACTCCAAACGCTTCCAGCGCTACCAGCTCGCAGCAGAAGATCGATCCCACCGGGCCCCACATCGGGATGGGCCGCATGCGGTGGCAGACGAAATCCACCACGCCGAAGACCGCCATCACCGTTCCGCATACCGTGTACACGAGGTTGCGCCGCCGCTTGTTGCGGGTCACGGTGCGGTTGCGCGCGGTGCTGCGGAAGAGGAACAGGCACATGAGCGCCAGGGTGATGAAGAAAACCTCGGCGAAGTAGTTGTGCAGAGTGCCCAGCCGATGCTGCAGGCGGGTCGCAGGACCGGGCGGAAACGTCGGGCAGAATGCCGCTCCGAATGCGCAAACCGCCGAGACGAATCCCGCCACCTCGTCACGCCACTCGTAGCCCCGCGCGCACAGGTTGAAGAACCCGATGGCGCACAGGCACCCCACCAGCAGATTGCGCATCGGCGTGTAGTAGTAGCCGCTGATCGACATGGGCAGCGCATGCTGCCCCGATGCCAGCGCCGACCAGAGCAACAACGCGATCGGCAGCCCCACCGCGATCAGCCCCACGGCGCTCCGCAGCTCGAGATAGGAGAGCACCAGCGGATTCTTCGCAACCGGAACGACGCGCATCGCAGACCCGGCAAGAAAACAGTGATCAGCTATCAGTTATCAGAGAACAGGACTGAAGGCCAGTCAATGACAATCGCGGTCCCGATCCCCAAACGCTAAACGCTACCCGCTAGCCGCTGAACCCTGATCGCTGCTCGCTGACCGCTGACCGCTGATCGCTGATCGCTAGCCGCTAAACGCTACCCGCTAGCCTTTCTTCCTCTGCGCCTCGATAAACCGCCGCATCCGGTCCAGCGTCCGCGCCTTCCCGAAGACGATCACGCTCTCGATCAGCGGCGGGCTCATCGTGCTCCCGGTCACGATCGCGCGCAGCAGCATGAAGTTCTCCTTCACGCTCCAGCCCTTCGCCTCGCCCAGTTGTTTCAGCGCCGGCTCCAGCGCCGCATGCGTCCAGTCCGTCGCTTCCAGCACCGTCAATTGCTCGCCCGCAAACTCCAGCGTCTCCTCCGGCGTCCGCTTCTTCGGCAGAAACACTTCCGGCGCCGGCATCACGTCGTCGGCGAAGAAGAAGTGCGTCAGGTTCCCGAACTCCGCCAGCGTCTCCACGCGCGTCTGCACCAGCGCCGCAATCTGGCTCAGGTGTGCATCGCTCAGCACCGTCGAGCGCAGCGCCGCGTAGAACTCGTCCGGCGTCATCGCCCGCAGATACTCGCCGTTCAGCCAGCGCAGCTTGGTCAGGTCGAAGACCGGCCCTCCCAGCCGGATGTTTTTGATGTCGAAGTGCTCCAGCATTTCCGCCAGCGTGAACTTCTCCGTCGCGTTGTTGATATCCGCCGGCATCCCGCCGCCCATCAGCCCCAGAAAATTCAGCATCGCCTCGGGCAGAAATCCCGCCTGCCGGTAATACACCAGCGACACCGGATTCTTTCGCTTCGAAATCTTGCTCTTATCCGTGTTGCGCAGCAGCGGCATGTGCCAGAAGCGCGGCGCCTCCCATCCGAAAAAGCGGTACAGCAGCACGTGTTTCGGCGTCGACGAAATCCACTCCTCCGCCCGAATCACATCGCTGATCTGCATCAGGTGATCGTCCACCACGTTCGCCAGGTGGTAGGTCGGGAAGCCATCGGACTTCATCAGCACCTGATCGTCGACGTTGCGATGCTCGAAGGTGATCGCCCCGCGCAGCTCGTCGCGAAAGCTGGTCGAGCCCTCGGCCGGCACTCTCATCCGAATCGTGTGCGGCACACCCGCCGCCAGTTTCGCTTCAATCTCCGCGGCCGTCAGGTTGCGGCACGTCCCCGGATAGCGCGGCGGCAACTTGGCCGCCACCTGCTGACGGCGCGCCGCTTCCAGCTCCTCAGGCGTGCAGAAGCACCGGTACGCCGTGCCGTTTTGCAGCAGCATTTCCGCGTGCTCGCGATAAATCTCTGCGCGCTCCGACTGCCGGTACGGCCCGAACGGCCCTCCTACATCCGGACCTTCATCCCACTCCAGGCCCAGCCAGCGCAGCGCGTCGAAGATCATCTGCTCCGACGTGGCGACGAAGCGCGTCCGGTCCGTGTCCTCGATGCGCAGCACGAATTTTCCCCCGTGCTGCCGCGCGTAAAGATAATTGATCAGGCCGATGTAGGCCGTGCCCACGTGCGGATCGCCGGTCGGCGACGGCGCGATGCGCACGCGCACCGGCTGCCCGGATTGCGAAGTGCTTTCAGTCATAAGGTCCAATCTTCGATGGTAGCAACTTTGCGGCCTGGCCCTCCCGGCGCGCCCGCCTCAACCTGCCTGGCGCTCGGGGACCGCAAAGCGCGAAAATGCCTGAGTGCCGGCAGAACGCCCTGGACGCCGCTGCGTCTAACCGCACAGTCCCAGTGCGAAGGAGAACCCGATGCACCGCCTGCTTTCCGACCTCAGGCTCGTCCTCCGCCAACTGCGCCGCTCCCCGGGCTTCGCCATCATGGCCGTGCTGATGCTGGCGCTCGGCATCGGCGCCACCACCGCGATCTTCTCCATCGTCGATGGCGTGCTGCTGCGCCCGCTGCCTTTTCCGCACCCGGAGCAGCTGGTCACGCTGGGCGACCAGCTCGCCGGCACCACCTGGGGCCACGGGAATTCCGGCCCCGTCACCCCGCGCGAGGTCATCACCTACGCGCGCGACACGCACTCCTTCTCGAGCCTCGGCGGTTACGGCTACGAGACCTATGAGCTCTCCGGCACGGGCGAGCCGGCGATGATCAACATTTCGCGCATGACGCCCTCCATCTTCACCGCGCTCGGCGTGCAACCGCTGCTGGGCCGCGTTTTCACCGCCCAGGAAGACGAGCAAAAACAGCAGGTCGCCGTGCTCAGTTACCTCACCTGGAAAAGCCGCTTCCACGGCGACCCCGGCATCCTCGGCACAAAAATCCTGCTCGAACGCAAACCGTACATCGTCATCGGCGTCATGCCCCGCAGCTTCGACTTTCCGCTGATTTCCGGCCAGCTGAACCGCACCGAGCTGTGGGTGCCCATGAGCTTCACCGCCGAGGAGCTTTCCCAGGCAGCCGAATCCGACTGGTCGATGCAGATGGTCGGCCGGCTCAAGCCTGGCGTGACTCCGGCGCAGGCCCAGGCGGATGCCGGACGCGTGGCGCAGGAGATCATGCGGAGCTTTTCGACCGAGGATGCCAACTTCCGCATCGCTCCGGTCGTTTACCCGCTGCAGCAGATCACCGTGCTCGACGCGAAGCCGCTCCTGCGCCTGCTCTTTCTTGCCGTCGTCGTCGTGCTGTTGATCGCCTGCGCCAACCTCGCCGGGCTCCTGCTCGTCCGCGCCATCCGCCGCCAGCGCGAAACCGCCGTGCGCCTGGCCATCGGCGCGCCCGCGCTTACGCTGCTGCGCCAGATGATGCTTGAAAGCCTGGTGCTCAGCACCGCCGGTGGGCTGCTCGGCATCGGGCTCGCCGGTGTCGCGCTTGCCGCCGGCAAAGGATTGCTCCCGGACACCCTGCCCCTCATCGGCGACATCACGCTCAACTGGACGGTCGCCGCATTCGCGCTCCTGCTCGCTCTGCTCACCGGATTCTTCTGTGGCCTCGCTCCAGGCTTTGCGGCGCTGCGCACCAACGTCAACAGCACCCTCAAGGAAGGCGGACGCAGCGGTTCCGCGAGTGGCAGTCACGCACGCCTGCGCTCCGCCCTGGTCGTCCTGGAAATCGCGGTGGCTCTCATCCTGCTCGCCGCCTCCGGCCTCTTGCTGCGCAGCTTTGCCCGCATGAGCGACGTCAATCTCGGCTTCCGGCCCGATCACGTCACCACCGCCGCCTATTCGCTGCCGCAGAAGCAGTACTCAACCCAGCCGCAGATCGACACCTTCAATCGACGCGTCCTCCAGCAGCTCCGCCAGATGCCCGGCGTCGAGAACGTCGCGCTGACCAACACGCTGCCCACCACTGGCGACGGCATCTGGGCCTTTGTCGCCGAGGGCTACGTCGATCCTCGCGGCCCCGATCGCACGGCCGCTTCGCCGTTCACGGTCATCGGCGACTACTTCCGTGCCGTCGGCACGCCGTTGCTGCGCGGCCGCTTCTTTACCGAGTCCGACGACAGCCCCAACAGCCAGCTCGTCGTCATCGTCAACCGCGAATTCGCCGAGCACTACTGGCACCACCAGAACCCCATCGGCAAGCGCATGCGCCTCGGCACGCTCAAGGCTCCCACCGCGTGGATGACCGTCGTGGGCGAAGTGGCCGACGCCAGGCTCTATTCCCCCGACGCCGACGCCGTCGCGCAGTTCTATCTGCCCACCGCGCAGATCGAGCGCGATATCGGCCCCGAGGCCAGGCCCACCGACCTCAACGGCGATGGCGGCTACATCGTCGTGCGCTCCGCGCTTCCGCCCGAGCAGATGGAGAACGCGATCCGCGCCACCGTCCGCTCCATCGATCCGCAGCTCCCGCTCACCCAGGTCGAAACCATGGAGCAGCTCGTCTCGCAGAGCGAGGCCCCGCGCCGCTTCAACACTGTGATCCTCTCCTGCTTTGCCGCGGCCGCCGTGCTGCTGGCGGTGCTGGGCATTTACAGCATCATGGCGTTTTCCGTCGCCTCGCGCGTGCAGGAGATGGCCATCCGCATGGCGCTCGGCTCGCAGCGCGCGCACATCCTGCGCCTCGTGCTTGCCTCCGGACTGCGTCTGGCCGCTGCAGGCTGCATTCTCGGCCTCGCCGGCGCCGCAGCCGCCTCGCGCATCCTGCGCTCCTTCCTCTTCGAGGTCAGCCCCTTCGACCCCATCGTGCTGCTCCTCGCTACTCTGTCGGTCTTCGCGCTCGCCCTCGCCGCGTCAGCCCTGCCCGCGCGCCGCGCCGCTTCCACCGATCCCATCCAGGCCTTACGCGGCGAGTAACTAACGGTCGCTCTTTCCCTGGAGTGCTCCGCTTGGCGCTCCTCATCTTGACAGGCAGGTAAATCGAGCCCTATAGTCGTTTGTCTTAAGGGTTTCAATCGTTTCAATATTTCCCCCGTCTGCGAGGCTGGCTATGGAATTCAGGATCGGGACCCCTTCCCGGGCGAGGGGCATCCTCGCCCTTTGCGCGTTTCTCCTGTTCACCACAATGGCAATGGCCCAGGCCGGCCGTGGCAGCGTCAGCGGCACGGTTACCGACCCGGCAGGTGCGGTGATTCCCGGAGCCTCGGTGACGTTGCTGGATCAGGCTACCGGCGTGGCGCTGAATACCGTCACCACTTCCGCGGGACTGTACTCGTTTATCTCGCTGAACCCCGGCCAGTATCAGGTGACGGCGAAGCACGCCGGCTTCGCCAGCGTAGCGCTGGATAAGGTGGTCGTGAACGTCGATCAGGTGACCGAAGCCAATATCACGCTGCAGGTGGGCACCGCCACACAAACGGTGACCGTGAATGGAGCTGCCAGCCTGATCGAGCCGAGTAACTCGACGGTAGGCACCCTGATCGATTCGGCCGCCATCGATCGCGTGCCGCTGCTCTACCGCAACGTCTTCGATCTGGCGCAGCTCAGCGCAGGCGTCACGCCGCCCAACGGTTCGCCCAACTCCAGCGATTCGATGCAGTCGGTGCAGAACATTTCCGTGGGCCGCCCCGGAATCGACATCTCTGCCGCCACCATCAACGGGGCCATCGTCGGATCGGTCTACTACATGCTCGACGGCAGCCCCATCGGCGTTCCCGACAACACCTCGGCGAACATCATGCCGGCGATGAATATCCCCGAGGATGGGATCGACGAGGTTCGCGTGGAAACGCAGAACACGCCGGCCTCCTATCCGAGCGGAGCAGCGGGCGTGATCAGCCTGGTGAGCAAGTCGGGAACCAACCATTTTCACGGCGACATCTTCGGTGTATTCCGGCCCGACGTCTTGTCTGCCAACGAATACTTCAACAAGCAGACCGAGCTCAGCCTCGGCCAGGCCAATACGCCTCCCGATTTTTACCGCTACCAGGAGGGCGCAGCCCTCGGCGGTCCCATCAAAAGAGACAAGCTTTTCTTTTTCTCCGATTACGAGGCGACTCAGCAGGAGCAGTTCGAGGGCATCGACTATTTCTCCGTTCCCACCAACGCCGAAAGAACCGGAGACTTTTCGGCGATGAACTTTACCATCTACGATCCGACCCAGCCGGACTACACTGCCGCCAATGCGCCAAGTGCGAGCCTCGTCGGCACCAGGCAGCCGTTTGCCGGGAATAAGATCACCAACCCGAATCCCATCGGTACGTTGTTTCTGTCAAAAATGCCTGCATGCAACCTGCCGTCGCCCACTTCCTGTCAGCAGGCAAACAGCGACGTCGTCAACAATTACGGTCTTCCCGGCATGGATCCCTACCACGCGCAAAGGTTCGATATCCGCGCGGACTGGATCGAGAGCCAGAAGCAGCGCATCTTCACCCGCTTTTCGTTTGACCACCTGTTCTTCGCCACCGCCAATGTTTTCCCCAGCGGCTGGGACCTGAACTACGCGCAGAACACCACCAACGGACGCAACATCCTCATCGCTGACGACCTCACCCTGAACTCCTCGACCATCCTGCAGCTACGCTATTCCTTCACGCGCCACTATGAGGACCAGGGAGGGCCCGCCTCGTACTCGAACAACGATATTACCCAGCAGGGCTTTCCCGCCTCGCTGGCTTCTCAGGTAATCCAGAAGCAGATTCCCATCATCATCTTCAACGACGTGGGCGGAGGCGTGGGTGGCACCGCCGACGGCAACATCTTCCGCTTCTCCGCCGAGGACAGCGACGCCAACGCCTCGATCACGAAAGTCTGGGGCAAGAACCAGATTTCGACCGGCTTCGACTGGATGAAGCAGTTCCTTAACTCCGGCCAGCCGTCAGCCCCGGCGGGCGCATACGGTTTCGACATCAGCGCCACCGATCAGACCGTGGCCAGCTCGGTGGGCGGCAGCGATTACGCCTCGTTCCTCATTGGCATGGGCATGGAGCCGGGCTCCGAGTCGGGCATCGGCTATCCGAATTTCTCCAAAGACATCGCCATCGCCATGGCCGACCCCTACTATGCGGCTTTCGTCGAGGATACGTATCGCCCCACGAAGAACCTGACCATCACCGCCGGCCTGCGCTGGGACATCTTCGGCGGCCGCACCGAGCGCCATAACCGCCAGGAATATTTCGACCCCACCGCCAGCAACACCTTTGACGGAGTTGCCTACACCGGCGCGGAGATCTTCGCCAACAACAGCAATCGCTCGCCGTTTACCACCAATCTCGACGACCTTGGCCCTCGCCTCGGCTTTGCCTGGCAGCCGGTCACCCGCCTGGTGGTGCGCGGCGGCTCGGGCATCTACTACGGCCCCAGCACGCACATGGTCATGGGCGGAATCAACGCCGACGGCTTCAATTCTTCCACCGACTGGAACTCCACCTGCTATAACGCGGACGGCAACACCATCTTTTACAGCTCCTCCTGCGGAGCGCCCGCGGTGGACAATTTCACCGTCCCCTATTCGGTCAGCAATCCGTTTCCCAACGGAACCGTCCCGGTCTTCACCAGCGCGCCCAGCGGCCTCGCGAATAATCTGGGAATCGCTCTGAGCGCGGTGCTGCACTCGCAGCGCACCCCCACCACTTACAACTACAATTTCGCGCTGGAGTACGAGCTGCCGCATCAGATGGTGGTGACGGTGGGCTATGTCGGCAGCCGCGGGCTTTTCCTGCCCTTCAACGAAAACGATCTGGACCAGCTGGATCTGGCCACGATTCAGAAATACAACTACTCGTTGTGCATCGTCACCGGACCCGGCTGCGCCTATGCGCCCAATACATGGGCGCCCATCGAGCCTTCCACCAATGCCAACTACGGCGTGGCCACCGTTCCTTTGTGGGCGGCCATCGAGCCGTATCCGCAATTCGGCAATGGCAGCTACGGCGCCGGCAACGGCGTCAACATCAATGCCTATCCCGCCGGCGACTCGGAGTACAGTTCCCTGCAAACGAAGGTGCAGAAGCGGCTCACCAGCCACTTCACCACGCTGGACACGTTTACCTGGGGAAAAATCATGACCGACGACGGCAATCCTCCGCTGAATTTCATCGGGACCCACAACGGAGCCGCGCAGGACTGGAAGGACCTGTACCTCGAGCACTCCATCAGCCCCCAGGATGTGAAGTATCAGTTCTCCGGAGAGGCGTCGTACGACCTGCCGGTGGGCAAAGGACAGCGCGTCGATCTGAATGGCTTCTCGAACGCCGTCTTCGGCGACTGGACCACCAACGCGATCGTCTATCTCAGCACCGGCGTGCCCATCAACTCGCCGACCGCGGGATTGAACCCATCCTACTTCGATCAGCGCGCCGACATGACCTGCGATCCCGCATCCCATGCTCCCCACACCGTGGCTGCATGGTTCAACGACAACTGTTTCGCGATACCCGGCACGGAGAACGGTGGCACGGCCAATCCGTTCATTCCGGGAACGGCGCCGGCTTATCTTGACCATGTGCGCACCAAGGGCGCCCGCGATCTGGATCTTTCCGTTTTCAAGACGGTGAAATTCGCCGAGACCAAGGCGCTCCGTTTCGACGCGTCGGCCTACAACACCACCAACACGCCGCAATTCGGATATCCAAACGTGCCGACCATTGTTGGCGCGGTATCCCAGGGTCTTCCCTTCGGGCTGATTACGAACACGATCAATACGCCGCGCCAGTACCAGTTCGGAGCGCGCTTCACATTCTGATTTCGCTGTAGCAGGGCGAGCCGAGCGGCGGCGATCTTCGCCCGGCGGGCATAGCGGCCAAAGCCGGCGTGCCCGCGGAAGTTGCGCGTCGCGGCGACGCGGCCGGAAGTCCCATGCGGCGCGGCGACTGAAAGAGAGCCCCGCTCGCGCCCGCGATTTCTGTTCCCCCGGCCTCGCACATCCTGTGCGAACCCGATAAAATTCGCTTCGCCAACAAAATCCCTCCTTCGACCACGAGGAGATCCCATGCCGCGCCGCTCAACTCTCCGCTTGCTCGTGTTCCTCGTCGCCGCCGCGTCCCTCAATCTGCCCTCGGTGCTCAGCCAGCCGCGTTTAGCCGGACCCGTCCTCAACGCCCGCACCACCATCGTCCTCGCCGCGAACGAGCCCCAGCCCATCCGCCTCGCCGCCCAGGATCTCGCTTCCGACTTCGCCAAAGTCTTCGGCGTGCAGCCGCGCATTCAGCCCACGCCCACGGGCGCTGCGGGAACCATCGTCCTCATCGGGCAGGCCGCGAACCTCCCCGCCGGCCTGCATCCGAGCCCCACCGCGCCCGAGTCCTTCTCCATTGACGTCGGACCTTCAGCCGACCGCTCTCATCCCGCCACCATCGTTCTCTGCGGCGCCGACACGCGCGGCACCATCTACGCCATCTATCAGTTCTCCCAGCAATTCCTCGGCGTCGGGCCCATGGATTATTGGACCGATCACGAGCCTCCGCGCCGCGCCGCCATCGAAATCCCCGCCAACTTTCACCAGTCCTGGCCTCCGCCCGTCTTCCGCTACCGCGGCTTCTTCATCAACGACGAGGATCTGCTCACCGGCTGGGCGCCCGGCGAAAAGACCGACCACACCGGCATCTCCCTCGCTGTCTGGAACAAGGTCTTCGAGACCGTCCTGCGCCTCAAGGGCAACATCATCGTGCCCGGCACGTGGATCTTCCCCAACGACCCGCAGATTCGCCTCGCCGGCGAGCGCGGCCTCATCGTCACCCAGCACCACGCCATCCCGCTCGGACTCAACGTCGCGCGCTGGCCCCGCGACGTGCCCTACAACTTCACCACCCATCCTGAAATCCTCGAGCGCGCCTGGCGCGACGCGGTCGCCGAATACCCTCCGCATCAGGAGATCCTCTGGGACGTGGGCCTGCGCGGCCTCTCCGATGTCAGCTACGCCTCCATGGATCCCAGCGTGCGCGGCAACGACCAGGCGCTTGGCGCGCTCATCAGCAAAGCCATTCGCGACCAGATGGCCATCGTGCGCGCCGCCCATCCCGACGCGCATTTCGTCACCGATCTCTGGCAGGAGGGCGCGCGCCTCGAGCAGCAGGGCTACCTTTCCATTCCGCCTGAGGTCGCGACCGTCTGGGCCGACAACGGCTACGGCTACCTTGGCGACAAGGGCGAGGTGAAGGCCGGCGAGGGCGCCTACTACCACGTCGCCATGATGAACGACCGCTCCAATCAGCTCACTGAGATGGTTCCCGTCGACCGCATCGCCGCAGAGCTGGGCCGCTACATCAAAGCCGGAGCCACCGAATACCTGCTGCTCAACACCAGCGACATCCGCCCCGTCACCATGACCGCTGAAGCTGTCATGGATCTCGCCTGGCAAGGCCATCTCCCCGGCAGCGCCGCCGATGCCGCTCCCGCCGCGGCGGCCGATGCGTATTACCGCAACTGGGCGACGCAGGAATTCGGCGCCAAAGCGGCGCCCGCGCTCTCCGCAATCTACAAAGCCTACTTCGCTGCGCCCGCAACCTTCGGCGACCCCCCGCTTGAGTACGGCGACCAGCTCTATCACACCGAAGGCCGCCAGATGATGGCCACCTTCATGATCGATTCGCCGCTCTTCTCACTCCCCAGCCAGTCGCCCAAGTGGGAAATGCCGCATCTGGTCGGCGACGGCTTCGGCCGCTTCGGCGGCAAGACCTGGCTCGACTCCGCCACGGCGCGCGAAATTCGCCAGTGCGGCGAGGCACAGCCGCGCTGGGACGCCGTCTGGACCCAGGCCCTCGCCGCCGAATCGTTGATCCCGCCGTCGCGCCGTCCGTTTTATCAGGCGTCCGTGCTCACCATGATCGCCATTAATCGCGACAGCAACCGCATGCTGCGTCTCATCTCCCAATCCATCCAGGATGCCGAAGCCGGCCGCATGCTCCCGGCGCAGCAGGAGGCCGCTCAGGCTCTCGCCGCCGTCGACGCCGTCCGCGCCGCCCAGGCCGCCGCCGAATACGGCAAGTGGAAGAACTGGTACCGCGGCGACTGGCTCACCGGCGTCTACCGCACCCGGCGGCAGCTGCGCACCTACGCCGCTTTCCTGAAGGACCCGCTCGCTCCCATCGCACCGCCCATCCTCTGGAACGGCTGGGAGGCCTATTACCACATCATGCACTACGAAGGGGATCGCTCTGCCGACGTGCAGTGAGCCGCCGCTGCGCAGCGCCCGCATTTTCTCTCCCCACGCGCGCCGACGCCGTGTATCCTACCCGCAAACTTTCGACGAGACCGCGCTTCCTATGGAGACCCACGTCACCACCGCCGGCGAAGCCGAACGCCTCATCCGCTGCTTCGATCCCCACGCCTCGCTGGTCGAAGCCGACCCCGACCACATCGTCATCTCGCCCCGCTTTGGCCGGCTGCGGCGCCGGCACCCGCTGTTGGCCGCCTCGCCCCGCACCCTCGGCGTGGACGCCGCGTGGGCCAGCGCGCGCCAGAACCTGCTCACCTGCCGCGACCTCTCCGTGCAGCTCGCGCTCTCCACCTACGAATACCGCGTCCGCATCGAGTTCTGCATCCCGGTCGACTCGCTTCGCGACCCCGGCTTCGACCTCCACCGTCACGGCCACGCGCTGCTCGATCGCCGCGGCGAAGAGAGAGCCGGCATCACCCTGCGGCGCGAATCCTTCTGGATCCGCTCGCTTCCGCCCGACACCGCAGGCCTCGCCCGCTTCGAGATCGGCAACTGCTTCCTGCTGCCCATCACCGATGAAGCCATGCTCGCCGAGGCCCGTCACATGTGGTGACGCGCCCTACCGCGTCATCGCGTAGTACACCGCCGCCTCAATCGACGCAATGTGCAGCGGCTGCTGGTTCGCCTGCTGCAGCGCCGCATTCACCCGCGGCACTTCCGTCTTCTTGAACTGCTCCCATGCCGCGATCTTCGCCTGCGCCACTGCTCTCATCTGGTGGTCGATCTCGAGCGCCACGGCCGGCGCGGTGCGATCGCCGCTCTCCACCACGCGCAGCGACGTTCCCAGCCCACTCGCCGCAGCCGCCAGCCCCGGATTCGAATCATCCGATCCGCCGCGAATCGCCGCAATCTTCGCCTCCGCTTCCTCGATCGTCTGCTTCACGTCCGCGCTTGCATCTGCCGGGACTTTCTTCAGCTGGTTCTCGACGCTTTCCAGCTCCGCCATCGCCCGGCGCGCTTCGAGCACCTGCGCAAAGATCGACTGCGCCAGGGTGAACTGCTCGTCCAGCTCCGCCGTCGTCGCGGGGCAGCGCGGATCCATCGTCACTCTCAGCGGACGATCCGTCGTCGTCCCGTCCACCGTCAGCCGCACCGTATACGTGCCCGGCGGCACGCGCGGACCCGACGGCATGCCGAAGCCTTCGCCCGAAGCGTCCTCGCCCGATCCGCCTACCGCCAGATCCCACACAAAGCGATGCTCGCCCGCCGTCGTCTCCAGCATCTGCGGCTTGGGGAACCACCGCTCGGCGATGGGGATGAAGGCGCGGCGCATTGGTGGCGGCTTTTCCGCGCTGGAGTAGTGCCGCAGCTCCTTCCCCTGCGCGTCCAGAATCTGCAGCGTCACCGTGCTCGCGTCGTCCGCGAGGTAGTAGTCGACAATCGCGCCGTTGGGCGGATTGTTCGCCTGCGGCTCCTCCGGCGGCATCGGCGACCCCAGGAATCCGTCGTTGTCCACGCGAATCGCAGCCGGCGGCGCGTACAGATACGCCTTCGCGTCGCCCACCTTCGCCGCCTGGCGCAGCGGAGCGATATCGTCCAGCACCCAGAACGACCGCCCGTGCGTCGCGACCACCAGATCGCTGCCATGGACGGTCATATCCCGCACCGACGTCACCGGCAGATTCAGCTGCAGCGGCTGCCACTGCGCGCCGTCGTCGAACGAGACGTAAATCCCGAACTCCGTGCCCGCATACAGCAAATTCCTCTGCTCCGGATCCTGCCGCACCGCGCGCAGAAAGTGATCCGCCGCGATCCCATCCACCGATAGCGTCCACGTCTTGCCGTAATCGTGCGTAATAAAGAGGTAGGGCTTGCGGTCGTCCATCCGGTGCCGATCGACCGTCGCATACGCCGTCGCCGGATCGAAATACGACGCCTCGATCATCGCGATCTTGCTCCACGGGCCCAGCGCCTTCAGCGCCGGCGGCGTCACATCCTTCCAGGTCGCTCCGCCGTCCGTGGTCAGGTGGATCAGCCCCGTATCGCTCCCCGCCCAGATTTCATCGGCCTTCAGCGGCGACGGCGCAATCGCGTAGACCACCCCATAGCCGCGCTCGGTCGCGTTCTCCGGCGTCACCGGACCCTCGTCGCTCGTGCCTGCAACAGCGCCGGTCAGGTCCGGGCTGATCTTCGTCCAGTGCAGACCGCCGTCGACGGTCTTCATCACGAACTGCGTGCCCAGGTAGAGCGACGTCTTGTCTGCCGGCGAGAAGACCAGCACCGGCGTCCACGGATCGCGATCCTTGCGATGATTGATCGGCGTGCCGAGATCTCCGCCCATCGGCCACGGCGTGATGTTCTGGCTGAACGAGGTGCGCAGGTCGTGCCGCTCCACGCTGCCGTAGGTGCCGGTGACGTACAGGATGTTTTCATCCTTCGGATCGATGGCGATGTACCCGCTCTCGCTGCCGCCCGGCAGGAACCAGTCGCGCGTGTCCAGGTGCCCGTGATCCGAGCGGTCGTAGACGGCAATGGCGCCCGAATCCTGCTGCGCCCCGTAGATCGCGTACGGGAAATGATGATCGGTGGTCACGTGATAGATCTGCGCGGTCGGCTGGTTGTACCACGTCGACCACGTCTTCCCGCGGTCCAGGCTCACCGTCGTCCCCTGATCCACGCCCAGCACCAGGTGGTTCGAATC
>Ga0335074_10003129_pt1 | contig 22543 bp, 19 predicted proteins | sample Lox_Sample_23_FD_206715 | JGI IMG/M metagenome (GOLD analysis project Ga0335074, IMG submission 206715) | Soil microbial communities from Loxahatchee National Wildlife Refuge, Florida, United States - Lox_Sample_2.3 | ecosystem: Environmental > Terrestrial > Soil > Wetlands | place: USA...
GCCGGTTCGCATAAATGAGCCCGGCGGTGCCAAGCCCGGCCACGACCACCACCGCGATCGCAATCAGCAGCCAACGCCGCCGCGCACGCCGCTTGGCCGCCTGGCGCCGCGCCTCCGCCTCGGCGCGCTTGCGGCCGCTCTTGACCCGGTTGCGCGCCGCGGCCGCACGCTTGCGGTCGAGCGCGCTGTTGCCGCGCTGCTGAGCCGGTGTGGCAGGCCGCTGCTGGTCGTGGCCGCGATTTCGGTTGGCTTTCCTGCCTTCGAGTGTCACCAAGAACTCCAACGAGGTGCGGTGGTGTGCACGAGCCACCCCTGGTCCGGGTAATCGGCTCATAACACCATAGGGGAGGTTCCTGAAAGGCTCCCCAGCTTCGCGGCGCTTCCTCTGACCCGCCCCGCGGATACGGTTCAGGTTGCCAGGCAGGCCGGTCACGGTTACGTGACGGGTGGCGCGCATCCGGCCGGCCGGGAAGACAATGGCGCTGGGCCATTTCGGGCGAAGCGGGTTCGGGGCGGTGGCGGCGTGTCTGGCAGCCGAGCGGACTGGGGGGACTACCCGGCGCTGCTGGCCTGGCTCAAGGAGAAGATCGGGTGGGATGACAGCGGCCGGCTGCTGGACGCACTCGAACGATCCCCGCATCCTGGCCCCAGGCTCAGGGACCTGTCGGGGCTGGGGCTCGCTGGCCCGCTGCCGGATATCGGCCGGTTCGACCGGCGGGTGATCGGGGTGGGCGGCATCGTCTTCGCTGTGCTGATGGCGTTGTCGGACCGGTATGGCTTTGACCGCGATGAGCTGTACTTCCTGGATTGTGCCCGGCATCTGCAGGCCAGTTATGTTGATCAGCCGGTGCTCGCGCCGTTGTTGGCGTGGGTGTCGCTGAAGCTGTTCGGGGTGTCGCTGCCCGGCCTGCGGGTGTGGCCCTCGCTGGCGGCGGGGGCCACGGTGGTGGTCGCCGGGCTGACCGCCCGCGAGTTCGGCGGTGGCAAACGGGCGCAGCTGCTGGCCGCGGTCGGCGCGGTGCCGGTGCTGCCGGGGGTCGCTCATCTGGCGAACACGACACCCTACGAGCTGCTGGCGTGGGTGGCTCTGGCGCTGGTCGTGGCCAGGATCGGGCGGACCGGGGACTGCCGCTGGTGGCTGGCCGGGGGCCTGGTCGCGGGCCTGGGGGTGGCTGACGACCACAGCATGAGCTTCTTCGCCATCGCGCTGGTCATCGGCGCGCTGCTCAGCGGCGGTCGCCGGTTGATCTGGAACCGCTGGTTCGCGGCCGGCGCGGTGATCGCGGTGGCGTTCGAGGTCCCCGACCTGTGGTGGCAGGCAGGCCACGGGTGGGCGACGATCGCCATGACCGAAGCGCTGAACCGGGAAAACGGCGGCCTGGCCAATTTCGGCCCCTGGATCGTCGGCCAGCTGAGCTTTGCCGTCGGGTGCCTGGCGGGGGTCTCGGTGATCGGCCTGTGGTGCCTGTCGCGGTCCGGGCGGCCGCTGTGGCGGGCGCTGGCCTGGGCGTACGGGCTGCTGTTCGTCTTGTTCTCGGTCACCGCCGGGGCGAAGGGCTACTACCTGGCCGCCGCGTACGTGTACCTGGCCGCCGCCGGTGCCGTGGCCATCGACGGGTGGCTGCAAGCGCGGCCGGGCCGGCTGCGCAACCTTCTGCTGGTCACCGCGGTCATCACCGCGGTGGGCGTCCCGGTCACCTTGCCGGTGCTCCCGGCGGCTGACATCGCCTGGACCTACAAGATCGACACAACCCCGGGCGAGACCGTTGGCTGGCCCGAGCTCGTGCGGACCGTCGCCGCGGTCTGGACATCCCTGCCGCCCAGCCAGCGGGCCAGCGCCGTGATCTTCACCTACGAGTACGCCGAGGCAGGGGCCATCAACGAGCTCGGCCGGGGGATGCGGCTGCCGCCCGCCGTCAGCAGCCAGAACAGCGAGTGGTGGTGGGGACCCGGTAACCCGCACGCCACCACGATCGTGGCCGTCGCGCCGGGGCCCGTCGACGGCGTCACCGGCTACGGCGCCCGCCTCAGGCTGTATTTCACCCACGTGCGGGTGGCGGCCACGCTGTCGAATCCGTACGGCCTGCACAACAAGGAATGGGGCGGCCACGTCTATATCTGCACCGGCCCGTTCCATCCGTGGGCCCAGATATGGCCGCTGCTGCGCCACTACGACTGACGACAGACCGCCGCAATCACGAATCCCCGCGCCTGCGCGGGGCTGGCGTGGTCCGTCGGCCTGGCGGGCATGCGGGCGGGCGGACGTCACGCTCAGGTCGCGCCGACAGGCGACTGGCGATCATGGCTTCCTGCGGGAACGAGATCCGGCCCGCGAACGAGTTGCAACCGCGCTCGGCTCGCTGTTGTCGAGGTGCTGCAATCCGGTTTCCGAGGCACGCTGGGGCCATGAGCCACCCGCTCCCGCACGGCCACGCGCACGGCCACGATCACCCGCACGGCGATCACCACCATCACGGCCTCACGCGGAACCTCCGCCACCTGCTGCGGCCGCACTCGCACGACGCCGGCGACAAGGTCGACGCGGCCATGGAGGCCACCGGAGCGGCATGCGCGCCCTCTGGATCAGCGGCGCCCTGCTCGCGGCGACGGCCCTGGTCCAGGGCGTGGTCGTCGCGATGTCTGGTTCGGTCGCGCTGCTGGGCGACACCCTGCACAACGCCATGGACGCGATGACGGTGGTCCCGCTCGCGATCGCCTTCGTCGCGGGCCGGCGGCCCGGCCGCCGAGCACGCGGTCCTGCACGCCCTCCCGCGGCTGACCGCCGCGCTCGTGCACGCCGATCCGCAACCCGGCGAGGGCACCGACTATCACGCGGCGCTGGCCACCCATCGGTAAATAGCTGGCCACCCATCGGTCAATAAATTGCCGCCGCGTCGGCGACCGCGAGGATAGGCGGGGCGCCGGTCTCGCACGCCTGCCAGCGTTGCCCTCATAATGTCTTCAGGGCGAACGTTAGGCGCTATCCATGGAATGCCAGCGAGTTTCTCTAACGGCACAGAAAGGGCAATCCAGGAGTTCCTCGCCGCCCACTCGAACGTTACGTCCCGCCCCTTCGCCGGTTAATCGCGCCGCCAGCCGGATTCCGGTACGTCCTTCTACGGCTTGGCCGATGCAGGCAAAACTGGCCGTCGGCCCGGCGGGTGATGACTACGAGCGGGAAGCGGACCGGGTCTCCGCACAAGTGAACGCAATGCCAGGATCGGCACCCGCGAGCGGCGCCCCGCCGCGAATCCGGCCCGTGACCGGGGTATCGAACGGAACCGGCCACGGCGCGGCGCCCGCCGCGGTGGAGCACGCCCTCGCCGGTTCCGGATCTCCGCTGGAGCCGGGGTTGCGCCGGCACATGGAGCAGCGCTTCGGCCATGACTTCTCGGGCGTGCGGGTGCACGCCGGTCCGGCCGCCGCGCAATCGGCACGGGACGTGAACGCCCACGCCTACACCGTGGGCCAGGACATCGTGTTCGGCACGGGCCAGTTCGCGCCGGCGACGCCGGAGGGACGGCGGCTGATCGCCCATGAACTGACGCACGTCGTCCAGCAGGGCGCCGGCGGATCGGTTGCTGGCGGAGCGGGCGCTGGTGGAGCGGTTGCTGGTGGAGCGGGCGGTGCTGGTGGCGCTGGTGGCGCCGGCCTGATGATCCAGCGAGAAGTGGTCGACCCGCGAAAATTGAAGACGCAAACCGAATCGACTCCGCGTCATATACGGGTCGGGCAGTGGCTGGTGGAGCCGGTCGCCGGAGGCGGGACCGCGGCGACCGAGGTGTACTTCGTCCAGTTTGACGTGGACGACAAAGGCGTCATGCGCGCCGAGGTCCGGACCGTCACCGCGGATCGAAAGTACCGCAGCGGCCTCCTGCGTTTTGGCGACAGGTTCCGCGCCGCCCTCGAGCACTTCAGCGAGAACGGCGTTGAAGTGAACTCCTTCGAGGGCGACTGGAGTTACATGACCAAAGATGAGATATCCACCAACCTCGAAGTATTCCGGGAGGAGATGGCCAAGGGCGCGACCCGCGAGAAAGCGGCTCTCGCAACGCCATCGGGCAAGGTCGCCGCCCGCTCCGGCTTCGCCGAGGTGGTCAGCGTGGAGAACGTGCTCGAATCCCAGGGGCATCTGGCCGAAGAAGGCGTCGGCCGGTGGCGGGTGAAGGCGGTGTTCCGCCGCCCGGCCATCACCCCGGAGCCCGGACCAGCCGGTGGCGGCGGGGGCCCGAGCTCGCGAACATCGGGCGGCGGCGCGGGGATGGACGAGGCCGAGCTGGACGAGGGGGGCGCCGACATCACCGCCGAGGAGCAGGAGGCCATCGCGGGCCCCACCGGCGGCGGTGGCGGCGGACCCTCGCTGCTCATGATGATCGGTCAGTGGCTGATGAAGGATGTCTACGCCAAGCAGACGGCGGAGATCGAGCGGCAAAGCGTGGAAAGAGTCAACCAGGAGGTCGATGACCGCCTGAAGGGCCTCGAGTACCTCACGATGGCGCTGCAGATGCAGGGCGAGATCGCCTACGCCCAGGTCACGGTGACCCGCACCAAGACGACCTCGATCGGCACCGTCTACGACCTCAAGGCGCTCGCGGTCAGCACCTGGTACCGCCAGGGGTCGGAAGACACATCCTCCATCCTCGGCGGGGGAGACATCATGACCCGCGACATCACCACGTCCCTCGCGCTGCCGCTGCTGCCGGACGTGATCAAGATTGCCGCCGCCCAGCTGCAGAACCGCATCGACCAGCTGCGGGGAGCAACGTCCGGTCAGTCGCAGCAGTGGCGCGTCAAGCTTGAGCGCTGCAGGCACCTGCTCCTGACCAAGGGGCCGCACGTGCCCTCGTTCGGGTTCCTCGGCAGCGAGTGCCTCGACGTGCTGCCGAAGGGCGCGCCGCCCGGGGAGTAAGCCGCGGGGCCTGGCCTGGCGCATCTCGCCGATGACCGTGCCGAGGTCGCGCTCGAAGCTGCCGGGCTGCTGCAGGCCCCGGTCGAACAGGGCCTGCACGAACGGCGCGTTCTCGGGCCGGCCGGACGTGGCCAGGTAGGCGCTGAAGCCGGAGACGAACTCGGCGTCCGGCGGCAGCGAGGCGAGATCGACGAGCTGCTTGATGCCGGACACCGCGACCCGGTCGAAGGCGGCGATGCGGTGGGCGAACCGGTCCACGAACTCGTCGAGCTCGCCGTCGGGCACGACCCGGTTCACGTAGCCGTACTCCGCGGCGAGGTCGGCGGGGATGTCGTCGCCGCCGAGCAGGATCTCCAGCGCGCGGCCGCGGCCGACGAGGCGGGCCAGCCGGGCCATCGGCCCGCCGCCGGGGACGGCCCCCACGCCGACCTCGAACTGGCCGAGTACGGCCCGGTCGGAGGCAAAACGGATGTCGGTGGCCAGCGCGAACTCGCTCCCGGCGGCCCGGGCCCGGCCGCGGATGGCGCAGATCGTGGCGGCCGGCACCTTGCTCAGCCGCACCAGGTTGTCGAGGTAGGGGTGCAGCCCGGTCGGGCCCGGCGGCATCGCGGCGACCACGTTCGGGTCGGCCTGGAAGTCCCAGTGCGCCATGAAGTAGTCCGGATTGTCGCTGCGGAACACAACCACGGTCAGCTCCGGTGCCGCCTCGATATGATCTACGAGCGCCGCGAGCTGATCGACGGTGTCCGTGTCGACCAGGTTGACCGGCCCGTTGCGGAAGGTCACCCGCCAGTACGCGGGCATGACCTCGGCAACGTGAAATTGCTCAGAAGTAGTCATGACGTAACAGTACGTAACAGGCCTCGCTCCTATGCTGGGCCGGGGAGGTGTTGGAGATGGCGACGTACCGGATGGTCTACGGAGACGACGAAAGCGTCGTGCGGGAGACCTACGAGGACATCGACTCGGTCGAGCGCGAGGACGGCTGGGTGGTCCTGTTCCGCGGCAACGACGCGATCCTGCGGGTCCAGGAGAGCCACGTGCAGGAGATGGAGCAGGTCAGCCCGTAAACGCGTTGACGCCTTGGTCGGCGGGTAGCACCCTGGCCGGTGTGCCTGAGACCGCGCCTGAGACCACCGATCACGTAACCCGCAACCGGTCGGCCTGGGACGGCTGGGCCGACTGGTACGCCAAGCCGGGCGCCAGCAACTGGGCCCGGGCCGATCCGGTCTGGGGCATCTGGTCGGTGGCCGAGGAACGGCTTGGCGTGCTGCCGCCCGACCTGGCCGGGCAGGACACGGTCGAGCTCGGTTGCGGGACCGGCTACGTCTCGGCCTGGCTGGCCCGCCGCGGCGCGCGCCCGGTCGGCCTGGACAACTCGGCCGCGCAGCTGGCCACCGCGCGTGAGCTGCAAGCGCGCCACGGCCTGGCGTTCCCGCTGATCCACGGGAACGCCGAGCGGGTCCCGCTGCCGGACGCGACCTTCGACCTGGCGATATCCGAGTACGGCGCCAGCATCTGGTGCGACCCGTACGCGTGGATCCCGGAGGCGGCCCGGCTGCTGCGGCCCGGCGGGCGGCTGATCTTCCTGGTCAACTCGGTCCAGCTGATGCTGTCGACCCCGGACGAGGACGGCGAGCCCGCGACCGAGCGGCTGCTGCGGCCGTTCTTCGGCATGCACCGCTTCGAGTGGCCGGACGACGAGTCGGTGGAGTTCCATCTCGGCCACGGCGACATGATCCGGCTGCTGCGCCGCTGCGGCTTCGAGGTGGAGGACCTGATCGAGGTTCAGCCCCCGGAGGGCGCCACCACCGAGTGGCCGCTGGCCACCATCGACTGGGCCCGCCAGTGGCCGACCGAGGAGGTCTGGAAGGCCCGCAAGGCGCGCTGACCTGGTCAGGGCCAGCCCGCGCCCGGCACGTCGACCTCGATCGCGAGGACCTGGCCGCTGGCCGGGGCCACCAGGTCGGACTGGCTCATCCCCAGCCACTTGGCCGCCACGATGAACAGCGTCCCGCGGCCCGGGCCGCCGAGCGCGCAGGCGAAGCCGCCGCGGTCCAGGTGGACGACCTGCCGCACCGCGCCGCCCTCGGCGACGCGCACGCACTGCTGGTTGGGCACGTCGGCGAACCAGACCGCGTTCTGCGCGTCGACGGCGATGCCGTCGGGCACCCCGTCGCCGACGTCGGCCCACACCCGGCGGCCCGACAGCGAGCCGTCGGCGCCGATGTCGAACCCCATCAGGTTGTGCCGGTACGAGTCGGCCACGATCAGCGTGGAGTTGTCCGCGGTCACCGCCATCCCGTTCGGGAACGCGATGTCGTCGGCCACCTCGCGCACCGAGCCGGCTTCCGTGACCAGCGACACCGAGCCGGGCTTGAACTCCTCGCCGGTCGTCGGGTTGAACCCGGCCGCGTTCACGTAGACGTGGCCCCGGCCGTCGGCCACGATGTCGTTCCAGCCCGGCCGGCCCAGCTCCGCGTGCGTGACCAGGGATCCGTCGGGCTCGAGCCGGAGCAGCCGGCCCTCACCGGACGAGACGATCACCATCTGGCCGTCGGGCAGCCAGTCCGTGCACAGCGGCAGCGAATCCACGCGCGCGATCACCTCGCTGTGGCCGTCCAGGTCCATGCCCAGCACCTCGCCGGCCGACCAGTCGGAGAAGTACAGCCGGTCACCGTGCCAGCGCGGCGATTCGACCAGCCCCCGGCCGGTGAGCATCGTGCGCAGCTCGTTCATCTCAGATCACCCACTCCCCGGCCCCCAGTCTCGCGCACCAGCCTCACCGGCCCCGTGAGCAACGCCGAGTCGAGTCTTTTACGCCCCGGTTCCCGCCGCATCCGGTCCGGCCGTGGTCAGCGTCGCGGGGTTAGCGGCGCGCGGTCAGCGGCCGGCCCGGCTGGCCCAGCGATCGGCCGGCTGCGCCCCGGCGCCCGGCGGCTTGCCGCGGCCCAGCATCTTGTCCAGGGCCGCGCCCAGGCTGCCGTCCGCGTCGATGATCCGGCGGACGACGACGATCAGCATCGGGATGGCCCAGAAGTCGCCGCACACCCACAGGATGCCGGCCCCGATCTGCTGGCTGGCGAACGGCGAGAGCGTGACCCCCGGGATGTGGTCGTAGACCGGATACCAGGACACGGTGGTCAGGAAGCCCATCGCCATGGCCAGGATCCACATGATGACGTTGGTCGCCACCAGGGCCACAACCTGCCCCTCCGGCGGCATCCGCATCCGGAACGGCGGCGAGCCCATGAACTGCAGCCAGAACAGAATGCCGACGGCGAAGAAACTGCCGTCCATGAGCCAGAGGTGCACGGACGGGTGGTTGTTGGCCAGATCGAGCAGCGCCGGAATGTGCCAGAACAGCATGGCCAGGTTGAAGATCACCACGGAAACCCAGGGCCGCAGCAGCCAGCCGCCCGCTGCCCGCAGCGGGCCGGACCAGCTTCCTTGCGACACCTCCGCGGTGACGTTGCCGTCGGCCCGCCAGCGCAGGCCGTCCCGCAGCGGCTGCCACGGGGCGCCAGCGACGATCATGCTTGGGGCGGCGAACATCAGCAGCAGGTGCTGCAGCATGTGTACGAAGAAGTAGTCGTACGACCAGTAGTCGATCGGCGACTCGACCGCGATCAGCAGCACGGCCAGCCCGCCGTAGAACCAGAACGAACGCTGCCGGCGCCGGCGGGTGCGCTCGGGCCGCGATGTGCGGGCCTCGCGGGCCAGGCCGATCTCGTGCCACCCGGCCAGCACCACCGCGATGATCAGGAACGGGTCGAAGGACCAGTGATCGGCCAGGTAGCTCACGGCGGCGTCAGCCCGAGGATCCGTAGGGAATCGCGACCTTGACCTTCTGGGCCAGCCCCCAGCCCGAGGCGGAGAGCCGGTAGTCCTGGAACGTGCCGAGGTGCACCGCCAGCGCGTCCACCTGGCCGGAGCTTCCCAGCGCGAGCGTGGCCGCCCACTTGGGCAGCGCGGGCAGCGTCCGCCAGGCGGTCGCGTCCGGCCCGGTGACGGTTTCCCCGCGGCCTCCGCTCAGCGTCACGCCGATCGCGGCGCCCGGACCGACGGTCGTGGACAGGAGCCGGCGTGAGCCGAGCGGCAGCGGCGGCGACACCTGCCACGCGCCGGTTTCGGTCGGCGCCCAGGCGGCAACCAGCACGGCATCGGCGCCGGTCCCGGCCCGGAGCACGGCTGTGACTCCGGCGCTGGTCGCGGCCAGCCGGACCACCTCGACGTCCTCGCGCCGCAGCGCGGCGGGCAGGGCCGACCGGGCCGGGCCCGCCGCGTGCCAGGAGCCCGCGGTCTCGGCGAAGATGCCCGCGACCCCGGGCCGCCCGCAGCCCGCGCCCAGCATGGGGGTGCCGGGGTCCGGGCCCGGCGATCCAGCCCATGCCGAGCTGAGGAACGCCACCGCGGTCAGCCCGGTCACCGCGCACGCCCGGCCGGGCGAGGTCGCGTCGAGCGCTCTGGTGCTGGCCAGGCTGCGCCACGTCGCGCCGAGGTTCTGGCTCAGCTTGGCCCCGCTACTGGTCAGCGCGATCAGATTGCCGGCTGGCCCTCCCGCTAGCGCGTCCGGCACGGCGGCCAGGCCGGGGTTCACCGGGCTGCCCGACGTCCACGTCGCCCCGCCGTCGCCGCTGGTGGCGAGGGGCGAGAAGGTGAGGTCCTGGCTGGGCACGAACCCGGTCAGCAGCGAACCGCTGCCGGTCCCGGTGACAACCAGGCCGCCGTTGTCGGCCACGCCGAGCGGGGTGGCCAGCCGCCAGGTCTGGCTGCCCGGCTGCCGCGTGAACAGCTCCCAGAAGTTGTTCTCGTCGGCCGCCGAGCCGCCCATCTCCACGATCGCCCAGCCGGTACCGGCCCCGCTCGCGAACGAGGTCACCAGCGGCGGGGCGGGCGGGGCGGCCTGCTGCCCGGTGGCGGGCGCCGGGCTGCTGCCGCAGCCGGCGATCCCGGCGGCGGCCAGCCCGGCCGCGGCCAGCCCGGTGAGGATCCGGCGGCGGTTCATGACGAACTGCTTCCCGCCGAGGCCATGACCTTCTCGGCGGCCTGGCTGAGCTCGACCGCGAACGAGGACGTCGAGGTGGCGGTGCCGGGCCCGGGGTCGAAGTCCAGCTCCTCGCGGGTGCGGCCGCGGGAGTCGATGACGTAGGCGACGTCGCTGTGCGCGATCATCCCGCCGCCCGGCAGGATCTGGGCCGCGACCGCGTAGTTCTTCCAGGCCCGCCGCAGTTGCGGCAGCGAGCCGGTCAGGTACAACCAGTTCGGGACCGTGGTCAGCCGCTCCTGGGTGTCGAACGCCCGGGTGTACGCGACGCTGTAGTACAGCGGGTTGGCCGCGATCGCGATCAGTTCGACGTTGCGGGCTCTGGCCCCGAGCACCTGGTCGGCCTGGCGGAACTCCTGCGCGATCAGCGGGCAGTCACTGGTGCAGACCGGGTCGAGGAACGTGAGCAGGATCACCTTGCCGCGCAGGCTGGCCAGGCTGACCTGGCGGCCGTCCTGGTCGGTCAGCGTGAACGCGGGCGCCGCGTAGTTCAGCGCGGCGGAGTTGCCGTCGATGGCCTGGGCGATGATCGGGTCGGCGTTGGGATTGGCTTGGGCCACCGCCATCGGGGCGGCGCCCAGGATGATGATCGCGACCGCCCACACGGCCAGGACCGCCCGGGTGCTGGCCGCGCCGAAGGCCCGGGCCAGCCGGCCCGGGACGGCGGTCCAGCCGGCCGGACCGGCGGCGGGGGCCGGGCTCGGGGCCGGACCGGCTTCGACGGCCGGGCTCGGGGCCGGACCGGCTTCGACGGCCGGGCTGGCCGCTGGTTCGGTGGCCGCGGCGGCCCGCGGCGCTGGCGCCAGGGCCAGGAACCCGGCCAGCACCACCAGCAGCAGCGGGATCATGCTGTTCGGGTCGGTGCCGAGCCCGCCGAAGAAGCCGAAGTCCTCGATCAGCACCCAGTCCGCCAGGCAGAGCGCGATCATCGCGCCGGCCGTGGTCCAGATCAGCCAGCGCGGGGCCCGGCCGGTCGCGGCGGCGACCAGGCCGGCGCCGATGGCGGCCAGGGCGATCACCGCGAACAGGTTGACCGCGAAGCCATGCGCGCCGGTGAACGAGGCGAAGCCGCCCACCCACCCGGCGAACAGCCCCGGCTGCGGGGTGGTGGCCATGTCACGGACCATGCCGGTCAGCGTGCCCGACTGCCCGTGCAGCGTGCCCTGCCAGAAACCCCGCCCCGGCCAGGCCTGCAGGACGGCCGAGCCGATGAAGAACGCGCCGCTCGCGGACAGAATGGTGCGGCCCAGCCGCGGCCCGGCCCAGGCCCGCTCGGGCAGCGCGATCAGGACCCCGGCCGCGCAGTAGAGCAGCACCGCGCCGGGCGCGCCGAACAGCCAGGTCAGGCCGGGGGCGAAGATCCCGCCGAAGGCTTCGCCGAACACCCAGACCAGCAGGCCCCAGGCGACGCTGGCCAGGCCGGCCACGCGAGACAGCGTTCCGCGCGGCGCGGCGATCAGCCAGGCGCCGATCCCGATCTGAATCCAGACCACCGCCGCGCCGGCCTGAATCGGGTGGTAGGACCAGGCGGTGCCGGCCCAGTTGACGATGTGCTGCACCCAGCCGGGCGAGCTCGCCGCGGTGGGTTGCATGACCTGGGAGGGCAGGCCGCCCGCCATGTCCGGCTGAGCCTGCAGCAGCCCGTCGATGATCCACAGCACGCCGAAGCCGATCCGCAGCAGCTGCCGCCAGCTCGGTTCGGCGGTGGCGGGCCGCACCGCCCGGGCGGGCCGCAGATACTCCCGGGCGCTGACCCAGGCGACCGCGAGCACGGCGAAGATCAGCAGCACGATGAGACCCTGGTGCAGCAGGGCCGCCCGGAACGCGGCGACCAGCGTCGGGTTGTTGTCGGTGAGTCCTGAGTTCATTCCCGGCATCGGATCATCCCGGCAGTTTCGGGGGCGTGGCGTGCGCGGACAGTGACCTGACGGCCGAATTGATGATGGCGTCTACCGCGGCCCGCTTATCGTCGAGCCTGCGCAGCGCCTGCTGCAGCTTCGCCGTGTCCGCCGCCTTGGCCCGCGGGTGGCCCAGGTTCTGCAGGACCAGGGCCACGTCGGTCTGCACGTCCTCGGCGTCCGGAGCCGCCCAGTCGACCAGGCCGGTGACCACCCGGGCCAGCCGGAAGCTGGCCAGCGACTCGGTCACCTGGTAGTTCTCCAGGTCGTCTATCTGCTCGTTGTTCGCGGGCGAGCAGTTGGCCGCGCCGGTGTTGGCGATGTAGATCGCGGTCGACACGTCCCGGCTGGCACCCGACTCAACCTGCCGGAGCGCGGTCAGCGACTCGCTCACCCCGCCGGCGCAGGACTCGATGTCATAGTTAACATCACCCAGGAACCCCCGCAAATCGGACGCGCGCTGTGACGGCGACGGGGTGCGGGACAGCCCGACCAGCACGCCGCCGACGAGAAGCACGGCGATCGCGACCAGCAGCCAGAGCGGGCTGCGCCGGGTGGCCCACCGGGTACGCCGGACCGGGACGTACGGCGGGTCGGTCCGGACCGGCGTGTTCACCGGGCCGCGCCCCGGTCCATCAGAGCCACGCCGGCCGTCAGGGTCTTCATGGTCACGCCTCCGACAACTTGCTTGACGATGCGGTGCTTGGCGTTAAGGAAGAAGGTCTCCGGGATCCCGATCTCGCTGACGCCGTAGGCGTTGGCCAGCGCCGGCGTGGTTTCGAATCCGACCGGATACGCGACCCCGCTGGCCGCCAGGAACCGGCGGGCCGCGGTCGCGGTGTCGTCCGCGTCCACGCCGATGATCACGACCTTACCCTTCGACGCTCTGTAGTAGTTGGCCAGGAGGGGGGTTTCCTTCTTGCACGGCACGCACCAGGAGGCGAAGAAGTTCAGGATCACCGGGTGCCCGCGGTAGGCGGCGAGCGACACCCGCTGGCCGGGACCGGCCAGGGACTGCAGGGTGAAGGCCGGCGCCGGTTTCAGTGCGGCCTGCTTGGCCGGGCGGTGCGTGGTGGCATCGACCGCGATGACCGCGCCGATCAGCACGACGATCGCGGCGACCGTCACGATCAGCCACGTCGCCGGCCGCTGGCCCGGGGCCATGCCGGGCAGCCGGAAGCCCTTGCTCATAACCACCTGACCTCGGCGGGGCGGGCGCCCTGGGCGGGGGGCGCGGGGGCAGGGACGGCGGGCAGCACGATCTCGAATGTACTGCCCGCGCCCGGCGTGCTCCGCACCTGCACCTCGCCGCCGTGGCCGTGCGCGATGGCCCGGACCAGCGCCAGGCCGAGGCCGGTGCCCCGGGGCCCGCCGGCCGGCGAGCCGCTGCGGAACCGGTCGAACACGTGGGCCAGTTCGGCGGGCGCGATCCCGGCCCCGGCGTCCTCGACGATGAGGCGGGCGGACGGGGCATGGCCGCCGCCGCGGACCGAGAGCCTGATCAGGTCGCCGGCGGCGGTGTGCTGGACCGCGTTCTCCAGCAGCGCGTCCACGGCCAGCCCGAGCCGCTCCCGGTCGGCGCTGACCGTCGCCGCGTCCAGCCGGCCGAGCTGCCAGCGCCGCTGCGCCGCGGGCCGCCAGCGCCGCAGCACCTCGGCCGCGAAATCATCGAGCGGGACCGGCTCCGGGCGCAGGAAATCCGGGTTCTCCGAGGTGGCGATCAGCAGCAGCCGCTCGGCCAGGCTCTTCAGCCGGGTCAGCTCGCCGACCACCAGGTCGATGTCACGGCGGTGCCGCCGGTCGGTGAGCTCGCGGGCCAGCAGCTCGGCGTGGCCGAGCGCGATCGTGATCGGGGTCCTCAGCTGGTGCGAGGCGTCCTGCAGGAACCGGCGTTGCGCCGCCAGCAGCCGCAGGTTCTCCTCGCTGACCCGGGCCCGCTCGATGTCAGCGGCCTGCCGCCGGTGGGCCTGGCGCATCAGCAGCCCGAACATGACCAGCGCGAGCGCGACCCATACGTAGTGCCAGGGCATGGCGTCCCAGCGCGCGTAGATCAGGATGCAGCCGAGCCCGAGCAGCCACAGCAGCAGCCAGGTGAGGTCGAGCACGTCCGGCCGGTACTCGCGGACGCGCTGCCACCGGCCGGCCCCGCTAGGAGGCGAGCTGGTATCCGGCACCGCGCACCGTCTTGATCAGGTCGAAGCCCAGCTTCGACCGGAGTCGCCGGACGCAGACATCGACGACGTTGGAACCGGGGTCGAAGTCGTAACCCCAGATGGACGCGAGCAGCTGGTCCTTGCGCACCGACTGGCCGGCGTGCTCCATCAGCGCCCGCAGCAGCAGGAACTCCAGCCGGGTGAGGGCGACCGGCCCGGCGCCGATGTCGGCCTGGAGCCGGCCGACGTCCAGCACCAGGTCGCCGACCCGGAGCACCTCGCCCGCCTGATGCTGCTCGCCGCGCAGCTGGACCCGGACCCGGGCCAGCAGCTCCTCCAGCGAGAACGGCTTGGTCAGGTAGTCGTGCGCGCCCAGATCCAGGCAGGTGACCTTGGTCGTCACGTCATCCAGGCAGGAGAGCACCAGCACCGGCTGGTCGGGACGATCGCCGATCAGCCGGGTCAGGACCGTCCGCCCGTCCATCCCCGGCATGATCAGGTCCAGGATGACCAGGCCGTACTCGCCCCGGCCGAGCTGCCGGATGGCGTCATCGCCGTCCGGCGCGCAATCGATCTCATAACCGGCCGACGACAGCGCCCTGGCGATGAATCCACGGATCTTGGGCTCGTCGTCGACCAGCAATATTCGCGGTGGAACCGGTTTTTGCGTTAGCCGATCTGTAACCATTGGCGCACTTCGCTCCGCACTGGGCCACATCAGCGGGTGTGGCGACCGACCCGCCCCTCGGCACACTGCTAGGTGCTTAGCACAGGATCTACTCCATATGGGCGGCCGTGGTCAAGCGATGTCACCGGACCGCAATCCTTTGCAGGCACAAGTACCCCAGAGGCCGGCCTGACCATGACAATTTCGTCATTCAGGGCGGTCATCCTTGCCGCGCTCGCCGCGCCAGCAGCAAGATCGTGACCACAGACAGCTTCCGGTGGCCGGACGCAGATATGAGTGTGCCCGGGCCGGCGATGCTCGCGGATAGAAGCGAGGTGGTGGCTGGTGTCATTGCCGGCCCGGATTTCACTCCTCATCGTGGCGTTCGCTGCCGTCGTCGCGATCGGGGCGTTCGTTGTGCTGCATTACTTCCTCGGCGGTCCCGCGACGGTGGACTACTCCACCGGCGTGACCCCGAACACCGGCGCCACGGTGCATGTCGTGATGCAGGAAGACGCGCAGAACACGGTCAGCACCCATCCCGACTGGGTCTCGTACTTCATCCAGGACCCGAAGACCAAGGCCTGGGAGCACACGACCCTGTTCAAGGTGCCCGCCGGGTCCAGGATCGACATGACCATCTACGGGTTCGACGGCTGCACGCCGTTGCGCAACCCGGTCTGGGGCCAGGTCACCGGGACCATCGGCGACGTCGAGTACGTCAACGGCAAGGCGATGCACCAGATCAACTCGTGGTCGGGGTGCAATGTCGGGCACACGTTCTCGATCCCCGGGATCAACCTGAACGTGCCGATGGCCACGCCGTCGAACCCCAACGCGAACCTGTGCGCCACGTCGCCGTGCCTCCCCGCGACCACCGCCAAGAACCTGTACAAGGTGATGACCTTCAGCTTCAACTCGCCGCACGCCACCGGGGAGTACTTCTGGCAGTGCCGGGTGCCCTGCGGCGGCGGCTTCGTAACCGGATTTGGTGGTCCCATGCAGACGCTCGGGTTCATGACCGGCAACATGGATGTGGTGTCCTGATGGCCGCCGAGACGCCGGCCCAGCCTCCCGCGGCGGCGAGCGAGCCCAATCACGGCCTGCGCATCTTTCTTCCGTGGCTGGTCCTGTCCGTTGTCGCCGACGTGATCATCTGGACCCTCTGGCGCCCGCACATGCCCCCGGGCTCGATGTCAACGGCCGGGGTCAACCAGCAGTTCGACATCGCGGTGATGGCGGTGCTGGCCGCGCCGGTGATGATCTTCGTGCTGCTCTACTTCGCCTACGCACTGATCGTCTGGCGGCAGAAGCCAGGCGACGACGCCGACGGCCCGGCGATCCACGGAAACACCAGGATCCAGGCCACCTGGATCGTCGTCAGCTCGGTCATCGTCCTGTTCCTGGCCGTGTTCGGCACCGTGGAATTGTTCACGGCTCAGGGCTCGGGCGGGGGTGAGGGCGCCAGCCCGATCTTCACCGCGGACGTGAAGGGGCCGCTGCAGGTGCAGGTCATCGGACAGCAGTGGAAGTTCACCTACCGCTATCCGCAGTACGGCGGGTTCGAGACCACGGACCTGGTGCTTCCGACCAACACCTGGGTCGAGTTCCACGTCACGTCGATCGACGTGATCCACAGCTTCTGGGCCTACCAGCTCGGGGTCAAGGCCGACGCGAACCCGGGCGTCGACAACATCGCCTACACCAAGATCTACCACACCGGCTCGATCACCGTCCGCTGTGCCGAGCTGTGCGGGCTCTGGCACGGCGCGATGTTCGACTTCGGCAAGGCGGTGACGCCCGCCGCGTTCCACGCCTGGGCCGAGGCCACCGAGGTGCACCTGGCCGCGGTGACCAAGCTGCTGCCGCCGTACGCCCTGACCTACGACCCGACCGTGGTCCCGCAGATGAGCAAGGCCATGGTCGCGGCCGGCCTCACCGGCGGCGCCGGGCTCTACTACCCGCCAGACGATCCGGCGGAGCCGTGATGAGGACCTGCCGCCCCTATCCAGCGATGAAGAGGTGACCGGATGGCCATCGAGACTCAGCCTGAGCGGGCGCACGGCGCTGGAGGCAGCGCACCCGGCGCGCGGTCCCAGCGGCCATGGTGGATGCGCCCGGCGATCCACACCGCGATCGTCGGCGCGGTCATCGGGTACCTGATCGGGCACCTGCTCGGCAACTTCCTGGCCGCCAGCAACCTGGCCACCGAGTACCCGAACCTGGCCCTGTCCGACTCCAGCGACTGGCCGATCGTGCTCGGCTACGCGTTCGGCGTGGTCGGCTGGGTGGCCGGGCTCGGCGTGTTCAACGACCTGATCCGCCAGATGCTCGGCCGGCCGGTGCCGGTGGCGACGGAGCAGGAGGAGATGGCCAACGGCGGCATCGCCAAGTACTTCCGGTTCACCCTCGACCACAAGGTGGTCGGGATCCAGTACCTGTTCGGTATGATCATCTACTTCTGCACGGCGGGCCTGTTCGCGATGGCCATCCGCGCCGAGCTGCTCTCGCCGAGCTACCACTTGTTCAGCTCCAGCACCTACGTCGAGGTGGTCGGCGAGCACGGCACGATGATGATGATGCTGATGACCTCGGTCATCCTCGGGCCGTTCGGCAACTACCTGGTCCCGCTGATGATCGGGTCCAAGCGGGTCGCGTTCCCGCGGCTCGAGGCGCTGTCGTTCTGGCTCACCCCGGCGGCGTTCCTGATCCTGCTGTCCGGGCTCATGCTGGGCGGGTTCCCGTTCGGCTGGACCGGGTACGCCCCGCTGTCCATCCAGTCCACGCTCGGCGCCGACTCCTACGCGATGGCGTTCGGGCTGATGGGCGTCTCGGTGATCCTGGCCGGGTTCAACATCATCGTCACGGTGATCTGCTACCGCGCCCCCGGCATGCGCTGGAGCCGGATCCCGATGTTCGTCTGGGCCATGGTCGCGACGTCGTTCCTCATGGTCTTGGCCGCCCCGGTGCTGATCGGCGGCATGTACATGATGATCACCGACCGGACCGCGCAGACCGCGTTCTTCGTCGACACGCTGGGCGGGAGCAACTATCTGTACCAGAACCTGTTCTGGTTCTTCGGCCACCCCGAGGTGTACATCCTGGCCCTGCCCGGGTTCGGCGTGGTATCGGAGATCCTGCCGGTGTTCTGCCGTAAGCCCTTGTTCGGCTACAAGACCGCCGCGGCCGGGATGATCGGCGTGACGCTGCTGAGCTTCTTCGTCTGGCAGCACCACCTGTTCGATTCCGGCATCAACCCGGACATGCGCCCGGTGTTCATGCTGACCACCGAGCTGATCTCGATCCCGACCGGGTTCATCTACCTGGTGGCGATGGGCACGCTGTGGAAGGCGAAGATCAGGCTGACCGTGCCGATGCTGTTCGCGCTCGGCATGTACTTCAACTTCCTGATCGGCGGCATCTCCGGGGTGTTCCTGTCCGACGTGCCCGCGGACACCACCGAGCACGGCAGCTTCTTCGTGATGGCGCACTTCCATTACACGATCATGGGCGGCCTGATCTTCGCGTTCATGGCCGCCTGCTATTACTGGCTGCCGAAGCTGCTGGGGATCCGGCTAAACCAGAGGCTGGGCAAGATCCACTTCTGGACCATGTTCCTGTTCTTCAACTCGACGTTCCTGCCGCTGTTCGCCATCGGCATGGACGGCCAGCCGCGGCGGGTGTTCGAGTACGCGCGGAACCTGGAGACCCTGAACGACTGGGTGTCGATCTCCGCGTTCCTGCTCGGCGGGTCGATCCTGATCTTCGTGATCAACGTCGTCTGGTCCACCGTGATCGTCCGGGTCCGGGAAGAGGGCAACCCGTGGCATTCCCGCGGGCTGGAATGGCAGGTGTCGTCGCCACCGCCACCCGGCAACTTCGCCCACGTCCCCGTGGTGCTCTCCGGCCCGTATGAGTACGGCACGCCCGGCGCGCCCCCGGTCGCCGACCTCAACCCGCCGATCGGCGTGGTCAGCGCCGCGTACGCCGGGGCCGACACCGCACGAGCGGAGGCATAGCCATGGCCGAGACAGCTCAGCAGCCTCCGGCGGGCCTGACCCCCGAGGCCGAGGAGGCCGGCTTCTACCACGAGGCCGCGCTGAACGCGTCGTGGACCGGCGCCCGGCTGGCCCTGGGCGGCATGTCGTTCGGGTTCGGCGCGTTCGTGTTCGCGTTCTTCTACCTGCGCTCGCTGAACTCGCACCACGACTGGTACCCGGCGGGTTTCAAGGCCCCGCAGGCCTGGGTGGGCGTGGTGGTCGTGCTGCTGATCGTGGTGAGCGCGCTGCTGCAGACGTTCGTCCTGCAGCGGATCAAGGCCGGGCACAAGGGCATCTGGCAACGGGGCGCCGTGGTCTCGCTGGTGCTCGGCCTGGCGGCCATCGCGATCCAGCTCTGGCAGCTGACCGCGCTGCCGTTCCCGCCGGGCTTTGCCGGGTTCGCCAGCGTGTTCGTGGGCTTCCAGCCGGTCTTCGTGTTCGTGGTGTTCGGCGCGATGGTGTGGCTGGAGATCATGATCCAGCGGTCGCGGCCGATCCCCGAGCTGGCGTTCGTCGAGCAGCCGCCGACCTACGCCGAGGCGTTCGCCGTGCAGCGGTTCCAGGCCTCGCTGAGCGCGTTCACCCTCGTCTGGAACTACCTGGCCGTGATCGCGATCGTGGCCTGGGTGCTGTTCTACCTGGTCCACTGATCCGGGACAGCGCGCGATGAGCCGGGTCCTGTCGCATTGGTCGGTGAGCTGGCCGGCGCTGATCGTCTACGTGGCGCTGGCCGGTGCTCACCTGACCCGGCTGAGGCGGGCACGCCGCGCGGAGGCGGCGCTGTTCCAGGGCGGCCTGCTGCTGGCGCTGCTGGCCGTCGTGTCGCCGCTCGGCTACGAGGCCGGGGTCTTCATCTGGGTGCGGGCGGTCCAGGACCTGATCCTGGCCGTCGTGGCCCCGGGGATGATCGTGCTCGGCGCGCCGTGGGCGGCCTTCGGCGCGCGGGGCGGGACGACGTCGGCGGGCAGGCCGCGCTGGTGGCTGCGGTGGCCGGTGGCCACCGTCGCGGCGTTCAACGTGATCTGGGTGGCCTGGCATATTCCGGCGCTGTACGACCGGATACCGGCCAGCGGGGCCGCGACGGCCGCCGAGTACGCGGCGTACCTCGCGGCCGGGACCCTGTTCTGGCTGCAGGTGATCGGCTCGCGGCCGTGGAGCCCGGTCTCGCCGCCGGTGCGCCGGGCGAGCCTGCTGATCGGGACCGTGGCCGTGGACACCGTGCTCGGCATGGTGCTGGTGTTCGGCTCGGGCGTGCTCTATCACTCCTACGCCAACGGCGCGCATCACGTGATGACGGTGCTCGACGATCAGCAGCTGGCGGGCGCGGTGCTGTGGATGGGCATGCTGCCGCCGGTCATCACCGCCGCCGTGGCCGTGCTCGTACGATGGCTGAACGACGAGGAGTCCGATGCGCTCTCGGCCGGCCTGGACCGGTTGCTGACTCAGCGAAGTTCGGCGTGGCCGTCCCGGCCGAGGTTCCGATGACGGCCGGTTTCAGCGACAGAGAATCCCTTCGCAGCAGCAGGAGGCGCAGGTGCCTGGATCTGTACTCGCGATAGCGACGTCTGACAACGCCCCGGGTGGTGCCATACTGACCTTCGCGTTCCCGATAATCTTGTTCGCGATCATCGCGACGGTGCTCTACATCCTGCTGTTCAGCAGGCCGCATCCGCGGGTGCCGGCCGGGCGGGTCGCCCTGGCCGGGGCGTCCTCTGCCACCGACCCGGCGGCGGCGCACGCGTCCGCGGTCGCGGCCGGCCTGCCGACGGCATCGGGCGGCGGCTCGGCCGAGTCGGCCGCCGAGCCCGCCGGTGCCAAGCGGGACGCCGCAGCCGAGCCGTCTACGACGGACGGTAGTGTATCGGGCGAAGCGGATCCAGGAACCACGGAAAGCACGGAGGCCAGCGAGTGACAGATGCCGCGGGCACGCTGCCCGGGCACGGGACCGGGCAGGCGTACGCGCCGCCCGGCGGCCGGCGGTCCGCGCGATTGATGGCCAAGGGGCTGCTGGCCCTGACCAAGCCGCGGATCATCGTCGAGCTGCTGGTGACCACCGTGCCGACCATGCTGCTGGCCCGGCGCGGGGTGCCGGCCCCCGAGCTCATCCTGGTCACGCTGATCGGCGGCACGCTGGCCGCCGGCAGCGCGAACACGATCAACTGCTTCATCGACCGGGACATCGACGCGGTGATGCGACGCACCTCGCGCCGGCCGCTGGTGGCCAAGGGCGCGAAGGCGTCGGTCAGGCCGGCCGAGGCCCTGATCTTCGGGATCCTGCTCGGCGCCGCCTCCACCGTGCTGCTCGGCACCCTGGTCAACTGGCTGTCCGCGGCCCTGGCCGACGCGGCGATCCTGTTCTACGTCTTCGTCTACACCCTCGGCCTGAAGCGGCGGACCGCGTCCAACATCGTGATCGGCGGGGCGGCGGGCTGCTTCCCGGTGCTGGTCGGCTGGGCGGCGGTCACCGGCCGGGTAAGCCTGCCCGCGATCCTGCTGTTCGGCGTGATCTTCTTCTGGACGCCGCCGCACTTCTGGGCGCTGGCCATCAAGTTCCGCGACGATTACGCGGCGGCGAACGTGCCGATGCTGCCGGTCGTGGCCTCGCCGGGCAAGGTCGTGCGGCGGATCGTCATCTACTCGTACGTGATGGTCGCCGTCACGCTGGCGCTGGTCCCGTACGCGGGCTGGATCTACGGCTGCTGCGCGGTCGGGCTCGGGGTCTGGTTCCTGGCCGAGGCGCACGCGCTGCGGTCCCGGGTCGCCGCGGGCGACGCCCCGGCGCCGATGCGGCTGTTCCACCGCTCGATCGCCTACCTGACCCTGCTGTTCACCGCGGTGGCGGTGACCTCGCTGCTGCCCTTCGGCCGGTGGTAGGAGCCTGCCGCCTGGGTAGAAAGGCTCCGTGACCCGGGATTCAAGCCGAAGGGTCTTCCTGCAGCGCGCCGGTGCGGTCGCCGCGGTTGCCGCCGCTCCCGGCGCGGTTGTCGCGCCGCGGCGGGTGCCGGAGAACTCGCGGCCCGGCGACCCCGGCTGGTGGATCAGGGACCTGGGCGCGCCCGACGCGATCATGGGCTACGCCGGGCAGTCCAGCGTGCTGCCCGGCGATCCGGTCGACCTGTACGTCTCGACCACCTCCCGCGAGTTCCAGGTCAGCGCGTTCCGCATGGGCTGGTACGGCGGCGACCTGGCCCGCAAGGTCTGGGCCTCGGCCGCCGTCCGCGGCCACCAGCAGCGCGCGGCCGGGTTCATCGCCGAGACCAACACCGTGCACACCGACTGGGGCGCGTCGGTCACGGTGCCCACCGACGGCTGGCCCGCCGGGTCGTACCTGCTCCGGCTGGACGGGCACTCGGGGGGTCAGCGCTACGTCCCGCTGACCGTGCGCTCGGCCAGCACCAAGGGGAAGGTGGTGCTCAAGAACGGGGTGGCCACCTGGCAGGCCTACAACACCTGGGGCGGCTACGACCTCTACAACGGCCCGGCCGGGGCGTACGGGAACCGGTCGCTCGCGGTCAGCCTGGACCGCCCCTACGACCAGGAGGGCGCCTACCTGTTCATGGTCTACGAGCGGAAGCTGATCAACCTGGCCGAGCGCATGGGCCTGCCGCTCGCGTACCTGACCAGCATGGACATCGCCCGTGACCGGCACGCGCTGGACGGGGCCAGCGCGCTGGTCTCGCCCGGGCACGACGAGTACTGGTCGCCGCCGGAGCGGGCCAACGTCACCGCGGCCCGGGACGGCGGGGTCAACCTGGCCTTCCTCGGCGCCAACGCGATGTTCCGGCGGACCCGGCTGGAGCCGACCGCGCTCGGCCCGTACCGGCTGGTG
>Ga0335074_10003130_pt1 | contig 22542 bp, 22 predicted proteins | sample Lox_Sample_23_FD_206715 | JGI IMG/M metagenome (GOLD analysis project Ga0335074, IMG submission 206715) | Soil microbial communities from Loxahatchee National Wildlife Refuge, Florida, United States - Lox_Sample_2.3 | ecosystem: Environmental > Terrestrial > Soil > Wetlands | place: USA...
CGACGATGACAACACGCTGGCAATCGTGCAGACGATTCTGTCGCTCGGCGAGCGGTTGAACCTTGCCGTCGTGGCAGAAGGGGTGGAGACCGAGCGTGAGCTCGAGGTCCTCCGCATGCTGGGCTGCCGCTTTGTTCAAGGCTATTTGTTCGGCAAGCCGTTGGAAAGTCGGCACGCACGAGCTTTGCTGCGGCGAGCCGGAGCAGAAACCGACGAGTCCGGGACCTACCCCGCTGCCGCTAAATGATACCGGACCACGAACGATCCACTTCCTCTCGCTCGAGATCCCCGGCTGCCATGGCGGGCCCACCGGGCCTTTCCCCGCCAGTTCCGGCAGGCGTCGGAATGTCATTCTTTCGGACGCTTGGCATATTCGCAGCACAGCCTGGACGCATGGGGGATCGTGGTTCAGCCTCCAGCCGTCGATCGTGTGCGCTGCCGCCATGCGAAGCCGGCCCGGCGCGCCGCTTTGGCGACCGCCCGACCGGACCCGCGCTTGCCGCCAATCGGAGCAACCCGGCCGACAGACGCACTTCGCGGTGCTGCCACCCGGATTGCGGGGCCATGCCCCAGGCGAAACTTGCAATTGTCATGCCGTTCGCCGGCGATCAATAATGCCGGCTGCCCAGGTATTGACGCGCAATGTTCCCAGAGAGCGGTGTGCCCCTGTCGTCAGCGGCTGAGCTTCCCAGGCATCAGCTTGGCTGGCGGATGGCAGTGCTGCCGTTCCGCAGCGTCGGCGCGCCCATCGGATACGGCATCGCTCTTGGCATGGCGGAGGAGGTTTCCGCCGCGCTGTCCCGTTTTCGTGCCCCGCGTTTGATCGCGAGCGCCACGTTCTGGGATGGGTCCGGACCAGCCGCCGATGCGTTGGCACGATGCCGGACGTACCAGCTCGACTACATCATCGACGGCACGATCCAGGTCATCGACGACCAGATCCGTGTGAACGTCGCCCTGTTGGACGTCGTTCTCGACTTCGAGGTGGTCTGGAGTGGGTATTTCGACGGACGCCTGGACGACCTGTTCTCGCTGCAACATCGGATCGCATCCGAGACGGTGGCTCAGGTCGACCCTGAGCTGTTCCAGCGTGGGCCGGCTTTCCGGGCGCCGGTCAGGACAGACATAGCCGAGGCCCACCACTCCGTGCTGACGGCGATCCAGGGCATCTTCCGGCTGGATCGGCCGAAGTTCATGCGCGCGCGCGAACTGCTGGCGAAGGCGATCGAGCTCGATCCCGACTATGCCGCCGCGCATGCCTGGATGGCCTATTGGAGCATTATGGCTGTGGGGCAGGGTTGGGTTGAAGACCCGCGCGATGTCACGACGCTGGCCGGTGCCTCCGCCGAGCGCGCTGTGCGGCTCGACCCGTTGGACGCGCGCGCCCTTGCCATTGCCGGGCATGTCAAGGGCTACCTCCTGCACGACGTGCCAAGCGCCCTCAACCTGCACGCGCGCGCGATCGAGCTGAACCCCAATCTGCCGATCGCCTGGACGTTGAGCAGTTGGTCCAAAATCTACAATGGAGAACATGCGACCGCGATACGCCACGCCGTGATGTCGCGGTCGTTATCGCCGCGCGACCCGCACATATTCTTTGTCGAGCACGCATTGATGACGGCCCACTTCTTCAGCCATCATCTGGAGGAAGCCGAGATGCTGGCGGAGGTCGTCCTGCAACGAAATCCGGGACACGCCTCGGCATTGAACGTCCGTTTAGCGATCCTCGGTCACATGGGGCGCAAGGAGGAAGCCGGCCACTGCCTGGCGATGCTGCGGGATATCGACCCTAACGTTTCGATCGACAAGATCATATCGAGGCCGCCGCTGAGGCCGGAGGACCGCGCTTTCTACATCGACGGCCTGCAACGGGCTGGTGTGCCGCGATAAGACTCCTTGTCCGCAGGCAGGCGTTGCCGACGACAATATGACAACGCCGCTGCGAGCCGGCATCCATTTCGGGGGATTTCTGCAATCCATCGCGCCGCCGGTTGCGAGCTTCAACTCATTTGCCATGCCACCAAGCTCGGCTGACGAAAATCTTCCTGGCATTGCGCCCATCAGCGGTCTTATGAAAGAGATCGCGGATCAGGGCGTCCGGTACATGAACCGTCTACCTCCTCGCCAGAGGAGCGGGCTACAATCTATGGTTGTAAGCCTCGAACATCTCACCAGGAGTTGAGCAATTGGGGAAAGGCAACCTGAATAGGTATCGACGCCGTTGCGAATAGCCCCGGAATCGTTCGCGTTTACCTTCCTGTTGGGCTTGTTCGCTGCGCTGCCGGCCCTGTCGATCGACATCAGCGCGCCAACACTGGTGTTGTTGCCGAAGGCATTGGATACGACGACGACCGTCGCCGGTCTCACTTTGTCGTTCTTCATGATCGGCTTCGCGTCGGGACAGCTCAGCGGTGGCCGCTTGTCCGACCGGAGCGGCCGTCGGCCGGTGCTGCTGGCCGGATTGTGTTGCTACACGCTTGCCAGCGTCGCCTGCGCGCTGTCCCTGTCAGGCTTGGCGCTGGTGATCTCTCGCTTCGTCCAGGGCATCGGCGCCGGGGCATGCTCAGTGCTGTCGTTCGCCATGGTACAGGACTTGTTCGAGGGCGATGCCGCACGGGCCAAGCGGTCTTATGTCACGGTGGTCTTCGGTGCGGTTCCCATGCTCGCCCCGGCGCTTGGGTCGTTGCTGTCTGGCTTCGCCGGTTGGCGGTCGGTTCATGGGATCCTCGCCGTAGCCGGCGGATCGCTGGTGGTTGTTACTTGGCTGGGTGTCGCCGAGAGCAGGTGTGCCGACCTGGAACTTTTTGCTCCCGCCGCGGCGAGCGGTGTTGTCCGGCTGCGCGACGATCCTGGGTTTATCGGCTTAGCCTTCGCTAATGCCCTGAGTTACGGGGGCATCTTCGCGTATATCGCCGGATCACCGGTCGTGATCATCGGTCAGATGGGACTGTCTTCAGCGGTATTTTCGACGGTGTTCGCCTGTACGGCCGCAGCCCTGACCCTCGGCGCGTGGACCAGCGGCCGGCTCAGCCGTCGCGGCTTTGGAGCAGCACGCTTGCTCGGGCTTGCGCTTGGCGGTGCCACGGCTGCGACCCTTGCCTTGGCGATGGCCGGCGTGGCTGGCGTCACGTCGGGCGCGATCCTGCTCCCGCCCTTGCTGGTGGCACTGTTTACTCGAGGAATCTCCGCTCCGAACCTGCAACATCTCGCCATCGAACGGCGGCGAGAACAGGCGGGGATGGCTTCAGCCGCGGTCGGGGTCACGCAACTTCTGTCAGGTGCCCTGGCAAGCGCGGTGGTGGCAGTCCTTCTGCCAGACTTGCGCCTGGGCGCGGTTGCCATTCCGATGGTGCTATTCGCTGCCGCGGCGCTGATCGTCTGGCGTTCGTTCGGTAGGCGGTAACGAAAGGCCGGCCCGGCGATCACGCGGCACCGGCCTTTGTGCCCATCGTCATGGCCGGCGATCTCCCGCCGGTTCCGGCACCGCAGCACAAACGGGTTGTGCCGGGCAGCGTCAGTCCGCGTGTCTGTCTGCCAGCACCGAATCGTCGATCGGACACATCCGACGCTTGCGCACCATCACCGCGTAGCTGCCCTGACGGACATGCGGATCAGGGTGGGGCAGCAGCACTTCCCCAAGACGATCCCAATCGGAGCTCGCCAGGTCGGAAGCTCCCAGGCACGCAAAGTCGGAGAGGATCTCCTCCCGGTACGCCAGTTGCGGAATCGGCTGGACTTGCAGGAAGGGCGCATGGGAACGAATGTACACTGGCTCGCCGGTCCGGATGATCCGAAAGTTGTTGAAGAGCGGGCCGAACCAGATATCCGTCTCGACGATTCCTTCCCAGGCGGCCAGTCCCGGGATCGGGGGAAGATTGACGGGAGCCCGGACAGACAGACTCCAGCCGGGTCGGGTCTTCGCCAGCAGCCCCGTCCAAATCTGCACGCCACCCAACTCAGGCAGCGCCGTAAGGAACGGAGGCGAGCAACCGCGCAGTGTCTCCGGAGCCAGCGCATCGAATGCTGCTGCATAGCCGGGAAATTGAACAGCGCCGCTATCCGTTCCAGATAGCGGCAACCAAGTCTCGTCTTCTCCGTACGACCAAAAGACCTGCTCGCCGTCCCACAGCAACCGGATATCGATGGGCGGGAAAATCCAGTAGCCGTACGCGGTGGCCGAGGTCAGAGCGTCGCAGTAGCGCATCGCGCGGCTCGGCAAGTACCCTGCCGCCGCGCGTTCGGCTCGTTTTGGTGGTCTGGCCTCTTGAATTAGACGAAAGAACTCGACAGTGCGGTTCTCGTGCATGTTCTTTGCATTAAGACAGGCGGGGCATCCCGCGCTGCGCGGGGGATGCCCGGCACCACCTGAAGGAATTAAAAGCGCATCATCCCGCCGCCAATGCGGACGCGACCGGAATCCTTTGTGTCGAAGCGCATCATCCCGCCGCCAATGCGAACGCGGCCAGAATCTTTCGTGTCCCGAGCCGCGGAATTAGTTACAATCGCAGCAGCGGTCGGGGTGGCGGAATCCGCCTGAGTCGTGCTGATCTTCGACTTGTTGACATCGTCAGATGGAAACATAGGGGAACCTCCGAGTGCGTGATCGACAAACCGTAAGTGCGTGATCGACAAACCGTAAGTGCGTGATCGACAAACCGTAAGTGCGTGATCGACAAACCGTAAATGCCACGGGAAGGGCTGCATGTAAATAGATAAAATTGCTGTCCGGGTAGAAAATTGGGGTGTGAACTTCTGAATTTGATCTATTCAGATGATGGTTTTGCTCGCCCATAGCAATCCCCATGAAAAATCACAAGACCATTTTCGCCCGACTCTTTGCTCCAATCGCAGTTTATTTACGCACGATCGCAGAATAACCGACCTAACCTATCACTGTAGTTTGCCGCTAACACAATTCCATGATCTGTTCTCGGCGCTCCAATTGCTCGAATGAATCGCCCGTAAATGCAGCAGCCAACTCACTCGTGCCGCGCGACAAGATCCCGATATTATCGACTGGCTGAAGGCCGCATCGGCGCCACGTCCCGCCCTTCGGACATGGGTGACGTGGCGGAAGCATGAAAATCATCATACGACCGCGACAATCAGGCTCCTTGGCTAAATAAGCGGGTGCCGGCGTCAATTGATAGAAGTCATCCCGCGCGACATCAGTTCAGGAGCCGCGAATGGAACCACTCAGGCGCCACCGCGTGGGTCACTTCGGTCTCGTACCAACCAGTCGTCAACCCTTCGCTTGCCGTCAACATTGCAAAGGAAGAATCGATGACCGGCCACAACGCCGACCAGCGGCGCTTCGTCCAATTGTCCTCCCCGGCACGCGAGACTAGCATTCCCAGCATGATCGAGAACTCTCGGCCGCGGGGCCTGGCCCGCAACGCCGCCAATTACGGCGACCGCGACTTCGCGCTCTATCTGCGGCGCTCCTTCGCGAAATCCATGGGCTACTCCCAGGCCATGCTCGACCGTCCCGTGGTCGGCATCGTCGATACCCGCTCCGACTACAACAACTGCCACCGCATGGTTCCCGAACTGGTCGAGGCGGTGAAGCGGGGCGTGCTGGCCGCCGGTGGGCTTCCGCTTGCTTTCCCCACCCTCTCGCTCTGCGAGCCGTCGCTGTTCCCGACCTCGATGCACTACCGCAACCTCGCCGCGCTTGACACGGAAGCGATGCTGACGGCGCAGCCGATGGACGCCGCCGTGCTGGTGGGCGGCTGCGACAAGACCGTCCCGGCGCAGCTCATGGCCGCGGCATCGGCCGACATCCCCTGCGTGCAGCTCGTCACCGGGCCGATGCTGGCCACGTCCTTCCAGGGCGAGCGTTTGTCGGCCTGCACGGATTGCCGCCGGTACTGGGCGCAGTATCGGGCCGGCCGGGTCTCGCGCGAACGCATCGGCGAAATCGAAGGCCGCCTCGCCACCACCGCCGGGACCTGTGGCGTGATGGGCACCGCCAGCACCATGGCCTGCATCGCCGAAGCGCTGGGCATGATGCCGCCCGGCACTGCCAGCATCCCGGCGGTGCACGCCGACCGGCTGCGTGCCGCCGAAGCAGCGGGGATGCTGGCGATGCAACTGATCGCGGCGCCGATCCGGCCATCCGAGATCATCACCGAGCACTCGGTGGAGAACGCGCTGCGCGTGCTGCTGGCCCTCGGCGGCTCGACCAATGCGCTGATCCACCTGACCGCCGTTGCCGGTCGGCGTGGCATCCGCATCGGCCTGGGCCGGCTGAACGATCTCTCAGACAGCACGCCGGTGCTGGTTGACCTCAAGCCGACCGGCGAAGGCTACATGGAGGACTTCCACGCTGCAGGCGGCATGCCGGCGCTGCTGTGGGAATTGCGTGACCTGCTGCACCACGATGCGCGCGACGTGACCGGGGCGACGCTCGGCGAACGCCTGACCCAGCCCGACTTCGTCGATCGCCGCTATATCCGCGCGCGCGCCGAGCCGGTGTCGCCCGTTGGCGGGCTGGTGGCGCTGTTCGGCTCGCTCGCCCCGCGCGGCGCCATCCTCAAGCGCAGCGCCGCGACGCCGGCATTGTTCGAGACCGAAGCCCGGGCGGTGGTGTTCGACGGGCTCCAGGACCTGGCCGCCCGTATCGACGACCCGGCCCTGGACGTGACCGAGCAAGACGCCCTGGTGCTGAAGAATGCCGGTCCGCTGACCCCGGCGGGCATGCCGGAAGCGGGCTACCTGCCGATCCCGGCAAAGCTCGCCCGCGCCGGTGTGAAAGACATGATCCGCATCAGCGACTGCCGGATGTCCGGCACCGCGTTCGGCACGATCGTGCTGCACGTCACGCCGGAAGCGGCCGCCGGCGGGCCGCTCGGGTTGATCGAGACGGGCGACCGGATCCGCCTCTCCGTGCGGGACCGGCGGATCGACCTGCTGGTGGCCGAGGACGAACTGGTCCGCCGCCGTACTCGCTGGTACCCACCGCCGCGGCCGGCACGCGGCTGGGACCGGATCGTCGCCGAGCAGGTGCTGCAGGCGGACGAGGGCTGTGACCTTGCGGTGCTCCGCGGCGGAGGAGAGTAAGCGCCGGTTCGAATTGTGATTGCGCCTGTAACCGAAAACGAACGTGATCCGCCGGGCGGGCGTTCGGCAGCGCGTTCATGGCGCGCGGCCCATGTGGCGTATCGCGTACCCGATGGCGTGCGCTATCGTCGTAACAATGCCCGTTGGGAGTCGTCCGATATGGCATCTCGAAACGGCGGCACCGCGCCGGGCGTCGTCCCGGCGCAGGATTGACTCCTCGAGAGCCCGAAAGGCATTGGAGTTGCCAACAGTTCGTTATCACCGTCGGCCGGCGCACGCGATCGAGGAATCGCCGGGCGAGGTCGAATTCCGCATCAATTCCGTCAACGAGTTCGCCATTGGGCACCAAATTTCTGGCGTTGCTCGCCCTGCTTCACCACACCGCCCTCAGCGTTCAGCACGTCCGCATCCCCGAGCCGGGCGGGGTCGTGCTCGACGGCGCCCTGGTCCGCCCCGCCGGCCCGGTCCGCGCCCCGGCCGTCGTCGCCCTGCACGGTTGCGGCGGCCCGGTGCCCAGCCGCGATGCGCAATGGGCCGAGACCCTGGCGGGCCAGGGCCACATCGTCCTGTTGCCTGACAGCTTCGGTTCCCGCGGCCTCGGCTCGCAATGCCGGATCCAACTACGGCCAGTCAAACCCTCCGGCGCCCGGCGCCAGGACGCAATCGCGGCAGCACGCTGGCTCGCCGGTCAATCTGGAACCCCGGCGGGCGGGATTGGGCTCCTGGGCTGGTCGAATGGCGGCGGCACGGTGCTGTTCACCGCGGCCGAGGCTCCCGATCTGCCGCCGACCTTGTTCTCGCGCTTCGTCGCCTTCTACCCTGGATGCAAAACCGAGCTGGAAAACAAGAGCTGGAAGCCCGCCGCGCCGCTGATGATCCTGGTCGGCGCCAATGATGACTGGACGCCGGCGGCGCCCTGCGAAGCGCTCGCCAGGAAGTTTCCCGACGCGATCACCCTCGTCATGTATCCCGATGCATGGCACGATTTCGATCGTCCCGACCGCCCCGTGCGGATGCTGCATGGGCTCGCAACCCCGCCGAGCGGCACCGGTGCAGCGCACGTCGGCACCAACGAGGCGGCCCGCATCGATGCATTGCGGCGCGTCCCGGCCTTCATTGCCGCGCAGTAGCCCGTCTCTCCCGCATTGAGCCTGTGAAGCGATATCGGGATTGACACAAACGGGCTGGCGGAATCGGGGACCTGCAGGGGCCGATCTGCGAAAACCCAATATATCCACAAGCTCTTTGAGGGAGAGGTCGGTTCGCGAAGCGAACCGGGTAAGGGCCAACCCCGAGACCCCCCCCGCCAGAGCGAGGCGTGTGGAACCTCCGGCGGCATGCTAGACCCGTCGCCGCAACACGGATGCGCGGCAACAGTATCATGAACGAGTATCTGACAACCTCCAGTGGAACCCGTTTCTTCTCCGCTCCGCTGGCGGAGACCGACCCCGAGCTCGCCAACGCGATCGGCGCCGAGCTGCGCCGCCAGCAGGACGGCATCGAGCTGATTGCCAGCGAGAACATTGTGTCCGCCGCGGTGCTGGAGGCGCAAGGCAGCGTTCTTACGAACAAGTACGCCGAAGGTTACCCAGGCCGGCGCTATTACGGCGGCTGCGAATTTGTGGATGTGGCCGAACGGCTCGCCATCGAACGGGCCCAACGGCTCTTCGGCTGTGCGTTCGCCAATGTCCAGCCGCATTCCGGCGCACAGGCGAACCAGGCGGTGCTGCTCGCACTGCTGCAGCCCGGCGACACCATCCTGGGAATGAGCCTCGCCGCCGGGGGGCACCTGACGCACGGCGCGGCACCCAATCTGTCCGGCAAATGGTTCCGCGCAGTACAATACGGCGTGCGGCGAGAGGATGGCCTGCTCGACTACGACGAGCTCGAGCGCCTGGCACGGGCCGAAAAACCGAAGTTGATCATTGCCGGCGGCTCGGCTTATCCGCGCACCATCGACTTCGCCCGCATCCGGCGGGTCGCCGACGAGGTGGGCGCCTGGTTCATGGTCGATATGGCGCATTTCGCCGGGCTGGTCGCGGCGGGCCTGTTCCCCAGTCCGCTACCGCACGCCCACGTGGTGACCACGACCACCCACAAGACATTGCGCGGCCCACGCGGCGGCATGGTGCTGAGCAACGACCAGGAGCTTGGTCGAAAAATCAACAGCGCCGTGTTCCCTGGCTTGCAGGGTGGGCCGCTGATGCACGTCATTGCCGGCAAGGCCGCCGCGTTCGCCGAGGCCCTGCGTCCGGAGTTCCGCTCCTACCAGGCGGCAGTGATCAGCAATGCACGGGTGCTGGCCGAGACGCTCGCCGAGCGGCGGCTGGCGATCGTCACGGGCGGCACCGACTGCCACCTGCTGTTGGTCGATCTGCGCCCGAAGCGCGTGACCGGGAAGGCGGCGGAGGCCAGCCTGGAACGGGCGCTGATCACCGCGAACAAGAACGCCGTCCCGTTCGACCCGGAGAAACCGGCGATCACCTCGGGTATCCGGCTCGGGTCGCCGGCGGCCACGACTCGTGGGTTCGGCACGGCGGAATTCCGCGAGATAGGGCTGATGATCGACCAGGTGATCGAGGGCCTGGCCAGGTCGAATGATGGGTCAAATGACAGCGCGGAGCATGCCGTTGCCGCGCGGGTGCGGGCTCTCTGCGGGCGCTTCCCGATCTATGCGAGCTAGGGTGCCACCCGCCCCTCCCCTTGCGGGAGGGAGCTGGCGGGAGGGGACGGTCCGTCCGGGGCGCGGCTGTCGGGGCTTACTCCTGGCGCCCCCTCCCCCTAACCCCCTCCCGCAAGGGGAGGGGGAATAAGTGCGGTGTCCCTTCTGTGGTCACGAGGACACCCAGGTGAAGGACAGCCGTCCGACCGAGGACGCCTCGGCGATTCGCCGCCGCCGGTTCTGCGGCAATTGCGGCCAGCGCTTCACCACCATCGAGCGCGTGCAGCTTCGCGAGCTGACCGTCGTAAAGTCCGACGGCCGGCGCGTCCCATTCGACCGCGACAAGCTGGCACGCTCTATTCGCATAGCGCTCCGCAAGCGCCCCATCCAAGAGGAACGGATCGAGCGCATCGTCAACGGCGTCGTGCGTCAGCTCGAAGCCTCCGGCGAAAGCGACATCCCCAGCAAGCAGATCGGCGAGTTGGTCATGGACACGCTGAAGGAACTCGACACCGTCGCCTATGTCCGTTTCGCCAGCGTCTATCGCAACTTCCGCGAGGCCAAGGACTTCGAGGCATTCGTCGGCACCCTCGCCGGATCCGCACCCGACGAGGCCGGATAGCTGCCATGGCCATGCCATCCCCCGACGACCTTGCGCACATGCGGGCAGCGTTGGCGCTGGCGCGGCGGGGCATCGGCAATACCTGGCCCAACCCCGCGGTCGGCTGCGTGATCGTAAACGGCGGACGCGCGGTCGGCCGAGCCGTGACCGCGCCCGGCGGGCGGCCGCATGCCGAGACCCGCGCTCTGGAGCAGGCGGGCGAAGCGGCACGCGGCGCCACCGCCTATGTCACGCTGGAGCCTTGCTGCCATTGGGGCCGCACGCCCCCCTGCACCGACGCCCTGATCGCCGCCGGCATCGCGCGCGTGGTGATCGCGACGCGTGACCCCGATGCACGGGTCGATGGCGGCGGCATCGCCCGATTGCAGGCAGCGGGCATCGAGGTGACCGAGGGCGTGCTGGATCACGATTCACGCGAGACGATCGCCGGTTTCGCACTTCGGGTGCATCAGGGACGGCCGCTGGTCACGTTGAAGCTTGCCGCCACGCTGGACGGGCGGATCGCAACGGGCGGCGGCGAAAGTCGGTGGATCACCGGCGCGCTGGCACGCCGCGCCGCCCATGCGTTGCGCGGCCGGCATGACGCCGTGATGGTGGGCGTCGGCACCGTCGCCGCCGACAACCCGGACCTGACCTGCCGGCTGCCCGGCTTCCGCCCGAACCCGCTGGTCCGGATCGTCGTGGACAGCCACCTGCGCACCGCGCTGGCCGCACACTTGATAGCGACCGCGGCCGAGACGCCTACCTGGATGCTGATCCGCGAAGACGCCGATCCGGACCGGCGCCGCGCATTCGCCGATGCCGGCGCGCTGCTGATCGAGGTGCCGCCAGCGCCTATGGGGATCGATCTGAGCCAGGCGCTCGGGCATCTTGGCACCGCCGGCATCACCCACCTGCTGGTGGAGGGTGGTGCGCAGATCGCCGCCTCGTTGCTGCGAGAGGGGCTGGTCGATCGGTTGGCCTGGTTCCACGCGCCGGCGATAATGGGCGCCGACGGCTGGCCGGCTGTGCAGGGTTTCGGCGTGGATCGCTTACGGGACATGCCCCGCTTCAGGCGCCGCTCCTCAACCCCGCTCGGCGATGACATGCTAAGCGAGTTCGAGAGGGTCGACTAGGTGTTCACCGGCATCGTCACGGCACTCGGCACCGTCCGCGCGATCGGCCCGATCGGCGGCGGCAAGGACATGCGGCTGGTCATCGCCGCACCCTGGGAGGATACCGCCTCGATCCCGATCGGCGCCTCGATCGCCTGCTCGGGCTGCTGCCTGACGGCGGTGGAGGTCGGGTCGGGCTGGTTCGCCGCGGACGCCTCGGCCGAGACCCTGTCGAAAACGACACTCGGGCGCTGGCTGGTCGGCACGCGCGTGAACCTGGAACGATCGCTCCGGGTGGGCGACGAACTGGGCGGGCATTTCGTCTCCGGCCACGTCGATGGCATCGGCGTCGCCGTGTCCTCTGAGGTTGAGAACGGCTCGACACGCTGGCGCTTCGCGGCTCCTCGGCGGCTGCTGCGGTTCATGGCGGTGAAGGGCAGCGTAGCGGTCGACGGGGTGTCGCTGACGGTGAACGAGGTGGACGAGGCGGGATTCGCGGTCAACATTATCCCCCACACGGCCGCAGTGACCGGCTTCGGATTGCTCACGCCGAACGATCCGGTGAATATCGAGATCGACATGCTGGCGCGATATGTCGCGCGGTTGGCGGAGTTCCGATGATGGACGGCATCAGGACGGTGGGCCTGTCGCAATACCTCAGCAGCGCCGACGAGTTGGTGGAGGAGGCACGCAACGGGCGGATGTTCGTCCTGGTCGATGATGACGACCGGGAGAACGAAGGCGATCTGGTCATTCCGGCACAGTTCGCCACGCCCGAGGCAGTGAACTTCATGGCCCGTCACGGCCGCGGTCTGATCTGTCTGGCGATGACCCGCCAGCGGCTGGAACAGCTCGGCCTCAGCCTGATGAGCGCAAACAACCGCTCCCGCCACGAAACCGCATTCACCATTTCGATCGAGGCACGTGAGGGGGTCACGACGGGTATTTCGGCACATGATCGCGCGCACACGATTGCTGTCGCCATCAATCCTGAATGCGGGCGCGATGATATCGTAACACCCGGCCACATTTTTCCGTTGATGGCACGCGAAGGCGGCACGCTGGTTCGTGCCGGGCACACGGAAGCTTCGGTCGATATCGCGCGTCGCGCTGGCCTCTACCCGGCGGCTGTCGTCTGCGAGATCATGAACGACGATGGCACGATGGCCCGGCTGCCGGACCTCGTCGCGTTCGCGCAGCATCACAACCTGAAGCTCGGCACGATTGCCGACCTGATCGCCTACCGACGGCGGACCGAGCGGCTGGTCCGGCGTGTGCAGGAAGGCACGTTCGATCATGTGGCTGGCGGGCAGTGGACCCTGATCGTCTATGCCAACACCGTCGAGTACCAGGAGCACGTGGCACTCGTGAAGGGCGACCTGTCCGGTCCAGAGCCGGTGCTGGTGCGCATGCACGCCGTGGATCTGCTGGACGACATGACTGGCGGGCCGCACTGGATCTCGGTGCACAACGCCATGCACATGATCAGTCGCGAGGGGCGCGGCGCGGTGGTGCTGATCCGCGATCATCGCAAGACCGCGCTGTCGGACCGGGTGCGGCAGCTTGCGATGTCGCCGCGGCCGCAGCAGGAGCTGCGGGATTACGGAATCGGTGCGCAGATCCTGCTCGATCTCGGGGTAAAGGACATGGTGCTGCTGTCGAACCGCCGGCGCACCATCATCGGACTCGACGGGTACGGGCTGAACGTGGTGGAGACACGGCGGATTGCTGGGGAGACACCGCCCCGGTGAGCACCGAGGATGCCGCTCTGCCATCGGTGCCGCGGGTCGACGGCCCGCCGCCGCACCTGCTGGTGCTGCGTGCGCCCTATTACCGCGACGTGGTCGAGGGGCTGACGCGCGGCGCCGAGCGTATCCTGCGCCAGGCGGGCGCTACTTTCGAGACCCTGGACGTAGCCGGCGCCTTCGAGCTGCCGCAGGCCTTGCGGATTGCGTTGCGCGGCAGTCGCCGGTACGACGGATACGTGGCCCTGGGCTGCGTGGTGCGGGGCGAGACCGATCATTATAACCACATCTGCCGCGAGACGATCGGCGGCCTGATGGCGGTGGCGCTGCAGTTCGGCGTGGCGATGGGGCAGGGCGTACTGACCGTGCACCGCCTCGACCAAGCCATGGCAAGGTCCAGCCAGGACGGCCACAACAAGGGCGCCGAGGCGGCGGCGGCAGCGCTCGGCCAAATCGGCGCCGCCCGCCGCCTGGGCGCCGTATGAGGGGAAGTGCACCAGGACTCCCCCTCCCCTTGCGGGAGGGGGCCGGGGGGAGGGGACGGTACCCCGACGCGATAACTGTCGAGGGCATCCTTCTGCGGGGCGGGGTTAGGGGGAGGCGGCGGCGCTAAGTGGCCAAACCACCCTCCAGATCGCGCGCCCGCACTGCATCGAGGGTCGCCGCCGTGCAGGCTTTGTTCCAAAGCGAACAGGCGCAGGAAAACCCAGAAACCGTGATCGACCAGTTCGTCCGCCACCGGCTGGGACAATGGCCGGGAACAGGCGGCTTCGAGGAAGGCCGGGTGCCGGAGGCCGAGGCGCCGCTGTTCGCTCGCATCGTGCGCGCGGCGGTAGCGCACCAGGACACGATCGACCGTATGCTGATTGCGGCGTTGCCTGCCGATTGGCCGCTGGCGCGGATCGACCCGGTGCTGCGCGCCCTGATGCGCGCCGGCGGGGCCGAGCTTGGGATGGCGGATGGGCCGCCAGCCAAGGTGGTCATCAACGAATACCTCGACGTGGCCCACGGCTTCTTCACCGGCGACGAGCCCCGCATGGCCAATGGCGTGCTGGACCGGCTGGCACGCCAGTTGCGGCCCGCGGAGTTTGCGGGCTAGGGAGCTATACCGGTTGCCATGGACGGATCGCTCGCTGCGCCTGCCGGCTCAGATGCGCCGGCGGGTGGGGCTCGAACAGGGTGGCCCCGTCCTGGTGCGCGTCGAGGATGGAGAAATCCGCATCCGGACGGTGCGCGATTCGATCCTTCGAATCCAGAAACAGGCGCGCAAGCTGTTCGGACAGTCCGACAGTGTGAACCGGTTCATCGATGATCGCAGGACGGAGGCTAAGCGTGAGGGCGATGCCGAGTGACCGTTCTCGATGCGTCTGCCGCCCTGGCCTTGATTTTCGAGGAGCCCGGGCAACAGCGCGTCCTCGACGCAATTCTGGACGGTGCCGAGATGACCACGGCGAATTTCGCCGGGGTTGCGACACGCTACGTGCTCCGGGGTGCCTCGGCCGCTGACCTGTCGGAGCTGCGCAACGGCCTGGCCGTCATGTTGGTGCCAATCGATGAGGATCTGGTGGTCCGCGCTGCACCGATGGCGCCGGGCCTGGGCGGGGGGGCGGCGGCCGTCGGCGTTGTGGCGAAGGTCATCCGCTGAATCAGGTCAGCTCTGGCGAGCCTGCCGAGGCCCCACGCACGGGGGCCGCCTTGACATTGCTTCTCCCGCAGCGTCACACTTTCTCCCGATGTAAGCGGTATCATTTTAGTGGTCCGCCAAGCCAGGGAGGGCGTGATGACCGGGTTGCGTTGGCTTGCTGTATTTGGTTTGGCTGCCGCCACAATAACACCGGCAGCCGCGCAGAAGGCGACGGTCGTAAATTTCTGGACAAGCGGCGGTGAGTCCCGCGCCCTGGCGATCCTCGCCAAAGCATATGAAAAGGCTGGCGGACAGTGGATCGACGTCCCGGCAATCGGACCACAGGCGGAGCAGGCTCTCGTTCTCAGTCGAATTGCCGGAGGTGATCCGCCGACGGCGATGCAGTGGTCGGTCGGCGTTCCTCTCGGCCAGCTTGCCGATCAGGGCCTTCTTAATAATCTCGACGAAATAGCCAAATCCGGCCAATGGGATAAGAACCTTCCACCGATCATCGTCAAGACCATCACCTTCAACGGCCACGTTTATGGAGCACCTGTCGATATTGGCGGTGCCAACTACATGTACTATAGCACGCAGATATATCAGAAGCTTGGCCTCAAGCCCCCGACAACATGGGATGAGTTTTTCGCTCAGGCACCGAAAATAAAGGCGGCGGGTTATATCCCGCTGGCATTTGGCGCAAATGCGCAGCAGGAGAACTGGTTGTTCATGGCGTTGCTGGCCGGGATCGGAGGCGCCGACGTATACAGGCAGATCGCCATCGACCACAGCGCCGAGGCAGCCGGCAGTGACGCGGTCAAGCGGGTGTTCGAAGCGCTCGGCAGGCTACGGCAATACGTGGACGCAGGGAGCCCAAACAGAAAGTGGAATGATACCCTGGCTCTTGTCGAGAGCAACAAAGCAGCCATGATGATTGTCGGCGATTGGGCCTCGGGTGATTTCGCCGCCAACGGCTTGAAGTTGGGCAAGGATTATGGCTGTGAACTGGCTCCCGGAACCCAGGATCAGTATATCCTGGTCGCCGATGCATTCGCTTTCCCGAAATCCGGCAACAGCGAGCAGATCGCGGCACAAAAGAAGCTTGCCAGCATCTTGATGGAACCCGACGTACAAACCGAGTTCAACGTATATAAAGGTTCGCTGCCCGCGCTTCTGAACTCGAAACTCGATGGCATCGACCCGTGCGCCCAGATTGGCCACAAGGTCCTGAGCGAGGGTCCGGATCATCAGCTTCCGCACTTTTTCCTCACGTTTACACCAAATACACTTGGAGAAATCTACGACCTGATAGCAGAGTACTGGACAGATCCGAGCATGACCCCTGCCGCAGCAACGAAGAGGTTCTCGCAAATCGTCGGGGGTACAGGCTGAACGGTGTCGGTTAGGTCCGGCCCCCGTAACTGTAACCGTTTACCGTAGGGCGGAAAAGCGAAGCGCATTCCGCCATCGGGCCAACCTGCCTGCACCGGGTCGGCGGGCCGCACCACCCGACAGGGAGCGTGAAATGCCGGAGCCGAGGATCCAATCGCTGGCGGGACCAGTAGCCGGCGCGCCTCCCAAATGGCGACGCCTGCTCCGCGGTCACCTTGCCGGTCAGGCCGAACGAACTCGAGGCGGCACCGCGCCGCGGGTTGCGCTTCTTCCCACGGTCCTTGTCTTTGCTGTGTGTTATTACGGCAGTGTGGCCTGGACCATCTACATATCAATGACGCGCTCTTCATTGATGCCGGTCTACCACTACGCGGGGCTGCTTCAGTACCGGCGGCTGTTTCAATCGCTGCCCTGGCAGACGGCGTTTGGCAACATGTTCATCTTCGGTGGTCTCGACGTTATCGGGACTCTCGGCTTCGGAATTCTATTAGCAGTAGCGATCGATCGCAATCTACGGTGTGAGAGCATCGTCCGAACCATTCTGTTGTATCCTTTTGCGCTGTCCTTGATCGTAACTGGGCTTGCCTGGCAGTGGATCCTCGATCCGACGATCGGACTGCAGCACTTCATAAGGGGGCTGGGGTTCCCGCACTTTGTATTCAACTGGATCACCCGACCGGACCGTTCTATCTACACCCTCGTTTTTGCCGGAATCTGGCATCAGGCAGGTTTCATCATGATCATCGTGCTTGCCGGACTGCGCGCAATCGACCCCGAGATTTGGCGTGCCGCGCGAGTGGACGGAATTCCCACATGGCGCGCATACGTCAGTGTCGTATTACCGATGCTGCGGCCGATCCTTGTGACCTGCCTGGTTCTCATCGTTATCGCAGTCGTCAGGAGCTACGATCTCGTTATTGCGATGACCGGAGGTGGTCCCGGCATATCCTCGGATCTGCCTGCCAAATTCGTCGTGGACTACGAATTCCAACGGGCAAACATCGGGGAGGCCTCGGCCGCAGCGGTAATCATGTTGATCTCCGTCGTCGCCATCATGGGGCCGTACCTCTGGTTCGAGATGGGTCGAAAGAACTGATGCGTCGCCGGCGGACCCTTCAGGACCGGATCGGCCGGGCAGGTCTGTATGCCTTTCTCCTTGTGACCTGCCTGTTCTTCTCGCTTCCCCTGCTCATAGTCCTGTCGACCTCGTTGAAATCGCTTGCCGAGATTCGTAGCCTCTCCATCTTTCAGCTCCCCTCGTCCCTCGATCTGTCTGCGTGGTGGAAGGCATGGTACACCGCGTGCACAGGGACCGAGTGCGGCGGCCTCCACGGGGCGTTCTTTAATTCCGTTCGTATCGTGGTGCCAAGTGTGATCATATCGGTGCTGGCCGGCGCCCTCAACGGATACGCACTCTCGCATTGGCGCATAAAAGGTGCGGACGGGATCATGCTTGCCCTCCTGTTCGGGGCATTCATACCTTATCAGGTCATTTTGTATCCCCTGGTAAAGATATTCAGCACGGTTGGCATCTACGGATCTCTGGCGTGCATTGTCTGTGTCCATGTGCTTTTTGGGTTGCCGGTGATGACCCTGCTGTTCCGGAATTTCTACACCACTGTTCCCGGCGAGCTGATCAAGGCTGCCCGGGTGGATGGAGCAGGCTTTTGGCGAATCTTCGCTCATGTCGTGCTGCCGCTCTCCACCAACATGTTGATCGTCGCTGCGATCCTGCAGACTACAGGCATCTGGAACGATTATTTGTTGGGCCTGATTTTCGCCGGATATTCAAATACGCCGATGACGGTCAAACTTATGGAACTGGCGACTACATCGACAGGAGTCGTGGAATACAATGTCTCGACGGCGGGAGCGCTGCTGACCGCATTGCCAACCTTGCTGCTGTATTTCATGTCCGGCCGCTACTTTGTGCGAGGTATCACGGCTGGCGCGATAAAGGGCTGATGAAAGCTACTGCCCGAAGTTGTGCATACTGCGGGGTAGTCGGGGCGCAACTCCGCGCTTGCCCTTATGCGGGCAACCCTGGCAGCGAAAGTGCGGACCCAGAGGTTCGTTGCAGAGCTACAGCCTGGCACCACTAGCCGGATCGAAAAGCGACACGTGGTCTGTCAGCAGCGACAGCCGAACGCGACCGCTGGTGCGTCGGGCCACCTGAGGCGCCAGCCGCGCCGATAGTCGGTGCTCCCCCAGTTGAAACCATCCGAGAGTGTCCGCCCCCATGGGCTCCATGAACAGCGTATCGGCAACCGCGGTATGATCCTGCTGCGACTCGCCGGCAAGTGTCACATGTTCCGGTCGAATCCCCAGCACGATCTCCTGCCCAGGGGCGGCCGACGCGCGGAAGGCATAGCCGTCGAGCGAAAGACAACTCGACCCAACCTGAACAGCAGGCACGTCCCCGGCGACCAGCCGTCCGCGCAGAAAGTTCATGGCAGGCGATCCCACAAAACCAGCGACGAACAACGTCGCGGGACTTTCATAAAGGTCGTCAGGGTCGGCATATTGCTCGATCCGGCCGGCCCGCATGACGGCAATCCGGGTTGCGAGCGTCATCGCCTCGGTTTGGTCGTGCGTCACATACACGATGGTCGCGCCCAGTTCCTGGTGAAGCCGCTTGAGCTCGACACGCATCTCGGTTCGAAGCTTTGCGTCCAGGTTCGACAGCGGCTCATCGAACAAGTACACCTTGGCGTGTTGCACGAGTGCGCGCCCGATGGCGACCCGCTGACGCTGGCCGCCGGACAGTTGCGATGGCTTGCGGTCCAGCAGCTCCTCGATTTGCAGAAGCCTGGCGGCCCAGCCGACTCGACGCACCACTTCAGCCCGAGGCACCGACCGGACCCGCAGACCGAAGGACAGGTTCCTACGGACCGTCATGGTCGGATACAAGGCATAGGACTGAAAGACCATAGCGATACCGCGCTTGCTCGGCTCGCGATATGTCACGTCGACGCCATCTATCTCCACAACGCCCGTGTCGATGTCCTCCAGTCCGGCGATTGCGTTCAAAAGCGTGGTCTTGCCGCATCCGGATGGGCCGAGCAGCACCGTGAAGTCGCCCGCGTCGATCGGAAGGTTGATTTCCTCAAGCGCCCGTAGCGCGCCGAACGACTTCGAAAGACCGGATATCGAGACCGCAGGCATATCGACCCTTCATCTCACCAGTGGCAACAGAAGGCCTATCCTTGCCGCGGGGGTGCTGTACTCCGCCGGATGATCATTTCCGCATCAAGGGGGGGAGGTGGCTCCGCCATCCCAGTCTCCAGCAGACCGATGATGTATTTCGCCAGCTCCCGCCCCATCGCGCGGCTCGGCACACGGATCGTGGTGAGCGGAGGATCGAGATGGGCCGACATGTCGGTATCGTCGAAACCCACAATGCTGAGATCATCCGGAACCGCGAAACCGAGTTCCCTCGCCTCGATAATCGCCCCGGTGGCAATATAGTCGTTTGTGCAGACCACCGCAGTCGGGCGAAGCCCCTCGGCCTTCAGAAGCCTGCGCATACCCTCCCGGCCGCTGGCGATAAACCGACTGTTCGCGCGAACGAGATGCTGTGGACGGATAGCGATGCCCGAGCGTGCCAGAGTATCGCCAACCCCCTCGATACGCTGCTGGATGCGGTCATTGGCCTCGGTCTCGTGCGCCACCATCCCGAAATCACGATGGCCGAGTTCGACCAAGTGCTCGGTAAGCCTCGCAGCAGCCGCGTAGTTGTCGAAGCCGATGCACGTGTGCCTGTTGTCCCGGCCGCTGGTATAGGTGATCACGTAGGGAACGCCCTGCGACTCGAGAAGCTCGAACATCCCCTTCGGCTGCGCTTCGCCCACCATCACCAGGCACTCGATCCCCTGCTCGATGAGCTTACGCGCCTGCTTGAGCCGCAACTGTTCCGACACGTCGATACAGCACAGGATCAGCGTGTAGTTGGCGGCACCAAGATCGTGCTGCAGCGCCTCGATCAGCGTTGCAAAGTTCTGGTGACTGAGCGTTGGGATCATCACCCCGATGGTGCGCGTGCGCAGCGACGCCAGCGCCTTGGCGACACCGTTCGGCACCCATTTCAGCTCCTGCGCCGCTTGCGTGATACGGTCACGCAGCGCCGGCGATACAAGAGCAGGCGTGTTCACAGCCCTGGAGACCGAGGCCGTCGATACCCCTGCTTCCCGCGCCACGTCCTGCAGTCTGACGGATCTGCGCGGCCGGTCTCGTCTCGTGCTCCCGAGCGGCATGATCCTTAACCCGAAGGCCTAGACCGTCAATACGACATAGTCATGTTCGACCGTCACCGGCACCGTTTCCGCCTCGAACGGCCCCTTGGCCAGCACCGCCCCCGGCTCCACCTCGACAGCGTACGTTCGCGCGTGAACGCTGTCGGGATCGCACCAGGACTGGCCGGTCCGGATGTCGAATTCCCAACAGTGCCACGGGCATCGCAGCATCTCGCCCGGCCGCGTCAGTCTGTATTCACCCGGCGCCGGTGACTCGAGGCGACTGAGAAGCTTGCCACGACAGAGCGGCGCCCCCTGATGGGGGCACCGATTGATGATCGCGAAGAACTCGTCGTTGACGTGGAAGACACCGATCTCCCGCCCCTTGACCATGACGATCTTGCAGGAGCCTGGTGCGATTTCATCGACCTTGGCGACAACGTGCCGACTCATCGATCAGTCAAGGCAATAGAGTGCCCGGGCATTCTCATGGAAGATCTTCCGCTTCCACTCCTCGGGCAACGCGACCTTGAAGGCGAACCGGGGATCGTCCTGGTCCCAGTGCGGGTAATCGGTCGAGAACAGGACGCGATCCGGGCCGATCCACTCGAGCGTGCTAAGCATGTCGGCGGGACGCTCGGGCTCCTCGATTGGCTGGGTGGTAACCCAAATGTTCTGCCGGACATAGTCCGACGGCTTCTGCCGCAGGAACGGAACCTCGGTATGCAGCCGCTTCCACGCCTTGTCGAGCCGCCAGCACAGCGCCGGCAGCCAGGCGAAGCCGCCTTCGACGAGCACAACTTTCAGGTTCGGTATGTGCTCGAAAACGCCTTCGCAGACGAGGCTCACGACCAGCGTCTGCATCGACTGCACATACGACGGATGCTCCTCGTGATAGAACGACGGCCATCCTCCGCCCGTCGAGGGGTGGCCGCCGTTTCCGCCCAGATGCAGTGACACCGGGAAGCCGTTCGCGGCACATGCTTCGAGAATCGGCCAGTAGCGACGACGCCCGAGCGGCTCCAGCCCGCGCGGTGGAATCTGCACCTGAGCGAAGCGGCGGTCGCCGGCGCGCTTTTCGATCTCGGCAATAGCGGCAGACTGATGTTCGATGTTGATCTGCACGGCCGCCTTGAGACGCGGATCAGGATCGCTCCAGCGGGCAAGCTGCCACTCGTTCACCGCGGTCGCCATCGCCGCGCCGAACTCGATGTTCCGCTCACCCGCCGCGCCGCCGACCAGCGGTGCAAGCAGCCCGTAAGAGACATCGAACAGGTCGAGCAGTTGCTGCTGCATGAACGGCAGGTCCGAGCCCGGATGGGTCCCATCCGGCGGCCACGCATCCATGCGCTGGCCGTTGCCTGGAGACATCCTGGGGTAATTGCCCGACTTCGCCAGACCTTGCCGGCCGCGTCCGCCGATGGTGTGCCGATGCTCACGCCAGCGCGCCGGCAGAAACTCGTCGAACTCGGTGGGGGATTTATAGAAAGGATGGACATCGCAATCGATGAACCCGGTGTAGCTCCGGCTTATCGCTTCGGGCTTTCGATCTAAAACGGCCACGTTCATCTTTCTGCCTCCGTCATCTCTATTCAGTTCAGTCGCTGATAGGTCGCCAGCGCGTTTCGCATAAGCACCTTTGGCAGCATATCCGCGGACAGGCCCGGCGGGATCGCGTCGGTCCCGTCGAAATGCCAGTGCGGGTAATCTGTCGAAAACAGCAGCATCTCGTCTGAGCCGATTTCATCGATGATGGTCTGCACCTGGCTCTCCTCGGGCGGGTCATCGAAGGGCTGGGTCGTCAGCCGCACGTGGTCCCGGATGATCTCGGACGGCGGGCGGATCAGCCAAGGAGTCTCGGCGCGCACCCCTCGCCAGGTCTTGTTGATCCGCCAGAGATAGGCGGGCAGCCACGTCACCCCCGACTCGATCAAAACAACCTTGAGGCGGGGAAACTTGACGAATACACCCTCGGTTACCAGGCTGTTGAGCGCCGCGGCGAAACCGGGCGCCTGCGAAACATAATCCTCGATATAATACGATGGCCAGCCGAGCGCGCTCGGCGGGTGGCGGAAGCTGCTCCCGGCATGGATGCCGATCGGCAGCCCA
>Ga0335074_10003131_pt1 | contig 22538 bp, 23 predicted proteins | sample Lox_Sample_23_FD_206715 | JGI IMG/M metagenome (GOLD analysis project Ga0335074, IMG submission 206715) | Soil microbial communities from Loxahatchee National Wildlife Refuge, Florida, United States - Lox_Sample_2.3 | ecosystem: Environmental > Terrestrial > Soil > Wetlands | place: USA...
GTCTGCGGCACGTCGTCGGCCACGATCCGCTCGGCGATGCCCTCGACGATCGCGGTCTTGCCGACCCCGGCCTCGCCGATCAGCACCGGGTTGTTCTTGCCGCGCCGCGACAGCACCTCGACCGTCTGCTCGATCTCGGAATCCCTGCCGATGACAGGGTCGATCCGGCCCTCCCTGGCAAGCGCCGTCAGGTCCCGGCCGAACTCGTCCAGCGTCGGCGTGGCTGACCGGCCGCCCATCCCCCCGCCGGGACCGCCGCGCCCGCCCATCCCGGCGGACGGGGGCTGGTAGCTGGCCAGCGCCGCCTGGAGCGACTCCGGGGTCACCCGGGCGGCGCCCAGCATCCGCCCGGCGGGCGACTCCGGGTTCACGGCCAGGGCGAACAGGATGTGCTCCGGCCCGATGTAGGTCGAGCCCAGGGACCGCGAGATCTGGTGGGCGTCCAGCAGCGCCCGCTTTGCGCCGGGGGTGAGCTGAGGCGGCCGGCCGGTGGCGCCGGCGGCCGTGATCTGCTGACGTTCCTGCTGCTCGACAGCCTGCGTCAGGCCGTCTGGATTCGCACCGGCCCGCAGGAGTAGTTGCCGGGTGGGCTCGAGGGCGGCCGCAGCCCACAGCAGCTGCTCGGTGTCCAGGTCGGTAATGCCGTGCTCGGCCGCGTGCGCGGCGGCGGCACCGATTAGCTCGCGGGCCGGCCCGCTCATCAGCCGGGTGATGTCGACCCGGTAGCCCGGCCGCATCGGGCCGCCGGCCTGCGCTCCGTAGATTCGAGCCAGAAAGTCATCAAATGGGCTGGAACCGGACCCTTCCGGCCCGAACAAGCCGCTGCTCATCGTCCGCCCCCTAGCTACGGCCGCCTCCTGGCAGCACGATGCCCCGTACTCGGGACCGGCAACCCGAACCAGGCCGACTGGCCTGCCACATCAGCCCTGCGTGCTAGCCCCAGACAGCGAGGTCGACCTCGTTGCCCTCAGAGTCGGCGAGCGTCCACCAGCCGGGGGCGTTCGCGTCACTAGCGATGTGGCCGCCAGCAGCGAGAGCAGCCGCGATCCGGGCTTCCACCTGGTCACGTGGCAGGTAGAGGTCGATGTGAATGCGGTTGCGCTGCGTGCGTGGCGCGTCCATCCGCTGGAACCAGAACGACGGCAGGCGGCGCTGCGGGTCGAGCAGGTCAGCGTCGCCCACCTCGTCGTAGCCCAGCACGGCGTGCCAGAACGGCCGCACCTCGGGGATGACGAGCGCGTCGATCGCGACCTGGATGTACTGCACGGCAGCCGGGTCAGCAGCGGCTCCCAGCGCCGCGGCAGCCGCCGAGATCTGCCGCGCCATCTCGACATCCCGGCTGGTGAGTCCCTCCACTGGCGGAGTGAACAGCCGCACAGTGACACTGTCGCGCCGCAGGTCGATGTCGGGATCGTAGCCAGCGGCCGCCGCCAGCTCGCCGATGGACTGCACGAGCGCAACGCCGGCCGCGAACGATCCGGTCCGGAACAAGGCGCACGCGAAGCCGGCTCCCCACAGCACGCGCCAGTCCCCGACGCCGCCAGCCGCCTCGAACTCCTGTGTCGTCAGCCGCTCGGCCATGTGCTACTCCTCTCCTGCGCCGCAGGCGGCCGCTGCCCTCACCGCGGGCATGACTGTCTCCGCGAATGCGTCAAGGCTGCCGCGCGCCTCGGCCGGCGTCAGGTCCCCGAAGGCGAGCGTCGCCTCAAAGTAGTTCACCGGTGCCTGCCGCACCTGCTCGACCAGCAGGTCGCGCACTGTCTCGGCAGTGCCAGCCAGCGCCGTCCCCCTGGCCAGCCCCGCATCGACATCGGCCATGAAGTCGAAGTGATGGTTGTCATGCCGGTGCCAGAGCTTGAGCAGCTGGCGGAAGTGGACATCGGCGGCCTGGCGGTAGCGATCGACGGCCGCGCTGTCGGACGATCCGATATACACGTTCGCGGCCACCCCCACGCGCGGCGGCTCCGGCGGCGGTTCATCGGCTGCGCGGCCCGATGCGGCCCGCGACTCCCGCCACGTGCGCCAGTAACTCTCCGCGGCGGCGGCGAAAGTGCCGCCGTTCCACCGGCCGACAAAGTTGACGCTGTTGGCTCCGGCCCAGTCAGCGCTGTTGGTGTTGCTCGAGGCGTACCAGAGCGGAGGGTGCGGTCGCTGGACCGGCCCGACCGACAGCTCCACGTCGTAGTCGCGCAGCAGCTTGCCGCGATGCGTCATGCGACCGGTCTGAAGCGCCTGCAGCACGACGGCGAGCGTTTCGGCGTAGCGGTCGCGGGCCTCGCTCGCATCCACGCCGAAGTAAGCCAGCTCGTAGGGGCTGACTCCGCTGCCGACGCCAACGTCGAGCCGGCCGTGGGTGAGCTGGTCCAGGATGGCGAGTTCTTCCGCCAGCCGGAGCGGCTCATAGGCCGGGAGCACGAACACCAGCGCGCCCATGCGCAGCGATGTGGTCCGCTGGCTGAGCGCCGCGAGGAACAAGGCGGGCGACGGACAGACCGACAGCGGTGTCCCGTGGTGCTCAGTGACGTGATAATGGCTGATCCCGGCAGCCTCGGCAGCGACGGCGAAGTCGAGCCGGCTGGCGATGATCTCTCCCGGCGTCGAGTCGCCCAGGTCGAAGGAGTCGAAAATGCCGAACTCGAAAGTCACCTGCCGAGTGCATCATCTCCGCACCGGCGGCTGCAACGCCTCTCGGCTGTCCGCCCGCCGCGAACTCCGGTAGCCGGTCCGAACCCGCTCGCCTAGCGTCGGCTTATGAGCATCGCCCGCTACGACGCGATAGCCGACTTCTACGTCAGCGGATTCGATTCGGTCGATGACTCAGTCTCACTGGCCATGCTTGACCTGACCGGTCCGGTGGCTGGCCTGCGCGTCCTGGACGTGGCCTGCGGCCACGGACGTTTCAGCCGCGAGCTGGCCAGACGCGGTGCGGAGGTGACGGGGATCGATATCTCCGCCAGTCTTCTCGCCAGGGCCCGCGAGATCGAGCAGGACAAGCCGCTTGGCGTCCGCTACCTGCATTCTGATGTGACCGCCGGCGGAATCCTGGAGTCAGCCGCCTTCGACAGGGCGACCTGCAGTTTCGGGCTGTCCGACATCGATGATCTGAGTGGCGCGATTGCGGCCGTGGCCGCTGCGCTGCGCCCCGGCGGGAACTTCGTTTTCTCGATCCTGCACCCCTGCTTTGCCGGTGGCCGGGACATCTCCGGCTCGTGGCCGGACACGGGCAGCTACTACGACGAAGGCCGCTGGACCGCGACCGGGGGCCGGTCCGGTCTCCGCCAGCGGGTCGGGGCCAGCCACCGGATGCTGTCCACTTACCACAGCGCCCTGCGCCGCCACGGCTTCTGGCTCGACCAGATGGTCGAGCCGCTGCCGCGGCCGGACTGGGACCCGGCGCACGACGCCGACCGTAAGCCCGTCTTCCTGGTTGCCCGCTCACTCAAGCCCGCGGCACGGGAGCGAGCGCGGCAGCCCGAATGACGGCAGGACGCTCTTGTCGAAGCGAATCATGGCGCTGATCCGGTCGCCGCTGAGGGTGAGGACGTACACACCGGTCCCGTGGCTGATGCCGCCGGGCGTGCGCACGTAGGCGCCGAACGCAGGCTGGCCGTTGGCCCGCGCCGGGACGAGGTCAAACCTGCGGCCCGCGCCGAAGAGGCTGGCGCAGAAGCGAGCCACGACATCGCGGCCTTCGTACTCGAAGGGCAGCGGCGGCATCGACATGAACACGTCGACGGTCAGGAGGCCAAGCAGCGCGTCGAGATCGGCGGACTCCCACGCGCGGGTGAACTTCGCCACGATCGCGTCTTCAGCAGGAGAGCATGCGGCTGGCGGCGGTTGCCGGCCGGGCGGCGGCTGGCGGCCTTGCATGCTTGCCCTGGCCCGCTTAAGGGCGCTGTTGACCGAATCGACGGTGGAGTCGAGCATGTCTGCCACTTCGCTGGCGCTGAATCCGAGGACGTCGCGCAGGACGAGGACGGCTAGCTGCCGCGGCGGCAGCACCTGCAGGGCGGTCACGAAGGCCAGCGAGATGGCTTCGGCTTGCTCGTACCGGGCCTCCGGGCCGGACGGCACGCCGACCGCGCCCGCCAGGAGCGTGTCGGGATACGGCTCGAGCCACACGACCTCGCCGAGTCGCGTTGGCTCAGGCGGTTCCACGTTCGGCACGTCCCACTCCTTGGCCGGCCGGCGGCTGACCGCACGGCGCGCGTTGAGGCACCGATTGGTGGCGATCCGGTACAGCCAGGTCCGCAGCGACGCGCGTCCCTCGAACCCTCCCAGCCCCTGCCAGGCGGCCAGCAGCGTGTCCTGCAGGACGTCCTCGGCGTCCTGCAGCGATCCGAGCATCCGGTAGCAGTGCACTAGCAGTTCCCGGCGGTGCGGCTCGGTCAGCTCGGCGAACGCGTCGCCATCCCCGGCCCTGGCGCGTGCCATCAGCTCTTCGGTTACCACCGTCGGATCACCTTTCCCGTCGCTCGCCTCACGTCCGCCTGGTACAGACACCGGCCGGACGGCGAACTGGGCGGACCGCGTGCGCCCAGTTCCGGGCGCGCGGATGTCTGCATCAGTGATAGCTGACAACGTCCACCGGAGGAGAACCGCCATGGGAAAGATCGTCATTACCGAGAACGTCTCGCTAGACGGCATCGCGGGCGGCGAACGCCTGCTCGCCTGGGTCGGCCAGATCAGGGGAGAGGCTGCCAGGGTCCTGCTCGACGAGGCACTCGGCGCCGAAGCCCTGCTGCTGGGCCGGCGAAGCTACGAGTTCTTCGCGGCGCGCTGGCCATCCCGCAGCGGAGAGCATGCGGACAGGCTCAACAGCATGCCCAAGTACGTCGTGTCCTCGAGCCTGGACAATCCCGACTGGAACGCATCGGTCCTGACGGGAGACGTGGTGAGTGAGGCCTCGAAACTAAAGCGCGAGCTAGCCGGGGACATCGTGGTCTACGGCAGCATCCAGCTCGCGCGGACGCTGATACAGCACGACCTCGCTGACGAGCTGCGGCTGATGATCTACCCAGTCGTGATCGGGGAAGGCGAGGGCCTTTTCTGCGGAACCAGCGACACCAGGCCGATGCGCCTCATCAGTGCCCGCGGCACTGGTGATGGCCTCGCCTTCCTCACCTATCAGCCCGTCCGCGGCGCTTGACGGCGCAGCGGCCCGCTGATCAGGGGCGCTGATCAGCGGGCGCGAGCCGCAGCGTCGTCTCGGTCGCCTCCGGCCTGAGCATCGGATCGAGATAGCTGCCACCGTAGCGCGCGTACTTTGTCCGGTACGCCTCGTCGACGGCCTGCGGGTCCGTGCCGTCCGGTTCGAATGCGACGGCGCGCTCGACTCCGCCAGCCCGGATCCGGCCCTCGCGCTGACCGACCGCAGAGCGGTACCAGGCACCGTCCCGGCCCCGGTACGACCGGACGTACAGGTCGTCGCCCACGCGGACGACCCAGACCGGGACATAGCGCCGCTGCGATCCGTCCGCCCGCAGCGGAGCGATCTCCAGTTCGTCGGCGGAGGCGACCATGCTGAGTTCCTCCGCGCTCCAGTCACTCATCGGCTCTCCCTTCCGCTGCTCTGCATACCCCGTGCGGAGCGGCCGGTCAGCAGCGCCAGCTCGTCGGCTGACTCGCGGACGTAGCTCGCCAGGGCCAGCGTGCCGGCCTGACTGGTCCAGCGCTCGAACGCAACCTTGAAGATCGCCACTCCGGCTTCAGCTGAAAGGCTCGCGGCCGGCTCGCTGACGCCGCGTCCGCGCAGCGCGGCGGCGACGGCGGCGCCCAGTGTCGCCATCTTCGTGAGCTCGCGCTCTCGCAACTCGGCGTTGGCGGCAATGATGCCCTGACGCTGCACGGCGAACTCACGGCTGGTCGCGAACACGGTGTCGGCCAGCGCCACCAGTGCATCAGTGATCGCCTCGACGGGCGGAAGCTCGGCCGGAGCTTCGCTGACCTTGGTCACCAGCAACTCCTGGAGCTCGCCCGCGCCAGCGAACAGCACCTCGCGCTTGTCGGCGTAATGCCGGAAGAAGGTCCGCTCCGTCAGCCCCGCCCGCTCGGCGATCTCCGCGACGGTCGTGTTCTCATACCCGCGCTCGCTGTACAGCTCCATCGCCGCCTTGGCCAGCCGGCCTTTGGCTCCCGGCTCCCATCTGCCCATGGCGCCATCGTAGGCGATGATGACAGTGCCTGCCATCGGGTGATACAGTGATGACAGTTACTGCCATCACCAAGGCTCACCTCATGGAGGAGTTCCCATGCGTGTCTTCGTCACCGGGGCCTCAGGGCACATCGGTTCCCCGCTCGTCGCTGGCCTGCTCGCCGCAGGCCATCAGGTAATCGGGCTGGCCCGCTCGGACGAGTCAGCCGCGAAGCTGGCAGCGGCAGGCGCAGATGTCTGCCGCGGAACGCTCGACGACCTCGACGTAATCGCCGCCGCGGCGGCAGACGCAGACGGCGTTGCCCACCTCGCGTTCAAGCACGACGCCATGGTGACCGGCGACTTCGCCAGCGCGATCGCGGCCGAGATGCGGGTGATCGAGACCTTCGGCGACGCACTGGCCGGCAGCGGCAAGCCGCTCGTGATCGCATCAGGAACGCTGATGCTCGCCGGGCTCGGCCGTACCGGAACCGAGGACGACACGGTCGATATCGGCGGGCGCAGCGACGCGGAGAACATGGTGATCGGATTCGCCGGCCGTGGCGTCCGCTCGTCCTCCGTCCGGCTCACGCCGACCGTGCACAGCAACCTCGATCACCACGGCTTCATCCCCATCCTGATCTCGATCGCCCGCGACAAGGGCGCGGCTGCCTACGTCGGCGACGGGCTCAACCGCTGGCCCGCCGTGCATACGCTCGACGCCGCGCACCTCTACCAGCTGGCCCTGGAGGCTGCGCCAGCCGGATCGCGGCTGCACGCGGTGGGCGACGAGGGGATACCGCTGCGCCAGATCGCGGAGACCATCGGTCGTCATCTGGGGGTCCCGGCTGTCAGCATCCCGGCCGAGGACGCGAACGCGCACTTCGGCTTCCTGGGACCGATCGTCCAGCTCGACAACCCGACCTCGAGCGCCCTGACTCAGGATCTACTGGGCTGGAAGCCCGAGCATCCTGGCCTTCTTGAGGACCTGGACGAGGGTCACTACTTCGCGTAGTCCGCATGACTCGCTGGTCCGGCTGACCGACCTGGCATGCTGGGCGGATGCAGAGCATCTATGAAGCGGCCGGCGGTCACGAGGGCATGGTCCGCCTAGCCGAGGCCTGGCACGCACGCGTCCTGGCAGACGAGATCGTGAGCCACGCGTTCAGCAACGGCTACGATCCGGATCACAGCGAGCGACTGGCGGCCTACTGGGCCGAGGCACTCGGCGGGCCGGCCAGCTTCACCAGACGGTACGGCGACGAGACATCGGTTGTCCGGATCCATAGCGGGAACGGCGAGCACGGGGAGATGGACCAGCGCGCGATCGACTGTTTCGACCAGGCGCTGGCAGACACCGGGCTGGCCGCCGACGAGAAGCTCGCGCGCGTGCTGCTCGACTACTTTTCCTGGGCTACGACCACGACCATGGCCCGCTACCACGACTCGGCCGACGACGTCCCGGACGGCCTGACCATCCCGCGCTGGTCCTGGGACGGGCTGCAGAGCTAACCCTCACCGGCCAGTACAGCCGGGGATCCGGCGTCGTACTCGGCGATCCACGCCTCGCCGCGCCCGGTCACGTCGGTGCTGAACCGCTTCCTCACGGCGATCCGCAGATCGCGGACGAGCGCGTCCAGCGGGGAGACGAGGTGATTGTCGTGCCCACGCTCCCGCGAGGTCAGGACCACCCGGCTCGCCCGCGGTCGGCGGGACGCCTCGTACAGCGCCAGCGCGGCGGCGGGTTCGGCAGCCAGCTTGTCCAGGGCAGCGGCCAGCACGCAGCCGTCCTCGATCGCCTGCCCGGCGCCCTGGCCGAGGTAGGGCAGCATCGGGTGCGCGGCATCGCCGAGGACGGTGGCCCGGCCTGCCGTCCAGGCAGGAATCGGGTCGCGGTCGTACAGCGCCCACTTGTACCAGGTCTGCCCCGTCTCGAAAACCTCCCGCAGCGATGAGTGCCACTTCCGGTAGCGGCTGAGGATCTCGCCGCGATCGCACTCGGCGATCCACGACTCGTGCTGGTAGGTCGCGTCGTCGTAATGGGCGACTACGTTGATCAGCTCGCCGCGCCGCACCCCGTAGATCACGAGCGTGCCGTGCGGTCCGAGCCAGAGGCCCTCGTACGGCTCGATCCGCTGCTGCGGCAGGTCCGCGACGGCGATCACACTGCGGTAGCAGATCTTCCCGGTGAACCTCGGCGCGTCCGGCCCGAACAGGCTCTCGCGGACGGCCGAGTGAATCCCGTCGGCGCCGATGATGATGTCAGCCTCGATCTGGCCGCCGTCGGTGAACTGCGCGGTGGCTCCCGCTGCCGCTGGCGTCACGGCTTCGCAGCGAGCGCTCAGGGTCACGACCTCGGACGGAACTGAGCGGGCCAGCACATCCAGCAGATCTGCGCGGTGGATCGTGCATGCGTTCGCGCCGAACCGCTGAGCGGTTACCGTCGCATCCGTCTTCGAGATCAGCCGGCCTTTCCAGGTGCGCAGGTGCTGGAACCTCGACTGATAGCCAATCGCCCGGACGGGCTCCTCGAGGTCGAGCGAGCGCAGCGCCTTCATGGCATTGGGGCCAAGGGCGACGCCCGCGCCGATCTCCTTCAGCTCCGGCGATGACTCGTAGACGCGCACCTCGAAACCACGGCGCAGCAGCGCTCGTGCCGCAGTTAATCCCCCGATGCCTCCGCCGATGACAGCGACGCGCAGCGTGCGACCCATAGCGCGATCCTTTCGCCCGACCCGCGAGCACGGCAAGGTGCCAGATTTACGATGAGCACGGGGATGCCCTCGGAGGAAGGCGAGCAGCGTGACCGTCATACAACCGATTCCGCTCCGGCATCTTCTGACGCGATCCGACAACCATCCCGCCCTCGTGGTGCCTGAGTCGGGCCTCTCACTCTCGTACGCTGCGCTGCAGCGCGCGGTCGACCGGGCGGCGGGGCGGCTGACGGCTCTTGGCGCGCGGCCCGGCGACCGGGTTGCGATGGTCGCCGCCAACGGCCCGGCGCTGATAATCGCGTTTCTGGCCGTTGTCGCCAGCGGCGCGGCCGCCGCCCCGCTGAATCCGGCACTGGGCGTCAGCGAGCTGACCGCTGAGCTCGAAGACCTGCGCATCTCACGCCTGCTTCACGACGGCTCGCCCGGTGGCGCCGCGGCTGCCGCCGATGCGGCCGTAGCGGCCAGCGTGGTGGGCCTTGAGGACGGCCTGCTGGAGATCGACGGGCTGGCCGGCGATTCGCTGAACGCCGCCGGTGATCCGGATGCGCTTGCCCTGCTGCTGCACACGAGCGGCACTACCAGCAAGCCGAAGACGGTGCCGATCCGGCAGCGCAACCTCGTGGCGTCGACCCGCGCGGTCGCCGACACCTACGACCTGACCGGCGACGACGTCACGATGTGCGTGATGCCGCTCTTCCACGTGCATGGCCTGGTCGCCACCGTGCTGGCCACACTGGCGACGGGCGGCACTGTGGTGCTGCCGCGCTTCCGGCCCTCGTCGTTCTGGGACGACGTGGCCAGGCACGGGGCGACCTGGTACACCGCCGTTCCGACCATCCACTCGCGCCTGCTCGCGGCGGCGCTTGAGCAGCAGCCCGGCCACCGGCTGCGATTCGTCCGCTCCTGCTCGGCGCCGTTGCCCGCGGTGCTCTGGCAGCGCTACGAGGCGGCGATCGGCGTCCCGCTGGTAGAGGCGTACGGCATGACCGAGGCCGCGCATCAGATGGCGTCGAATCCGCTGCCGCCCGGCAAGCGCCTGCCCGGAACGGTCGGCCAGGCTACCGGCGTCGAGATCGCCATTCTGGACGACAACTGGCTGCCCGTGGCCCCCGGCGCGAACGGCGAGGTCTCCGTGCGCGGGCCGGCTGTCGTCGACGAGTACCTCGGCAACCCGGCTGCGACGGCAGCGTCGTTCAGCGGCGGGTGGTTCCGCACCGGGGATGTCGGCACGCTCAGCGACAGCGGCTACCTGACTCTGGTGGGCCGCATCAAGGAACTCATCAACCGAGCCGGCGAGAAGATCTCGCCGCACGAGGTCGAGGATGTGCTGCTCGCGCACCCGGCCGTCGCCGAGGCGGCCGCGTATCCCGTGCCCGACGAGAAGTACGGCGAGCAGGTGGGTGTCGTGGTTGTGCTCGCCGCCGAGGCCACGCCGCGTGAGCTTGCTGCATTCTGTGCCGATCGCCTCGCCGCCTTCAAGCGGCCGGCCAAAGTGACGATCCTGCCCGAGATCCCGAAGGGGCCGACTGGCAAGATCCAGCGGCGCACCCTGGCTGCCCTGGTCGAAACGCCGGGGGCGCGGTGAAGGTCGCCGTCGTCGGCGCCGGCGCTATCGGCGCGTATGTCGGCGCCGCCCTGTGGCGCGGCGGCGCGGACGTCAGCCTGATCGCGCGCGGCAAGCACCTGGAGGCCATCCGCCGCGACGGCGTCACCGTTCTCAGCCCGCGCGGCGACTTCCATGCGCACCCCTATGCCGCGGCCGATCCGGACGAGATCGGACCGGTCGACATCGTGTTCCTCGGGCTGAAGGCGTACAGCTACGCCAGCGCCGGCCGGCTTCTCGCGCCATTGCTACGACCGGGAACCGGAGTTGTCGCAGCGCAGAACGGCGTCCCCTGGTGGTACTTCGATGGATGCGCAGGTCCGTACGAGGGCCGCCGCATCGAAGCCGTCGATCCCGGCGGCGCGGTCTCCGCTGTGATTCCGCCGGCCCATGCCATCGGCTGCGTGGTCTACAGCTCGACGGAGATCGAATCCCCCGGAGTGATCCGCCACATCGAGGGCACGCGGTTCTCCATCGGTGAGCCGGACGGCACCATCTCCAACCGGTGCACCGCGTTCAGCCAGGCGATGGTCGCCGGTGGTCTCAAGTGCCCGGTCGAAGCCGATCTGCGGTCCGACATCTGGCTCAAGCTGATGGGCAACGTGGCGTTCAACCCGGTCAGCGTGCTCACCGGCGCGACGATGGGCGCGATCGCCGCGCATCCCGGCACCCGCGAGCTTGTGCTGAGCATGATGCGGGAGACGGCGGAGGTAGCGGTCCGGCTCGGGCATCCGCCGAAGCTCTCGGTCGAGCGACGGTTCGAGGGAGCGGCGCGAGTCGGCGACCACAAGACGTCGATGCTGATGGACTTCGAGGCGGGCAAGCCGCTCGAGTCCGGTGCGCTGCTGGCGGCGCCCATCGAGCTGGCGCGGCTGGTCGGCGTTCCCGCACCGAGCCTGGAGATGGTGCACGCGCTTATCGATCTGCTCACCCATGACGGACCAGCAAGCGGAGCAGGCCATGCACAGTCCGGCTGACCCGCGCGCAGCGCCTGTCACACTGACGCCCAATGGCCCCGAGTAGCTAGCTGTGCATAAAGAGTGGTCACCATGACCGTTGTCTACTGGGCAAGGCATGGTGAGAACAGCGCGAATCTGTCCCGTCGGTTCTCCTACCGGGTCTATGACGGCGACCTCACCGACCGGGGCGTTGCGCAGGCTGTGCAGCTCGCCGATACCTTTCGCGCGGCAGAGCACGACTACCAGCACCTGATCTGCTCACCGCTCCGGCGAGCGCGGCAGACGGCGGACGTCGTCTCGGCCAGGCTCGGTCTGCCAATCGCGGCAGAGCTCGAGGACCTGCGTGAGGTCAACGTCGGCGACCTAGACGGCCGCAACGATGCTGCTGCGTGGCACTGCTACGACGCCATCCTGACCGACTGGCGAGGCGGGCGGCTCGACCGGCGGTTCCCGGGCGGCGAGTCCGGATACGAGCTCGCCGACCGGATCCGCCGCGCGTTGCACGCGGTCTCCCGCCGGACGTCAGGGAACGCTATCGTCATCGCCCATGGCGCGAGCATCCGTGCCGCGGTGCCAGCCCTGACTGGCCACCCAGACCCTGGCGCTGATCTCGCGACCGGCGCACTAGCCCGCTTCACCGTCACCCGCATGCCAGGCGCTCCCCCTGCGATCGTCCTCGCGTCCTGGACCTACTGAGGGGATCCGCATGCAGCTTCGCCACGACGTGCACCGCAGCGCGCTGGGCTTCCTGACAGTGGCCGAGACCGATGCGCTGGCCGACGGAGGCGTCCGGATCCTCGATCCATACTCGACGCTGGTGTCCCGCGGCGTGCAGATCGGACCGGACACGATCGTGTACCCGGGCGTCATCATGCGACGGGACGCGACAAGCTCGCTGACCGTGGGCAGCGGCAACGTGCTCTACCCCGGCTGCCTTCTGATGGCCGAGCGCGGCGGCCGCCTGGCCATCGGCGACAACTGCGAGCTGGGGCCTGGCGGCGTGCAGGTGAAGGCCAATATGCCGGACGCGGAGATCGTCCTTGGCGACCAGGTTCGCCTCCTCAATGGTGCCGAGCTAACGGGTCGCAGCCGTCTCGGCCACGGCACGCAGATCATCGGTCCGGTGTCGGCACAGTCAGTCCAGCTTGGCGGTGGCCTCGGCGGCTATTCGTGGCCCGACCCTGATGAGCGCGGTGCCCTGCTGAAGGGTGTCGGCCAGGCCCGCGGGATCTCGCTTGCGCGCGGCGAGGTCGTCAGCTGCCAGCCGTCGTTCGGCACTGCCGACATCGAGCGGCAGGTGCGCTACCACCCCGGTCAGGCTTCCGAGTCATCCTGACGTGACGGGCGTCCTGTTCGAGGAGCAGCGCCCGGCAGACTGACGTCAGGCTGGCGGCACGGCCGGCGGGACGCTGCTGCCATGACAATGCCAGTAGGCCTCACCCGAGCCGCACGGGCATTCTTCGTCCCGATTGTCAAAGACTCCGTCGAGGACACGCTCCCGCAGGAATTCGCCGATCACGTCCGGCTTGGGCACGCCGTACTGTGCATCGGTGGCATCCGAGGCGGCACCTCGCGCCCGGGTCAGCCGCCCGCTGCGCCAGGAGCGCTTCGCGCCATCTGCAGCATCGGCGTGCTTCGACATGGCGGCATCCTAAGTCCGCGCCGCGCGATCGCGCAGGCGCGTCGCGCGCAGCACGATCTCGATAGCGAAGCGGGTGTCGGGATCGCTGAGCTGGCCGCCGAGGGCGCGCTCGAGGTTGCGCATCCGGTACCGCACCGTCTGCGGGTGGACGTTCAGCCGCTGAGCCATTTCCGGCGCCGTTCCCCTGGTCTCCAGCCAGGCGCCAAAGGTCTCCTCCAGCCGCTGCCGCTGCCCCGGACTCAGCCCGGCCAGCCCGGACAGCTGCCGTTGCGAAAGCTGGTCGATCAGCCTGTCATCCGCGAGCAGCCACAGTTCCACCAGGTAGTCGTCGCAGAACGTCACGCCGGACTCGCCGATCACGCCGGACTTGGCGAGCGCCAGTGCGCGCCTGGCCCATCGCAGCGAGTGGCCAGCGTCAGCGAGCGGCACGGTCGGCCCGACGGCGCCGCGAGCGCCAGCCAGCGCGGCGGCCACCTTGTCCCGGTCGGACACGCGGACCCGGCCTGGCAGCAGCAGGTGCGGCTGCGGCACTCCGAGGTCAGCGAGGGCGCCGCCGGCGAGCTCGGGGGTGCCGGGCACTCCTGGCTCCAGCGCGACGAGGGTGACCTCGTCCGGCACCGGCCACCCGACGAGCTCGGCGAGCTCAGCGACCGCCCGGAGCGGGGCGGCGGGCCGTTCCAGGATGAGACGCAGCAGCCGTCGTCGCCACTCCTGCTGCGACTGCTCCGACAGCGCCTTGACCTCGAGGTAGCCCTGCAGCGATACGGACGCGATCTCGTCCGCGTACGCGAACATCGCATCGGCCAGCGAGGACATGACCGGCGACGGCGCGCTGTAGCGCAGGCCAACCTCCATCAGCCGGCGCCAGCCGGCCCGCATCCCGATCCGGTACGCCGCCTGAAGGCTGTCGAGACTCCGGCCTTCCCTGGCCTCGTGCTGGCCGAGCATGCGGCAGACCTGATCACGCTCTTCATGCGAGGCGCCCGGATCGGTGACCGAGTCGAGGAACGAAGCCAGCGCCTGCTGCACGCCGACACGCAGCCAGTAGCCGTAGGGGCCATCCATGGGCCGGGCGTACTCGGGGATTCGCTCGCGGATCTCCGTGATGATTTCGCGTGCCAGGTCTGGAAGCTCTGGGCGCATAATGGCGGCAACCTGCGCCGATCGCACGATTGGCGGCCTGAACTGCATGTTTTCGGACGTGGGCATAGCCTGGTCTGGCATGGTTTCGACCGTAACGCCGGATTCGGGTGCGGTGCGCTTCCGCCACGCGTCACTTTGCGCGTCAGAGCGAAGACCTGCATCCGATGTCCGACGGTCATCAGGCCAGATACTCACCTCCTGACAACAAGTCTGGTCATGAGTTGCCCTCCTGTGCTAAGAAATCGTGCTGATCGGTGATGAGCGATCAATCATGCTTGCTGTTCCCTTGCGCGGAAATGTTACGCCGAAGTAACGTACTCGCCAGTAGCAATTCGGGGCAGTTTCAGCAGGATCCGAGCCAGGAGCAAGGAGAGAAGAAACATGACGATTTGGAAACGTGCCGGAAGCGCGCTCTGCGGCGCAGTCGCGGTGGCGGCAGTCGTCGGCCTCAGTGCTGCGCCCGCGATGGCGATGCCAGCGTCCACAACGCTGAAGGCAAAGGTCACCGGCGGCGGCTCCATCACGGCCACCTCGGCGAAGACGGTACTGACCGACAACGGCATCAGCGTCACGTGTCAGGCCTCCAACAAGAAGAGCGTGATCTCCACGGCCAAGGGGTCCATCTCCAACGGCACCCACAGCGGACACGGGTCGGTCAATGTCGGCATTACCAAGAGCCTCAACTTCAAGGACTGCACCGGCCCGCTCGGCAAGGTCAGCAACACGCCAGGGGACTTCTCGAAGACCACCTACCTGATCACGGTGGACTCCAAGACCACCAGTAAGGGCTACACCGACGGGATCATCGGCCCGGTCAGCGTCGCCGTGTCGATTAAGGGCGGCTGCAGCTTCACGGTCACCGGCTCTGCACCCGGCTACTACAACAACAGCAAGCACCTGCTGGTTCTGACGCCCAAGCTGCCGACCCACGCATCCAAGAAGGCGCAGCTCACCATCGGGAACGTGCAGAACGCCTCGCTGTGCCTCGGAGCCGTCAAGGACGGCCAGCACCCCACCTACACCGGCACCTACAAGGTCAGCAAGAAGGTCAAGATCACCGTCAGCTGACCGCAGCCAGGCCGGTCTGACAGCCGGCTGGCGGTGGATCGCCCGGCGTCGGGGCAGGGGCGATCCACCGCGGCCGGGGCCGGGCGGGGCCAGCCAAATAAAGGAGGCGAGATCCGCGTGAGCAGCACGCCCGGCGGGAAGCCGCCCCGCGTCCGCAGGCCGCTCCGCGCCAGCCTCTCGCGCCGGACCCGCCGGGTCACCATCGCCAGCGCGCTTCTCCTGCTAGCCGGGCTCGTCGGCAGTATCGCGGGCATCTCCGCGGCCTCCGGTGCAGGCGGAAGTCACGCCGTCCGCGTCAGCGCCGGATATTCCTGTCGCTTCCCGTCCGCCACCTACCAGGTAAGCGCCGTGATCACCGCGACATTCCCGGCCAGCGCGGCGACCGGCACGGCCATCCAGCCCGCTGGACTGCACATGACGGTCACGCTTCCGGCGCAGGCTGTCGGCTACCTGCGCGGCCTCGGCGCCGCGAACGTCACGGCATCCGGCTCGCTGTCCGTCACCGCGACGTCACGCCAGACTCCGGCTCCCGCTACCTGGCCGGTCCACATGACCGCGAGCGCCGCATTGCCGGCGACGGGCAGCCTCACGCTCGCAGCCACCGGCACCGCGACGTCGGCAGTGGCCAGCGCGTCAGGCACTGTCACGTTCGCAACCACCGGACTCGACCTGGTCCTTGACCCGCGCGCTGCGAGCGGTGCGGCCGCGAGCCCGGCGACCGTCTCGGCAGCCTGCGCGACCACCAGCGGTGCCAGCACCCGTCTGGCATCGGTCTCCGTCACATCGACGAGCCCGTCGCCGAGTGCCTCCGCCAGTTCGTCACCTAGCCATCCGGCTGCCGCATCGAAAAAGCCGCCGGCTAAGAACCGCGTCCCCAAGGGCTGCGGTGATATCAAGGTCCACGGCTACGGCGAACCCGTCTGCGGCTACATCGTCGGCTACTCCGACGTGAAGAAGCTGTACGGCGCCTCGCTCATCGGCCCCGTGCTGGTCAACGTGGACTTCGCCTACCGGCACGTGATCACGCACGGCAATCTGATCGCGTACTCGACCGGCCGCGTCTACAACCAGGCTGACCACGGAAAGCCGGTCTTCCCGCCGGTGCGCTCGACGTTCCTCGGGTTCGGCTTTGTCCCGGTGACGGCGACGCTCTCGCTGACCGAACGGGGCCCGATCAGCATCGTCTCGGTCTCGGGCGTCACTAAGCCGCCCTATCCCATCAAGGTCACGGCCACGAGCAGGGTCGCTATCAAGGTCTCGGACGTCAAGGTCAACGGCGTGCCGCTGGCGGTCGGACCGAGCTGCCAGGCTGCCTACCCCGCCAAGCTCGTTCTCGTCGGCCATGGCTTCAACACGCTTCCGCCACGCGGCTACACGGTCCCGACCGGCGGGCCGCTGTCCGGCACGCTGACGATCCCGCCGTTCGTCCATTGCGGGGTCACCCAGAACCTCGACCCGCTGCTCACCGGATCCATTGCCGGAGCCGGCAACTTCGCCAAGATGACCCAGGGCAAGCTCTGCGGCCCGCTAGCACCGTCGGCCTGGACGTGCCCGCCGCCGAAACCCAAGCCCAGCAGGTAACGGGCTTAGCTTCGCGCCCATCGACTACCCACCCGCCACGAAGGAGACTCACATGGGCAGACTTCGCAGAACGCCATTGCCTCGGCGTGCTGCCGCTATCGGAGCGACAGCGCTGATGTCCGCCGGCGCGATCGCCGCCGCCACGGGCAGCGCCTCCGCTGCCACGATTCTGCACGCCAAGTACAAGGTGTCCGGCAGCACCTACCTGGCCGGCCCCAAGTCGACGCTCGACCTCGGCCCGGGCACGCTGACGGCACGCGTCAACACTTCCACCGGCAATCTCACCGCCACCTTGTCGCTGCCGCCGGCCACCGGGTCGTTCACTGAGACGATCGCCTTCATCTCGGTCCCGGTCACTGCGACGGCGAAGTTCATCAACGACGGCCCGACCACCGGCAAGGTCAACACCAAGACCGGCGCGGTCAGCACCACGTCGAAGATCACCCTCCAGCTCACCAGCCTGTCGGTCGCGGGCGTCCCGCTCGCTATCGGCAGCTCGTGTGAGACCAGCAAGCCTGTGGTCGTCAGCCTGAAGAGCCAGAAGGGGTTCAGCGTCGTCAACGGCGGCAAGATGGCCGGCTCGTACACGATCGGCGACTTCTCCGGCTGCGGGCCGCTCGGGATTGACGACCTCCTGATCAACGCGACCATTCCGGCGTCGGGCAACACGATCACCTTCAAGCTCGGCAAGGCCAAGATCATTAAGTGACCTGCCAGTCCGGATCCACGGGCCCGACCTGGGGGCCGGCCATTACGGCCGGCCCCGCCGTCGCGAGCGAGTTGACGGCGCTATCAGCCCTGGTTACTGTGCTGACGCCGCAAGGTTGTGTTTTGTCCCTTTCAGCCGGTTGGCGGCTCCACTGACTCCGCGCCGGGAGGCGTAATGGGCATCGAGGTCGTCGTCGAAGGGCTGACCAAGTCCTTCGGCCGCCACCTGGTGTGGCGCGACGTCTCGCTGACCCTTCCGGCCGGCGAGGTGAGCGCCATGCTCGGCCCGTCCGGCACCGGCAAGACGGTCTTCCTCAAGTCACTGGTCGGCCTGGTGCGGCCCGATCGCGGCCGGGTCATCGTGGACGGCATCGACACGGTCTCCTGCCCGGAACGCGAGCTTTATCAGGTGCGCAAGCTGTTCGGGGTGATGTTCCAGGACGGCGCCCTGTTCGGCTCGCTGAACCTGTTCGACAACATCGCCTTCCCGTTGCGCGAGCACACCAGGCAGACCGAGGCCGAGGTCCGGCGGATCGTGCTGCAGAAGATGGACATGGTCGGCCTCGCCGACCAGGGGCACAAGTTCCCCGGCGAGATCTCCGGCGGCATGCGCAAGCGCGCCGGGCTGGCCCGCGCGCTTGTGCTCGATCCGCAGATCATCCTGTGCGACGAGCCGGACTCGGGGCTCGACCCGGTCCGCACCGCGTACCTGTCGCAGCTGCTGATCGACCTCAACGCTGAGATCGACGCGACCATCCTCATCGTCACCCACGACATCCAGATTGCCCGGACCGTCCCGGACAACATCGGGATGCTGTTCCGCGGCAACCTGGTCACATTCGGCCCGCGCGAGGTCCTGCTGACCAGCGATAACCCGGTCATCACGCAGTTCGTGAACGGACGCCGCGTCGGGCCGATCGGCATGTCCGAGGAGAAGGACGAGGCCACGCTCGCGCTCGAGCAGGTATCCGCGGCCGGGCAGGCGCCGATCAGCCAGCCTGAACTCGTCCCGCAGCTGGTGCCGAGCCCGGGGCTGCCCGAGCGGCTGGCCGTGCGGCGCCGCACCGACCGGGTGAACGGCATGCTGCATACACTTCCGGAGCCGGCTCAGCGCGCCATTGTCGCCAGCTTCCCAGCGGGGAAACGGCCGGGCCAGCCATCGCCGCCCGGGCCAGACGGCGCTGGCCAGTCCCCCTCCGCTACCACAGCACAGCCACACGGCCCGCAGTTGCCCGCGCCCCGTAGGGGGGACTGGTCATGACGAGTCCCGAGAGCTCGGTCCCCGGCGCCGGGGCACTGCGTCAGACCGGCAAGCTGTTCGCGCTCGCCGCGAGCGTGCTGCGGCTGACGTTCAAGCGGCCGTTCCAGGTGCGCGAGCTGATCGAGCAGTTCTGGTTCATCGCCAGCGTCACGATCCTGCCGTCGATGCTGGTGTCCATCCCGTTCGGCGCCGTGATCACGCTCCAGGTCGGCTCGCTGACCCAGCAGCTCGGCGCGGAGTCGTTCACCGGCGCGGCCAGCGTGCTCGCCGTCGTCCAGCAGGCCAGCCCGCTCATCGTGGCACTGCTCATCGCGGGCGCCGGCGGCTCGGCGATCTGCGCGGACATCGGCGCGCGGACCATCCGCGAGGAGATGGACGCGATGGAGGTGATGGGCGTCTCCCCCATCCAGCGCCTCATCGTGCCGAGGGTGCTGGCCGCCTCCGGCGTGGCGGTGCTGCTGAACGGCCTGGTCTCGGTTGTCGGCGTAGCGGGCGGCTACCTCTTCTACGTGTTCCTGCAGCACGGCACGCCGGGCTCGTTCCTGGCCAGCTTCTCCTCGCTGGCCCAGCTGCCCGACCTGTACATCAGCGAGATCAAGGCGCTCCTCTTCGGCTTCATCGCCGCTACCGTAGCGGCGCACCGGGGGCTGAACCCGAGGCCTGGCCCTAAGGGCGTCGGTGACGCGGTCAACCAGTCCGTCGTGATCGCGTTCCTCCTGCTGTTCTTCGTCAATCTGGTGCTGACCGCGATCTACCTGAAGATCGTGCCGGCGAAGGGAGCCTGAGCCAGTGAGTACAGCCACCGGCCGGCCCGCGGCCGCACCGACTCCGGCCGAGACTGCTGCCCCGGTCGAGCCGGACCTGCCGCGCCGACGGGTTGGCGAGTGGCTGGACCACTCGCTCGGCTGGCTCGACCTGCTCGGCGACCAGATGATCTTCTACCTGCGGGCGCTGGCCTGGACACCGCGCGCGATCCGCCGCTACACCCGCGAGATCCTCCGCCTCCTCGCCGAGGTGAGCTTCGGCAGCGGCGCCCTCGCGCTTATCGGCGGCACCGTCGGCGTCATGGTCGGCATGACGCTGTTCACCGGGACGGTGGTCGGCCTGCAGGGCTACGCGGCCCTCAACCAGATCGGCGCGTCCGCGTTCACCGGCTTCGTCTCCGCCTACTTCAACACCCGTGAGATCGCACCGCTCGTGGCCGGCCTGGCGCTGTCCGCCACGGTAGGTGCCGGATTCACCGCCCAGCTCGGCGCCATGCGGATCAACGAGGAGGTCGACGCTCTCGAGGGGATGGGGGTGCCCAGCCTGCCCTACCTCGTCACCACCCGCATGATCGCCGGGTCGATCGCAGTCATCCCGCTGTACGCGCTCGGCCTGGTCAGCTCCTACTTCGGCTCGGAGCTGGTGACCGTCTACTTCGAGGGTCAGTCGGCCGGCACCTATCAGCACTACTTCGGCTTGTTCCTGTCGCCGGTGGACGTGCTCTGGTCCTTCGTCAAGGTGCTGATCTTCAGCGTCGTGGTGATCCTCGTGCACTGCTACTACGGCTACCGCGCGGACGGCGGGCCGGCTGGCGTCGGCGTCGCGGTCGGCCGCGCGGTCCGAACCTCCATCGTCATGATCAACGTCATTGACTTCCTGATGAGCCTTGCCATCTGGGGCGCCACGACCACGGTGCGGATCGCGGGATGAACCGGGTCGCGGAATGAACACGGGCGGGCTCAGGACGCGGCGCCGGTTGACGGGGGTCGCGTTCCTGCTTGTCCTGGCGCTGCTGGTATGGCTGTCGATCGCGCTCTACCAGAAGAAGTTCACCCCGGTCGCGATGGTCACGCTGTACACGAGCAGCGCGGGCAATGAGATGCACCCGGGCAACATGGTGATGGTCCGCGGCGTGCAGGTCGGCACCGTCCGGCAGATCACCGCCGACGGCACCGGAGCCCGGCTGGAGCTGGCCATCGAGCCGGGCCAGCTGCCCAGGCTCCCTGCGAACGTCTCTGCCGAGATGCTCCCGACCACGCTGTTCGGCGAGCGCTACGTCGACCTGATCCTGCCCTCCGCACCGGCCGCGGCCCGGCTGACCAGCGGCAGCGTCATCCAGCAGGACCGGTCCGCGGACGCCATCGAGCTTGACCGGGTGCTGGACAACCTGCTGCCGCTGCTGGCGGCGACGCAGCCGGACAAGCTGTCGCTGACCCTGACGGCGATCGCGCAGGGCCTGCAGGGCCGCGGCGCCGAGCTCGGCCAGTCGCTGGTGACGCTGAGCTCCTACCTGAAGAAGCTAAACCCGCAGCTACCGCAGATCGACAACGACCTCACCAAGCTGGCCGCGCTGGCGAGGACCTACAACCAGGCAGCCCCGGATCTCGTGCAGGCGCTCGACGACTTCGGCGAGACCGGACGGACAATCGCGAACCAGCACGCGAACTTCGACGCCCTGCTGGCCAACCTCACCACGTCGTCCGACGACCTGACCTCGTTCCTGGACGCGAACTCCGCGAACGCGATCACGCTGTCCGCCGACAGCCTCTCCACGCTCGATATCCTGGCCCGCTACTCGCCCGAGTTCCCGTGCGTGCTGCAGCAGCTCAGGGACTTCGTTCCGGCCATGAATAAGGTCCTCGGAGCGGGCACCGACCAGGCCGGGCTGCACGTGAAGCTGGTCGTCGAGCCGGCGCCGTCGCCGGGCGCCTACATAGCGGGCGAGGACACGCCGGTCTACGGCGACAACCTCGGGCCGCGCTGCTACTCCGTCCCGTTCACCGGCGTCCAGCTCAACGACGGCGTTCACTCCGGCGGCGCGACTACGAGGCACGGCAAGTCCGGCAAGACCGGCAAGACCGGCGGCAAGGCCGCTGTCGACACGGCGTCGCTGACCGGTACCGGCCCGTCCGGGCTTGCCGGGTCGCCCGGCGAGGCCAACCTGGTCCGTGAGCTGGACGCGCTCGCGCTTGGCCGCCCAGTCGCGTCGCTCCCGGACTGGGCCAGCCTCCTTACCGCTCCGCTCTACCGCGGCACCACGGTGCAGCTCGGGACCACGGGGCGGCTGGGGTGAGCCGATGAAGCGCAAGGGCATCGCCGGGCCGCTGATCAAGTCGGCAATCTTCGTGGTGATCACAGGCATCGTGACGGCCGTGCTCGCGCTGTCGATTGTCTCCGCGGGCGTGTCCGGCACCACCGGCTACCACGCCGTGTTCACCGACGTGACCGGCCTGACCGTGGGCAGCGACGTGGACATCGCCGGGGTGCGGGTCGGCCAGGTCACCTCGATCAGCGTCTACCACCGCAACCTCGCGCTGGTCGGCTTCAACGTGCAGGCAGGCAGGCCGCTGCCCGCCTCCGTGACCGCCACGATCCGCTACCTCAACCTGGTCGGACAGCGCTACGTCGAGCTCGGTCAGGGCACCGGGCCGGTGGGAGGGACACTCGCGGCCGGCGGCACCATCCCGCTCTCCCGCACCACGCCGGCGCTAAATCTCACCGTTCTGTTCAACGGTTTCCAGCCGCTGTTCCAGGCACTGTCGCCGGGAGACGTCAACCAGCTCTCCAGCGACATCATCGAGGTGTTCCAGGGCGAGAGCCCCAACATCACCGCGCTGGTCGCCTCGATCGGCTCGCTGACCTCCGCGCTGGCCACCAGGGATCAGGTCATCGACCAGGTCATCGACAACCTCAACTCGGTGATCACCACAGTCAGCAGCCGGAACAGCGAGCTGAGCGGTC
>Ga0335074_10003132_pt1 | contig 22534 bp, 24 predicted proteins | sample Lox_Sample_23_FD_206715 | JGI IMG/M metagenome (GOLD analysis project Ga0335074, IMG submission 206715) | Soil microbial communities from Loxahatchee National Wildlife Refuge, Florida, United States - Lox_Sample_2.3 | ecosystem: Environmental > Terrestrial > Soil > Wetlands | place: USA...
CGGACGAGCCGGGAGTCCACGCGCCGGACAAGCCGCGAGTCCACCCGCTGGACAAGCCGCGAGTCCCGCGCCTCATCGTCGAAGTCGCCTTGGCTTCGGCGCGCGTCGGACCTGAACATACGGTGCGGCGCGCACGAGCGAGCCCGGGTTGGCGGGCTCGCTCCGTGACGTGTTCCTGCTAGCGGTCGCTGGCCGCGACGCCGGTGTGAAGGCGGCCTGTCAAGGCGCGCCGGGCAGGGACATGATGTTCGTGACCTCGTTCGCCGGCGGGACGGCCGGGACCGGCTCAAGCCCGTACTTGACGAAGTCGACCTGGATGTCCTCGGAGAAGGGTTGCCCTTCGACGTTTCCCGTCGCGGACACGACGATGCGTCGGGCATGGTCGGAGGAGTCGACCCACGCGTCAATCGGCAGGTAGTGGAGCCCGGTCAGCTTCTCCATCGACGCGATCGCCGACGAAGCGCTTGACCGCTGGGAGGCGGGCAGCGTGTCGACGACCTTCGATAGATCGATGGTGGCGCGCCAACCAGTCGTGCTGACCCCGTCGACCGTCTGCTGGCCGAGGTTCTGGACGCTTCCCGTCGAGGCCGCGTGCACGAACTGCAGGAAGTGCGCGGGGTTATCGCCCGGGTCGCCGGCCAGCGACGACAGTCCCTGCATTCCGCCGCTCTTGCCGATGTCGGAAAGGTTGAGCTCCAGCCAGGGCTTTCCACCGGGGATCTTGCTGGCGAGCGAAGCCGGCAGCTTGAGGTAGAAGTCCGTGCCGAGGATCACCTCGTTGATCTGGAGGTTCTCGCCGCCGACGGTGGGCGGGTTCAGGTTCATCGTCAGCTGACCGGCGTGGCTGGCCTGGTCGAAGGTGCCGGTACCCGTCACGTTGAGCGTGCGGCCCGCAGCGCTCCCGGTTACCTTCATCGCGATCTGGTAGCCGGCAACGCTCGAGGAGACGTACGCGGCGCGCACGGTGCTGACACCTCCGCCCTTGTTTGACGATGAGGACCCGCCGCAGCCCGCCACGAGCAGCCCGGCGGTGATCGCGCTGAGCGCGACGGCGGTTTTGATGGGGTGGTGTTGGCGGATCATGTCCGCTTCTCCTTATGGCTCTTGATGTATCGCATCGGAATCGATTTACCATCAAAGTGATATCACTCGGCATCGATGCTGTCAAGCCGAAGATCGTGAGGGCGGCCACCGGTCGTGAGCTGCGAGCAGACACAGTTGGCACAGAGTTGGAACGACTGTGTCTTGTTCCGTTGCAGGCAGCAGGAGCAAGCTTCGGACATGGCAACCCTGGCTCAGAAGATCGAGGCCGAGACGAAGATGCGAGCGCTGCTCGAGGACGCCGGGCTACCCCAACCGGATCACGTCGAGTACGGCTTCACCTGCATCCGGTTCTTCTTCATGGAAACCAAGACCGTGGTCGTGATCGATATCGATCAACCCGAGAACGGCGACGTGGACTTCGAAATGGACGTGCCCGACGACGTCGGGACCGACGTGGCTGAGTCAGAAAGGGGTCGCCGGGGTCGGCGCTTTGGTTAGAGTGCGGCCGTGCCCGCCGAGCTGATGCGAAAGGACCTGACCGAGCAGGCCGCTCTGGTACGCAGCGGCGAGGTCTCGGCGGTGGAGCTGGTCGATGCCGCGATCGCGGGTTTGGAGAGCGCGCCGGAGCTGAACATCCTCGTCCACGAGCAATTCGACGAGGCTCGGGCAGCGGCCGCCGGTCCGTTGCCGGACGGCCCGTTGGCGGGCGTTCCGTTCCTCCTCAAGGACCTCGCTGAGCCGCAGGCGGGAAAGCCCGAGCGGATGGGCTCGCGCGCGCTGCGTGATCACGTGGCGAGCGAGACCGCGTGGACGGTGGAGCGGTATCTCGCCGCTGGCCTGATCATCTGCGGGCGCACGAACACGCCCGAGTTCGGCAATCACTGCGCGACCGAGCCGGCACTGTCGGGACCGACGCTGAATCCATGGAACCACGCCGTGTCCCCCGGCGGGTCGAGTGGGGGATCCGCCGCTGCGGTGGCCGCTCGGCTGATCGGTGCCGCCTCGGGCGGAGACGGCACCGGGTCGATCCGGATGCCGTCGTCGTGCTGTGGGCTCGTGGGACTCAAGCCACGTCGCGGGCGCAGCACGCTCGGCCCGATGTCCGGCCAGATGCTCGACGGCCTGGTCAACAAGCACGCGCTCACCCGGACCGTGCGCGACACGGCGCTGCTGCTCGATGTCGTGGCCGGCCCCGGGCCGGGCGACCCGTACACGGCGCCCCCACCGCAGCGCCCGTTCGTGAGCGAGGTGGGTGCCGATCCGGGACGCCTGCGCATCATGCACGCCGACGGTCCGCCGTTCCCGGGCGAGGTCGATCCGCGGGTCCAGGAGGTCGCCGACCGCGCGGCGCGCGCACTCGAGGAGCTGGGTCACGATGTGCAGCCGGGAGCGGGCCCTCAGTTCGATCCCGAGGTGGTGCGCCGCTCGATCTCCATATTCCACGCGGTCGACAACGCCTCGACCTTCGGGTGGCTGACCGAGGAGCTCGGGCGTCCTCCGGCCGAGGACGAGCTCGAGCCCGTCACCTGGGACATGCTCCGCGAAGGCCTCGCGCTCAGCGCCGTCGACCACGCTGACGCGATCGACAACCTCCACGCCCAGACCCGCCGGGCCGCCGTGGCCTTCGCGCACGGCGACGTCCTGCTGGCGCCCACCCTCAACGTGCTCCCGCCACCGCCCGGATCGCTGTCGGTATCGCGCGGAACGGTCGACGCGTTCTTCGACGTCGAGTTCTCCATGACCGGCTGGACTGCGGTGGCGAATGCCACCGGGTGGGCGGCGATCACGCTGCCGATCGGCGAGGTGGACGGGCTGCCGGTGGGAGTGCAGCTGCTCGCGCCCGACGAGGCGGTGCTGCTCCGGGTGGCCGCGCAGCTCGAGCAGGCGCTGCCCTGGGCGGACCGCCATCCGCCCGAGTACGCCTGATCGCCCGCGGTCTCGAGCTCTAACGGCGACCGGCGATCTCAGGTGGCCTCAGCGGACCTCGACCGCCGACGCCACCAGAGTCGAGGTCTTCGGCGCCGCGCTCGCGCGCACCACGATCCGCACGCGATCGCCCCGAAACAGGTCGTGTGAATGTTCGAACGCCACACCGGCCGAGTCCCACGCGGTCCGGGTGATCGCCACCAGCGGAGCGCCCTCGGGCACCCCGAGCAACCTCGCCTCTGACGTTCCGGCGCTGACCACTTCGATCCGCTCCTCGGCCTCGCCGGCCTCTAGGTGGTACTCGGAGATCAGCAGCTCGTAGATCGATCCGCTCAGCGAGCGGTCGAGCAGGTCCGGGAAACGGGCGGCGGGAAAGGTCGCGCGTTCGAGCGAGATCGGCTCGCCGTCGGCCAGGCGCACACGCACGATCTCGTGGGCGAGCTCGTCGGGCCCCAGGCCGAGCGCCGCGGCCAGCTCGCCGTCGGATCCGATCATCCCGGTCGAGATCACCCGAGCGTCGGACTGGAATCCCGACCTGCGCAGGTATGAGGGCAGGCTCGCCAGGCTTGTGAGATCCCGCTCGACCTTGCGTTCGGCCACGAAGATCCCGCCGGTGCGTCCGCGCGCGCGGCGGATCGCGCCGCTGCGAGCCAGGTCGTTGAGTGCAGCCCGGACGGTGCTGCGTGACACGCCGAACCGCTCGGCTATCTCGCGCTCGGCGCCGAGGCGCTGCCCTGGGGAGAGCTTGCCCGAGGAGATCTCGCCAAGGAGCTGATCCCGCAGTTCGGCCGCCGCCGGGCCGAGCGAGAGCGGAAGCTGCGAGCCTCGGAAGCTCGCGGCCATCCGCTACTGGGCCTCGAGCGCCAGGAGCGACTCGGGCAGGATCTGGCCCCCATCGACGCCAATCGTCTGGCCCGTGAGGTACGCCGCCTCGTCGGTGGCGAGAAACAGCGCCACGTTGCCGACGTCCTCGGCGGTTCCGAGCTTCCCCATCGGGATGGAGGACTCCATCTTCTCGCGGTACTCCGGCCCGAGCTCCGTCAATCCCTCGCTCACGACGTTGCCCGGCAGCACGGCGTTTACCGTGATCGCGCTGCGGGCCAGCTCGATCGCGGCGGTGCGCATGAACCCGAGTTGCGCCGCCTTGGTCGCGCCGTAGTGCGACCAGCCGGGAAAGCCGGTGATCGGCCCGGTGATGGAGGAGGTGATGATCACCCGTCCATGCCCGCTCTTTGCCAGCGCGGGCACGGCCGCCTTCACCGCGAGCATCGTGCCCTTGATGTTGGTGGCGAAGATCGAGTCGATGTCCTGCTCGGTCATGTTCTCGAGCCGGGCATCGGGGAAGACCCCGGCGTTGGCACACAGGACGTCCAGACCACCGAAGCGGTCGACCGCCTCGGCCACCATCCGCTCGTTGTCCGCCGCCACCCCGACGTCCGCGCACACGTACGCGACCTCTCCGCCGTCGGCACCAAGCTCGGCGGCGGCCTGCTCCCCGACCTTGCGGTCGCGACCGACGATCGTGACCCGGGCACCGGCTCTGACGAATACCGTGGCGATGCCCTTGCCGATGCCTCTGCTCCCGCCGGTGACAAGAACGCTCCGGCCGGTTATGGGGGTGAACACGGTGGACCCCTCCTAGCGGGTTGCGTGGGTTGACAGGTAGTCCTCGGCCAGCTGGCACGTGATGTTCGTGTACGGGACGCCGAGCTCGGCCGCCTCCGGCGCGAACATGTGGTGTGAGCCGATCCAGGCGACGATCAGCAACCGCCGCATCATCACGAACGTCTCCAGCTCGGCCTCGGCGGCCGGCTCGAGATCCGCCACCGAGCGATACCCCTCGACCCAGGCCTCGCGCCACTCGGGAACGCGCGGGTCCTCCTCGATGAACGTGATCGTGGTCGCGAAGTCGTACATGTACCAGGAGAATCCGCAGTCGTCGAAGTCGATCACGACGACCCGGTCACCGTCGACCAGCAGGTTCGCGAGTCGGAAGTCCGCGTGCACGAGGCCGAAGCGACTCTCGTCCTGGCCGTAGCGCTCGAGCCGGGCCGCGACTGTCGCCTCCAGTCGTTCGAGCAGCGCGAGCTCCTCGGGGCCGATGCCGAGCCCGTCCCGCCACGGGCCCCAGTGGCCGAGGGGTCCGATCGAGTAGTCGTAGTCCCAGCGAGGCCGCGCGAAGTCGGCCGGCCTGTGCCACTCGCGAACGTGGCGGTGCATCCGGGCCGAGATCGAGCCGAGCGTCTTGAACTGTCCGATCGCGGCATGACCCGCGTCGAGGTCGGGTGGCGTTCCCGGCAGCCAGTCGAAGACCACCACGTTGCGCGCGCCCAGGTCAGGGACCTCGACCGAGATGACCCGGCGCCCGTCGGGAGCCCGCACGGCCGGCGGAGTTTCCACCACCTCGTCGTCGCGCAACGCATCCAGCCACACGAGCTCGGATTCGATCTGGGCTACGTTTCGGTAGCCGGGGCGGTGCACGCGCAGCGCGAAGCCACGGCCGCTCGAGGGTTCCTCAACGCGGTAGGTGTGGTTCTCCGAGACGTTGCATAGTGTGACCGTGCTATTCGGGTCGAGCCCGAAGGGCTCAAGCGCCGCCCTCGCCAGCTCGTCGATGCGCTGCTGCTCCTCGATCATCTCCGCCCTCAGTGGTCGCGTCCGGTAACGGCCTCCAAAACCCGGACGATCTCTTCACGAGCCTTGACGATATCCGAGGTGCTTCCGGCGAGGTAGACCCGCCCGGCGGCGCCGATGATCGAGACACTGACCAGCGTCAGCGCCGGTGCGACCTGCTCGGCTGCGTTCGCCGCCACCGCGGCGAATAGCGCGGGTGCGACTTCGACCACGAGCAGCGTCTGGCCGGGAAGCACCATCGAGGCCTCGCGGACGCGGTTGATGATCACCGCGTGCTGATCGGTGATGTTCTCGATTGCGTCCATGTAAAGAAGCCGCGGACGCAGAGTGTCCTGCGCGGTGGCGCCGATCCCCTTGAGGATCGCGGCGCCGGCGCGCTCGACGTGTTCCGCGTCCGGGGCATGGACTTCGAGCACCCCGAACTGGCGCTCCACGTAGTGGATCCCCGGCTCGACCTCGGGCACAGCCTTCAGCGCCAGGTCGATGATTCGCTCGATCGCGAGCGCCGGTGCGACCTCGACGATCAGCGCATGTTCGCCCTCGACGGGCGGATAGCCGCGCGCCCGGGTCGGCGTGCCGAGGTAGGCCGCGAACTGCGCCTGCAGATCGGGGATCGGCAGATAGACCCGGAGCTCGACCGGAGTCTGGGGCGAAGCGGACACTGTGACCGGCTAGCCGTTGACGCCGAAGTGCTTATCCAACTCGCCGTGCGGCCGCGGAATCACGTGGGCCGAGATCAGCTCGCCGACGGTCGACGCGGTCTCGGAGCCGGCCTCGGTGGCCGCCTTCACGGCGCCCACGTCACCGCGCACCACGACTGCGACCAGGCCGTCCCCGACCTCCTGCCGGGAGACGATCGTCACGTTGGCCGCCTTGACCATCGCGTCCGCGCCGGCGAGTGCCGCCACGTAGCCCTTTGTCTCGATCATGCCGAGCGCTTCATTCATCTCACTTTCTCCTTGGTCATTTGATTGGTCGGCGGCGCCTAGCGGCGGCGCCTTAGCGGTGTTGTTTTACGACTCGCCGCGGTCCGGTTCGGAGGAGATGTCGAGCGAGCCGATGATCAGTGCGTCGATCGGTGGGTGGTCGGAGCCGAGCCAGCTCGAGGCCACCGAGCCGGTGGCGATCAGGACTCGTTCTCCGATCCCGCTGCCGAGCACGTCGAAGGCCACGAGCGGCGAGCCGCCGTCGGGCGCAACTTCAAGGAAGGCACCGCGCGGGATCCCATCGACCCGCCGCGTCGACCACACCGATCCGATCACGGTTCCCTTCAGCATCCCCGCTTCACCGCCCCGCTCGTCATTTGCGTTCCCGCTCGATCTCGACGCCGAGCGCGTGCGCCCGTTCGCGCGCGAGCGGCGTCAGCACCGTCCCGGGCGCCAGCACCAGTCGCGCACCTGCGTCCGCCACCTCACGGATCACGCGCTCGGTCACCGCTCCCTTGGCGATTCGCGTCACCGGAGCCGCGTGAGCCTGGGGGGCCGAGCCCGGGGCGGGCGAGCCGGAGCGGGATCGCACCGTGAAGCGGAGCTTGCCAGTGTGGATCGCGAGCCGGTCGCGGGGGTTGGCGACGCGGCTCAGCAGGTGACGGACGAACTGCATCAAGTCGTCGTCGGTGTCGATTGCGACCACCTCGACGCGCGCGTCGGCGCCGGGGTTCGCGACGGCGTTCGGGACCGAGGGTCCGGGGGCGGACGGGTGTTCAGCGCGGGCCGGCGGAGTGGGCGAAGGCGGCGTGGCGGTCGAAGCGGGTGCAGTAACGGTTCGCGGCGGCGGGGTGGGGGCGGGGGCGGGCTGAGCCTTTGCCCGTGTCGGCGCCGGCGCGGCGCCCCCGGAACCGGGCTGACCGATGATCTCGCCGGGCGCCGCTGGTCGGTTCCACGTGGAGGGGCGGAGCACCGCCGGGATCGGCGGGGCGGGGACCTGCGGGACGGGGCCGGGCGACTGGTCGGTGATCTGGCCACGCGCCCGGTGGACGCCGTTTCCGTTGCCGTTGGTGTGCCCGGCCCCGTTGGTGTGCCCGGCCCCGTTGGTGTGCCCGGCCCCGTAGGTGTGCGCGGCCCCGTTGGTGTGCGCGGCCCCGTTGGGGTGCGGGGACCCATTGCCGTTCGCGACGTCGTGGAGGATCCCCGGAACCAGTTCGCTGAGCACCTCGCGGGCCATCCGGCGCATCTCCCGGTCCTGCTCGGAGCCGCTCACAGCCGGCCTCCCAGGGCCGCGGTCGCCGCGTCCGCCGCCGTCCGCACGTCCGCCTCGGTTCCGCTCAGGTACACGCGGCCCGTCGCACCGATCATCCGGTAGTCCACGACCTTGATCGCGGAGGCCTTCTCCGCCTCGTTGGTGGCGAGGATCGCGTACGAGGCGGGCTGCATCTCGAGCACGAACAGCGACTCGCCGGCCAATGCCATCGAGCCCAGCTTGTTGCGGTTGATGAGAAACGCGTGCTGATAGTCCAGGCGCGAGACCAGCTTCGCGGCGAGGATCGTGGGTGGCGTCGCGTCAGACGGCACCGCGCCCAGCGAGTCGAGCACCGCCTGGCTGGCCGATTCCACTTCCGAGGTGGAGCGCGAGTGGAACTCGAGGTATCCGAACTGCCGCTCGACGACCAGGATTCCCGCCTGCGCCTTGGTGTGCTTGAGCACGACGTCGGTCAGCGGCTCGATATCGAGACCGGGTGCAACCTCGATCACGCCGGCCGCCATCCCGGTCCGCGGCAGCCGCCCGCGGATCCAGGTGCCGAGATAGCACATGGTCTGCGGTTGCAGCTGATCGATGAAGATCGCGGATCGGAGCTCGGCCATCGCTAACCCCGCACGACCTCGCGCAGCTCGGCGATGATCATCCGGCGCAGCTCCTCGCGTGAGATGCCGCCGCCGCTCTCGGAAGCCATCGAGGCCGACCCGGCGACGGCTCCCGCGACCGGGGCGGTGACCGGTGCCACGGCCGGCAGCGCCGACCACGGCTGAAGGCCGGTGAAGTCGTCGAAGCGCTCGCTGGGATCGGACGCGTAGGCGACCTGCGTCCACTGCACCAGATGATCAGGCTGCAGACTCTCGGTCAGAGACGAGCGGCCGAAGAACCCGGTGCCCACGGTCATCGTCAGCGGCAGATGGGTCTCCAGGCCGGCCGAGCCGATGCTGCCCGGGGCGTTGACGGTCACGCGCAGGACCTTGAGTGCCGCTCCGTAGGCGAGCACCGTCGCCGGAGCGTGGGAGTGGATCACCGCTGAGTGGCCGGCGCCGCCGATGCGCAGCAGCGCGCCGGCGGCGTCGATCCCTCGCTGGGCGTGCGGCACCCGGACCATCCCCAAGAGGGGGAACAGCTTCTCGCGGGCGAGCGGCTCCTCGGGCGCGATCATCTCGAACGGCGCAACGAGCACCCGTGTGTTCGAGGGCACGGTGATCTCGGCCGCGTGCGCGAGTGCGACCGCATCCTTGCCGGCCAGTGACACGTTGATCCGCCCCTCGGGGTAACAGGTCGCCCGGATTCGGGACGTCTGGTCCGCGTCCAGGATCACGGCGCCGGCGCTGCGAAGCTCAGAGCACAGTCGGTCCGCGATCCGCTCCTCGGCGATCAGCGTCGACTCGTTCGTACACAGAATCGAGTTGTCGAACGCCTTGGAGTCGACCAGGCACTGGGCGGCGTGGGCGATGTCGGCGCTTGCCTCGACGAACGCGGGCACGTTCCCGGGTCCGACCCCGAGCGCGGGGTTGCCCGAGTGGTAGGCGGCCCGGACCACCGCGGTGCCGCCGGTCGCGACGATCACGTCGGTGCCGGGATCGGCCATCAGGGCCTCGATCAGCGGGATCGTGGGCTCCTCCACGATCTGGACGCAGCCGTCGGGCGCGCCGGCGGCCACCGCAGCCTGTGCCATCACCCGGACCGCGTCGACCGACACCTTCCGGGCCATCGGATGGGGGGAAACGACGATCGCGTTGCGCGTCATCAGCGCCAGCAGGACCTTGAAGTAGGCGGTCGCGATCGCATTGGTCGACGGTGTCAGCGCAAAGATCACCCCGGCAGGCTTGGGCACCCGCACAATCCGGCGCTCGGCGTCGATCTGGACGCTGGCGTAGTCACGCGTCGCGTACCGCTCCACGAGGCCCCGCGAACACGCCTCGTTCTTGATCCGCTTGTGCTCGACGACGCCCATGCCCGTCTCCTCGACCGTCTGCCGGGCGAATCTTTCGGCGTTTTGGAATGCGGCCTCGGCGGTCGCGTTGACAATATTCCTGATTTGGTCCGGTCGATAGTCGGCGAACGCGGTCACCGCCCACCGGGCCCGCTGGAGCATCATCCGCGCGCGCGGAGCACCCGGCGTCTCGGTGCGGTAGGCGTCGACGACGCCGCCCTCCCGCGTACTCATGCGCTCACCGCCATGGCGCTCCGCCGCGCGCCGCCCCGGACCTCCACGTAGGACAACTCGAGCGCCACGCCCATCCGGTCGAGGATCTCATCGACGAGGTCGGGGCCGAGCAGGATCCCCGGCTTGACCTGAAGGACTCGCGGGTCGAGCGTCGAGAAGATCGCCCACACGCCGTGCTCGTACAGATGGCGCATCACGATCTTCGCCCCCTCGGGATGGTCGAACTCGAGGCCGATCACGACGCCGTCCTGGCGGATACCCACCAGCCAATCCGGATACAGCTCCTGGAGCGCGCGCAGCCCGCGGCGAAAGCGGTCGGCGATGTAGTGCACCATCGAGCGCACCTCCGGGCGGCCGGTGATCTCGAGTACCTTCAGCGCCACGATGCAGCCGAGCTCGGCCCCTCCGCCCGTGGAGATGTGGCCGAAGCCGTCCTCACTCAGCCACTGCGAGCACTCCTCGGAGACGACCGTGCAGGAGATCGGGTACATCCCGCCGGTGATGCCCTTGCCGATGACCATGATGTCGGGTTCGATCCCGGCCTTGGCGACGGCCCACATCTCCCCGGTGCGCATAAGCCCGGTCTGCACCTCGTCCGCGATGTAGAGCGCGCCGTATTGCTCGCACAGGCATTTGACCGCCTGGAGATAGCCCGGCTCGGGGAGCGGGAACCCGTAGGTCGCCGGAATCGACTCGATGATCACCGCGGCGACGTCGTTGCCTCGAAGTGCGTCCTCCATCGCGCCGAGGTCGTTGAACGGGACCTGGGCGAACTCCTCGGGATAGTCGGACAGGAACAGCGTCGAGAAGCGCTCATCGCCGGTCGCCAGCGCGAGTCCGGTGTGACCGTGGTAGCCCTTGCGGATCGAGACGATCTTGCGTCGCTGGCGCGTGTGGCGGGCGGTCTTGATCGCGATGTCGGTGGCCTCGCCGCCGCCTGAGCCGTAGACGACCCGGCTCATGTTGGGCGGGCAAGTGGCGACCAGCGCCTCGGCCAGCGCGGTACGCGCCAGCGACGGGAAGTGGTGGTTGCCGATGTCGAAGCGACTCATCGCCTGCTCAAGCGTCGCGATCAGCTCGGGATTGCGGTGGCCGAGGTTGAACGTGCCACCGTTCAGATGGATGTCGATCAGGCGGCGCCCGGCCATGTCCCAGAACAGGTAGCCCTCGCGCCGATCGATCACCAGATCGATGCCGGCCTCCTGCCAGAAGCGCGTCTTGTCCGGGTTCCAGAACTCCTCGGAGCGCTGGAGGAAGTCCGCCTTGGAGTCGTAGGAGAAGAACCCGTAGTCGTACATGCGTGGCCCTTGGCGAGCGGCGGGAGCATACCATTTTGATCTAATACGTCAAGAGCTTTTCACGAAATGGTTACGCAAAATTGGCCCGTGGGCTCGGGGCACGGCCTGTCCGGCAATCCGGCGTGGGCGGCGGAACGGATAGCGTTACCCCCGATGCGCACGCCCGTCTGCGAACTGCTCGGGATCGAGCAGCCGATCGTCCAGGCGCCGATGGGAGAGGCCGCGACCCCGCGACTCGCCGGTGCCGTGGCGGACGCGGGTGCCCTCGGCACCGTGGCACTGACCTGGGTTCGGGACGTCGCCGGGGTGGTCAGAGACACCGCCGCCCTCACCGACCGCCCCTTCGGAGGCAACTTCGTGCTCGAATGGGACATGCACCGCCGCGTCGGTCGGGCGCTCGAGGCGGGCCTGCGGATCGTGTCACTCACCTGGGGCGATCCCGCGCCCTACGTCGAGCAGGTGCATGACGCCGGCGGCCTGCTCATGCACACCGTGGGCAGTGCGGTCCAGGCGCGCCGCGCCGCCGATGCCGGCGTCGACGTGATCGTGGCTCAGGGATGGGAGGCCGGTGGCCACGTCCTCGGCACGGTGGCGACGCTGCCGCTGGTTCCCGCCGTGGTCGACGCGGTTGCGCCAGTTCCGGTGATCGCCGCCGGGGGAATCGGCGACGCGCGCGGTGTTGCCGCGGTACTCGCGCTGGGGGCGCAGGCGGCGTGGGTTGGCACCAGGTTTCTGCTCGCCGAGGAAGCGCCAACGCACCCGGAGTACCAGCGGCGGCTGATCGCCGCGGCCGAGACCGACGCCGAGTGGTACGCCGACCTCTACGACGTCGGGTGGCCGAACGCGCCGCACCGAGCCCTGCGCAACTCGACCTCACAGGCGTGGGAGCTGGCGGGTCGCCCGGCGCCCGGGGCGCGGCCGGGAGAGGGTGAGGCGGTCGCGCATTTGAGCACCGGCGAGCCGCTCGTTCGGTACGGGTCCGAGACAGCAATCGAGGGCGTGACCGGGGACGTCGACGCGCTGTCGCTATGGGCGGGGCAGAGTGTGGCGCTGGTCAAGCGCGTCCAGACGGCGGCGGAGATCGTCGCGGAGCTGACGTCACGCCTCTGAGGGATGGGCACGCTCCTGCAGAAGTGCGCACGTCGGCGACCTTTCGGTACGCACGCGCGGTTCTGCATGTGTGGCGTGAAAAAACGCGCGCGGCTCGGCTGGACATGTTCGCAGGCGCACTTCTGCAGGTCGAGACGTGGCTAGCCCCCGACCCGGATCAGCTTCTCTAGCCCCCGACCCGGATCAGCTTCTCTAGCCCCCGACCCGGATCAGCTTCTCTAGCCCCCGACCCGGATCAGCTTCTTGTTGACGAACTCGTCCGCCCCGTAGCGACCGAGCTCGCGGCCGAACCCGGAGCGCTTGACCCCGCCGAAGGGCAGCTCGGCCCCGTCGGCGCCGACCACGTTGATGAACACCATGCCGGTGTCGAGCTGGCTCGCGACCCGCAGGGCCTGATCGCGGTCGTTGGTCATTACGTAGGAGCCGAGGCCGTAGGGCGTGTCGTTGGCGAGCGTGACCGCCTCGTCCTCGGAGCCGACGCGGTAGACCTGGGCCACCGGCCCGAAGAACTCCTCCCGGTAGGCGGCGTTGTCCGGGGTGATGTCGGTCAGCACCGTGCTCGAGTAGAAGTTGCCCTCGCGCGTACCGCCCGCGACCAGCTTCGCCCCGTTCTCGACCGCCCGCTTGACCTGCTCGTCGAGACGATCGGCGGCGACGGCGGAGGACAGCGGGCCGATCGCCGTCTCGGGCGAGGTCGGATCGCCGGGCTCCACCGCGGTCAGCGCCTCGGTGAACTTCTGCAGGAACGGCTCGTACAGCTCATCAAGGACGATGAAGCGCTTGGCGGCGTTGCAAGACTGACCGGTGTTGTCGAGCCGGGCGTTGACCGCCGACTCGACGACGCCGTCGAGGTCGTCGGTGGCGAGCACGATGAACGGGTCGGAGCCGCCGAGCTCGAGCACGACCTTCTTGAGATTGCGACCGGCGATTGCGGCCACCGCCGTCCCGGCCCGCTCGGACCCGGTCAGCGACACGCCGCGCACGCGCGGGTCGGCGATCACCCACTCGATCTGCTCGTTGGTGGCGTAGATGTTGATGTAGGCGTCCGCCGGAACGCCCGCGTCGTGATAGATCTGCTCGATCGCCTCCGCCGACTCGGGGCACTGCGGCGCGTGCTTGAGCAGGATCGTGTTCCCGATCACCAGGTTGGGCCCGGCGAAGCGCGCCACCTGGTAGTAGGGGAAGTTCCACGGCATGATGCCCAGCAGCACGCCGAATGAGCTGCGGTGGATGAACGCCGATCCCTCGCCCGCCATCAGCTCGATCGGCTCGTCGGCCATCAGCTTGGGGCCGTTGTCGGCGTAGTAGTTGTAGATGTCGACGCAGAAGTCGACCTCACCGAGCGCCTGCTCGATCGGCTTTCCCATCTCGCGGACGATGATCTCGGCCAACCGCTCGCGCTGTTCGCCGTGTAGCTCGCCGACGCGGCGGATCAGAGCCGCGCGCTCCTCCACGGTGGTGGAGCTCGCCCATTCGCGATGGGCCTTATCGGCGCGGGCGATCGCCTCCTTCAGATCCGCGTCGCTGATCGTCGGATATTCCTTGATGCTCTCTCCCGTGGCCGGATTGACCACCGCGTAATCAGCCATACGACCTCTCCTTCCGTCTCTCGGTTCCCACCGGGTGCGAGCGGGCCCATGCGAGGTACTCGCGCGTAGCCGGTGGCGTGCTCTGGATGCGGCGCGGTCGCTGCCGCTGGGCGTGCGCGGTCTCCGGCCGGCTGAACACCCAGCCCAGCGTCTGGATTCGTCGCGCCATCAGGAACGTGGGCAGCTCGGCCAGCAGCTCATCGGGCAGTTCGCGAACGTGGCGGTAGCCCGCGACGAGGGCATCGCGGCGCTCGCCGAAGCCCTCCCCACGGTCGTGCTGGTAGAGCGCGCTGGCGAGCTCGTACACGTACCAGCTGGCGCCGCTGTCGTCGAAATCGATGATCGTCACCGTGCCGTCGTCAGCCACGAGCACATTCTCGAACCCAAGGTCGGCGTGGATCAACCCGAAGCGATCGCTCTCAACGCCAATCGCCCCCAGACGCGCAAGCACCTCCGCCCGGCACGCCTCGAGCACACCCCGATCCTCATCCGAGAACACACCCTCGGGGTCGGGCGGCCCCCAGCGGGGATCGTCTCCAACCAGGGCGTCGGCGTCCCAGGCCGGGCGGGTGAACCATGCCGGCCGCGTCCAGTGCCGCCCGTGTACGTGGATCTGCGCCATCAACTCCCCCAGGCGCGCCCATGGCTCGAGTCCGCCGACCGCGCTCAGGGGCACCCCATCGATCCACTCGAACAGCGAGCAAGTCCGCTCAATACCACCCGACCCAGAAGCCGTCTGAAGCGGATCGCCGTCGACCCCGGGAACCGCCGAAGCCGTCCGCACTCCCGACTCGCGCAGGCTGTCCATCCATGCCAGCTCCGATCGGGTGGCCTCGATCGTCTGGTAGCCGGGCCGGTCGATCCGCAGCGCGAACCGGCGCCCGTCATCGGCGGTGACACGGTAGGTGGTGTTCTCGCCGTGGCGGACGAATGTCGCCAGGACACCACCGCCGAGGCCGAAGCGCGTCAGCGCCGCCGCGACCAGCTCGCTGGGCAGCGGATCGACCTCGCCGCTCATCGCGACGGTGATTTGCTGCGCACGTGCCGGCTCGGTACAGGCCTATTAGAGTCACGCGCGCGCGCGAGGGCGGTCTCGAGCCGCTCGAGCACGCTCGTGACGAGCGCGTCCTCGAGCAGCAGCCCCGGCTTGAACTGCAGGACCGACTGGTCGAACCCGGAGGCGATCGCCCACACCCCGAGCTCGTAGAGCTCCTGCTGGAGGTAGATCGCGCCGTTGGGGTGATCGACGCGGAGCCCGATCACCAGCCCGCTCTGTCTGACCTCGACCAGATAGGGCTGGCGCTCGCGGAGCTCGGACAGACCGCGCCCAATCGAGCCAATCAGATGGCGGACGCGCTCGGTCACGTCGGGGCGCGTCGTGATCTCGAGCACGCGCTCGGCGACGCGGCAGCCGATCTCGGCGCCGCCGAAAGTGGACACGTGTCCCCAGCCGTTCTCGTGCAGCCAGCCCGCGGCCCGGGGAGTCATCACGGTCGCGGCAATCGGATACATGCCGCCGGACAGGCCCTTGCCGGACACGAGGATGTCCGGCTCGACGCCGAAGGTCTCCACCCCCCACAGCCGCCCGGTGCGACCGAGCCCGGTCTGGACCTCGTCGGCGATGTACAAAACATCGTGCCCCTCGCACAGCGCCTTGACCGCCGGCAGGTACCCATCGGGTGGGACCGGGAAGCCGTAGGTGGCCGGCACCGTCTCGAGCAGGACCGCCGCGACATCGCCGCGCGCGAGCTCACCCGCGATCGCGTCCACATCGCCGAACGGCACCTTGGCGAAGTCCTCGGGCAGGTCGGACAGGAAGTAGGCGGCCCCGCCGTCCTCGCCCGCGGCGCCCGAGAATCCGGTGCGGCCGTGGTACCCCGCGGCCAGCGTGACGATCCGCCGGCGCCCGGTCGCCCGGCGCGCGGTCTTGATCGCGACGTCGATCGCCTCACTGCCTCCGGAGGCGAACACCGTGTAGGTGAGCTCACCGGGGGTGAGCTCGGCCAGCCGTTCGGCGAGCTCGGCGCGCGCCAGGCTGGCGAAGTGGTGGTTGCCGACGTCGAGAGTCGAGGCGGCGGTGACCATCGCCTCCACGACCTCGGGGTGGCGATGGCCCAGGTTGAACGTGCCGCCGTTGAGGTGGAGGTCGATCAGTTCGCGGCCGTCGAGATCCCACAGCCGATAGCCCTCGCGGCGCCCGATCACGAGCTGGGTTCCGAACGCGTCCCACACCTCGACCCGGTGCGGGGCGACGTGACGGCGTGTCAGCTCGAGAACCCGATCTTTCGCGGACGACGACGTCACTCGTACCACCCATCGGGCGCGAGCTTGATCCGCTCCTGGTAGTCGAGATCGTGGGTCGCGATCAGCATCGCGTCGTGCTCGCGCTCGAGCGCCTCGATCCGCTCCCAGCTCGCCACCATCGCGTCGGGGCTCCAGAGCACCGCGGGCAGCGCGCGCTCGCGCATCTTCGAGAGCAGGTAGGTCGCGTCGGCGAGCAGGAACACGGCCTGGCCGCTGTCGAGCTTCACCATCAGCGACTGGTGCCCGCGGCTGTGGCCGGGGGTGCTCACCAACAACAGCCGCCCGTCGCCGAAGACATCGTGATCACCGTCGAGCTCGCGCCACTGCAGGGCGTGCTCGAAATCGTCGGCCACGTAGATCAGCTTTTGATACACGGGCGGGTTGCGGGCGAACCGAAGCTCCTCGCGCTGCACGAGCACCGGCGCGTGGGTGAGCCATTCCAGGCCGCCGGCGTGGTCGAAGTGCAGGTGGGACGCAATCACGAGATCGATGTCGCGCGGCGCGAGGCCAATGCGACCCAGGCACGCCTCGATGTGATCCTCGGGCCCGATCCGCGTGTCGAACGCGGCTGCCGCCGGACCGAGCCGGGCCTCGGGGTCGACGCCCATTTGCGGGTGGATACCGGTGTCGAACAGCACGGTCCCTTCCGGGTGGGTGATCACGTACATGAAGTACGGGTTGTATTGCTTGGTCCCCACGCGGTCGTCGAAGGGGTCGAACGCGGCCCAGTCCATGAGATCGCCGCCGCAGTGCAGGGCGTACAGCCTCATCGTCCGGCTGCAGCTCCATCAAGCCGACGACGAAGCGCGTCGGCCGCCGCGACGAGGGCCGCGCGCTCCCGGTCGGCCAGCGGAAGCTCGACGATCTCGAGCACGCCGCTGCGCCCGAGCACCGCGGGTACGCCCAGGAACAGATCCTCGATCCCGTATTCGCCCTGGAGATAGACGGACGCGGGGACCGTGCCGGCCTGCGCGCCCCGGATCGCCTCGAGCAACTCGATCGTCGCGTGGGCGGGCGCGATCGTGGCCGATCCGGTGCGGCGCAGTCTCACCACCGCCCCGCCCCCGGAAACGGTCTCCCGCACGCACGCCGCGATCCGCTCGCGCGGGAGAACGTCGATGAGCGGGCGCCCGCGGACCGTCGCAGTCGAGACGATCGGGACCATCTCGTCGCCGTGGCTGCCGAGCGTGATCGCGTGCACGTCCCGCGGCTGGACGCCCGCGGCCGCGGCGATCGCGTTGCGAAAGCGGCTCGAGTCAAGCGTCGCCGCCATCCCGATCACGCGCTGGGGGGCCTGCCCGCTCGCGCGCCAGAACTCGTAGGTCATCTCGTCGAGCGGGTTGGTCACGACGATCGTCACCGCCTCGGGCGCGTACTGGGCGATCGCCTCGGCGGCGGATCTGATCACCGGGCCGTTGACCTTCGACAATGCGGCGCGGTCCATGCCGGGCGTGCGCGGCCGCCCCGCGGTTATTACCAACGCATCGCATCCACCAACCAGATCGAGCGTGGTGCCGCCACTGGCGCGGGTGGGGGAGCCGGTGACGCCCGAGGCGTGCTCGATGTCGAGGGCGATCGACTCCGCGGCCCCGGGCACGATGTCGATCAGGCGGATCTCGTCGGCGATCCCGGCGAGCGCCGCCAGATGGGCGGTGGCGGCACCGACGCCGCCGGCGCCGATGAAGCCCAGCCGCGAGAACCTCGTCGGGGTGAGGCCGCGGGGTCGCTCGGGCGCGACCCAGCGCGCACCGCGGCGATACAACACGCGGCGGATTGCCCGACCCGGATCGGCACCCATCGGCGCCGGGCGCTCGAGCGGCCCGCGGACGATCTGGAGGCCGAGCCGCTCGACGGCGTCGAGCGCCTGGGGGGTGACGATGTCCTCGTTGGCAACGACGAGCTTGCGCTGGCCGCGCCGGAACGCGTCGCGGACGTGCTCTTCGCCGACGACGTTCATTCGCGACCCTCGAGCGCATGCAGCGCGGCGGTGGCGCCCTCGACAGCCAGTCGCACGTCCTCCTCCGAGCCGGAGATGAACATCCTCCCGAAGCGGCCCACGGTGCGGACCTCGATGATCTTGATCGTGGCCGACTTCTCGGCCTCGTTTGCCGCCGCGGTGATGTAGGCCGCTGGTCCGCACTCGAGGATGCCGAGCGTCTCGCCCGGCACCAGCAGTGACCCGCTGCGCCACTTGTTGAGCAGCTGTGCCTGGTAGGGCTCGACCGAGGTGATGATCTGGCTGGACTCGACGACCGGGCGCCGGCGATGCGTAAGGTGGATGTCGAAGTGCGAGAGGATCGCTTCGCGCGCCGCGGTCACCTCGGCGTGCGCGGGCGAGCGCAGGATGAAGAACCCGAATTCGCGCTCGACGATCTGCGAGGTGGCCTGAACGTCGGCCGCCTTGAGCGCGACGTCGACGACGCGGAACACCTCGTTGCCCGGGCCGATCTCCCCGACCAGCAACGCGTCTCCGGCGAGCGGGACCGAGCCCTGCACGGTGGCGCCGGTGTAGGCCGCGAACTGGGGCTGGAGGCGGTCGATTTGTAACAGCGCGCGCAGGTCCATCAGCGTCCCTCGCCCTCTAGCAGGTCGGTAAGTGATCTCCACGGACGCGACTCGTAGGCGATCCGCTTGATGTTGATCAGGTGCAGCGCGGTCACGTTGTCGGAGACGATCGACCCCGACCACGTGCCGGTGCCGAGCATGAAGCTCGGATCGATGTCGCACGAGTAACCCATCCCGCCGTGCAGCGCCGGCGTGTTGACCAGCACCCGACCGGCCGGGAGCCGCGAGAACCGCGCCACCGTGCCCGGGTCGCCGGCATGCACGACGGCCGTGTGACCTTCGCCGCCGAAGCGCAGGATCTGGAGTGCTCGCTCGAACCCCTGCTCGGGTCCTTCGACCTCGTAGAACGCGAGCACGGGATCGAGCTTCTCGGCCGACAGGGGCGTCTGGCGGCCGACGGTTTCGAGCTCGGCCAGCAGCACGCGCGTACGCGGGGGCACATCGAATCCCGACAGCTGCGCGAGCCGGCTCGCGGACTGGCCGACGTTCCCGACGCGGTAGTTGAGGTTGCGGTCAAACAGGACGCCCCCGAGCGCGTCGGCCTCGCGCGCGGTGCAGAAGTGGCCACCCTGCTCGCGGATCGTGCGGCGCAGGAGCTGGGCGATCGGGCGATCGACGATCACGGCCTGCTCGGCCGCGCACGCGGTCCCATAGTCGAACGACTTGCTCGAGAGGATCATGTCGGCCACCTCGTCGAGGTCGTCGGCCTTGGAGCGGTCGACGTACACGGGGACGTTGCCCGGTCCGACCGCGAGCGTTGGCTTGCCCGATGAGTACGCTGCGCGCACCATCGCCGAGCCCCCCGTGGCCATCACGACGGCGATCCGGTGGTGGCTCATCAGCTCGCGCGTCCCGTCGAGCGTCGTGCCCGAGACGCACTGGATCAGTCCGGCTGGAGCGCCCGCGTCCTCGGCGGCCTCGGACATGATCCGGGCGGTCTCGGCCCCGCAGTGGCGTCCGCGGGGGTGCGGCGCGTGCACGATCGCATTGCCCGCCTTGACCGCCGAGAGCGTCTTGAAGATGACCGTCGAGGTCGGGTTGGTCACCGGGATGAGCGCCGCGACGACGCCCATCGGCTCGCCGATCGCGACCACCTTGGTCGTCTCGTCGCGCCACAGCACCCCGAGCGTGCGGACGTTGCGCAGCCAGTCGGACACGGCGATCGTGTTGAACAGGTTCTTCAGCGTCTTGTCGGCGGCGTTCCCGTATCCGGTCTCCTGGGCGGCGAGCTCGCCGAGGCGCGCCGCCTCGGGCGCGATCGCGCGCGCCATCGCCTCGACCACGCGATCGACGTCCGTCGCCTCGAAGGTGCGGAACTTCTGCCAGGCCTCGTAGGCGCGGTCTGCCGCCCGGCGCGCCTGCGCGATCGAGTCCAGATCGGGGAAGGTGAGGCTCATGCCAGTGCCTGTTCGAGCAGCGCGGCGTCGCCGCCGTCGAGCGCGCGGCGGATGTCGTCGGGACGCAGCCGATCGAGGCCGAGGCTCGGAAGCGTGCGTCCATGCCGCGCGTAGTCGAGCTTGCCGAGCACCGACCCCAGATCCACCATCGCGGCCGCGGTTCGCGTCGCCACGCCGGCCAGCTGCCCGGCGCTCACGAGCGGGACCAGCGAGCAGGCGAGCGCGTCGTGGACGCGCTGATCGGTGCGCTCGAGCGCGGGCGGAAGCTCCTCGTCGGGCGGCGCCGCCGGCAGCTCGCGCACGCCGTAGGCGAACGCGACCCGGCGGCGCTCATCGTCGATCTCTCGCACGACCGACTCGGGGTCGCGCACGAGCGCCCGCGGCGCATCGATTACTCCGGACAGGTCGGCAAACGTGGTCTCGAGCACGCCTCCCGCGGCGCGAAGCATCGGCAGGATCGTGCGCAGCCGCGCGATCGCCCGCTCGGTCCCGCGATTGGGAAGCGCCGCCGCCGGCACCTCGGCGCTCACAGCGGTGATCGTGAGCGCACCCGGTTGCGAGGACTCGACCTGATAGGGCGAGGCGGCCAGCTCGACGATCGTCGGCAGCTCAGGAGCGGCGAACCGGCGCAGCGAGCGGGCGACGTCGATCGCTCCGAACCAGCGGCCCGGGATGAGGACCACGAGCTGCTCGGGCGCCACCCGCCCGGCCAGCAGGCCGGCGTAGGTCGCGTGGGCTATCGCCGGGGTCGCGATCAGGATCGCGTCGGCCTCGGCGACCGCGTCGTCGATGCCGGCGCGCAGGCCGATCGCGGGCTCGTTCGACGCGCTCTCGGCGTAGCGGTAGGTCCCGATCAGGTGCTCACCGCGGATCGTCACCGCCCGCGGGCCCGCCAGCGCCGCGCGCTCGGGCTCGAACGCGGTGTACAGCGTCACCTCGAGCTCGGCCGCGAGGCATTCGGCGGCGAGAGCCTGGCCGACGGGTCCGGCGCCGAGCACCGCCACCCGGCGCAGCGGCGGGTGCTCCTCCAGACCGGCCGCCGGCTTGACTTCTGAGAGGCCCGCGACGAGCGCTTCGAATTCCCCGGCCGAGCTCATCCTCGCTGCCGGCCCGACCCAGGGTCCTTAGGGCCCATCGAACCGCTCGCTTACTTCTTGGCGGGGCCGGGGATCACGGACGCGAGGTCGGCGTGCGGGCGCGCGATGACGTGGATCGACAGGACCTCGCCGACCTTGTTGGCGGCCACGCCGCCGGCGTCGGTCGCGGCCTTCACGGCGCCGACGTCGCCGCGCACGATCACCGCAACCAGTCCGCCGCCGGGACGCTCGGTCGCGATCAGCTCGACGTTCGCGGCCTTGACCATCGCATCGGCGGCCTCAATGGCTGGGACGATGCCTCTGGTTTCGATCATCCCCAGCGCTACCTGCGGGGTATCCGCCATCTACTTGCTCCTTGTCGTATTGGGCTTGCGTGCGGCCGGCGCGCCGGTGGCGAGGTCGACCGCGTCGACGATCGCGACGATCGTCAGATCGGTGGCGGCCGCACGTGACTCCGGGGGCTGCCGGGCGGCGGAGCCGCGCACGATCAGCACGCGATCCCCGGGTCCGGCCCCGACCGTGTCGACCGCGACCTCGGCCGACTTGGCTTCTGAGCCGGCCGGATCGAGCGGTTGTACGACCAGCAGCTTGTGCGAGAGCAGGCTCTCGGTCTTGGCGGTGGCGGTCACCGAGCCGAGGACTTGCGCAAGCTCCATCAGCGCCGCTCCGGGGACAGCTCTCTCTCCGCCACCATAGATTTCGTGTACCGTATACGGTGGCCGGAGTGATTGCAAGGGCGACGAGCTGAGGGTCCTACAGGCCCTCTGAGGAGAGGTGAAAGTGGCGTCGAGCGATGCGGTCGTGATCGGCGCGGGCATCGCCGGCGCGTCGACGGCGCTTGCGCTGCGGCGAAGGGGCCTCGAGGTCACGCTGGTCGACTCTCACGAGCCCGGCCATGCGCGCGCCGCGTCCGCGGGCGATCACCGCATCCTGCGAGCCAGCCACGGCAGCGACGAGTTCTACACCCGCTGGAGCCGGGAGGCGCGACTGCGCTGGCTCGAGCTCGGCGCCGAGGTCGGCCAGGAGCTGTTCGTCCAGAGCGGCGCGGTGATGCTGGCCACCGCCGGGCACACGACGTGGGAGGACGCCTCGCGCGAGACGCTCGGGCGTATGGGCATCCCAAGTTTCACGGTCGACGTCGATGAGCTGCGGATCCGGCTGCCGCTGATCGACCCACGCGGCCTCGCCTATGGTTTGTGGGAGC
>Ga0335074_10003133_pt1 | contig 22534 bp, 28 predicted proteins | sample Lox_Sample_23_FD_206715 | JGI IMG/M metagenome (GOLD analysis project Ga0335074, IMG submission 206715) | Soil microbial communities from Loxahatchee National Wildlife Refuge, Florida, United States - Lox_Sample_2.3 | ecosystem: Environmental > Terrestrial > Soil > Wetlands | place: USA...
GCATACCCCCGCGCCACTCCCGCCCCCGCTACGTACAGCTCACCGGCCACCCCGACCGGCACCGGACGCAAAAGACCGTCCAGAACAAACACAGCCGCGTTCGCAATCGGCCGTCCAATCGGCGGGACGCCCGACCCCGGCGCATCCTGCGAGCAATCCCAGAACGTCACGTTCGTTGACGTCTCCGTCAGCCCGTACAAATTGTGCAGAGCAGATCCGGCCCGTTCCGCGAACAGGTCACGCACCCTGGCCGGCAGCACCTCACCACCGCAGATCGTCCGCCGAACCGTTGCGTACCCCCCACCGCCGCCACCCGCGGCCAGGAACGCATCCAGCATCGACGGCACAAAATGCAGCGTTGTAATCTGCTGCGACTCAATCAGCTCGGCCAGGTAAGCCGGATCCCGGTGCCCGTCCGGCCTGGCCAGCACCAGCGCAGCCCCGGTTGTCAGCGGCCAGAAAAACTCCCGCACCGACACATCAAACGTGAATGGTGTCTTCAGCAGCACCCGGTCGTCACCGGCCAGGCCGTACTCCCCCTGTATCCAGGCCAGATGATTGACGATCCCGGCATGCGGCACCACCACGCCCTTGGGGGTGCCGGTCGATCCCGACGTGTAGATCACATAAGCCGGGTGGGCTGGCCGCAGCGGGCCGGCCCGGTCGGCATTGGTCACCGGCTCAGCCGGCTCGGCGGCCACGGCCGCGGCCACCGCCGGGTTATCAGCGACCACCACCGGCACGCCCGCATCAGGCAGCCGCGCGGCCGTCGCCCGATCGGTAACCATGAGCACCGGCGCGGCATCAGCCAGCGTGAAAGCAATCCGCTCCGGCGGATAACCCGCGTCCACCGGCAGGTACGCCGCTCCCGCCTTCAGCACGGCCAGCAGCGCCACCACCAGGTCAGCCCCCCGCGGCAGCGCCACGGCCACGATCTGCTCCGGCCCCGCCCCGGCACCGATCAGATACCGCGCCAGCCGGCTTGACGCCTCATCAAGCTCCGCATAGGTCAGCTGCGCATCCCCCGTCACCACTGCCACCGCATCTGGGGCGGCCGCCGCCCGCGCGGCGAACAGGCCAGGCAGCGTCGCGGCCGGACCGTCCGCGGCAGTGTCGTTCCAGCGGCGCGCCCCCTCCGCCGCGACGCCGTCGCCTGCCCCGGGCTCGGATTCTGTGTGCTCAGCGCTCGATGGCTCGGGCCGCTCGGTCTTCACCCGGCCTCGTCATCGGCAGCCATCGCGTCCGCCAGGCTCTTCGGCCGCATGTCGGTCCATGACTTCTCGACGTAGTCGACGGCACTAGCCCTGTCACCCGGCCCGAAGACGGTCTGCCATCCATCGGGCACGTCGGCGAACACCGGCCAAAGCGAGTGCTGGTTCTCGTCGTTAACCAGGACGAGAAACTGTGCCGACTCGTCATCGAAGGGATTGGCGGTCATCGTGCTCCTCGCGGTTTGCCGATGGGCGAGACATACCAAAATTTAATCGCACATGATGTACCGCTGTCGTGTGCGAAATCGGCATACTCGCGGAGAATGGCCTGGTCTAGGGCGCTGAGCAGGCGCTGGGCACCGTCTCGCGGCGGGCGGGTTCGCCTCATCCGGCCGGGAGCCCCAGGCGGCGCCGTTCAAGATCCGAACGCAGGGCGCCGAGGGCCCGTGAGAGGGCGGTCAGATCTTCCGGGGTGACGGCCTGGCCGAGGAACTCCTGGATCGCGGTCTGCCAGGCGGGCTCGGCCCGGGACACGGCCGACTCGCCCGCGGGGGTCAGCGCGAGCAGGGACGAGCGCCGGTTCGCCGGATTCGGGCGGCGCTGCACCCACTCCTCCTTCTCCAGGCGGTCAACGATCTTGCTGGTCGCCCCGACGCCGATCGCGAACGCCGAGGCGAGGTCCGCGACGCGTGCGCCCGGGTGGTCGCGCACGTAGCGCAGCAGCTCGAAGTGCCCGGCTCCGACGCCGGCCTCGGCCTTCACCCGCTGCTCGACCGCGTTGTAGAGCCGGGTCTCCACGCGGACCAGGTCGGTGAAGACCGTATCAAGATCAATTCTTCCTTCCGCCACATTACCTGCCATGGCATATACTGTAGTCGCAGTAACCCCGGAACGGAAGGAACGACGATGACCGCAATTCAGCGTGAACGCATCGACGCGCAACTGCGCGGCACCGGTGTCGGATCACGGCAGTCCGCCGGCCAGGCGCGCGAATACTTCGCGAAGCTGATGAACGCGCTGCCGGTGCCCGAAGGCATCAACGTGCACGAGACGTCGCTCGGCGGACGCCCCGCGCTGCGCATCACCCCGGACGCCGGCGCCGGCTCCGGCACCCTGCTCTACCTCCACGGCGGGTCTCATGTGGTCGGCTCTCCCCGGACGGCGCTCGGCCTGGCCGCGGGCCTGGTGGTCAGATCCGGGATTCCCGCCATCTCCCTGGACTACCGGCTGGCGCCGGAGCACCCGTTCCCGGCGGACGTCCAGGACGTGACCGCGGCCTACCGCGAACTCCTCGGGCAAGGGCGTGCGCCCGAGTCGATCGCCTTCGCCGGGGACTCCGCGGGCGGCGGGCTGACCATCGCCGGCGCGCTCGCCGCGCGCGACGCCGGGCTCCCCATGCCCGCAGCGATCGTCGCGTTCTCGCCGGGGGTGGACGCCACGCGAACCGGCGACAGCATGGTGACCAAGGCGCAAGCCGACCCCCTGCTCGACCGCGCCACCCTCGACCGCATGAGCAGCTTCTACGTCGCCGGCCAGGACCGCCGCAACCCACTGCTCAGCCCAGCCGTGACCGCCGACCTCACCGGCCTGCCGCCCATCCTGGTGCAGGTCGGCACCAACGAAATGCTCCTCGACGACGCCCGCCGGCTCGCGCTGCGCGCATCCGACGCAGAAGTCGACGTCGTCCTCGACATCACCGCGAAGGTGCCGCACGTGTTCCAGTCATTCACTGGCGTACTCGACGAGGCCGGCCAGGCGCTCGACCGGGCCGCGCTCTTCCTGCGCCAGCACATCCGCGGCTAGCCCGCAGGATGATCACGCCGCCCCTGAACGCCGGCGCGAGCCAGCGCCGCCGCGACATGATCACCCTCCAGATGTCAAGCATCTGCTTGAATGGATTCATGTCATCCCGGGAAACCGCCACGCCTGCCTCAGGGCCTGATGCCGGCCAGCGGCTCGACGGCCGCCGTGAAGGCGGCAGCCGGACGCGGCGGCGCCTGATCGAGACCGCCCAGGAGCTGCTGGCCAAACAGGGAGAGGACGCGATCAGGCTGCGGGAGCTGACCGCAGCGGCACAGGTGAACGTGGCCGCGGTGCATTACCACTTCGGGTCCTTGCGCGCGCTCTTCCAGGTCGCCGAGACCGAGGCTGTCGAGCACATCGTCGACGCCCAGCTCGCCGAGCTCGCCGCGCTCGGGGCCGGCGCCACCCTCCGCGACATCGCCGCCGCGTATTTCCGGCCCGTCATCCAGGCGCTCAGCGGCTCTTCCGCCCCAGGCCGGCCGTACCTGGGTGTCCTTGTCCGCCTGGCCGCCGGCCCACCGCCGGAGCTGCGCGAATGGGTCACTGCCACGATCCAGCGCGCGCATGACGGACTCCTCGCGAGCCTGCGCGCTGTTCTGCCGGACGTTCCCGACTCCGAGCTCAGGTTCCGCGTCAAGTGCGTCGGCGGCATCATCGTTGAGCTGGGCGGCTGGGCGCTGGAGCCGGACCTGCGCGGGAAAACCCCCCAGCAGGTCGAGGAGCTCCTGGTGCCGGTGGTGGCCGGGGCCCTCGCCGGAGGGTGATCCGCTCCGGGCGGCAGGCCGCCGGGGCGCCCGCGGCCCGGCCGCGGACGCCCCCGCCGGCAGCGTCCTCGCGCCCCGCTGCTAGGCGAGCCCGATCTGCTGGGCCATGAGCGCGGAATCCCAGGACACCCATTCCTCGACCATCACCTCTCCCTCCCACCTCGCGGTGGTGGCCAGGTCGACCTCGAAGGACTTGCCCGTGCCGGGAATCACTGTCCCGTCGGGGAGCACCATCTCGCCGCTGAAGGTCCCGGTGACCCTGCCGATCACCGTCGTCCAGTCGCCAGCGCCGAACTGGATCGAGTAGGGATCGTTGTGGACGTGCATATCGGGGAACGCCCGGAGCATCGCGTCCAGGGCGGTGCCGAGCGCGTCCCGGCCGACCACCGGCTCGAGGCTGCCCATGACGTGCGCGACCATGTCGGGATGGTGGGCGGTCACGAAGTAGGCCTCGTCGTGGCGGTTGAACGCACTGTCGCCTTCCTTCATCAGCCGCAGGTTGCGGGCGACGCGGCCAGCGGATTCGGTTGGGGTGGTCATGAATGGCTCCTTCGTCAGGCTTCTCTGGCCCCTGGCCGGCTCCCTGGCTCGCGGTCATCGCCAGAGCCAGATAATCATTCAATTGAATGAATATCTGGCTAACCTGGAGCGCTCCGGCGGTATTCCACCGGCTGCCGGACTGCTGGATGGTTACCGGCTGGCGGTGCCGATGAGCCCGTTCCTGGTGACGAGCGATGCCAGCTCGTTTTCGTCCATCTCGTCGGCGCGCTCGGCCGGCAGCGGCAGGACCAGGTAGCGGGTCTCGGAGTTGGCGTCCCAGACCCGGATCTGGGTGCTGTCGGGCAACTCGAGCCCGAACTCGGCCAGCACGGCCCGCGGCTCGCGCACCGCCCGCGACCGGTAAGCGAAGCTCTTGTACCAGCCCGGCGACGGGCCGAGCAGCGCGGTCGGGTAGCACGAGCAGAGCGTGCACACGATCATGTTGTGTACGGTCGGCGTGTTCTCGACCGCCTTCAGCAGGTATCCGTGGGCGCCGGCGCCGAAGCCGAGTTCGGCGGCTGCTGCGTTGCCGTCGGCCAGCAGCCGGTCACGGTAGGCCGGATTCTTCCAGGCACGGGCGACCATCCGGGCACCATTGACCGGCGAGGCCGACGTAAACACCCGATCGAGGACCTCGTCGAGCTCGGCGTCGGTGGCCAGCCCGGCGGCGATCAAGCGCTCTTCGAGCCTGCGGACCCTGGCCGCCACGGGAAGCTCGCCGTGTTCGCCGCTCACGGCGCCTCCTCCAGGTAGGACTCCCACATATCGATGGTCACCGAGTGCGACCCCGAACCCCACAGTTCAGCCGCGGCGAAGCGCACAACGTAGACCGGCTCGGCGCGGAACACGCCGCGCACGGCCTCGTCCGGCAACTGCCAGGTCGCCCGGACCTCGACGACCTCGCCAATGTGACCGCGGGCATACCGCGGCAGCCTGGTGTGACCGTCGGGATCTGCCGCCCGGGCTCGCACCCGGGCGCCAGCGGCGAACCTAGTCACCGGGCAGCAGCTTCCGCTCGGCCAGCAGCATCTCGGCCGCCCGCAGCCACCGCTCGTAGTAGGACATGGCCAGGTACTCGGCGGGCGGGATCCGCTCGATAGCGTCGCGGAGGTCGTCGAAGGCGGCGTTGATCACCCCGCGGCGCTGCAGCACCCGGACAATCGCATACACCCGGGCTTCCCAGTCGGCGTGGAAGAACGCCCCGTCGTCCTCAGCCGGGACCGGCCCGAACCCTGTCTGCCCGCCCATATCGTGCACCCTGCTCACCTGGCCCACGCTATCGCGGCAGCAGCCCGGCCAGGCTCCACTAAGCTGCCCGGCGTCACGAGAGCTGGCCAACACTCATGAGGAGAGAAGCGAGATGACCCCCTCGCAGTGGCGTGCGGCCAAGCGCTTCGCAGGAGTTCTGGGGCACCAGATGGCCTACGTCGAAGCCGGGACCGGGCGGCCCATCGTCCTGCTGCATGGCAACCCGACCTCGTCTTACCTCTGGCGTTCGGTGCTGCCGGAACTGGAGGGCCTGGGCCGGTGCATCGTCCCGGACCTGATCGGCATGGGCGACTCGGCCAAGCTGCCCGGCGACGACCCGGGCCGGTACACCTTCGCGCGGCACCGCGAGTTCCTCGACGCCCTGCTGGACGCGCTCGGCGTCGGCGGCGACGTCGTCCTGGTCGTGCACGACTGGGGCAGTGCGCTGGGCTTTGACTGGGCCCGCCGCCACCCCGGGCAGGTGCGCGCCATCGCCTACATGGAGGCGCTGGTCCGGCCCATCGCCGACTGGGACGAGTGGCCAGAGGCCGCCCGGTCGATCTTCCAGCGGCTGCGCTCGCCGGCCGGCGAGGAGCTGATCCTGGACCGCAACGCATTCGTCGAGCGAATCCTGCCCGCCTCGGTGCTGCGCCCGCTCACCGAGGAGGAGATGGGCGAGTACCGCCGGCCGTTCGCCGATCCGGGGGACGGCCGGCTGCCTACCCTGGTGTGGCCCCGGCAGATTCCCATCGGCGGCCAGCCCGCCGAGGTGCACCAGATCTGCGCCGCCTACGCCGCCTGGCTGGCGTCACAGCCCGGGCTGCCGAAGCTGTTCGTCAACGCCGCGCCGGGCAGCATCCTGACCGGCCCCGTCCGCGACTTCTGCCGCACCTGGCCCGATCAAGCCGAGGTCACCGTGCCCGGCATCCACTTCCTCCAGGAAGACTCCGGCGCCGACATCGGCCGCGCCATCGCGGCCTGGCTGCAGCAGCTTCCCAGCCACGGCCCGCTACCGTCCTAGGCCAAGTCGAAGCGTCCCGACTTCACCTCGGCCAGCAGCGCCTCGAAGGCCTCGATGCTGATGACGTGCATGCCGCCGTCACGGAGCCGGGGCTGTGCCCTGCTGTTCTCTCAGCTCGCTGGCCGCCAGGTCGCCCCAGCAGTCTAAGCCTCCCGCGCACCCGCCCCGCCGCGCTCGCGCCCTGGTTCCCAGGCGTCCCGGCACCCCTCCGGCCGTTCCCGGCCGCGCGAACGATGTGGTGGTGCCCACGCTGTTGCTGTAGGAACAGCGTGGTGCCCACGACACCGCTGGGAAGCGGGCTCACGGGCCCGGCCAAGGAAAAGCTCGTCCGGATGAGCCGGTCCCCCGTTTCATTGTGCCGAGCCGTTGCGCCCGCCGGCCTGGGTGCCGCGGCTGAGGGAGGCCAGTCCGGTCTCCAGCAGTTCCGCGGCTTGGTGTACGTCGCTGGCGACCGCGTCGCGCAGCTGAGCGCCGCGCCGGCCGGCGCGGATATGACGTACCTGCGAGTCCATGGCGACCTGGACCAGGCCGGCGAGCGCCCAGCCGGCGACCGCCGGCTCGGGATCGGTGGGCTCGGTCCCCGCCTGCAGGGCGAGCTGTTCGGCGGCCACGCGGGCGAGGCGGTCCTGGATCCCCAGCCAGTGCGCGTGCAGCGTGGGTGTCTGCATGACCATCGCCGCGAACGTCGTGGCGACATGGGCGGCGAGCTCGTCGTCGAGCAGGTCGAGTCCGTACATGCCGGCCCCGAGCGCCCCGACGAAGGCATCGGTGATCGACATCCCGGCCTGCCGGTCGCGCAGCGCGGCGGCCAGGCCGTCGATGAGCTCGTCGGCTTCGTCGAGCACCATCGATTCTTTGGTCGGGAAGTAGTTGTAGAGCGTCTTCATCGAGACGTTTACGCGGTCGGCTATCTCCGACACCTTCACCGCGTCGAAGCCGCGGCTGGCGAACATCGCGGTTGCGGCGTCGGAGATGAGATGGCGGGTGAGCCGACGCTTGCGCTCGCGCAGCCCTTCGCCGGGATGCTCGGCGCGGTAGCGCGTCTCTTCGGCATGCCGCACGCGGCGCAGGCTGTCGATGATCTCCTCACCCATTTCATCGGCGGCGGGGCGGTCCGGGACGCGCTGGTCGGGTTCCCCGGGACCAATGACGCCGGAGCCTGGCTCGCTCATGGGCCGAACGATACCGCCAAAACTTCACGTTGACATATTTTTACAGCGTGTGCAGTTTTACAACTGCTAGAGAAAAGTGTCACGACGGACGGACGCACCCAGCCGGCTCGATCCGTTTTCGCACGCCCGCCGTCGGGATAGCGACCCTTGCCCCCGAGGCGCCCCGGCCAGCCGCCAGCATCGCCCCCCGCAGATCGATCCGTAGCCGAAATCACGACAGACGGCGCACGAGCCTGCGCCCCGTTGAAAGGAGCATCATCATGAAAGCAGCACAATTCCGCCAATTCGGGGGCCCCGAGGTGCTGGAGATCGTGGATCTTCCGGACCCGCATCCGGGTCCTAGTCAGGTCCGGATCGTTGTGCACGCGGCCGGAATCAGCGCAACAGACCCCCAGCTGCGCGCTGGCACATTGCAGTTCGGTGCACAGCTCCCGCAGACAACAGGGCGCGACGTCGCCGGGGTGGTCGACGAGATCGGCGAGGGCGTGATCGACGTGGCCGCCGGCGATCGCGTGTTCGGGGTATCCGACGACGGCGCCGGCGCCGCCGAGCTGGCCCTGCTGACCTTTCGCGCAATCATTCCCCCATCACTCGGGTTCATCGATGCCGCCGCACTCCCGGTCGCACTCGAGACGGCCACGCGCGCGATTGACCAGTTGGGGGTAAAAAGCGGAAGCACGCTGTTCATCAACGGCTCCTCCGGCGGCATAGGCAGCACGGCCGTTCAGCTCGCCGCCGCGCGCGGCGCGCGCGTGATCGGCGCCGCCAGCGCTGCCAACCAGAACTACCTCCGCTTGCTGGGCGCAGAGCCGGTGACATACGGCGAGGGCATGATCGAGCGGGTCCGCGCTCTCGCCCCGGGCGGCGTCGACGTCGCACTCGATGTCGCCGGAAGTGGTGTCCTGCCCCAGCTCATCGAGCTCGTTAGCGGCGCGCAGAACGTGGTGACGCTGGCCGACTTCGACGGTTCGAAGGAGCACGGCGTGCGATTCAGCAACGGATTCGCCGACGGTCACGCCTTCCACTCACTCGCGGAGGTAGGTGAACTAATCGAGGCCGGGCAATTCTGGCTTCCCGTCGACCGGACCTTCCCGCTCGCCGAGATCGCCCAAGCACATCGCACCAGCGAGCACGGTCACGTACGAGGCAGGCTGGTGCTAGTGATCAGCCGATGAATCTACTGGGATAGGTCACCCGCTGTAGTGATAGCGGGCCTTGAGGATCTTCACTTCTTTGTCGTCGGCCCGGTAGACAAGACGGTGTTCGTCGTCAATACGGCGCGACCAGTAGCCGGACAGATCACCTTTCAGGGGTTCAGGCTTTCCTATCCCAGTGAATGGGTCGCGCTGGATCTCCGCGATGAGGCGCGTTATTCTTACCGCCATTTTCCGGTCCGCGCCCAGCCAGTACAGGAAGTCTTCCCAGCCATCGGGGTCGAAATGGATGCTTCTCACTACTCGCCCGCCAGGGCTGTTAGCTCCTCCATGGTCTTGACGACGGCGCCCTGGTCTGACTTGTCCCGTGCGACGGCTTCCATGAGGCGCCGCGCGTTGGCGGGAGACCGCAGCAGGTAGATAGTCTCCTGCCACGAGTCGTAATCCTCGGCGGACATGAGGACGGCGTCCCCGCCCTTGGAAGTAATCCTCACCGGCACGTGGTCGTCGTTGACCTGCTGGATGAGAGGGAACAGACGCGAGCGGGCTTCACTAGCGCTCACAGCCACCGCGCACCTCCTTCCTCCTGGTACAAGTTTACAGTACCACACAGGTACGGGATTTCAGCCGTCGTTTTGCTGCTGCGCTCTCGTCCGGGCGTTGCTCTGCGCGATGTCCTGCGCCGACCGGCCGGTTGCTTTCAGGTATGCCTGCGTGTCGTCGTCGTCGGGTTTCTGGTGCCGGATGCGCACAATCTGGGGAATGCCGAGAGCCGCGGCGCCGAGCACGAGTCCAATCACGCCGCCGATGATGGCGATCACCATGACAGCATTGCCTCCTGTCTATCCCCGTGCATCGCCAGCCAGCCGCAGCCGAGTCGCCGGTGCCGAGCCAGACGCCAGGGAGCACTTCTCCTGCTTCGAGCGCCAGATGCGAGCGACGGTACGCATTGCCTTCCACAATAGTTGCTCATGACATCCTTATGTCAACCCACTGACCTTGCTGACCGGTGCCGCGCGAGGACGGCCAGGAGGCAGGCTCGGGTCCATATGGCCTCGGAGCTGCTGTTACATCAAGGCCAGCTCACCAGCGAGGTTCAGCCGGGTGATACAGTGCATACGAAATCGTTGCTATAAGCAATTGAAGTGGGTGTTGGCATGAGCCGGGACGCGCCGGACGACGTGGTGGTGGATGCGGTTCTGACGGCGAGCCGGACGCTGGTCGCTGTCGCGGAGCAGTCGCTGGGGGCGGCCGCGGAGGAGACAACCTTGGCGCAGTACCGGACGCTGGTGGTGCTGGCGTCGCGTGGGTCGCAGCGGCTGGTGGACGTGGCGCGGGCGCTGGAGGTGACGCCGCCGACGGCGGGGAGGATGTGCGACCGCCTGGTGCGTAAGGGCCTGATCCGGCGGCACCGGGCCCGCTCCGACCGCCGTGAGGTGCAGGTATCGATAACGGCTGCAGGCAGGCAGGTCGTGGACCAGGCCACCGCACGGCGGCGAGAGCTCATCGCCGAGATCCTGAGCCGCATTCCCGTCCGCCGGCAGGCGGCCGTCGCCGCGGCGTTCCGGTCGTTCGCCGCGGCAGCGGGCGAAGTACCCGACAGCCAGTGGCCCGAGCAGGCGGCCGCGACAGACGCCGCCGACGAGCCGGAGGCGCGGCGCGCTACCGTGGCGGCGGGCGCCGCGGGGCTCGCATGACCGGCGCTGCTATCGGCACTCCCAGGCTGAACGCGCGGGCGGCGGGCTGGCTGCGCGGGTCGCGGGCTGGCTTGTTCGTGATCGCGATACTGGTCGGGGCTGGCTCGGGCCTGGGCGCCGTCGCGTTCCGGTACCTGATCTATTTCGTCACGTGGCTGGCGACCGGCCACGGCCAGTTCGGTCAGGCGGGGTATACCGGCAGTGCCCACCTGTCAGGGCTGGGCCTGGGGTTTTTCGTGGTGATCCCGGTGCTGGGCGGCCTGGTGTACGGGCCTTTGATCTACCGGTACGCGCGCGAGGCGCGGGGGCACGGTGTGCCCGAGGTGATGGTCGCGGTGGCGGAGCGGGGCGGCCGGATCCGCCCGCAAGTCAGCGTGGTCAAGGCGGTCGCGTCGGCGGTGTGCATCGGCACTGGCGGGTCGGTGGGCCGGGAGGGCCCGATCGTGCAGATTGGCTCCGCGCTGGCATCGGCGTTCGGCCAGTGGACGCGGATGCCAGAGAACCGGATGCGGATCCTGGTCGCCTGCGGCGCGGCCGGCGGGATCGCGGCGACGTTCAACGCCCCGATTACCGGGGTGTTCTTCGGCGTGGAGATCATCCTGCGGGAATTCTCGGTGGACGCACTGTTCACGGTGATGCTGTCGGCCATGCTGGCCGACGCGATCGCGATCCCGTTCCTGGGCGATGGCCGGTTCCTGTCCGGCTTTCCCTCCGGTATCAGCCTGGCCCATCCGCAGGATTACCTGCTGGTCGCGGTGCTCGCCGTCGCCGCGGGCCTCGTCGGGCTGGGATTCAAGGCCGTCCTGTACAAGATGGAGGACGGGTGGGACCGGCTGTGGGGCAACCGGCCGGAGTGGGCCCGCCCGGCCGTGGGTGGTGTCGCGCTGGGCCTGCTGCTGCTCGCGCTGCCGCAGATGTACGGGGTTGGCTACCCAGTGATGTACAAAGCGGTGGCGGGCGATTATGTTCTGTGGTTCCTGATCGTGCTGGCCGCCGGGAAGATCCTGGCCTGCAGCCTGACCCTGGGCATCGGCGGCTCGGGCGGCGTGTTCGCGCCATCGCTGTTCGTCGGCGCCACCTCCGGCATGGCCTTCGGTGAGATCGCCCAGCATGCCTTCGGGCCGGGCGCGGGCCCGCCTGCCCTGTACGCGGCGGTGGCGATGGGCGCGGTGTTCACCTCAGCCGCCCGCGCGCCCCTGACATCGGTCGCCAGTGTCGTGGAGATGACCGGCGACTATGCCCTCACCCTGCCGGTCATGCTGGCCGTCGCGATCGCGACCGCGATGTCGCGGGCGCTGAGCTACGGCAGCATCTACACGACCAAGCTGCTGCGCCGCGGTACCGACATCGACCGGGCCGCGCCGTGGCGTGCCTTCGGCGACCTGAAGGCCGACGACGCGATGCGCCCGTTCCCCGCGCCCCTTCCGGTACCGGCCGCGCCCCGTGGCGGGCTGGGCAGCGCCACGCCCGCGAGCCCGCCAGGACCAGCGATCCTGGGCGAGGCCACCGGCCAGGGCGACCCGCAAGCGGTGTACGCGGGCGAGTCACTCGCGCTGACCCTGCGCCAGCTCGCCGCCTACGGGCGGGACGGGCTGCCGGTCCTGTCGGCCGACGGCCGGGAAGTGCAGGGCTGGATCACCAACGCCAGCGTGCTGCAGGCCGTGGCGAGCCGGATCGGCGCATCTCCACCGACGGCAACCGACGGCCGGGCCGGACCTGGACCGGGCACCACGGACGGCCAGCCGCCCGACCCGCTGCCCGGCTATCAGGTACTGGAATTCACGATCCGCGGCGAAACCGCCGCGGCAGGCCGCACCCTGGGCAGCATCAGCCTCCCGGCCGGAAGCGTCCCGGTATCAGTCCTGCGGGACCGGATCCTGCGGGAGCCCGACCCCCACCTCACCCTGGCCCCAGGCGACCGGGTCAGCGTGCTCGCGCCCGCCTCCGGCGCATCGAGCAACAGTCGGTCCAGCTCGGGTCAGACCTGCACGGCTGACTCATAGGAGAACGCCGGTGCCTGCTGGCCGAACAGGCCGCGCTCCTCCATCCACCGCTGCGCTTGCTGATACATGTCTTCGCTGTAGGGAAGGAAGACGATCCGCTCACCGGGCCCGAACCGGCGCACGTCCACGCGGCCGGCGTAACGGTCCGGGATTTCCCGCGCAAAGTACACCTTGTACCGTTCCGGCTCCAGGTCAAGATCCATCTGAGCCCGCTTGAGCGCGCTGAAGTACTTCCGCACGTCGCCGGCGTCAGTATCCGCGCCGAACATAAAGCCGGCCATGAAGGTCGTGTCGGCGACCTTCCGGCACCCCAACTGCTCCAGGATGTACGCGGGCGCGCACCAGGCCGCCGCGGCCGGCACGTCGCCGGCCAGCAGCGCATCGACCCGGTCATACGGCATGCCGATGAAGGCCAGCTTGACCTGCGCAGGGTCGATGAACGCTTCGAGCGCCTGGATGGTTGAGAAGTGGCTGCCCGAGTGATAGCCCACCGCCACGTCCAGCCCGGCCAGATCCTCCGGGCGCCGGATGGCGGAGTCCTCCCGGACGTAGATGCCACTGGGCAGGATCGAGTAACAGTGGCCCCACATGCGCCCCGCCCCCTGGGTCGCAGCCTGGTTGACCGCCCAGTGGCACGCGCAGCTCATGTCCTTCTTGCCGCCGCCCCCGGACTGGTACAGCTCGTAGGCGCCCACCCGAACGTCGGCCTTGTCCACTCCGGCGATGTCCTGGTCGGCGTTCTCCAGGACCTTGAGATTGATCTGGTAGTCGAGGCCCTCGTCGGTGAAGTAGCCCTTGTCGTCGGCGATCCAGTCCTGCAGCCTGCCGTGCGTCGAGATGCGGAACCTAGCCATCACGCCTCCTGGCAATCATCAGGAACCTGATAATTAGGCTACGTCTGCCCAGGCTGATGAGTCAACCCGGTCTGCTAGCATCCGACCGGTGCCGACGGCTATTGGTGAGGGGTTCCGGGGTCCGGACGGCCGGGTCGGGTACCTGCTCCGGCAGGCCCAGCACGCGCTGTGGCTGGCCCTGGAGGATGCGCTGCGGCCGCTCGGCATAACCGGGGCCGGGTTCGGGGTACTGCGCCTCGTTGAAGTCGAGCCGGGATCTTCCGGGGCGGACCTCGCTTTCGACAGCATGTACAGCCCGCAGGCCACCCAAGAGACGCTGGTTGCCCTCGAAGCCGATGGCCTTGTCGAACGGCGGGCCGACCCTCGGGACAGGCGGCGGCGCCTGGTTTACCTCACGCCACGCGGGGCGGAGTTGCTGGCTGAAGCTCACCGCCGCGCGATCGCCCTCGAGGAGCGCATGATGTCCGGCCTGAGTGAAGCCGAGCAGTGCCAGTTCCGGGCCTGGCTGGTTCGCGCCGCTGCCGCCCTGAGCCAGGAGCCGACGGTATGAGCGGCCGCGAGGTCCTGGCGTTCGACCTGTACGGGACGCTGGTCAACCCGATCGCGATCGCCGGCGCGCTCGGTCAGATCATCGGCGACCCGGCCGGCCGCGAGGCGGCCGAGCTCTGGCGGCGCAAGCAGCTCGAGTACTCGTTCCGGCTCACGGCGATGGACCGGTACGAGGACTTCGCATGGGTGACGTCGCGCGCGCTCGACTTCGCCCTCGCGTCCCTCGGGGCCCGCCTGCCGGAGGGGCAGGTCCGGCGGATCGCGGAACTCTATGACCACCTGGAGCCGTTCCCGGACGCCGCCCCCGCGCTGCAGGCGCTGGCCGGCCTGGGGTATGAGCTCGCGGTGCTTTCCAACGGGACCCCGGCCATGATCGCGAACTGCCTCGGCAACAGCAGCCTGGGAGGCTTCTTCGGCCAGCGGATCAGCACCGATGAGGTCCGCGTGTTCAAGCCGTCGCCCGTGGTCTACCGGCACGCGGCCGGGCGGCTGTCGGTGCCGGTCGGGCAGGTCCGGCTGGTCACGTCCAACGCGTTCGACTGTGTCGGGGCCGGCGCCGCCGGAATGCGCACCGCCTGGGTGAACCGCTCCGGCGCCCCGTTCGACACGATCGGGCAGCCCCCGGACCTCACCGTGCCTGCCCTCGACCGCCTGCCCGCCGCGCTGGCCGGCTAACGCCGCGCTGGCCGGCATCAGGCGCCGATGGGGGCGGTGCTCACCTCCCAGACGGCCCCGGTTTCGTCGCCAGCCAGGTGAGCGAGCAGCGCCGCGGCGGAGTGCTCCGGGGTGATCAGGGTGCCCTCCGCGTAGTTCCTGTTGAACCGCTCGTGCAGGGCGGCACCGATGCGTTCGGGTTCCTGCTCGCGGATCCAGGCCTGCATGGCGGTGTCGACCCCGCCGGGCCGGTAAGCGTTGACGGTCACGCCGGTGCCGCGCAGTTCGGCGGCGAGGTTGAGCGTGTGGGCCTCCAGCGCCGCCTTGGTGGTGGCGTAGGCGTTTCCGCGGAGCATGCCGGCCGGGTGAGCGGCGATCCCGCTGGAAACGTTGACGACGCGGCCCCAGCCGGCATCGAGCATGCCGGGCAGGACCGCGGCGGTCAGCGCGGCCGGCGCGACGACGTTGAGCTCAAAGGCCAGCCGCAGGTCCGCCGGCGCGATGCTGGCGGTTGGCCCGAGCGGCTCGACCGTGGCCGCGTTGTTGACCAGGATGTCAACCCGGCCCGCTGCCAGCGCCGCCGCCACGGCGCGGCCGAGTTGCTCCTCGTCGGCCAGGTCGGCGGGCACCACCTGAATCCGCTGGACGGGCACGCCCTGCTCGCTCAGCAGGGTGCGGGTCTCCTCCAGTTGCGCTTCGGTGCGCGCGAGCAGCACCACCCGGGCCCCGGCGCCGCCAAGCCCGAGCGCGATTGCCCGGCCGATGCCGCGCCCGGCCCCGGTGATCAGCGCGGTCTTGCCGGTGAAGCCAGTTGTCACTGCTGTCTCCTCAGTGGGTAACGGTGCGAGCGGGAAGCCTTGCGGCACCCCACTGCGTGTTAGCGGCACCCGCTGGCGGCGTCTTACCAGGGCAGGCCCGGTTGAGATTTACCCGTAAGACCCCGGGCGGCGATGACGCTGACCTGTCAGGCGGTCCGGTCCGCACCGCCGCGAGCAACCGCGAAGGAGAACCGTGATGTCCCTGCTCAGCCCCGGCGACCCGTTCCCCCGACTGACGATCACGACCACCGACGGGCAGTCCCTCGCCATCCCGGACGCGTTCGCCGGCCATTTCGCCGTCGTGCTCTTCTACCGGGGCTCCTGGTGCCCATACTGCAACGCGCAGCTGCGTGCTTTCGAACGGGCCAGCGAGGCGCTGGCTGACGCCGGCATCCGCGTCGCCGCCCTCTCGGTCGACGGCCAGGAGGCCACCGCCGCGCTGGTCGCCAAGCACAAGCTGACCTTCCCGGTCGGCTACGGCGCTGATGCGGAAGCCGTCGCCGCGCTCACCGGCGCCTTTGTCAACCCCGACCCGGTGTATCTGCAGTCCACCGGCTTCGTGCTCGACCCCAAGGGGAACGTTGTGGTCAGCGTGTACTCCAGCGGCGCCATCGGCCGGCTCGTCCCCGAGGACGTCGTCGGCCTGGTCCGCTACCTGCGCGAGCACTCCCCGGCCGCGACGGCGTGACGGGATTAGGAGACGGCAGCATGACGGATGTGGACATCAACTTCTATTTCGACCCGGTGTGCCCGTTCGCCTGGATGACGAGCAAGTGGGTGCGAATGGTGGCCGCGCAGCGGGACTACACCGTCGGCTGGCGGTTCATCTCATTGCGGATGATCAACGGCGAGATCGACTACGAGAGCCACTTCCCGGCCGGCTACGAGGAAGGGCACACCTCGGGGCTGCGTCTGCTGCGGGTCGCGGCGCGGGCACGGGCCGAGCACGGGCCGGCTGCCGTCGGCTCGTTCTACGAGACCGTCAGCGGCGAGATCTTCGACGGTCCCGGTGCCGCCGAGCTCACGCCCGCCACCAGGGGCGGCCGCGCCTTCGTCGAGCCGCTGCTCGCCCGGGCCGGCCTGCCCGCGGACTTGGCGGATGCCCTGGACGACACGCGGTGGGACGCGGAGATACGAGCCGAAGGGGACGAGGCGCTGTCGCTGACCGGCAAGGATGTCGGCACGCCGATCATCCACTTCGCCCCGCCGGACGGGACAGCGTTCTTCGGCCCGGTGATCAGCAGGCTCCCTGGGCCCGAGGACGCCGTCCGCCTCTGGGATTACGTGACCGGCCTGGCTGCCTTCCCGGGCTTTGCCGAACTCAAGCGGAGCCTGCGCGAGCGACCGCAGCTACGTAGCTTCGGCGTGCAGCCCGGCACAGCCGGGGCCGAGGAAGACTGGCACGCCGGCCGCCGCAAACAGGCCCGTAGCTGATCCGCGGAGGACGTCTGGTGGCGACCGGCTGATCGCCGCGATGCACGAGGGAATCCGGGCTGCTGGCCGGCTACGGCTGGCAGGCCACGGTCCACGCCGGTTCCGACCCGGCGATCGGATATGGCCGGGCCGTCCCCGAGATACCGGCCGGATGGCTGGCCTGCGCCACTCTGCGGGTCTGCGAGCGCGCATAAGAGGCTGCGGCCACGCGCGTGGCCGCCCGGATGTAGGTGCGGTCCGCGTGACGCCATTGGCCCGTGACGTGCAGGCCAGCCTCGGCGGTGGCGCGCAGGAGGGCGGCCGGGCCCATGCGGGCCCAGGCGAAGACCGGGCCGCGCCGACCATCGGGGTGCTCGAGCCATCCGGTCAGCTGCTCGTCGACGTTACCGGGCTCGGCTTCGATCAGGATCTGGCCGCCCGGCGCGAGCAGCTCGGAGCAGCGGTGCAGCAGGCGGACGGGCTGGCCGCCGATGCCGATGTTGCCGTCCGCGAGCAGCACGGTGACCCACCGGCCCAGCCCAGGCAGCGGATCGAACACCGAGCGGTGCAGGACCGGTGCCCCGGCCCGGCGCGCCCGAGCCACCGCGGCTCGCGAGATGTCCACGCCCAGGGCCGGGATCCCGCGTTCGGAAAGCGCCACGGTGAGCCGCCCGGGGCCGCAGCCCACGTCGAGGACCGGGCCGCGGCAGTGCCTCAGCAGTTCCTCGTCGGCGGCATCGGGAGCTCCGCACCACCGCGAGACCTGGAACGGCAGCGCCCGGCCGTCAGCGGTCCGCAAGACCAGCGCCGTGCCCTGCTCGCGCAGCGCCTCTTCATACAGGGCGATCGCCCCTGGCCTCATGCCGTTGTCCCGCGGATACTTTCGCCGGGGATGCCCGCGCCAGCCGGGCTCAGCACCGCCGCGAGCTCCCGCGCCCGCGCGGCGAACCGGCTCCACGGTGCCTGGCGGGCCACGGCCACGGCGTCCGCCGCCGTGTCCACGTCGCGCAGCTGCGGCAGGTCGGCCACGCGCAGCCCGGCCGCGAGCAGGCGGGCACGTTGCACAGCGCCGGTGCTTGGGGTCGACATGGGGACGCCGCGCAGCAGGGAGGGAGCCGGGGCGCGCAGGCCGAGCGCCCAGAACCCGCCGTCGGCGGCCGGGCCGAACACTGCGTCCGCGGCCTGCCAGTCCACGGCGAGCAAGGCCGGTGTGACCTGCGGCGTGTCCATCCCGACCAGCAGGGCTGGCCCGCGGACAGCGGCGAACGCGCCGGCCAGGCGCTCGTCGAGCGGGCCGCCGCACTGCGGCACGATGTCGAACCCGGGGGGCAGCCACGGGCCTGGCCTGCCGTCCAGGACCAGGACCCGCCGCCTGGCCGGCAGCATCAGCATGGTGTGCAGCGTGTCGGCCAGCGCCGCCTCGGCCAGCGCGGCGGCCTGCTCATATGTGCACGGCGGCACCAGGCGCGTCTTGACCCGGCCGGGCACCGGCTGCTTCGCGATCACGAGCAGGGTGACAGCCGCCTCCGGTGCGTGAGCCATCACCGGGCGAGTACCTGGCTCATGTCGCGCACGGTGCGCACGCAGCCGCCCACGGTGCCGGTCACTTTGGATTTCCCGACGCGGGGCAGATAGGTCACCTCGACCTCAGACACCCGCCAGCCGGCGTCCGCCGCATTCATGACCATCTCAAGCGGGTAGCCGAACCTGCGGTCGGCGAGGTTGAGGCTGAGCAACGCGTCCCGGCCTGCCGCTCGCATCGGTCCCAGGTCACGGAGGCCAAGTCCGGTGCGGCGGCGCACCCGCCGGGCCAGTTCCCAGTTGGCCAGCCGCGCCGGCAGCGGCCAGGCGCCCGGCTGCGCCGCGGCGCGGCGGCCGAGGACCAGGTCGGCCTGGCTGGCCAGCAGCGGCGCGGTCAGCAGCGGCAGCTGCCGCGGGTCCAGGCTGCCGTCGCAGTCGCAGAAGCACACCAGATCGGCAGTCGCCGCCAGCAGGCCTGCGTGAGCCGCGGACCCGAAGCCTCGGACCTGCTCGAGGACAACCGTCGCGCCGAGCGACTTGGCGATATCGCCCGACCCGTCAGTTGAGGAGTTGTCGACGACGATCGGGCGGAAGCCGACGGGCATCCGGTCGAGGACCCACGGCAATGCCGCCGCCTCGTTAAGACACGGAAAGATCACGTCAACGATCACGGTGCGACGTTATTACTAGTGCCAGGCAGGCATCGGCTGTAAAGCCTTACAAAGTAAGGAACTCAAACTCCGGGCACGCCCGGGATTTCGCGAAATAACCCGCACGGGGCGTTATGACAATCTGAGGAAATATTTCCCGTAATGCGGTGATGACCGCTCTTGGCAACCGTCAGACGTTTCTAGACTCGGGTTGTGCACGAACGCATTCTCGTTGTCGAAGACGACCTGACGGTGGCGGAGGTTGTCGTGGGCTACCTGCGCCACGCCGGCCTGGAGCCCTGGCACGCGGTGGACGGGCAGGCCGCGCTGGAGATCGCCGCGAGCTGGCGGCCCGATCTGGTGGTGCTTGACCTGATGCTGCCCGGCGCCAGCGGCCTGGAAGTGTGCCGGCGCCTGCGCGAGGGGCAGGACACGCGGACGCCACTGCCCGTGATCATGCTGACCGCGCTCGGCGAGGAAAACGACCGCGTGCGCGGGCTTGAGAGCGGCGCCGATGACTACGTGACCAAGCCGTTCAGCCCACGGGAGCTCACGCTGCGGATTCAGGCCGTGCTGCGCCGCGCCCGGGCGAGCGACCCGGCGGCGGTCGTCCCGCAGCCGGTGCGCTCGGGACGGCTGGAGGTCGACGTAGCGGCACGCCGCGCCCGCTGCGACGGCCGGGAAGTGGATCTGACCGTGCGGGAGTTCGACCTGCTCGCCTTCTTCGTCTCCCATCCGGGCCGGGCGTTCACCCGCGCCGAGCTGCTTGAACAGGTATGGGGGTGGTCCTTCGGCGATCTGTCCACCATTACGGTGTACGTTCGCCGGCTGCGGGACAAGGTTGAGGAGGAGCCCGCGGCGCCGGCTCAGCTCAGGACGGTCTGGGGCGTTGGCTACCGCTGGGAAGCGGACCCGGCATGAACGCCCAGACTCAGATTGTGCTGATCGCGGCGGGCTGCACCAGCGCGGTGGGTCTGGCAGGCATGGGTCTGATCTGGCTGCTGCGCCGGGCCTCGCTTCGCCTGTCCATCCAGGCGAGCGGGATCGTGCCGGTGCTCGCGATCGTGGCGGGCACGCTGGGCACCGCCGAGGCGATGTTCCTGTCGCAGCACGATCTCGGCGTCGTCGTGATGGTGTGCGTCATCGCCGGCCTGGTGGCGTCGGCCTTCAGCTGGCTGCTCGGGCGGCAGGTCGAGTCCGGCAGCGCGGCGCTGCGGCAGGCCGCGCGGTCGCTGGGCGACGAGCCGGGCCAGTTCACGCCCCCGGTGCTGCCGCTGGCCGCGGAGTTCGCGGCCCTGTCCCGGGAACTGGCCGACACCGGTGCGAAGCTGGCGCGGTCGCGGGCGCGGGAGCGGGCGCTTGAGCAGTCCCGCCGGGAGCTGGTGGCCTGGGTGTCACATGACCTGCGCACCCCGCTGGCCGGGCTGCGCGCCATGGCCGAAGCGCTGGAGGACGGCCTGGCCGCCGATCCGCCTCGCTATCACAAGCAGATGCGGGCCGAGGCCGAACGGCTGGGGATCATGGTCGATGACCTGTTCGAGGTGTCCCGCATCCATTCCGGTACCTTGCAGCTGTCCCATGACGACATCACGCTGGACGACCTGGTCAGCGACGTGCTCGCCAGCGCGGAAGCGCTGGCCAGGGAGCGCGGCGTGCGCCTGGCCGGTCAGGCGGCCGGGCAGCTCAGCATTCGCGCTGACCCCCGCGAGCTGTCCCGGGCGCTCACCAACCTGGTGACCAACGCCATCCGGTACACCCCGCCAGAAGGAAGCGTGTACGTCGAGGCGCGGCCGGACCACGACGCGGCCCTGCTCACGGTGGCCGACGGCTGCGGAGGCATCCCGGAAGCCGACCTGCCGCACGTGTTCGACCTGGCCTGGCGCGGCACCGACGCGCGCAGCCCCGCACCCGACGGCGGCGCAGGGCTCGGCCTGGCCATCGTGCGTGGCATCGTGGAGGCTCACCAGGGCAGCGTGCGCGTCCTGAACACCAGGGACGGGTGCCGCTTCGAGATGAGGCTGCCCGCCTCCCGCCCTGAACGGCCAGCGCCGGACACCCGGCACTGAGGCGGTCAGCGCCGCGCAGCCAGCACCCGGCGGGCCGGTGCCGCCGCGAACTCTGCGACCCCCTCGGCGAACGGCACGGCTGCGCGCCAGCCCAGTTCCCGCCAGATGCGCTCGCTTGACGCGGTGACATGCCGGACGTCGCCGAGCCGGTACTCGCCGGTCACAACGGGGGGCGGGCCACCGTGGGCCTCGGCCAGCGCCGACGCCAGCTGGCCGACGGTGCGCGGGGCGCCGCTGCCCACGTTGTAGGCGCGCAAGGTGCCGGGACCGCCGGGGACGCCGGTCCCGGTGACCGTGTCAAGCGCGGTGGCGGTGGCAGCCGCCACGTCGCGGACGTGAACGAAGTCGCGCCGTTGCCCCCCGTCTTCGAAGACCCGGGGCGCTCGCCCGGCCGCCAGAGCGGAGCGGAAGAAGGACGCCACCCCGGCGTAGGGCGTGTCGCGCGGCATCCCCGGGCCGTACACGTTGTGATAGCGCAGCGCCACCGCCTGGGCCCCGGTCGCCCTGGCCCAGGACGCGGCCAGGTTCTCCTGCGCGAGTTTGGTGGCGGCGTAGACGTTGCGCGGCCCGAGGGGCGCGTCCTCGGGCACCAGCTGCGGTGACAGTGGCTTGCCGCAGCGCTCGCAGCGCGGCTCGAACCTGCCCGCGTCGAGGTCGGCGGGCCGCCGCGGCGGCGGTGTCGTGGCCAGCCCGTGCTCGGCGCACGAGTAGGCGCCCTCGCCATAGACGACCATCGAGGAGGCGAGAACGAGCCCGCCGACTCCCGCACGGGCCATAGCGGCCAGCAGGACAGCGGTCCCCAGATCGTTGCAGCCGGCATATAGCGGCGCGTCGTCGAAGTCGACGCCGAGCCCGACCATCGCCGCCAGGTGGCAGACCGCGCTGACGCCGCGCAGCGCCTTGTCCACCGCCTGCGCGTCGCGGACGTCACCGCGGGTGAACTCGAAGGCCTGGTCACCGGGGAATGGCTCGGCACCCCCTGGGTGGGCGCACGGCAGCAGGGCATCAAGCACCCGCACCTCGTGACCAGCGCCCATGAGTGCCTCGACGACATGGGGCCCGATGAAGCCGGCGCCGCCGGTCACAAGTACTCGCATGCCCCGAGGCTACGCACGGGTCAGGCCCGGGCCGGCGCGACGAGGCCCGCTATCACCAGTTTGTAAGGAGCCAACTACTTGCCGTGCCATGGGGCGACTGAATGTAATACACGGCGTGACCTTTGGCAGCAGCCCGGGTACCCAGTCACGCCCGGCAGATACAGCCAGGCTGGCCGCGGCCGGCCAGCCCTGGACCAGCCGCGCGCCGCGCGCCGCGGCGCGCGGCGGGCGGCTCGCCGCGGCGCTGGCTGGCCTGGCCGCGATCGGCGGGTACCTGTTTGTCGCGTTGAGCCGGCTGG
>Ga0335074_10003134_pt1 | contig 22529 bp, 23 predicted proteins | sample Lox_Sample_23_FD_206715 | JGI IMG/M metagenome (GOLD analysis project Ga0335074, IMG submission 206715) | Soil microbial communities from Loxahatchee National Wildlife Refuge, Florida, United States - Lox_Sample_2.3 | ecosystem: Environmental > Terrestrial > Soil > Wetlands | place: USA...
CATTTCGGCTCAGCCTACCTTGGAAAGTGCTTTCCCGGTCGGGGCGGCTGACGGGTGAGCGAAGAGCGGGGCCTGGGGCAGGCGGGGGCAGGCGACGGGGTGTACGGATCGCCGGGCAGGCGGGGGTGCGCAGGCGACGGGGTGTACGGATCCCCGGGCAGGCGGCTCGGGGAGGACGAAGGGTGATCGATGACACGCAAGGTGCTGCAGGTGGCGCTCAACGGCGTGACCGGGCGGATGGGGTACCGGCAGCACCTCGTGCGGTCCCTGCTGAGCATCCGCGAGCAGGGCGGTGTGCCGCTGGCCGGGGGCGGGATCGTGTATCCCGAGCCGATCCTGGTCGGGCGGAACGAGGCGCGGCTGCGCGAGATCGCCGAGCGGCACGGCCTGCCGCGCTGGACGACCAGCCTGGGTGAGGTGCTGGCCGACCCCGAGATCGGGGTGTACTTCGACGCGCAGGTCACCAGCGCGCGCGAGGCGAGCGTGGGCAAGGCGATCGCCGCCGGGAAGCACGTCTACACCGAAAAGCCGGTGGCCGACTCGCTGGACGGCGCGCTGCGGCTGGCCCGGGCCGCCCGCGAGGCCGGGGTGATCAACGGCGTGGTGCAGGACAAGCTGTTCCTGCCCGGCATGATCAAGCTGCGGCGGCTGATGCGGGAGGGCTTCTTCGGCCGGGTGCTGGCGGCCCGGCTTGAGTTCGGGTACTGGGTGTTCGAGGGCGACCCGATCCCGGCGCAGCGGCCCTCGTGGAACTACCGGGCGCAGGACGGCGGCGGGATCGTGCTGGACATGTTCCCGCACTGGCAGTACCTGCTGGAGGACCTGCTCGGCCCGGTCACCGCGGTGTACGCGCGGCGGGCGACGCACATTCCCCGGCGCCGGGACGAGGCGGGGGAGCCGTACGACGTCACCGCCGACGACGCGGCCTATGCGGTGCTGGAGTTCGCCAGCGGGGTGATCGCCTCGGTCAACTCGTCCTGGGCCGTCCGGGTGAACCGGCGCGAGCTGGTCGAGCTGCAGGTGGACGGGACCAGCGGCAGCGCGGTCGCCGGGCTGCGCGGGTGCGCGGTGCAGCACCGGGTTTCCACCCCGCTGGCGGTCTGGAACCCGGACCTGCCGGACCCGGCCGACTACCTGTCCCAGTGGACCGACGTCCCGGACAACGCCGCCTTCGACAACGGGTTCAAGGCGCAGTGGGAGCGGTTCCTGCGCGCCGTGGCCGAGGGCACGCCGTTCGCCTGGGACCTGGCCGCCGGGGCCCGCGGCGTGCAGCTGGCCGGCCTGGCCCTGCAGTCCTGCGCCGAGGGCCGCCGGGTCGAGGTCCCGGCGCTGGCGGTCTGAGGTGCCCGCCGAGATCCGGCTGCCCGGCCGCGACGAGCCGCTGATCATCGCCGACCCCGGCTGGCCGCGCGGTTATCCGTCGCCCGTCTCGCGCAGCGTCTACGCGGCGGCCCACGTCGCCGCGCGGCCGGGCGGCGAGATCGACTGGGAGTCCACGCTGCGGTTCCGGGACTTCCTGTGGGACCACGGGTTCGGCGTGGCCGAGGCGATGGACACCGCGCAGCGCGGCATGGGGCTGTCCTGGGCCGGGGCCCGTGAGCTGATCGCCCGGTCGGCGGCACGGGCCGCCGAGCGCGGCGCGGCGATCGCCTGCGGGGCCGGCACCGATCAGCTGCCGCCCGGCACGCATCCGCTGCCGGACATCGTCGCGGCCTATCAGGAGCAGCTCGACGCCGTGCAGGGCGCCGGGGCCGGCGTGATCCTGATGGCCAGCCGGGCGCTGGCGGCCAGCGCCCGGTCGGGCCAGGACTACCTGGGCGTCTACCTGACCCTGCTGCGCCAGGCGGACCGGCCGGTGATCCTGCACTGGCTCGGGGCCGCGTTCGACCCGGCGCTGGCCGGTTACTGGGCCGCGCCGGACTTCGAGTCCGCGGCCGAGGTGGTCACGACGCTGGCCGAGCGGGCGGACGGCAAGGTGGCGGGGGTCAAGCTGTCGGTGCTGAACGCCGGGCAGGAGGTGGCGCTGCGGCGGCGGCTGCCGCCCGGGGTCCGGCTGTACACCGGCGACGACTTCCACTACGACGAGCTGATCCGCGGCGACGGGCAGGGGCACAGCGACGCGCTGCTCGGCGCGTTCGCCGCGGTCACCGCCCCGGCGGCGGCCGCGCTGCGCGCGCTCGACGCCGGGGACCTGGCCGGGTACGACGCGGCCATCGGCCCGACGATGCCGCTCAGCCGGACCATCTTCGAGGCGCCGACGGCCTGTTACAAGGTCGGCGTCGCGTTCCTGGCCTGGCTCAACGGGTTGCAGCCGCGCTTCGCGATGCTCGGCGGCCTGCAGCGGCGGCGCGCTCCGGAGCACCTGATCCGGGTCTTCGAGCTCGCGGCCGCCGCGGGCGCCCTGCTCGAGCCCGGGCTGGCCGCCGCCCGGATGACCGAGTACCTGGCCGCGGCGGTTCCGCAGTGACGGGACTCGCGCTGTCGCTGAATCAGGCGACGGTGCAGAACCTGAGCCTGGACGAGGCCGTGGCGCTGTGCGTGCGGCACGAGATCGCGGGCATCGGGCTGTGGCGGCACCGGGTGGCCGAGGCCGGGCTGGCCCGGTCGGCCGCGGCCGTGCGCGCGGGCGGCCTGCATGTCTCGAGCCTGTGCCGGGGCGGCTTCTTCACGCACGCCGACGCCGGCGCCCGCCGGGCCGCGCTGGCCGACAACCGGGCGGCGGTCGCCGAGGCGGCCGAGCTCGGCGCGGACGTGCTGGTCCTGGTGTGCGGCGGGCTGGTGCCCGGCAGCCGCGATCTCGGCCTGGCCCGGCGCATGGTGGCGGACGCGGTCGCCGAGCTGGTCCCGGTGGCGCAGGAGGCGGGCGTGCGGCTGGGCGTCGAGGCCCTGCACCCGATGTTCTGCGCCGACCGCTGCGTGGTGTCCCGGCTCGGCGAGGCGCTCGACCTGGCCCTGCAGTTCCCGGCCGAGGCGGTCGGCGTGATCGTGGACACCTACCACGTGTGGTGGGACGACGATCTCGCGGCACAGATCGGGCGGGCCCGGGGCCGGATCGCCGGCTTCCAGCTCGCCGACTGGGTCCGGCCGCTGCCCGCCGACGTCCTGCTCGGCCGCGGCCACCTGGGAGACGGCGATATCGACCTGGCCGGGATCACCGGCCTGGTCCTGGCCGCGGGCTACGAGGGATACGCCGAGGTCGAACTGTTCAATCAGGAGATATGGGACGCGCCGGGCGATGACACGGCGGAGACGGTCAAGCGGCGTTTCGGTGAACTGCTCGGGTGACGATGTATCCCGGCCGGGCGCCGGACTTCCCGCTCGGGCTAGTCGCTGCCTTCCTCAAGCAGCAGGTGATAGCCGTTCGGGGTGCGGGCATGCAGCACCCGGTAACTCCAGTCCGGCGCGGGCGTCATCAGTTCCTCGCGGAACGGCACGTTGGCCTCGGTCAGCCGCTTGCGGGCGAGATCGATGTCGGAGACACCGAATTGCCAGGTCAGGACGTGATCAGGGCCGCCGCGGTGGAATCCGTCCCGGCGTTCGATGCCGAACTCGACTGATCCGTGGCCGAGGGACGCGAAGTCCGGATACTCCGGCCCCTCATACGTGATATGGAAGCCCAGCCGGATGTAGAAGTCACGTTCGGCCGCAAGGTCGGCGACGAACAGGATCGGAATGATCCTGCTGAACAATGCGGTCATAGTCGGGCATCGTAGCGAGCCCAGTGGAACCGTGGTGGCCAGGTGCGATCACGGGACGACAACCTTTCCACAAGCCCGGCCCAGAAGGGCGGAATGGGCGGGGCCGGCGGGCGGCGTTGCCAGGCACGGTGACCCCGGGATTACGCTCGGTCCATGGCCCTGCACATCCCGAGCCCGCCGGTCAGCGGCTTCCACCTGGGCCCGCTGTTCGTTCATTTCTACGGGCTCATGTACGTGGTCGGGATCGCGCTCGCGATCGTGATCACCCGGCGGCGGTGGCGGGCCATGGGCGGCGACCCGGCGCTGGTGGGCGACGTGGCCCTGTGGGCGGTGCCGGCCGGGATCATCGGCGGCCGGATCTACTTCGACATCACCACGCCGTTCGATATCCCGCATGCCTGGTACGGCCCGTTCGCGGTGTGGACCGGCGGGCTCGGGATCTGGGGCGGGATCGCGGGCGGGGCGGCGGCCGGCATCTGGCGGGTGCGTCGCAGCGGCGCCAGCTGCGGCGCGTTCGCCAACGCGGTCGCGCCCGCGCTGCTGGTCGCCCAGGCGGTGGGCCGGATCGGCAACTATTTCAACCAGGAGCTGTTCGGCAAGCCGACCGGGCTGCCCTGGGGCCTGGAGATCGCCCCGGCGTCTCGCCCGAGCGGGTACGCGCAGTTCGCCACGTTCCAGCCGACGTTCCTGTACGAGCTGATCTTCGATCTGGCCCTCGCCGCGGCCCTGGTCTGGCTCGGCCATCACCGCGACATCCGTCCCTGGGGGTTGTTCGCCCTGTACGTGGCCGGGTACTCCGCATTCCGGATCTTCGAGGAGACGGTGCGTATCGACTCCTCCGCGCATTTCCTGGGCCTGCGGCTGAACTTCTTCATCGCTTGCGTGGGCACCGCGGCCGGCCTGGCCTGGTTCGCCATCGCGCAGCGCAGGAAACCAGCCCAGCGCCGGAAGCGGGAGGCCGGGCCGCCGCAGCCGGCCGGGTCCGGGCCGGCCGGGTCCGCGCCGGCCGGGGTTACCGACCCCGAGACCGCCCGGCCGTCGGGCGGTGCGCGATTCAGCCCGGGACGGGGCGTTCAAGATGGCTCTTCAACAGGGTGACGGCCTTGCCGAAGTACCGATGACCTGGCGGGCGGGTCAGGAAATCGGCCAGCGCGTACAGGTCGAGCGCCTCGCTGATCTCGCGCCAGCGGGGCGGGAGCGCCCCGCCCGCGTCCCGGTAGCCGGCGATGAACGGGCCGGCGAAACCGTCGCGATCGTCGGAGCGGAATCGCAGCATGTTGCCGATGTCGGCCAGCGGGCTGCCGCTGTAGGCGAACTCCCAGTCCAGGACGGCTGAGATCGACCAGCGGCCGTCCCGGGCCACGGCCAGCAGGTTCTTGCCGTTGTAGTCGGAGTGGACCAGCTGGCGGGCGCCGGTCACCGAGCGGGCCAGCGGGTCGGCCGCCGCGGCGAGCGCGCGCAGCCGGTCCAGCTCGGCGGGGGACAGGGCCTGCGCGGCGGACCCGGCCCGCAGGCAGGTCTCGACGAACCCGGGCAGGCTCGCGGGCAGGCCCGCCGGGGACGGCACCAGGTCCGGGCCGGTGAACAAGCCCGCGCGGGCGAACGTGACCGTGCCGATGGCGGCCAGGGCCTGGCCCGCGGCCCGGCCGAGCCCGGCGGCCGCCCCCGGATCGGCGGCCAGGGCGTTGCTGACCATGACCCCGGGCGCGAACCGGGCCAGCAGCAACGGCTGCCCGGCGGCCCGGCCGCCCGGGTCGGCGGCGATCACCTCGGCGACCGGAACCCCCGCGGCGGCCGCCCTGGCCGCGAGCGCGGCCTCGACCGAGCAGGTCCGCCCGGTGTCGCGGCCGGGGCGGGGCCGGTACCGGCGCAGCACGTAGCGGCCGCGGTCGGTGGTGATCAGGGCGTTGTCGTTGCTGTAGCCGCCGCCGAGCGGCTCGGCGGCGGCGACGGCGTGCCCGGGCAGCTCCCGGCCGAGCCAGGCCAGGACCGGCGGCTCCAGCGGGGCGGCGTCCATCCCGGACACGCTACCGGGCGGCGCCGCGGCCTGGTGAGCCCGCGACGCCGCCCGGTCGGGCGCCGGCTGCTACTCCGAGCCGAACCGCTTGATCTCCTCGAGCTCGAGCTCGGTCAGCTCGCGCGGCACGTCGTCACGGGCGACCTTCTCGCTCTGCACGTGATGCCGGATGCCGTCGACGACCTCGGGGTTGGCCAGCGTGGTCACGTCCCCGACGTCGGCGAAGTTGGAGACCGAGGCGATGACCCGGCGCATGATCTTGCCCGACCTGGTCTTCGGCATGTCGGCCACGATCCAGATGTTCTTCGGCCGGGCGATCTTGCCGATCTCGGTCTCGATCGCCTTGGTGATCTCGCCCTCGATCTCCTTGCTCGGCTCGTAGCCGGGCTTGAGCGAGACGTACATCTCCACCGCCCGGCCGCGGATGTCGTCGATGACCGGCACCGCGGCGGCCTCGGCGACCTCGTTGACGGTCAGCGCGGCCGATTCGAGTTCCTTGGTGCCCAGCCGGTGGCCGGCCACGTTGATCACGTCGTCGACCCGGCCGAGGATCCGGAAGAAGCCGTCGGGCGCCTTGACCGCGCCGTCGCCGGCGAAATACGGCCAGTCGTGCCAGTCCTTGCTGTCGGAATCGGTGTTGTACTTCGCGTAGTAGGTGGAGACGAACCGCTCCGGCTGGCCCCAGATCGTCTCGAAGATGCCCGGCCAGGGGTTGCGGATGCAGATGTTGCCCGCCCGGCCGTCCGGGACCTCCTCGCCGTTCTCGTCGAGGATGACCGCCTGGATGCCGAGCGCCATCGGGCCGCAGCTGCCCGGCTTCATCGGGATCAGCGCGGGCAGCCCGGTGCCGAGGAAGCCGCCGGTCTCGGTCTGCCACCAGGTGTCGACGATGACCGCCTCGCCCTTGCCGACCTCCGAGAAGTACCAGCGCCAGACCTCGGGCTCGATCGGCTCGCCCACCGTCGTCATGTGCTTGAAGTGGTAGTTGTACTTCTGTGGTTCCTCAGGACCGATCTTGCGGAGCTGGCGGATGGCCGTGGGGGAGGTGTGGAAGATGTTCACCCCGAGCGTCTCCGCGATCCGCCAGGGCCGGCCCGCGTCCGGATAGTTCGGCACGCCCTCGTAGATCACCGAGGTGGTGCCGAGCGACAGCGGGCCGTAGACGATGTAGGAGTGGCCGGTGATCCAGCCGATGTCGGCCATGCACCAGTACATGTCGTCCGGGTGGATGTCCTCGTAGTACTTCGACGTCCCGGCCACGTAGGACATGTAGCCGCCGGTGCTGTGCTGGCAGCCCTTGGGGCGGCCGGTCGTTCCGGACGTGTACATCAGGAACAGCGGCGCCTCGGCCGGCATCGACACCGGCGCGACGGTCGCGCCCTCGTGCCCGGCCAGCAGCTCGTCGGCGAACACGTCCCGGCCCTCGGCCATCGGGATCTGCGAGGCGTACTCGCCGGGGTGGCGGCGCCAGACCACGACCTTGTCGACCGTCTGACCCTGCCTGGCCGCCTCCTCGACGGCCTCGTCGGCCTTGACCTTGTGGTCGATCAGGTTGCCGGCCCGGTAGTAGCCGTCCATCGTGATCAGGACCCGGCTGCCGGAGTCGGCGATGCGGGTGCCGCAGGCGTTGCCGCTGAACCCGCCGAACACCTGGGAGTGAATGATGCCAAGCCGGGCGCAGGCCAGCATGGTCACCGGCAGCTCCGGGACCATCGGCATGTGCAGCGTCACCCGGTCGCCGGTCTTCAGGCCGAGGTCGTCGCGCAGGACCGCGGCGAACTCGTTGACCCGGCGCAGGAGTTCGGAATAGCTGATGTGCACGTGCTCGTCGGTTTCCAGCTCGGGCACGAAAACTAGGGCAGTCTTCTCCGGATTGGCCGCGGCATGCCGGTCGACGCAGTTATAGGAGGCGTTCAGCTTGCCGCCGACGAACCACTTCCAGAACGGCGCATTGCTGGTGTCGAGCGTCGTATGCCACCGCTCATCCCAGTCCAGCAGGTCCGCGTACGCGGTGAAGCAATCGGGAAACTTATCCGGTGCGAACTGCTCGTAGATCGCCGGGTCCTTGGCGTTGGCCTGGTCGATGAAGCTCTGCGGAGGGGCGACGTAGCCTTCCTCGCGCCAGTGGACTGCGATCTGCGCCTCGGACACCGGTGTCTGCGGGCTTTCTGTCATTCTCGTCCTCCAGCTATCAATCCGGCAAAGCGGACAGGACCGCTGATCGCCAACTAAAGCGGAGGCTCAATCGTATCGCCGCAGGACAAGGCGGAACAGGCTGCTGCGGGCGCCGATCACAGGGCCGATCACAGCATGGGCTCGGGCCTGCCGGGACCGGTTGACATCGCCGCGATCGACGGTATGTTGCTGCGCAGTCCAGCACCGGGCCAGCCGGCCGGGGCGGTGAGCCGCCCCGACCGTGTTGTGCCAGGAGGGGGTCATCTTTGATCCTCTTGTGCCAGGCGCAGCGTGGAAGGGGGCTGCTCCTCAGGTCCCGGCTGGGCAGGGGGGTTGGACCCGGGAGGGGCCCGGGCACCCAGTAGACAACGGAGGCCGAGCCCGTTGCCGACGGGACGAACTCCGGTCCGAAGGGATGCCCGGGCCCTCTTCCTTGCGCGGCTGGCCGCGTGCTGAGCGGCTGGCAACGTGATCGGCCGCGCTGTGCCCGGCTGGGCGCGGGTTCTCGCGGGTTCTCGCGCCCCCACCGCTTCCCACCGCTTCCTACGGCGGCCAAGGCCCGGTCTGGGACTACTTGGCGGCGCGTGCCGATGTCGGTCCTGGTTCAGGCATCGAATATCCTTTTCGACCGGCGGCATTGCCGCTTCCGGAGACCCGGCCCAGCTGAGGCAGGAACATTGACCGAAACCGACCGGCGCAGGGCCCCGCTGGGCCGCGTGGCCGTCATCATTCCCACGTATAACGAGCGCGAGAACCTGGATTCCATCGCGGCCCGGGTGCGTACCGCGGTCCCCGAGGCCGATGTGCTTGTCGTCGATGACAACAGCCCCGACGGGACCGGCGAAGTCGCCGATAAACTGTCGGCCGGCGACGAGCAGATCCACGTGCTGCACCGGCCCGGGAAAGGCGGTCTCGGCGCCGCCTACATCGCCGGCTTCGGCTGGGCCCTGGAGCACGGCTACGGGGTGATGGTCGAGATGGACGCCGACGGCTCACACCAGCCGGAGGACCTGCCCAAGCTGCTGACCGCGCTGCAGCACGCCGACGCGGTCATCGGCTCGCGGTGGGTGGCGGGCGGCACCGTGCGCAACTGGCCCAAGTCCCGCGAGGCCCTGTCCCGCGGCGCCAATACCTACGCCCGGCTGATGCTCCGGCTCCCGATCCGCGACGCGACCGCCGGATTCCGGGCATACCGGGCAGATACCCTGCGCACGATCGACCTGGGCAGCGTCCAGTCCCAGGGATACTGCTTCCAGATCGACCTCACGCTGCGCGCGGTCAGCGCGGGGCTGACGGTCACCGAGGTGCCGATCACGTTCGTCGACCGGACCCGCGGGGCGAGCAAGATGAGCCGCGCGGTCATGGCCGAGGCGTTCTGGCGGGTCGCGCAGTGGGGCCTGGCGGGCCGGCTGCACCGCCGGCGGGCCTAGCCGCGCCCTGGTCCTGGCCGGTCTTCGTTAGGCGCTCTTGCGCTGGCGCGAGGAACCCGAGCCCGACTGCGGCTGCTCCCCGGCCTGGCGCTGGCCCCTGATCACCGCGAGCCGCTCGGCCAGGACCTCCTCGAGGTCGGCCATGCTGCGCCGCTCCATCAGCATGTCCCAGTGGCTGCGCGGCGGCTTGACCTTCTTGGGAGCCGGCATGTCGCCGGTGGCGGTCACGGCGGTGGCGCCGCAAATCCGGCACTCCCAGTTCACCGGGATCTCTGCCTCCGCTGCGAACGGCACGGTGAACCGATGGCCCTTCGGGCAGTCGAAGGCCACCTCCTGACGCGGGGCCAGATCGGTGTTACGGTCGTTCTCGTAGCTCGTGGCTCCGAGCCGGGTGCCGCGTAGTGCGCGTTCGGCCATGGTCTGCTGCCTCCCAGGCGCTCAGCCGTCCCTGATGACAACGGTGAGTTCCCGGACAAGATTCCCGCCTGCCGGGGATTCCAACCCGAGCGGGCAGCGCGGATTCCAGAAATCCCTTATCTGGCGGGCCTCGGGTGCCACTGGCCGCGGGCCTCAAGCACATCGCGCAGGACGACGGTCTCGTCGGTCATGATGCCGTCGACGCCCAGGTCGAGCAGGTCCGTCATGGCGCGCCGGTCGTTCACCGTCCAGACGTGCACCTGCAGGCCCGCGGCGTGGGCGCGGCGCAGCACGGATTCGGTGGCCACGCGGACCGGGATCTGGGCGCAGCGGAACCAGTACCGGCGCATCCGGGCCGCGAGCGGCCGGCGCGGCTCGCCCAGGCGCAGCGCCGCGACCCCGGCCGGCGAGACGGCCATGCACACCGGCCGCGGCAGGGCGCGGCGGACCGCGGCCAGCCGGTGCCCCGAGAACGAGGTGATGCAGACCCGGTCCCAGGCGCCGGTGCGCCGGAGCACCTCGGCCAGCGGCCGCACGGCCGGCTCGTCCTTCACATCGATGTTGAAGCGCGCCCCGGGCCAGGTGCCGAGCAGGTCCTCCACCAGCGGGATCGGGTCGCTCCCCGCGATCCGCGCGCCGCGCACCTCGGCGTAGGGCAGGTCGGCGATCCGCCCCGCCCGGTCGGTGACCCGGTCCAGCGTCCGGTCGTGGAACGCCACCAGCACGCCGTCGGCGGTCGCGTGGGCGTCGGTCTCGAGGTAGGAATAGCCGAGGCCGACCGCGTGCTCGAACGCGCGCCAGGAGTTCTCCGGATGGTGCGAGGCACCGCCGCGGTGCGCGAAGGCCAGGGGGCGCGGCAGGTCAAGGAAGTCACGCACAGGACACAGTATGCAGACGGGGCCGGGCGGGCGCTCAGCCGCGTTCCCATTCCCGGCGGCGGGCCTCAGCCAGGGCGATCGCGGCGGCCGCCGCGACGTTCAGCGAGCCCACCCGGCCGAGCTGCGGTATGTACACGACCGCGTCGGCCTCGGCCAGCAGCGCCGCCGAGCAGCCGCGGTCCTCGTGGCCCAGGGCCAGGCACACGTCGCCGTCCAGCGGCGCCTCATGCAGCGGCGTCGCGTCCTGCGCGAGCTCGACCGCGATCACGCGCATGCCCTCGCTCCTGGCCGCCGCGGCGGCCGCCGCGGCGCCCGGCTCGTGCTCCAGCGTGACGAGGCGGCCGGTGCCCAGGGCGGTCCGGCGGGCCTGGGGGTGATCGGGCGAGGCGGTGTCGCCGCACAGCCAGATCCGCTCGACACCGAACGCGGCCGCGGTCCTGATGATCGAGCCCAGGTTGAACGGCTGGCCGACCGAGTCGAGCAGGAGCCCGATCCTGGCCTCGGTGCGCTGGCGCCAGGACCGGTTCAGCCGCTTGACCTCGGTCGGCCCGAGCTGCCTCGGCCCGAGCTGCCTCGACCCGAGCTGCCTCGGCCCGGCCGCGCGGGGCCCGGCATTCACCGGGCGCCGCCGGGCATGCTCTGGACCCGCAGCACCCGGTAGCCGGATCTGGCCGCGACCCGCTCGGCGGGCCAGCCGGTGCTCTCCAGCCAGCGCTGCAGCGAGTCCGAGCCGAGGTGGCGCTGGACCACCAGGTAGGCCGCGGCGGCGGGTTCCAGCCGGGCGAGCCAGGTGGCGAGCAGCGCGTGCAGCGCGGGCTTGCCGATCCTGATCGGGGGATTCGACCAGATGAGCCGGAAGGCCGCGGGCACGGCCAGATCATCAGGCGCCACGCAGCGGACGTTGGCCAGGCCCGCGCGCTCCGCGTTCGCGTGGCACAGCTCCCGTGCCCTGGCGTTCACGTCGATCGCCCAGACCCGGGCGCCGGGCGCCCGGGCGCCGAGGACCAGGGCCAGCGGGCCGTAGCCGCTGCCCAGGTCGAGCAGGTTCCCCTCGGCGGGCGGCGGCGGCGCCGTGTCCAGTAGCAGCCGGGTGCCGGGGTCGAGCCGGGACGGGGAGAAGACCCCGGAGTCGGTCGCCAGCTCCAGGTGCAGGTCAGCGGTGACGACGTGCACCGAACCGGGACGCCGCCGCGCGGCCGGTTGCTCGGCGAAGTACTGCTGGCCCACGCGCTGCCGGGTACCGCTAGCTGGGCCGCTGCTGAGCGGGCGGAGGACCGGCGGGCGCGGCCGGAGTGGCGCTTGGCCCGGGACGGCCAGCGCCGGCGGCGGCCAGCGCGGGGTTGATGTACCGCCGGGTGACCCAGCGCTCGACCACGAACGTCAGGATCGGGATCGTGCCGGCCAGCAGCACGATGACGGTCTGCGGGCTGGCCAGCTTCATGCCCACCTGGCGGGTCATCAGATAGGCGGCGGCCAGGTAGATGAGGTAAAGGATGCCGTGCGTGGTGCCGACGTAGTTCACCACGACCAGGTTGTTGGCGAACACCTGGAGCGGGATCCCGACGAAGCACAAGATCATCAGAACCACGCCGGTTATGTAGGCCATGATGCGGTACCGGCGCACCGTCCCGGCGAGCGCATCTGCACGCACCGTCCTGCCTCCTCGATATCGTCACGTGGGCGCGGCGGCGCCGCCCGGCGGGCCGTCCGCGGTCGGGCCGGCCCGGGGGATGGCTAACGCAGGCCGTGCCACCTGCCGTGTCCCTTAACTTGCTGGTTCAGGCGAGCCAGGTAGGCGTTGTAGGCGGCGAGCTCAGGATCGTCCGCCTCCTCGTCGTCCCCGCCTCCCGCGCCGCGCGCCGCACCGGCGGCGATCCGCCCCGGCATCGCGCCGGAGCCGGCGGTCACCGGAAGCTCGGCGTCCTCGGAGTGGTCCGGGACGGCGGGCGGCTTGAACTCATCACGGATGGTCTTCGCCCAGAAGACCAGCGCGAAGATCGCGAAGATCGGCCACTCGAAGGTGTACGCCCAGCTCAGGGCGTTGCCTCCTTCGGCGCGGTGGAATTGCCAGTCGCCGAGCCACAGCATGCCGAGCACGGCGACGACCGCGAACGCGTGCCAGCCCAGCCACTTCGGGGTGATCAGGAAGCGCCACCGCGACAAGGCCGGACCGCTGGACATGCAATGAGACTAGTGCACCGGTGCGATTACCCCCGATGGCGGACGGGCGAGCCGCCATACCGCGCATTGTGCCGGACTTGGCGGGCGTCCGGGCGAACCGAGCGGTTCGACGTACCGTAATCAAGCGTGTTCAGCAGGTTACGACACTGTCCGCGAGTCACTGCCGGGGACGGAAGACCGGTCGGCGATAATCGGAGCCATGTCTATTGCCGAACTTCTCTCCGGACGCGTCGGCCTGGCCGGGCGGCTTCCGCAGCGGCTGGAGGAATTGCGCGGGCCGGCGAAGGGCGTCATCGTCCTGCCGAGGCACCTGTCCTGGCCCGGCCTGCGCGAGTGCGATGTGACGGACGACAACATCCGCCGCAGCATGTACGGGATGGTGCTCACCCAGGGCAGGCGCAACGACGTCGCGCGATTCCTCAACGCCCGGCTGCTGAGCGAGGACTGGCCGCTGATCCGGGCCTCGCTCGATCCCAAGCTGCGCCGCTGGTGCGAGCGGCGGTTCGCGCTCCGCAGTTCGCCCGAGGCCCAGCAGACGCACAGCTAGGCCGGCGCGGCGGCGCCAGGGCGGCGTCACCGGCGGCGGCCAGGGAGCGGCTGCCTCGCCCGTATGCGAGGGTATTGGCATGCGGAAATACGTCATCATGGGCGTGCAGGGCAGCGGCAAGGGCACGCAGAGCGAACTGCTGGCCGCCGACCTGGATCTGGTCACGATCGGCGTGGGAGACATCCTGCGCTGGAACGTGCAGCAGCACACCAAGCTCGGCGCGCAGATCAGGCGCACGATGGCGGCCGGCGCGCTGGTCGACGATGACGTGGTCGAGGGGATCGTCCGGAACCGGCTGGCCGAGCACGACTGGAACTACGGGTTCATCATCGACGGGTTCCCGCGCAACGAGCGGCAGGCGGAGTTCTTCCTGGAAAGCTACGACATCGACGGGGTGATCCATCTCGACCTGCCGGACAGCGAGGTCCGCCGCAGGGTGATGGCCCGGCGGCTGTGCGCGGACTGCGGCGTGGACTACAACCTGATCGACAACAGCCCCCGGGTGCCGGGCCGGTGCGACTCCTGCGGCGGCGACCTGGTCACCCGGGAGGACGACACCGCGGAGGCCCTGGCCGTCCGGCTCCGCGAGTATCACCAGAAGACCAACCCCGTGCTCGACATCTTCCGCCGCAAGGAGTACGTGGTGACCATCGACGCCCGGCCGTCCAAGGAGCAGGTCCAGCAGGCGATCAGGGCGCGGCTCGGCCTGCCCGGCTTCCAGCTGGCGCAGTCACCCGGCGCCCCGGCGGAGGCGGCCAGCTGACCCCGCTTCGGGTCGTTATAGCCCCCGATTCGTTCAAGGGCAGCATCGGTGCGGCGGGCGCCGCGGCGGCGCTCGCCGAGGGCTGGCGCCGGGTGCGCCCGGATGATGACCTCATTTGCCTGCCGCTGGCCGACGGTGGCGAGGGCACGCTGCAGGTGCTCGCGGCGGCGGACCCCGCGGCCCGCTGGCACCGGGCCCGGGTCACCGGCCCGGCCGGGGCGGCGGTCACCAGTCGCTGGCTCGGGCTGCGCGACGGGACGGCAGGCATCGAACTGGCCCAGGCCAGCGGGCTGCCGCTGATGCCGGCGCCCGATCCGCTCGGCGCGCAGACCACCGGAACGGGGGAGCTGATCGGCCGGGCGCTGGACGCGGGCGCGCGGCGGATCGTGCTCGGCCTGGGCGGCGTGGCGTCGACCGACGGGGGGAGCGGAGCCCTGACCGCCCTGGGCGCCCGCTTCCTGGACGCGGCCGGGCGGGAGCTACCGCCGGGCGGGGGAGCGCTGGCCGGCCTGGCCGCGGCGGACCTGACCGGGCTGCGGCGCCCGCCGCCCGGCGGCGTCGTCTGCCTGACCGACGTCCGGTCGCCGCTGCTCGGCCCGCGCGGGGCGGCCGCCGTCTTCGCTCCGCAGAAGGGCGCCGACGCGGCCCAGGTGGCGACCCTGGAGGCGGGCCTCGCCCGCCTCGCTCACGCGCTCGGCGGCGACCCGGACGCCGAGGGAGCCGGGGCAGCGGGCGGCACCGGCTACGGGTTCGCCGCCGCCTGGGGAGCCGAGATCACGCCGGGCGCCGCGGAGCTCTGCCGCATCGTGGGCCTCGACCGTGAGCTGCGCCGGTCCGACCTGGTGCTGACCGGCGAGGGACGCTACGACGTCACCTCGGCCGACGGCAAGATCACCGGCACCGTGCTGGCCGCGGCGGCGCGGGCAGGCGTAGCGGCGGCGCTCGTGGCCGGGACCATCGCCGCCGACCCGCCGCCGGGCACCGTGGCCGCGATGTCGCTCGCCGAGCTGGCCGGCGGGGCGGCCGGCGCGATGGCGAGCCCGCGGCGGTGGCTGCGCCGGGCCGGCCAGCGGCTGGCCCGTCAATTGTCCGGAGAACCGGCCGGTGAACTTGCCCGTGAGCTAGCGCCCGAGCTAGCGCCCGAGCTGGCGCCCGAGCTGGCCCCTGAGCTGGCCCCTGAGCTGGCCCCTGAGGCGGACGGACGCTGAGGCCGTAGCCTTGGCTCGTGCAGGAAATCGCCGTCTTCAGCGGCAGCGCCCACCGGAGCCTGGCCGAGGAGATCTGCGCTCACCTCGCCGTGCCCCTCCATCCGGTCCGGCTGACCAGGTTCGCCAACGACTGCCTTGAGGTCCAGCTGCAGTCCAACTGCCGCGAGCGGGACGTCTTCCTGATCCAGCCGCTGTACGCGCCGGTTCAAGAACACCTGGTCGAGCTGCTGCTCATGCTCGACGCCGCCCGCGGCGCCTCGGCGGCGCGGGTCACGGCCGTGATCCCGCACTACGCCTACGCCCGGTCAGACAAGAAGGACCAGCCGCGGGTGTCCATCGGCGGCCGGCTCGTCGCCGACCTGCTGGTCACCGCCGGCGCGAGCCGGATCCTCACGATGACCTTGCACGCGCCGCAGGTGCACGGGTTCTTCTCGGTCCCCGTCGACCACCTGCACGCCCTGCGCGAGATCGCGGGCCACTTCCGCCAGCAGGATCTGCGCGGCGCGGTCGTGGTGTCGCCGGACCTCGGCAACGCCAAGCAGGCCTCGGTGCTGGCCCGGATGCTGGGCCTGCCGGTGGCCGCCGGCGCCAAGGAACGGCACAGCGACACCAGCGTGACGATCAGCTCGATCATCGGCGACGTGGCCGGCCGGGACGCGATCATCCTGGACGACGAGATCGCGCGCGGCACCACGATCCTGGAACTGCTCGACCGGCTGCGCGAGCACGGTGCCCGCTCGGTGCGCATCGCGTGCACCCACGGCCTGTTCTGTGACGGCTCGCTCAAGCGGATCGCGTCCCAGCCCCAGGTGATCGAGGTCGTCTGCTGCAACACCGTGCCGATCCCCGAGTCCGAGCGTGATCCGAAGCTGCACGTGATCTCGCTGGCGGCCGCGCTCGCCGAGGCCATCCGGCGCATCCACGAGGGCGAGTCGGTCAGCGCGCTGTTCGACGCGCAGGCCTGAGGAGGGCCCGGCTCTCACGGTGCGGGCGGCGCGGTGCGCCCGGCCGTGCGCGAGACCCACGCGGCGATCTGGGCGCGCGAGCTGAACCCCAGCTTGAGCAGGATGTTGGCGACATGGCGGGCCGCGGTGGCGGGGCTGATGCCCAGCTCCTCGCCGATGCCCTTGTTGCTGCGCCCGGCCGCGATCAGGGCGACGATCTCCCGTTCTCTGGGGGTCAGGCCGCCCGGGGCGTCGCCCGCACCCGCCTCGCCGCTCACGCCGGCGCCACCGGCGCGACCGGCGCCGCCGGCGCCGCCGCCGCCCGTGTCCCGGCCCGGCGCCGGGACCGGCGCGCGGACGGACTCGGCCGCCAGGGCCAGCCCGACCGCCGCGCTCGAATCCAGGCCCGCTCCGCTGGCCCACAGCCGCCGGATCTCGTCCGCGCCCAGGTCCTCGACGGCGGCCAGGTAGCGTTTCGCCCACGCCGCGGAGCGCGGCGGCAGGTGAGCTGCCTCGCGCAGCGCGGCCGCGGCGGCCGCGAGTCGCACCGCCCGGTCCGCCCGCTGCTCCTTGACCGCGAGCGCGGCAAAGGCCTCCAGCCCGCGGACGATTCCGATGCGGTTGCCGATGGCCCGGCTCAGCTCGATGCTCTGCGCCAGATGCTGCCGCCCGAGCGCCAGGTCTCCCTCGTCCATGGCGATCCGGCCGAGCCCGGCCAGGCACCGGGCGATCTCCGGCCGGGCGCCGAGCACGCTGAGGATGGCCAGCGCCTCTTCATACCGCTGGTGCGCGGCGTCCGCGTCGCCGGTCAGCCGGGCCAGGTCGGCCAGGCCGACCAGAGTGCGGGCCAGCCCCCACTGCTGGTCGATGTCGCGCATGACGGCGAGCGCGGCCTCGCCGAGCCGGCCGGCCTCGGCCAGGTCGCCGCGCTGCCCCGCGGCGGCCGCCATGGTCCCGAGCGCGTACCCCTCATTCCAGCGGTCGCCGGCCAGCCGGGCCGTGGCCAGCGCCTGCTCCGCCCACCCCGCCGCCTCCTCGGCCCGCCCGGCGTGCAGCGCGGCCTCGGTCAGCAGGTTGCAGGCGGCCGCCGTCCAGTAGTTCGCGGCCGCCGCCCGGCACAGCTCCAGCCCGGCCAGCGCGTGCGCCCGCGCCCCCGCGGGATCGCTGGCCAGGGTGAGCTGCGCGCGAGCGACCAGGGCCGGGCCGCGCACCCCGGCCGGCACGGACGGCGCATCGAGGCCCAGGAACGAGGCGAGCCACTCGGCGCCCTCCCCGGACAAGCCCCGCACGATCCACGCGGGGCTGACCGCCGCGGCTGTCCGCAGGCCGATCTCGGCCTCTCTGGCGTTCAGGCAGCCGCTCAGCACCTGGCGCAGGTTGCCGAGGTCATCGTCGAAGCGGGCGAAGGTCTCCACCGACACCGACCACGGGACCTTGACCAGCGCCATGCCCATCTGCATCAGGCGCTCGGACTCATGCATGGTGTAGTCGCGCAGCCGCCTGCGCATCATCTCGGTCTCGCCCGCATCGGACAGCCGCGTCGCCGCGTACTCGCGGATGGTGTCGAGCATCCGGTACCTGGTCTGGCCGCGGGCCGCGGTGTCGGCCACGACCAGTGACTTGTCCGCCAGAGCGGCCAGCAGGTCGAGGACGTCGGCGGCGGGCAGGTCATCGCCCGGGCAGACCTGTTCCGCCATTTCCAGCGACCAGCCGGCGAAGACCGACAGGCGGCGCAGCATGATTTGTTCCGGCGCGGCCAGGAGATCATAGCTCCAGTCGATCGCCGCGCGCAGCGTGCGCTGGCGCGGGGGAGCCGTCCGGTCGCCGCTGGTGAGCAGCCGGAACCGGTCGTCCAGGCGGGCCACGATCTGCTCCACGGACAGCACCCGGACCCAGGTCGCGGCGAGCTCGATGGCCAGCGGCACGCCGTCCAGGGACCGGCACAGCGCGCCCACGGCGGCCAAGTTCGCCGATCCCAGCGCGAAGCCGGGCATCGACGCCTCGGCCCGGTCACCGAACAGGCGGACCGCCTCATACCGTCGCAGCTCGTCCGCGGTCTCGGCCACGCCCGGCTGCGGCAGCGTCAGCGGCGGGACCTGCCACACGGTCTCCGCCGCCATGCGCAGCGGCTCCCGGCTGGTCGCGAGCACCCGCAGCCCCGGCGAGCTCGCCAGCAGCCGGTGACACAGGCCGGCGCAGGCGTCGATCAGGTGCTCACACGTGTCGAGCGCCAGCAGCAGCCGTCGCGGCCTCAGCGCGTCGGCCAGCGTGTCGAGAAGAGGGCGGCCGGGTTCCTCGTCCACCCCGATGACCGACGCGACCCGCGACACCACCAGGTCCGGCTGCCGCAGGTCGGCGAGCTCGATGAACCACGCACCGTCCGGGAAGTCGTCGGCCAGCCCGGCCAGGACCCGCAGCGCCAGCCGGGTCTTCCCGATGCCGCCCGGTCCGCACAGCGTGACGGCGCGCATCGACAGGACCGCCTGGCGGAGCTCGTCGAGTGCGCGCTCTCGGCCGACGAAGCTATTCGGCTCCTCGAAAAAACTGCGAGGCTGATCAATGATCATTTTCCGCACGAAATTCTAGTTCTGTGCCGCCTGAACAGGCCAGACCGACCCGGCTGGCCAGCTTAATGACGCTCTCTGCGGCGCCGGGGGTTACACAGAAGGGGTTTTGCGCCGGGAAAAAGCCGTGAAAGCGGTGGAAAGCCCGCCGCGGGCGGCCGGCGGCCCGCCCCGGGCCGCTTCGCTCAGGCCAGCGTCTGCCCGCTGATCCGCAGTTCGTGCGTGAGCAGGTAGCGCTTGCGCTCGATCCCGCCGCCGTAGCCGGTCAGGCTGCCGTCCGAGCCGACCACCCGGTGGCAGGGCACCACGATGCTGACCGGGTTCTTCCCGTTGGCCAGGCCTACCGCCCGCGACGCCGCCGGCTGGCCGAGCCGGTCGGCCAGCTGGCCGTAGGTGACCGTCTGCCCGTAGGGGATGGCCCGCAGCGCCGCCCATACCCGCTGCTGGAACGCGGTACCGGCCAGGCTCAGCCGCAGATCGAACACGGTCCGCTGGCCGTCGAAGTACTCCCGCAGCTGCCGGAACGCCGCGCCGAACGGTTCGCCGGCCGGATCGCCGGCCGGATCGCCGAACACCTCCTGCGGCGGGCGGTGCCGCTGCTCGTCCATGTACAGGCCCGTCACCGCCCCGTCGAGCGCGACCACGGTCAGCGGGCCGACCGGGCTGTCCACCACGGCGTGCGACCTATGTCCGGCCGGAGCGGCTGAGGTCATGCTCGATCATCCCTTCGTCGTGACGCGCGGCCGGGAGCCTGGTCCCGGCGGCACCGTATCGTCCGGCATCCGGTTGATCGGGTGATCGCCCGATGCCCACAGGTACTGCACCGCGTAGCCGCGCCAGGGACGCCAGCCGGCCGCGCGGCGGGTCAGCGGGGCGGGCGTGGCCGGCAGGCCGAGTTGTGCGGCCGCGATCCGGACCCCGAGGTCGCCGGGAATGAAGGCGTCCGGGTCGCCGAGGCCGCGCATCGCGATCGTCTCGACGCTCCACGGCCCGAGCCCGGGCACGGCGCCGAGCCGGGCCCGGGCCTCCTGCCAGTCGCTGCCGACGTCGAGGTCGATCTCGCCGCGGGCCAGCGCGCCGGTCAGGGCGCCGAACGTCTCGCGCCGCGCGCGCGGCAGCCCCAGCGAGGCCGGGTCCGACGCGGCCAGCGCGGCCGTCGCCGGGAACAGGTGGGTGAGCCCGCCCGCCGGGTCGTCGACCGGATCGCCGTGCGCGGCCACCAGGCGCGCGGCGTGCGTCCGCGCGGCGGCCGTCGACACCTGCTGCCCGAGCACGACGCGCACGGCGAACTCGCCGGCGTCGACGGTGCGCGGCACCCGCCGTCCCGGCGCCTTGCGCACCAGCGGTGCCAGGACGTGGTCCTGGCATAGCAGGTCGGCCACGGCCACCGGATCGGCGTCCAGATCGAGCAGGCGGCGGCACCGGCTGATCGCGATGGCCAGGTCGCGCAGATCGGTCACGGACAGCTGGCAGGAGATGTATTCCGGCCCGGGCCGCAGCGCCACCACGCCGTGCCCGTGCGGCAGGCGCAGGGTGCGCCGGTAGGCTCCGTCGCGCCATTCCTCGACCCCGGGCACGGCCGTGGCCACGAGATGGCCGAACAGGTTGTCGGGGACCAGCGGCGCGCGGAACGGCAGCCGCAGCGACAGCGCTCCGGGCGCCGCGGCGGGCTGCCCGCGGCGGGCGCGCCGCCGCAGTTCGGTGGGGGAGAGGGCGAACACCTCGCGCACGGTGTCGTTGAAGGTGCGGATGCTGGCGAACCCCGCCGCGAACGCCACGTCTCCCATCGGCAGCGCGCTGGTCTCGATCAGCAGCCGGGCGGTCTGCGCGCGCTGCGCCCGGGCCAGGGCCAGCGGCCCGGCCCCCAGCTCCGCGAACAGCTGCCGTTCGATCTGGCGGACGCTGTAGCCAAGCCGGGCGGCCAGGCCAGGCACCCCGTCGCGGTCGATGATCCCGTCGGCGATCAGCCGCATCGCCCGGGCCACCAGGTCGGCCCGCTCGTTCCATTGCGGCGATCCCGGGCTCGCGTCGGGCCGGCATCGCTTGCAGGCCCGGAACCCGGCCTGCTGGGCGGCGGCGGCGCTGGGGAAGAACCGGACGTTCTCCGGCTTCGGCGGGACCACCGGGCAACTCGGCCGGCAGTAGATGCCGGTGGTGACCACCCCGGCGTAAAACCAGCCGTCAAACCGCGCGTCCTTGGCCTGAAACGCCCGTAGCCGGCGCTCGCGCTCCTCCGGGCTCTCGCCTGTCATGTCCTCCCGCACCCGCCCAGCATCGGTCCCCGGGCGGGCACAGGTCTAGCGAAAAATCGACATGTACGCTCCGTCCCGGGGGGCATGTCGCCGTCTCGCCAGCGGGAGACCGGGGGTATTTCCCGCGGCTGAATCACACCGGTGGCATTTACTGGGCGCTCCGGCGCCGGCGCGCCCGGCGCGGCCTGGGTTAAAATCTCGCAGGTGAGCAGCAGACCGGCCGAGGCCCAGCACCTGCGCGACCTCGCGCGGCTGCGCCGCGTCCGGGACCGGATCGACCGGGAGTACGCCCGGCCCCTCGACGTCGAGGCGCTCGCCCGCGGGGCGCACATGTCGGCCGGGCACCTCAGCCGCGAGTTCAAGCTCGCCTACGGCGAGTCACCGTATAGCTACCTGATGACGCGGCGCATCGAGCGGGCGATGACGCTGCTGCGCCGGGGCGACCTCAGCGTCACCGACGTCTGTTTCGCCGTCGGCTGCTCGTCGCTGGGCACCTTCAGCACCCGGTTCACCGAACTGGTCGGCGTGCCGCCCAGCGCCTACCGGGCCCAGGAAGCGGCCCGGGCGGCGGCGGGCATCCCGCCGTGCGTCGCGAAACAGGTGACGAGGCCGGTCAGGAATCGAGAAGCGCGGGTCACCCGGCCGCGGCTAGCGTGACCGCCATGGACATCACGATTCACGGGGCCTTCCTGCCGCAGAACGACCCGGATGCCGCCGTGGCGTTCTATCGCGACGCTCTGGGCTTCGAGATCCGCAACGACGTCGGACGGGGCGAGAAGCGCTGGATCACGGTCGGCCCGGCCGACCAGCCCGGCATGTCCATCGTCCTGTACCCGCCGGGCGCCGACCCCGGCATCACCGACGACGAGCGCCGCACGATACTCGAGATGATGGCGAAGGGAACCTACGGCATCATCACCATGGCCACCCACGATCTCGATGGCACCTTCGAACGGCTGCAGGGCAGCGGCGCCGAGGTCGTCCAGGAGCCGACCGAGCAGCCCTACGGGATCCGCGACTGCGCGGTCCGCGATCCCGCGGGCAACCTGATCCGGATCAACCAGCTGCCGTAGCCGCTCAGATCACGATCGCGCGCCGGTCAGGAAGTGCAGGCAGGCGTGCTGCGCGGACTCGAACCGCGGCGAGCTGGTGTCAACAGCGGGGCCGGCCAGGCCTTCCGGGCCAGCGCCTTCGATGTTGCCGTCGGGCAACTGGACCGGATCACGGGTGTCCGGGAACCCGTGTGCGCGCAAGCACGCGGCGTACTTCAACTGCCTGCTGAGTTCCTGCCGCCGCTGCGCCGCACTCGGGTGATAGGCCGGGAGCAGGTGCCCGCAGGCCCTGGTGGCCGACAGGTACCGTGCGGAGTGGACGTCTACCGGCCCCAGGTCAGGAAAGAGCCCCTGGTTGTCGGGGTCGGGAAAGCCCGGCTCGCCGCTGGATCGCATGCACTGC
>Ga0335074_10003135_pt1 | contig 22524 bp, 25 predicted proteins | sample Lox_Sample_23_FD_206715 | JGI IMG/M metagenome (GOLD analysis project Ga0335074, IMG submission 206715) | Soil microbial communities from Loxahatchee National Wildlife Refuge, Florida, United States - Lox_Sample_2.3 | ecosystem: Environmental > Terrestrial > Soil > Wetlands | place: USA...
GCCCCGACCAGGGCCGTCTGACCGTCAGAAGATATCGCTATCGCCGTGCCGAACTCTTCGCTGCCCGCGGGTGCGTACAGGATGTCCCAGTCGGCCAAGTCGGCGAGACTGTAGATGTACACCGCACCCAAATAGGGAGATGCGCCATCGTCGGCATTCGGTTCGCCGACCATCAACGTTTGGCCGTTATCCGAGAGCGCTACCGACGAACCGAACCCGCCTCCCACTTGACCTGTGCCGCTGAGCACCACCGGGCTCGACGTCGTCCAAGAGCCGTCGACGTCCTCGTATAGGTACGCATTACCGCCCGAGCCACTCAGCGGAGCACCCGAGAGCACCTCTTCTCCGTTGCCCGACAACGCGAGAGCGGCACCCCCAGCCCCCGAGAGCGTGGCCGTCGGCGCGCTCGGCCAAATCCCGCCGACCTCAGTGTAAACATAGGCTGCTCCCGAAGACCCCACCAGGGCGGTTTGCCCATCGTCCGAAAGTGCCACCGGCCATCCGAAAGTGGAGGCCGTGGCCGTGATGGTCTGAGATGGGCTAGTTGGCCATTGACCAGCGGTTTGGATGTAAATGTAGGCAGCGCCTGCGCCTGAAGCAATGATCTCTTGCCCACCTGCGGATATCGCCACCGAACGCCCAAAAGTTGCCGTTGGATCCGCAACGGGCGGGATCGTCGCTGTGGGAGAAGTTGGCCAGGTGCCCTCAGTGGACTTCGCATACACACAAAGGGGCCCCCCGGTGTTCGAGCCGACGACAACGACCGAGCCATTGGCTGACACTGCGAGGCCCAATTCCTGACCACCACCGTCGGCAGCCAACGCCGCGGCCGGGGTCGTGGACCAGGCCAAGGCGTCCGTGGCACTCGTACTGCCTTGCGCGTTGGAGGGCTCCGCTGCTGTCACAAGCGTTGCCAAAGTTGCCAAGACTGCTGTCACCACCACGACCAACCGAGCCCGCGCACGCGTCATTTATCCACTCCTACCGCTGGGAAGATAGCACGTCGAGCAGCCGGGCCATACGGCTGACCTCGAAGTGCGCGCAGCCCGCCGCCATCAACGCAAATCTCTCTGCTTTGGTGGCGCCGAAGCGAAGTACGCGACAGCTGTCCCCGGGATGCCAAGTCCTTTTCCTGGTCGGCTACTTGGCGGCGCAAGCTCAACAGCACGGCTCGCTCAACTGGGGACGCGGGCTCGTCGCTGCTTCGGGCCACGGTCTGCAGGCGCCGGCGCTGGTCGCGCACCCACCGGGCGGGCGAGCCCCTGTCTACCGGGAGCTCGCCTGCCACCTCGATGACCGTCTGGCGGGTGTCGATGACCCGCTGAGCCGTCTCGGTGTTGAACTCAAGGGTGAACTTCCGTCTGGTGGTTCGACCGGAAGCCCACTAGACAGTGAACTCGGTGACGGACCCACCGGCGTCCGCGACGATCAGGTTGCTCCCGCTCGAGGCGACATATCGGGCTAGCCCGATGCCCCTTAGCGGTCCATGTGGTCAGATGACTAGGGGTTGGGTACCTATCGCAGGAGGAGGTCGGGCCCGACGAACACGCCTTGACCCGTGGAGTAACCGTTCAAGTCCCCCCTACGACACTCTGTTTTTTGCAGCTCGGCCGGCTTCGCCTCGACCACGGCGAGCTTCTTGGCCCCACCCAATAGTGCTTGTCGTCGTCTAGCACCGGCAGCAGCACGAACAAGTGCTGGAGCAGGTCGCGCAACCGCAGGGTCGCCGTCAGCCCTGCCTCCATGTAGCGGCTGTCTCCCCACTCCGGGAACTGCTCGTCAAGCAGCAGCGGGGTTGCGGCGACGTCATACCCGAGAGGCTCGAACAACCGGCGGAGCAAGGGCTCACCACCTCGGCACGGGACCACCGGCAACCCGGCGACTAGCGGAACTGCTTGTTCGACTAGATCGGGCCGTTCTTGGCTCCGCCCGCATGGCTGTCCCGAAGCACTTGTTGAGCGCCACCGACAAGAACGACGACGCCACATAGGGACGGTCGTTCACGTACTGCTCGAGGGAGGCGTCGTTGCCCCCGGGACCGCCCTTCCGGTCCCGGACCAGGCCGACGGGGTCAATGTCTACCGGCAGCGCCGCCGTGCAGCGCTCCGCGCTCGCTTCAGGGTAGAGAACGTGGGCGTGGCCGGACGGCAGTGAGACAGTGTGGACGCGGTCGGGGTGCTTGTGCACCAAAAAGCCCAAGTCAGTCGCTGGGGCGTGCGTCGTGGTGATCGTCAGTAGCATTGGGCCCGCCTAGTCACTACAGCGATGATGCCTCAGGGCTGGATGGCGCCGAGGGCAATGTGTGTCGCCCCAGCTCGGTGCTCGTTGCTCTCGAAGGTCGTATGGAGGGTCGCGTCAGCTATCGTCCAAGCTGCTGAGGAGGTCCAATAGGCCGACCGCTTCCCATGCCCGATTGCGGGCGCCCCCCGATACCGCCACCAAGATGCCGGCACTCGTTAGCTGGTCAACTGCCTGACCGATGGCAGGCTTGGAGCGGCCTGTCGCTGCCACTAGGACGGGGACGGTCACAATTGAGTGCCCCGGTAGCTGGTCGATCACCGCCCATGCCGCCGCGTCGCTACGGGGAGACTGAGGGCTGCTGCGCAGGTCTGCACGCCATCGGCCTTGGAGCGTTCTGACCTCGCGCAGGTACTGCTCCGCGAGAGCGGCGGCTTGGGCAGTCGCCACTGCGAACTGCTCAAGCCAAGTGTTCACGTTGCCGCTCCGGTAAGCGGTTAGGCCCTCGATGTACCGCTCTTTGCTTTTTGCCAGGACGACACTAATGGGTGGGACGTATGAAGGGCTTAGGGCGCGCCGGCGGAGCAGCACGTGTACGAGTGCGCGACCGGTACGGCCGTTGCCGTCGGTGAAGGGGTGAATGGTCTCAAACTGTGCGTGAGCCACGGCCGCCTGTACTAGAGGTGGGAGCTCGTTCTCGTTGCAGAAGGCGCAAAGATCGTCAAGTAGATGACCCACTTCCTCGTGAGGCGGTGGGACAAAATCGGCACCGCACGGGTTGTAGTCGTTCCCGCCGATCCAGTTCTGTTCGGCGCGGATTCTTCCTGCCAAATTTGAATTGTGGGCGTTTACCATGAGGGCCTTGTGGACGTCGATAATGCGCGCCACCTGTACGTGTTCGTCGGTGGTCGCTTCTTCGACGGCCAGAATCATGGCGTCTATGTTGGCAAGAACTTCTAAGGCAGCGGGGGAGACTTTTCCTCCAGTGCCGGCTTTGGCCTCAGCCCGAGCCAGTGTTCGGGCATCAACCTGCATTCCTTCGACCTTCGACGACGCGATCGACTCGGTACGTAGCAGCAAGCGGGCTAGGGGAGCTAGAGCAGGGCGAGCGGCGGCGTTGAGCGAACGTACGGCGTCTTCGGCGGCAGAGACCACACCGGCGAGTGTCCCGGGCAGGTCGAGGCGAAGCTCGGTTAGCGGGTTTGGTATGAAGGCCTGATAGCCGCAAGCCCTGCGATAGCGGGCTGGGGCGTACAATGACGGGTCGTAGTGCCAGGTCCTGTCGACGAGGCGTCCGAGCATGGGTCGCCGCATCCTTTCCTATCTCGTTCGGCTTAGTAAAGGATAGCAGCTAACCTTTACTAAGGCATTTCGGCGGCTCTTCGGAAACCAGCGGGGTCGCATGTCATCTGACGACGATCGAGCCGAGCACCCGCCAGTTCGGCTTGCCCGCGTAGAGCAGCGCCCGGGCCCGGTAGTTGTCGAAGTTGCGGAACCCGAAGCCGACCCTTTTGATGCGCTTGATCAGGTTGTTGAGCGCCTCGGTAGGGCCGTTGCTCAACCGGGCGATGTGGAAGTTGCAGATCTTGTCGGACCACCTTTGCAGCGTCCGGCCGAGGCGTTGCACCTCGGGTGACATCGCCTTCTTCAGGCAGTGGTGGACGAGTTCTTCAAGCAGGAGGCGGGCTTGGGCCGGGCCGGTGGTGCGGTAGAACTCCCGCAGGCGCCCTTTCACCCGGTAGGCGATGGCCACCTCGGCGGCCTGGGCCGCCTAGTTCGAGCCTCGTCTCGTGACAGAGGCCAACGACCCTCACGTCGATGAGCACCCGGTCACGCCTCTGGCGCGCCCAAACCTGGGCGCCGGTGTAACGGGGTTAGAGAGGATGGCGAGTTCAGCCGAGCGGGACCACACGCCCCGGCGGTGGCGGTTGCGCCCCGGGTCGTGCGCCGAGGGGCACGGGAAACCTTCCCTGGTCAGCCGGGCGACGATGGCGCCGTAGCCGAAGCCGGCGTTGAACATTTCGAGGATCGTCGCAACTGCGGGCGCGCTACTCGTGTCTGGGACGAGGTAGTGCAGCCTCATGCCAGCTGCTGCCTTGGCGGGCTGGGGTGAGGCTCCGCGCCCGGTATTGCTGCCATTGCCGGGAGGACTCGCGGCCCTGGTTGTCCTCGGTCGAGCAACGACCGGCAAGCCGAAGACGATGCCTGCGGTGCTGGTAGTTCCTGTTCTCGGTCCGGCCGCCTTGGGCTCTCGGTCCTACCTCGTACTGCCGACGACCTCAAGAGGGAGCTTGGTCGCCCGGCGCGGTCGGCGGCCTGGCGGTTCGTGCCCAGATGCCTGGCGGGCGATGACGACTGTGCCCGTGACCAGCAAGGTTGCTCGGAGTTCGGCCCCGACGGCAACTTAACTGACAAAGTCAGTTATATTTAGGACATGCCTCGAAGGACGCCCCCTGGGCGAGTGCAGAACGTAGCCCGTGCCGCCTGCGACGCGTTCATCGCGAAGGGCTACCGCAGGACCTTGATGACCGACGTCGGCGAGCGGCTCAACCTCAGCCACGCCCTGCTGTACCAGTACGTCGAAGGCAAGGAGGCTCTCCTCGAGCTGGCGGCCCGCTACGCCATGGACCAGGACGCCGACCTAGAGGCTCTCGTGCCACTGCCCAACCCGCCCAAGGGGCAGGTCCTCGAACTAGTACGGGACTGGTTGGCGACCCGGGCGACCTTCCCGAAACTGCGCGCTGCGGTCGAGCGTGGGCCCGGTGGCGACGCCGCAGAGGAGCTGGCCGGGGTCATCGACGAGCTCTACGACTTCCTCGAGCAGAACCGGCTACTTCTGTTGCTGGTGGAGAGCCTGGTCGATGACTACCCAGGGCTTACCGGAGCCTCGGTGGACGATCGCAAGCGCTCGTTCAAAGGGCTAATGGCCGCCTTCCTCGCCAGCGGCGCCACCTTGGGGGCACTTCGCCCGCTGTCAAACCCCGAGGTCGCCGCCCACTTCCTAGTCGAGTCCGTCGCCTGGTTCGCTCAGCACCGGAAGCGTGACCCCAACGCCGCCATGATCGATGACCGAGAAGCTCGTTCCTCGCTACGCGACCTGCTGCTCGCGGCGTTCCTCCCGGCCACGACGACCACCGGGAGAGGCCGGTGAGCATCGAGTCGGTCATGGCGGTGGGGGGCCTCGGCAGTGGAGGGGGCTCGACGAGCATCGAGACGATCGCCGTCGTGGTGGGCATCATGGCCTACTCGATCGCGCGCCAGATCGTCGGCGAGCCGTTGCGGGTCAAGCGCTTGCTCGGCTTGCCCGCCGTCCTCACCGTAATCGGCATCGTCGACGTCTCGAGCTCCAAAGGCCGAGCACCGACGGGTACCGACGTCGCCCTGATCGCAGCGGGGTGTGCTGTCAACGTGCTCATAGGGCTGGGCCAGGGCAGGCTCATGCGGCTGAGCTCCCGGGACGGCTACCTATGGGGCCGGATGCCGAGGTCCGTGCTGTGGTGGTGGGGCGCCAAGGTGGCGAGCGGGCTCGTCCTGGACGGGATCGGCCACGCGCTCGGCGCCGGGCTGGCCACGACCTCCGCGGTCATGTTGCTCAGGCTCGGGGTCAACCGGCTGGCACAAGCAGCGGTCGTCGCGCCCCGTGCGCTCGCCACCGGTATGCCCTTCGCCCCGGAACCGACCAAGGGCAACACCGGGGCCAATGGCCGAGATGACCGTTCGCCCTCGGCCAAGGCGGGCCTGCTGGCGGCGGTCCGCGACGTCAACTCGTCCGTCTTCGATGGCGGAGGTGGGGGCGTAGGAACCTACTCGCCCCCTCTTAGGAAACCAAGGACCAGCCCGGTCCCGCACGACCCCTCTTGGCCCACGGCCGGCTCGCCGGGCACCTTTGACCAGCGGTCGGCACCTCGGGCAAGCTCCGGGCCCGGCCTGGGGCGACAGCTCACCCAGGTGCTCCTCCGCGAGCTCAACAACCGCATCAACAACGGATAACCAAGGAGGCGGACCTTGACCCTCATCTCAGCGCGCCCAGGAAAGAGCCAGTTCATCGTCGGTACAGCCCGCTGGTGCTTCCGTCGCCGCAGGCTCGTCCTGGCCGGCTGGCTCCTGGCGCTGGTCATCTTGACAGCTCTCAGCCAGGCCGTCGGCATCAGCTACGCCACCACCTACAACCGTCCCAACAGCCCCTCGACCCGGGCCATGTCCATCCTCCAGAACGATTTCCCAATCGTCTCGGGTGATACCGACCAGGTAGTGGTCCAAGCGGAGCACGGCTCGGTCACCTCCGGCCCGGTGCGATCGGCCGTCGAAGCGATGCTCGCCAAGGTAGAGAGGCTCCCCCGCGTCGCCAGCGTGGCGAGCCCGTACGGCCCCTACGGCGCCAGCCAGATCAGCCGGGGCGGCAAGGTCGCTTTCGCCACCGTCAACTTCGACGCCCAGGCCCAGGACCTCCCGAGCGGCGCAGTCGAAGCGGTCATCCGTACCGCCCAAGCTGCGGCGGGGCCGGGCCTAAAGGTGGCCCTCACCGGCCCGGCGATCGAGGACAACGAGCCGAGCAGTTCCTCCAACAGCACTGCCCTCGGTGTGGTGCTCGCCTTGATAGTGCTCGGGTTCGCCTTCGGGGCGCTGTTCGCCGCCCTTACCCCGATAGTGACCGCCCTGGTCGCCATAGGCACCGGCTTCGACCTGACCGGGCTGCTCAGCCACGTCGTGAGCATCGTCAGCTTTGCCCCGGTCCTTGGCATCCTGATCGGCCTCGGTGTCGGGGTCGACTACGCCTTGTTCATCGTCACCCGCCACCGCGCCGGGTTGCGAGCCGGGCGTACCACCGAGGACGCCGCGGTGAACGCTGCCAACACGTCTGGGCGGGCGGTCTTTTTCGCCGGCCTTACGGTGGCTGTCGCCCTCCTCGGCCAGTTCGCGATCGGCGAGTCTTTCCTCGACGGCGCGGCGGTGGCGGCGACGGTCACCGTCCTTCTCACCATGCTGGCCTCGCTCACCCTGCTCCCGGCCCTCCTTGGCTTCCTCGGTCCCAGGGTGCTGAGCAGGAGGGAACGCCGGCGGACGAGCGAATCGGGCCCCACGGCCGAGGTGGTCACCTCCGGGCTTTGGTACCGCTGGTCACGCTCGGTCGAGCGCCACAGCGCGCCGCGGGCCGTGGCCGGCCTGCTCGTCGTGGTCGTGGTCGCCCTCCCGATCCTCGGACTCCGCCTTGGCATCACCGACGCCGGCACTGACCCGGCGACCTGGACGACGCACCAGGCTTACGACATGCTGGCCGAGGGTTTCGGCCCCGGGTTCAACGGGGCGTTCGAGCTCGTCTCCCGGCTCGACGGGCCCTCCGACGTAGCCGCCTTCGAACGCGTCGTCGAGGCCGCCTCCCATCAAAGAGGCGTCGTGGCCGCCACCCCTCCGCAGGTGAGCCCGGCCGGCACAGCCGCGGTCGCGCTCCTCTACCCAAGCACGGCCCCCCAGGCCCCGCAGACCGCTGGCCTGCTCAGCCACCTCCGCAATCAGGTGGTGCCAAAGGCCGAGGCCGGCACCGGCCTGGACGTCGTGATCGGAGGCGCGACCGCCACCCAAGTCGACTTCTCCAGCGCCCTTGCCCACAAGTTGCCCGCATTCATAGCGGTGGTCGTGGTTGTCGCGTTCTTGTTGCTGGTGCTCGTCTTCCGGAGCCTCGTGGTCCCGGCCATCGCCTCAGCCATGAACCTGCTTTCGGTGGGGGCCGCCCTCGGGGTGATGAACGCGGCCTTTTCGTGGGGGTGGGGCTCGTCGCTCCTCGGCAACTGGGGGACCGCGCCCGTCGAGGTGTTCCTCCCCGTGCTCGTCTTCTCCGTCCTTTTCGGGCTTTCCATGGACTACGAGGTCTTCCTCGTGAGCCGCATGCACGAGGAGTGGCTCCGCACCGGCGACAACCGGCTCGCGGTCACGACGGGCCAGGCTGCGACGGGCCGGGTTATCACCGCCGCGGCCAGCATCATGGTCCTCGTCTTCCTGTCCTTCGCCGTCGACGACGACATCATCGTCCAGCAGTTCGGGGTCGGCCTCGCGGCGGCGGTCATCGTAGATGCCTTCGTCGTACGCACCGTCGTCGTGCCGGCGCTCATGCACCTTTGTGGACGTGCCAACTGGTGGCTGCCCGGCTGGCTCGACCGCCTGCTGCCAACCCTCCACGTAGAAAGCGAGCCCACCAGCTCGCCGGCCAACGCCACAAATGGTGCGGTTGCTCTCGGGGCGGCAGAGGGCCGAGCCTTCCAGAGCCTGACCGAAGCCAGGAGCTGCGAGCGGGATTGCCAAGACCGAGGACGGCACCCTCGTGCGCCGGGAGGCGTCATCGGCCCCCCTAAGGTCCGGTGACGAGCGCTCTCTTTGCAGCGAGGGAGGGCGACGCTTCGACGCGTACGACTAGCGCTGGGCCCTGGCCGTCGCCCAGTTGCCCCGTTACGGGGGCGACGACGTCGGCGAGGCTTTGGGTGGTGCCTTGAAAATGGCCCCTACCGGCATGCCCCAGGGGGTCTAGTCCTGAAAAGCCGTTGACCAAGAAAGGGGATCCCATAGATGTCGATAGGGTTGGGCCCCGTGTACGACGGGTGCTCTAAGAGAGGATTGGCCCGTGGCTCGGGTGAAGCGCCGTCGACAGCGGACGGCTACGCGACGTTCCCTCCGCTTTTTCTTTGCCCTTCTCGGGCTGCCCACCACCTGGGCACTGGGCGGCACCGGGTACGAGATTGCGCTGCCAGGGGTGGGGGACGCTCCCGCCCGGGTGGCTGCGGTACTGCGCTCCCACGACGAGGTCGCGAGCGGGTTGCCCCTCCCGGCCAAGTTGTCGGACGCCGTGGTCGCCGGGGAGGACGAGCACTTCTACTCCAACCCCTTTTTGAACGTCTTCGACGGGGCGGCCCGGGGGACGTTGGCGAGCTTGCACATCGGGGGCAACCAGGGCGAGGGCACGATCGACGAGCAGTTGGCCAGACAGCTCCAGCTCACCTGGGCAGAAGCCTCCATGCCCGCCGGCTTACTCTGCTAATCGTCCGCTGCCAACCCTGTCCTGCACATGGCGCTGGCCAAGAGCCGCCGGCCGGTCCGAGCCATGGCTCAACCAGGGCGGGAGCGGCGAGGAGGCTCGGGCGACGGCTTATGGCCAGGATCAAGCGGTCGCCTGCGGTCGGGTACGGAGAGGGCGGGGCCGAGATGAACTACGTGCTTAGTGGGCAGCCGAAGGTCAGATGCCCCCACCAGGCAGTGGCGACCGTGAACCGAGAGTTCCCGGCCTACCTCGATGAGATGGACCGCTGGGGCGACGCACTGCTTGCGTGGGAGACGGCCGCAGCCCGATTCGAGATGCCTCTGAAGAACATTGAATGCCGAGAAGATCATGATCCTGGCTTCTTTAGCGCCATCGAGATGGATCGCGGGACGTCAGACCATAGAAGGGCGGCTCGGTTGGGCCCGGGGAGTACCGGTTGTTTGTTCCGGGGCGAGCCCCAATTACTGCCGAGCGCCGCCGCGTCGCTAGCAGTTGTAGCCGTGTGCCGCCAGGAACGAGCGCAGGTGGGCCACAAACGAGCGCGCTGACCCGTAGCCAGCATCAACGACTTCGCTAGCGGCCACCTGCGCGATGCGGGCCAGCGCTGCTTGACCGTGACCGAGCTCGCATTCGTCCGCAGCCCAGGCCGCAAGGATCCCACGGCCGTACTGGCTCCGCTCTTCGCCGCGTCGGCTCAGCTCCTTGAGCCAGGCAGCCGCATCGGCTCGGACGTAGCCCAACCACGAGCGAGTGACGTCCTCGACGCCGTAGGGGCCGATCTGTAGAACCTTGACCGGCGAAGCTGTGTCGGCCTCGTCGACGAACTGTTGGAAGAAGGCACTGTCCACTGTCACGAGCAGGGCCGTGCCGCGCTGGGGGACCAGGTCTGCGGGCGCTTCCGGCCCGAGGTTGACTGCGCCGATCTCGTTGGCGAACGCGTAGCCCCTGCCTCCTTCGACGTCGAACAGGTTCAGGATCTCGCAGCATTGGTTTGCGTCCGGGGGGTCGTTCACTGCCACCAGTGCGACTACCCTCGGTTGGTCGCCGGATTGGGCGGTTCCCGTCGGCGGTTGATCGGCGCTGAACCGGGCCAGGCACAGGTCCGAGTACGGCCCCGAGTACGAGGTGGCGGGTGTCCACGACCGCGGCAGCTCTCCGTTCGTCGAGAAGTTCGTCAGCGGTTCGTCAGCGAGAAGCTGGTAGGTCGCCACGGTCTTGCCGTCGTCGGCCAGGGCCAGGTATGGCTTGGCGACGAACCCGCCCGGAGCAACCCGGCCGGACAGCGTGGCTTGGTAGGGGCCGAAGCGTGCTGTGCTCACAACGTTGGTCCCGGGTCGTGGCGATCCTGCACGCGTCTTCGCGCACGAGTAAACCGCCGCCGGCGCGGTGGTGGTGATTGGGGCCGTGGCCGCAGTCGTGCTCGCCGGTGGGCCTGAGGATGCCTGTGCTGCCTGCATCCCAACCTGGGCGAAGAGGGCGGCTGTTAGGGTTAGGGCACGGCCAAAGCGGACTGCCCAACCCTCGGCTTCTGTCATTGTGCGCCCCTCTTCCGGGGCCCGGGCTCCGACATGGCCCCGTAAATGGTCTCCTCTTGGGCCAGAGTGTACAAAGGCGGCGTCCGGGGGCGGGGGGCTGCCCGCGAACCGGATATCCACCCATAGGTGCCTACCGACCGCCCGTTACGGGGTGCTCCCGTCGGTTGCGGAGCGCTTCCCGCCAGGACCGGGTCGAGCCCCTCGGCAATGCGTGCAAAGAAAAGATTGCGCCACAACATCCGTGCCAGGCACGCAAGGTCACGGGGTGTTCGTGCCCCCTCATTCGACAGGCGCTGCTGGCGCCTCTTGAGCCGTCTCAGTTGGTTCGCTCAGGGGCAGGCCACGGCGCAGCCGGGCTGCCACATAGAGGCCGGTGCCCGCCGAAACCACGAGGGGCGCAAGGAAGCCGAGCACACCAGCGGCGCGGTTTTGGTCGGCGATGACCTGGAAGGCGCCCTGGGAATTGGCGAGCACCTCGATGGCGGCAGCGGCGTTCGCCACGACGACCACGGTGGCGAGGACCAGCGCACTCACGGCCAAGGCCTGCGGGGTGCGCGAGCCCGGTTCAGGCGGTGCCGCTCCTGGGGAGCATTGACCGCTACGACAAGCCGGAGAAATGCAGGCACTGCACCTCCAATGACCGCGCCGTCGTTCAACGTAACGCATGGGAACACGGACGCTCGTGGTTTGAGCGTGCCCGTGGCCTGCGGTTAACGTCCCGCCCGTCGAGCGTAGGCGGCGGCCGGGCCGACCAGGCCGACCGGATCTGACGCCCGGCCTACACCCAGGGGTGGAGACGAAGTTCTACCCATGGCTTGACGCATTTGCCCTAATGGCGGAGCAACATCATTTCTATGACCGATACCGCGGTAGTCGTAGTGAGGGGATTGCGAAAGAGCTACGGCTCCAGGGCCGTAGTGGACGGCGTCGACTTGGACGTGCACGCTGGTGAGATCGTTGGCTTGGTGGGCGCAAATGGCGCGGGCAAGACGACCACTGTCGAGTGTGTCCAAGGCCTGCGTCGGCCCGACGCGGGCACCTTGCGGGTCCTTTCCCTTGACCCCGTAGCCCAGCCCGAACGGGTACGGGCGTTGGTCGGTAGCCAGCTACAGAGCTCGGCGCTGCCCGACCGGCTGCGCGTCGGTGAGGCGGTGCGCCTGTTCGGCGGCCGTGACGGGAACGAGCTGCTCGAGCAGTTCGGGCTGGCCGAGCGGCGCCGCTCGGCGTTCGCCTCGCTCAGCGGCGGGGAGCGCCAACGGCTTTTCCTGGTGCTGGCCCTTGTGAACGCCCCCCGCCTGGTGATCCTCGACGAACTGACCCAGGGCCTGGACCCGGCCGCCCGGCGCAACGTTTGGGCGGCAGTGGACCAGCTCCGGGCCGACGGCACGGCCGTGCTGCTCGTCACCCATGAGCTCGACGAGGCCGAGCGGCTTTGCGACCGTGTCGTTGCCATGCGGGCCGGACGCGTCCTTGACTGTGGCGCACCGAGAGACCTCGTCGGCCGCCATGGCGGCGCCGTCAGGATCTGTTTCACCCTGCCCGGCGACATGATGTCCCGGCTCGGGCCGGGCCAACTCAAGGCCCTACCCGGCGTGGAGGATGTCTCCTACGAGACCAGCGCTTTGACGATGAAGGGGAGCCGGGCCGCCATCGCCCATCTCGGTGCAGCCCTGGCAAGTGCCGGTTGGGTACCGCCCGATCTCTCTGTGCAGATGCCAAGCCTCGAGGACGCCTTGGTGGACCTCCTGGAGCGGGCCGGCCCTGCCCCTGGGCTCCACACCGCTGAACCCGCTTTACCCGAGCTGACAGGAGCGCTCCGATGAACACCGCCCTAGGCCGCCTCGTGCGGACCGAGCTGACCTTGATGACGCGTGAACCGCTGACCCTAACGTTCGTGTTTATCTTCCCGGTGGTAACGATGCTCATCATCGGCGGCGCGTTCGGCACCAAGCCCGACGTGGCCTTCGACTGGGTGAACCCCTCGCACTGGTACGTGGCGTCGTACCTCACGGTGGTGATCGCGGCCACCGGGCTGATCATGGTGCCAGTGCATCTGGCGTCCTACCGCGAGCGGGGGGTGCTGCGCCGTTTCGCGGCGGCAGGTTTTCCCCGGTGGTCTTTCGCGGTCGCACAGCTCGTGACTGGCCTGGTGGCGGTCGCTGCGGCTTCGGCGGTCCTGCTGGCCGTGGCAGCGCCCACCTACGGCCTTCCTTCCATGCACCACGCGGCTGGGGTCGTGGTCGGCTTCGTGCTCGGAGCGCTGGCCTTTGTGAGCATCGGTGTCCTGCTCGGGACCGTCCTGCCGTCGGCGCGCTCGGCTCAGGCGGTTGGGCTGGTCCTTTTCTTCCCGTCGTTCCTACTGGGCGCGGGAGGCCCCCCGCCCTACGCGATGGGCTCCGCCCTCCGCACCGTCGCTGGCTACCTGCCGCTCACCCGGGTCACCGACGCGGTGCGTGACGCCTGGCTCGGGGTGGGAACGGCCACCGGTTCACTGTTGGTCGTCGGAGCCTTGGCTGTGGCCGCCACCGCCTTGGCCGTGCGTCGATCGGCTCTGTGAGCAAGGCGGATCATCAGGACCGGGCCTACGGCCTTGGCCACCCGTAGCCGCCGTACGATCGACGAAGTGCGCTCCGCTCGAGACAGGTTCCCGGGGCCAGCAACTCTTGCCCGCCTGGCGGGCCGGCTAGGACTGGGCGTTTTCACAGTGTTCTTGGTTATCGGGGTTACCTTGGACCTGGCCCACCCAGCCCTGGCAGCTGTCGGGGCCGCTGTCGGGGTCCTGGGCGGGGCCCCGTTGTTCCTCGCCCGCCCGCGGTACCTGCTCGGTTACGCCGCAGTGGCCACCGCCGGGGTCGTGGTGCTCGGCGACGGCCAATCCTTCGACGTTGTCTGGTTCGCTGTACTGGTGGTCAGCGCGTGGTGCGTGCTGTTGGCGGGCATGAGGGCCGGACTGGCCTACGGCGCGGCGGCGGTGCTGTTGTTCGGGGGCGAATGGCTCCTGGATGGGCAACAGAACGTCGGCTGGGCACCATGGATCGCGTCGGTCGTCGTGATCGTTTCTATTACGGCACTCGTCCGCCACGAGTTCGTGCTCGTCGAGCAGCTGCGGGCCGCCCAAGCCGGCCTTGCGGAGCGGTCCCGCGCCGAGGAGCGCGGGCGCATCGCCCGTGAACTGCATGACGTCCTCGCCCACAGTTTGACCGTGTCCCTCCTGCACATCACGAGCGCTCGCCTGGCGGTTGAGCACGACCCGGCCGACGCCAGCCGGGCACTAGCCGAGGCCGAACGCCTCGGGCGTCAGAGCCTGACCGAAGTGCGGGCAACGATGGGCTTATTACGCTCAGGGCCCGTTGATCGGGTCGCCCCGCCAGTGCCCGGTGCCGGCCAACTGGCCGACCTGGTCCGAGACATGGGCGCCGCCGGAGCTGAGGTTTCCCTGGTCATGGAGGGGGACATCGAGGCGGTGCCGGCAACGACGGGGTCCACGATCTACCGCATCGTCCAGGAAGCACTGACCAACGCCACAAAGCACGCGCCCGGTTTCCCGGTGGTAGTCCACGTGCTCGCGGGAAGCGCGAGGGCCGAGGTCGACATCGAGAGTTTTGGCCCACCGATGGGTGGGTCGGGCCTCGGACTGGACAGCATGAGAGACCGAGCCCAGGCTGTGGGCGGCACCTGCACGGCCGGGCCCGGTGGGCGCGGCTGGGTGGTGCAGGCGTCGCTGCCCTTCCAGCCCGGCTTGGGCACCAATTGATCCGCGTACTGCTCGTCGACGACCAGGAGCTGGTGCGCGCCGGCCTGCGCGGTATCCTCCGCGAGCAGTTCGGTTTTCAGGTGGTGGGCGAGTGCGCTGATGGCACCGAAGTCTTACGCGAGGTGCGCGAGCTGGCTCCCGACATCGTGCTGATGGACGTCCGCATGCCTCGCATGGACGGTGTCGAGGCCACCCGCCAATTGTGCGCCGAGCGCCCGTCGACCCCGGTCATGGCGCTCACTACTTTCGACGACGACGAGGCCCTCGCCGGCATGCTGCGGGCGGGAGCGACCGGCTTTGTCCTAAAAGGCGTTGCTGCCGATGAACTCCACCGAGCCGTACGCGTCGTTGCCGAGGGCGGCGCTTGGCTCGACCCGGCCGTCACGAGCCGGGTCCTTGCCGTTTATCGCGCCGCGCCCACGAGCTCTGCTGCTCGGCCACGCGCCCTGGGCCTGCTCACCAGCAGGGAGCGAGAGGTCCTCTGCCTGATCGGGCAGGGCTACACCAATGCCGAGATCGCCGAGCGGCTTTTCGTCGGTGAGGGCACGGTCAAGACTCACGTCAACCACCTGTTCACCAAACTCGACCTGCGAGACCGCGCTGCCGCCATCATATTTGCTTACGAGAACGACCTCGTTGAGAACCGCGCATGACTCGCAGCGGCCATAGGTCCGGCATGGTCAGAGGCCGGCCTGAGCTCACGGCTCGAAGTCTTTGCTCCAACGGGTGACACTCGTTATTGTGCGGGATGTTTTCGACGCTCCAACAGGGCAGACCGCCGAACGGCCGCCGCCTCGCTGTGCTAATTCCTCATCCCGAGCCCCGAGGCCTCGTAGATGGCGTCGATCACCTTCATGTTGTCGATCGAGTCCTGCCCACCGGTAAGCGGGGCCTCTTCGCCGCTGATGATCCTGCAAAACGCTCGCAGCTGGTGCACGTAGCTGGTCGGCGTGTCGAGCACTTCGTTGACCTTCGTGCCGTCGGCGAGTGTCGCGGTGACTCGGTGCCCCAGTTGAGGGGCCATGGGGTTGAGGATCTCGACCTCGCCTTCGCGCCCAACCGCACGGAAGGTCATTGCTTCGGGCCACACCGACTCATTGGCCACCATGCTCGAAGAGATGGTCGCCGGTAAGCCGCCGGCGAACTCAAGATCGGCTTCCATCGTGACGTCAACGCCGCGCGGCCCTTCCACCGCAGCGGCCCGCAACACCTTAGGTTCGCTTCCCGCGACCGTCCTGACCATGTGGACGCAGTAACAACCGAGGTCCATCAACGAGCCCCCGGCAAGCTCCAGATCCCAGCGGACATTGGGCGGGTCTATATGAACGAGGAAACGCGCCTCAAGCCGTTCGAGAGGCCCGATTTGCTTACTGAGCGCGATCATCTTGCCGGCGACAGGATGGTAGCGCCAGTGGAACGCCTCGACCATCATGCGCCCCTGCCGCTCAGCTGTCGCCACCATCTCCTCGGCTTGTGCCGCGTTGGAGCCGAGAGGCTTCTCGCAGAGCACATGGTGGCCAGCCTCTAGCGCGGCAATAGTCCATTTGGCGTGCAGCGAGTTGGCCAACGGTACGTAGACGGCATCGAGCGAACTATCGTCGAGGAGCTCGCCGTAGCTCGGGTACACCTTTTCAAGCCCGTAGCGCGTTGCAAACTCCCGTGCCCGTTGCGGATCTCGCGAGGTGACTCCGACGACGTCAACTTCGTCGACCGATTGCGCGGGCACGGCCAATGCAGTACCCGCGATCCCGGCGGCTCCGATAATTCCCATCCTGATCATCTCTGCTCCGATCCCCGGCCCTCGCCTCAGTTGGGCAGTCTCAGGAGGCTGAGGCTAGCCCGAAGCCCATGTGGACGGCCACGTGCGAGGTTGACCGAGCGTGGGCGGTGCTGGACTACGTCTGAACCGGCGACTCGCGTGGTCAATGCGACTGCGGAGCTTGGTACGTCACGAAAACCTCTTGCAGGACGAACATCGCCTGCTCCACCGGCACGGGGGTCTTGGGCCCGGCGGCTTGACCTTGACCCTGGGGGAAGCCGCAGACTTGTCATGTAACTGTCATGTCGATGGGGAGCGAGCACGTGGACCAGATGAGCATCGGAGAGTTCGCCAGACGTTCGCGGCTGTCCGCCAAGGCGCTGCGGCTCTATGACGAGCTGGGCCTGCTGCCGCCGGCGCGGGTGGACGAGGGCTCTGGCTACCGCTTGTACGAGCCCGTCCAGCTCAAGCAGGCACGCCTGATCGCGGCGCTGCGCCAGTTGCAGGTCCCGCTGGCAGAGATCAAGGCGATCCTGCCCCTCGAGCCGGCCCAGGCGGCGGAGCGCGTCCGCGTGATCTGGGCCGCGAGCGAGGCCGGGCACACGGCCCGCCGTGCCCTCGCCGCATACCTGATCGACGAGCTGAGCGGAAAGAGGTCCGTTATGTACGAGGTCAGCACGAGGGAGATACCCGAGCGCAGCCTGCTGTGCGTGAAGCGCAACGTCGCCGGGGTGGACCAGGCATGGGCGTTCGGCAAGGAGTTCATCGGCCTGCTCCGGCACTACCAGCTGCCGCCGATCGAGGGGCGCGCCGGCGCGTTCTTCTGCATCTACTGGGGGGAGGTCAGCGAGGACAGCGACGGCCCGATGGAGTGGTGCCGTCCCGTCCCCGCCGACGAGGCGGAAGCGCTTGCCGCCCGCTGTCCCGAGCTGGCTCTGCGGGCCGAGCCCGCCCACCAGGAGGCGTTCGTGAACATCGGCAATGGGATCGACGGCGCCGACTGGGAAGTGGTCTCACGGTCGCTGGAGGCTTGGAGCGAACAGCAGCACGACCTACGCCTCGCCATAGGCATGGCCGACCTGGGTTTGCGGATCACCTTCCTCCCGAGCGAACTGGAGCAGGGTAGGTACCAAGACTTCGCTGTCCCGTTCAATGGCCCGCCACGCGGGTGACGGCGGTCGTCAAAGCCGACTCGTTGACCAAGCGCTTCGGTGAGGTCGCAGCCGTCACGGACCTGTCATTTGCGTTGGAGGCTGGCACGATCACGGGTTTTCTCGGCCCCAACGGCGCCGGCAAGACGACGACGCTGCGAATGGTCCTGGGGCTGGTGGCGCCGACGAGCGGACGGGCACTGGTCTTCGGTCACCCATACGCGAAGTTGCCGCGTGCGGCACTGCGGGTCGGCGCCGTGCTCGAGGCGACCGATTTCCATCCCGGCCGGACGGGGCGCGACCACCTGCGGGTGCTCGGCCAAGCCGTCGGTATCCCTGGCTCACGTGCGGACGAGGTGCTGCGCTTGGTGGAGCTCGGTGACGCTGCCCGGCGGCGTGTGAAGGGGTACTCGCTCGGGATGCGCCAGCGCCTTGGGCTGGCGGCGGCGCTGCTTGGCGACCCCGAGCTGCTGGTCCTCGACGAGCCGGCCAACGGGCTCGACCCCGAGGGCGTGCGCTGGCTGCGCGACTTGCTACGCCGGCTGGCCTCAGAGGGCCGCACGGTGCTCATCTCGAGCCACGTGCTCGCCGAGGTCGCGCAGACCGTTGACCAGGTGGTGATCATCAGCCGCGGGCGGCTCGTGCTCTCGTCGCCGCTGGCTGAGCTGACCGCCCGTGCCGGCGGCGCGGTCCGCGTCCGCTGTGGCGACCCGCAACGGCTCACTGCGGCGCTGCGTAACGAGGCTCTCCAGGTGACCAACGGCACCGGCCACGCGCTGCTCGTCCAGGGGGCATCGAGCGAGCGGGTCGGCAAGATCGCCTTCGCCGCCGGCGTGCCGCTTATCGAGCTGGTCAACGACGCAGGCTTGCTGGAGGACATCTTCCTCGCACTGACCTCGGAGGCACCGGCATGATCGCGCAGATAAGGGCCGAGCTGCTGAAGCTCCGCACGACCCGGACCACGACCGCGCTGGTCCTCGGGATGATCGCGCTGGTCCTCCTCTTCGCGCTGCTCGACGGGTTGTTCACCCACCCAAGCGGGCTTGCCAGCAGAGAGGACCAACGCCAGCTGCTGGGCGTCAGCAGTTTCGCAGGTGTGTTCTCCGCACTTGCTGGGGTGTTGCTTGTGACCACCGAGTACCGCTACGGCACGGTCCGCCCGACGTTGTTGTTCAACCCGGTGCGCTCACATGTGCTCGCCGCCAAGGTCGTCGTCGGCGCGCTTGGCGGGCTCGCGTTCGGGGCCGTCGGCGAGGCGATCGGCTGGGCGGCCGGGTACGCGGTCCTCGCCGGGCGCGGCATCACGATCGTGCTCAGCGGCGGCGACGTCCTGCTGCTCAGCCTTGGAGGGCTCGCTGGAGTAGCGCTGTGGGGCGCGATCGGCGCCGGGGTTGGCGCGATCATCCACAACCAGATCGGCGCGATCGTCACCCTGCTCGCCTTTGGGCTAGTCGTCGACCCCCTCGTGTTCGGCCTCGTGCCTTCTGTGGGGCGCTTCTTACCGTCACGCGCGTCGGACGCGCTGATGGGCCTCGGGACCCAGCATCTCCTCTCGCCGGGCGCCGGCGCGATCATCTTGATCGGCTGGGCCGGCGCACTGGGGGCCCTCGGTACCGCCCTGTCCGTTTGGCAGGACATCAACTGACTACCTGGCCGACCGGCCTGGGCGACGCCTTCGGTGGGCGCACGCTTCGCGACTACGGCTGCATGGCGGAACCAGGGAGAGGCTGGATCATGCCGAAGGTGTTGCCCTCGGTGTCCTTGGCGTAGATGGTGTCGCCAATTCCGGGCACGGTCTGCTTCTCGCCGACGATTTCTCCACCCGCCACCTTGACCCGGTGGATCATATCGTCCAGGTCGCCGACGCCGACCCAGTTGATCACGGGTTGAGGGTTGTACGCCCGAGGCATGATCGCGCCGTTTATCCCCATGCCTTCCTCGCCGGTGTGGGCGAGCCAGTAGTCCACCCCGGGCATGCCTGAGCTCGTTATCTCCCAACCGAAGATCCCGTAGAACTTACGGGCGCGCTCGACATCGTCGGCGGTTATCTCGAAATGGACGACTCTTGCCATGGAGGGCCTCCCTGTGAATATTTCCCGGGGGGCTCACTCTACGCCGGCTCGGGCGGCTCCCCAAGGGCGCTGACGGGGAGTGGACAAACTGGGAACACCAGGCTGCACCCGCCGCGCTCCAGGTTGCAGAGCCAAGAGCGGTCGCTCCCGGCTCGGTGGGGGAGAGTTGGCGCCGCCAGCGCGCCCCTCCGGCCGGCTCGCGGGTCTCGGTTAGTCTCCGTGTGGTGCCGGTGCGTGACGTGGGCTACGAGACTGGCGGAGTGGTCATGCGGGGGCGACTGGCCCTCCCTGACGGGGAGGGGCCGTTCCCGGCTGTGCTCGTCGCCCCAGAAGCGAACGGCCTGGACGAGTTCCAGGCTAAGAGGGCCGAAACCTTCTGCGAGCTCGGCTATGCCGCCTTCGCCCTGGACTACTACGGCGGGGGCAGGGTCCTGGGCGACCCGGACGAGGTGTCCCGAGAGCTCGAGGCGCTCGGTTCGGACCCCGACGCGATCCGCGCACGGGCCAGAGCGGCACTCGACGTGCTCTTGGGCGAGCCATCGGTCGACAGCTCCAAGGTTGCGGCCGTTGGCTACTGCTTTGGTGAAACGGTCGTCATGGAACTGGCTCGCACTGGTGCGGACATCAAGGTCGTTGTCGGCTTTCACCCCGGGCTGAACATCTTGCGCCCCGGGGAGTCGCGCAACATCCGCGGCAAGGTGCTCATGTGCGTAGGCGCCGACGACCCCATCGTCCCCCTCAAGCAACGCGTCGCCTTCGAAGAGGAGATGCGCGCTGCCAGAGTCGATTGGCAGATGGTCCTCTACGGTGGCGTGCAGCACAGCTTTACGCGCACCCGCTCCCATTCGGACGAACAGGCCGGCCTCAAGTTCGATCAACTGGCCTCCGAGCGGTCGTGGCGGGCGATGCTCGACCTTCTGGCTCAGACGTTCTGAGCAGAACGAGTGGTTTCGGTGAACGCAGTTACCAGGCTCCTGGCAGTGCGCACAGAGAGCCTTTCGGTTGATCGTCCTTTTGGGCTTCTGGGAACAGCCGCACAGTGATCACGGGCCCGACCCTACCGGCGGCCTTCACCGCTCGGCCGGGCACCAACGAACAGTGGCGGCCCGGGCCGACTTGGCCCGAGTGAGCCCGTCGAACAATGTCGGTGACGGCATTGAATTGCGCGTACAGGGTGACGTCGTGGCAATTTGGGCCTGGTCCCTCGATCGCCCCGAAGCTATCCAGCACAGGCTGTACGACATCCTGTCGCCCGAGGAAAAGATGAGAGCCGCGCGGCTGCGCCGCTCGATAGACGCGGCACGCTTTATCGTGGCCCATGGCCGTCTCCGCCAATTACTCGGCCACGTGACCGGCCGACCTCCCGCCGGGCTGTGTTTTGTCCGAGGCCCGCACGGCAGGCCGGAGCTGGCCGACATGGCTGTCCGTTTCAGCCTCAGCCACTCCCAGTCCCAGGCTGCGGTGGCGGTGGCGCCGTTCGCAATCGGGGCCGACATCGAGATGTGGCGCCCCGCGGACTACCGCGTGGCGGGACGGTTCTTCTCCGTTGCCGAACGGGAGGGCCTGGCCCGGCTACCCAGCCATTGTCAGGGCCCGGCCCTGCTCCGCTGCTGGACTCGCAAGGAAGCGGTCATGAAAGCGACCGGCTTGGGCTTTGCCATGCCGATGGCCTCGTTCAGTGTTTCCTTTGGGCTCGAGGAACCAGCCCGGGTGACCTGGATGGAGGACGACCCGAACGCAGCCGAGGAGTGGCGCCTCCAGGACCTCGCCTTAGGCCCGGGTTGCACCGGCGCGGTGGCAGCCCGACGGACCGGGTGGCGTACCCGGACGGGCATCGCCGTAGGGGCGGCCGACGAGGAGTGGGACATGGCCCCAGGCCGTCAACCCGGGGACCAGTAAGCTCGATTATTCGTCTGCCGGCGTGGCCAGCTTGGGTTCAGTAAAGCGGCCCGGCGGGTCCAGGACCGGTGGGCCGGCCACGATCCTTATGCCCAAGCCGGTGGGCTTATAGACGCGTTTGCCGTCCACCCAGAGGCTACCGTCGGCGATCACGAAAGGCCCGCGGTCGTCCCTGCCCACCTCGGTCACCTCGATCTCGGTGACCACGCGTTCGCGTCACGTACCATGTCGAGGAGCCCGGTCGGTGGACCGAACTGAGCCGCTGTAGCAATACTGACTGGATGATCGAGCATTTTGACCCTCTCCAGACCAGCCGGCTCAGTTTAGAGCCGGTCACCGCGCAGCTCGCGCTTTCGATTGCCGCAGGCGATGTTGCGGGCCTCGGTGCGGCCGAGGGGTGGCCCCAGGCGGGCACGAAGAACGGCGTGGCGCTGGCCATCGAGCACGGCCACCCGGCTGGTTGGCTGGTCCGCTGGGACGACAGGGTCATCGGAGACTGCGGCATCCGCAGCCCGGTCGACGACACTGGCTGCGTGGAGATCGGCTACGGCCTCGCAGAGCTGTACCGAGGGCGAGGCTTCGGCACTGAGGTCGTCGTGGCGATCAGCGATTGGCTGCTCGGCCAGTCCAGCGTCTCAGCGGTGCGTGCGACCACCTTGGTGACGAACGCCGCGAGCCGCCGCGTACTGGAGAAGGCCGGTTTCGCGATAGTCGGCACCACGCAGGATGGAGTCGTTTACGAACGCCGCTCGTGATCCCCTAAGGAGTCAATTCTCTGTCCTAATGCGGAAAAGCCACCCGGCCAGCGCTACCGACAAGGCGATGATGCCGAAGCACCAGGCTACGGCGACCCAGCTATCGGTACCTCGAGCCCCATCAAGGAGCCCGCGGAGGGTGTTCACGATGGGAGTGACGGGCTGGTGGTGAGCAAAGCCACGTACCCAGGGCGCCATGTCATTGACGGGGACGAAGGCGCTGCTGGGGTAGGCGACAAAGCCGACCAGGAACCCCATGCCGTTGGCAGCTTCTGCTGACCTGGCCAAGGTCCCGAGGGTTGCCGTGAGCCATGTGTAAGCCAGCACGCAAAGG
>Ga0335074_10003136_pt1 | contig 22524 bp, 18 predicted proteins | sample Lox_Sample_23_FD_206715 | JGI IMG/M metagenome (GOLD analysis project Ga0335074, IMG submission 206715) | Soil microbial communities from Loxahatchee National Wildlife Refuge, Florida, United States - Lox_Sample_2.3 | ecosystem: Environmental > Terrestrial > Soil > Wetlands | place: USA...
CAGCCTGTTCTGAACCCCTGATCTAAACCCGAGGACGACCCATGGCGCCCCGTACCGAACCGCCGTTCCGCGCCGACCATGTCGGCAGCCTGCTCCGCCCGCCCGCGCTGCACCAGGCCCGCGCCGACCGCGCCGCCGGGACCATCACCGCGGATCAGCTCACCCAGGCCGAGGACGACGCGATCAGGGGCGCGGTCGCGCTGCAGGAGGCGGCAGGCCTGCGGTCGGCGACCGACGGCGAGTTCCGCCGGGCCGAATGGCACACCGACTTCATCGCACGCCTCGGCGGCATCCGCTACGGGGCCGAGTGGACGCCCGTGCCCGTGCTCGGCGGTGCCACCGACACCGTCTACGAAGCCCACGGGACCCAGGTCACCGGGAAGGTACACCTGGCCGAGCCGATCTTCGCCGACCACTACAGGTTCCTGGCCGGCACGGTGACCACGGCGGTACCCAAGCTCACCATCCCCTCGCCGAGCATGGCCCACTTCCGCGCCGACATCTCCGGCAGCGGCTACGCCGGCAAGGACCAGTTCCGCGCCGACCTCGCCGCCGCCTACGCCGACGAGATCGCCGCCCTGGCCGCCCTTGGCTGCACCTACCTGCAGCTCGATGACACCCTGTTCGCGTTCATGAACGACCCCGCCTGGCGCGAGCGGGCCGCCACGACCGGCGTCGACCCGGACCGCCAGCACGAGATCAACGTCGCCGTCATCAACCAGGCCCTGGCCGGACGCCCGGACGGCCTGGCCGTGACCGTGCACATGTGCCGCGGCAACTACCGTTCCCTGTGGTTCAGCTCAGGCGGCTACGACTTCGTGGCCGAGGCGGTGTTCTCCGGCCTGGCCGTCGACGGGCTGTTCCTCGAGTACGACGACGAGCGCTCCGGCACGTTCGAGCCCCTGCGCTTCGTCCCCGCCGACAAGGTGGTCGTCCTCGGACTCGTCACCACCAAGACCCCGGTCCTTGAGTCCAAGGACGACCTCAAGCGCCGCGTCGAGGCCGCCGCCCGTTACGTCGACGGCGACCGCCTCTGCCTGTCCCCCCAGTGCGGCTTCGCCTCCGTCGTCGAAGGCAACGCCCTGACCATCGACCAGGAGCGCGCCAAGCTCGACCTGATCGTGGAAACCGCCGCCGAAATCTGGGGCTCCTGAGCTTCGCGACCCCGCACAGCTCTGGGGCCTCCTGAGCTTCGCGACCCCGCACAACTCTGGGGCCTCCTGAGCTTCGCGACCCCGCACAACGGAGTGAACCCCGGGTTTCAGCCGGCAAGAGCATGGTGAGCCCCGGGTTTCACTCCGTTCGAGCCAGCGACCTCAGGACCTCTCCTGCACTGGGAGTTGCATACCGTCACACAGGCACCACATCTGCCGAGCCCCGCCTGGGATGGGGTGGCTACGGGTAACTCAAGAGGGGCCGCGGGCACCCGCGGCTCGTGGCAGACGCGCCGGGCACGTGCCACCCTGCTCCCGTGCTTCGGGGCCAGGGTGCCACGGCCCGTTCCCGGGCGCGCTCCGAGCGGGGCACGGGTGCCACAAGCCCCGCTATCGCAATGCCAGGAATTTACGGGAGCCCTGCTGGCGAGTTTCTGGCCTCTGCTGCTGGTCAGGGTCCTGGCTGCGGGCGGGAGTGGCATCGGTGGGCGGCGCGGATGGCGTCCGGCTGTGATGTGGCGCCCGCTGCCGGTCTGTCGCGCGACGTAATCCCGTTATGTCCTATTATGCCCCAACTTCACATTGAGATATTCCGGGCGCCGGTCATGATCGCGGCCAGTTCGGGAACGTATTCGACCTCTTCTGGCCATGATCATGAAACAGCCCGAACCGTGGACGCTTCCTTAAGTTCCTGGCATTGCGCCTATCGGGGCCGGGGCGCCACACGCCCCGAACGCCCGCGCCACACCCTAGGCGCGTGCGCCGTCGGCCGGGGCTACTGGGGCCGAGGTGACTGCTGATGCGGTCTGCCCGGACAGGTCCGGCGATCGTGGGCCGCGCGGATACGGTAACGGAGATGCAATGGCTGGCTGAGTGCTCTGTTGCGGCGCTGCGTGAGGCACTGGCAACCGTGGCACCACATCTGAGCGAGTGCCCGGTCACCGTTCCCGGCCCGGCCGGCAAGCAGGACCCGCTCTACCATTCCGGCAGCTCGCCCCTTGGTGAGCTGTTCATCGTGAAATTCGCCTGGTCGCGTCCTGCCGCGCTCCGCCTGGCGCGGGAGATCGCCGTCACGGCCGAGCTCGCACGCGAACCGAAGGTGCCGTTCCTGCCCGAGATCGTCGCCAGCAGCACCGACCCCCTGCTCATGATCACCAGGCGCGTGCCAGGGACATCCCTGTTCGACGCCGCCGACTCGATCGACCCGGACCGCGCCGCCAGGCAGCTCGCGAGTTTCCCGGCGGTCCTGCATCATCCGGCCACCCGCCAGCGCGTCGAGGCCGCCGTCGGCACGCTTACCGGCCCGCACATGCCGCCCAGGACGACCAGGACCTTGCGCGACCGGTTCGGGACGTGGATCCGGCCGGATCAGCGCCGGACCGTCATCCGCTGGTGCGACTGGGCCGACGCCGCGCTGGCCCACCCCGGCCCGGCCGTGCTGGTGCACGGTGACTTCCACGGCGACAACCAGGTGTGGGACCACGACGAGCTCCGGCTGGTGGTGGACTTCGAGCTCATCGGAACCGCCGAGCCCGAGTAGGACCTACGCACATTTCCCGGTCCCGGGATGGGTCCCGGCCTGGAGTTGCTGACCGCGGTCATGCGCCACTACCAGCAGGCCACCGGACGTCAGCTGTCGGCCGACCGGCTCATGGCCTGGCATTTGCGCCAAGCCCTCGGCGACGCCCTGTGGCACAGCGAAGCCGACCTCCCGCTGAACGACCACCGGACCCCACCGGAGTGGGTCGAGGACCTGGCATTGCGCTTCAGCGCACTCGGCATCGACCCCGAGCCGTGCGATCCGATACTGTGACCCGACGTATCTGGCGGACGGAGGCCGCACAGTCACGGCACCCATCCTCCAGCACGAGCACGACCTTCGGCTCAATCTTTCCCAGCCAGGCCCTGGCCTGCGCGATCTCAGTCCGCCATGGCCAGGCCCGTGACGACCTTCGATTCCGGCGGCTGACTTCATCGAGCTGCACAGGAAGGTCGCATACGTTCCAGGTCCGGAGGACGATCTGGCCCTGACCGTCCCGCGACACCGGTCAGGACTCGTGGATGAGCAGGCCGCGGATGTTGCGGCCGTCCAGCATGTCCCGGTAGCCCTGATTCACCTCGTCCAGCGAGTAGCGGGTGGTGACCAGTTCGTCCAGCTTGAGCCGGCCCGCCCGGTACAGGTCGAGCAGCCGCGGGATCTCGTCAAACGGGTTCCCGCCGCCGAACAGCGCGCCCTGGATCCGCTTCTCGAACAGCGTCAGCTCGAAGCCGGGCAGCTGGATGGTCTTCTTGCCCGGCCCGGCCAGCCCGGTGATCACGACCGTGCCGCGCTTGCGTACCGCCGCGAACGCCGCCGCGATGACCTCCTCGGTAACCACGCCCACGGTAATCAGCGCCTGGTCCGCGCCGACGCCCCTGGTCACCTCGGTGATGATCTCCTGCGCGGTCGCGGCGTCGGCCGCGGTGTGGGTGGCACCCATCTGGGTGGCCATCTCCCGCTTGTTGGCCAGCGGGTCGACCGCGATCACGTTGCTCGCGCCGGCGTACACCGCGCCCTGGACCGCGTTGATCCCGACCCCGCCGATCCCGTAGATCACGGTCGTGTCGCCTGGCCGCACGCCGCCGGCGTTCACCGCCGTGCCCCACCCGGTCGGAACCCCGCAGCCGACCAGCGCCACAGTCTCGAGCGGCAGGTCGTCGTCGATCTTGACGCAGGAGTGCTCGGACACCACGGACGCTTGCGAGAACGTGCCGAGCAGGCACATCTGGCCCAGGTCCTCACCATCGGCGTGGAACCGGAACGTCCCGTCTGGCAGGCAGTTGTCGTAGAACAGCGCGCCCAGGTCACACAGGTTGGTCATGCCGCGGGCGCAGAACCGGCAGTGCCCGCAGGTCGGCAGGAACGAGCAGACTATGTGGTCGCCGGGCTTGAGCCGGCTCACCCCGGCGCCGACCTCCTCGACCACCCCGGCGCCCTCGTGCCCGCCGACGATCGGGTACCGGACCGGGATGTCGCCGGTGCGCAGATGATCGTCGGAGTGGCACAGGCCCGCCGCGGCGAACCGGACAAGCACCTCGCCCTCCTTGGGCGGGTCGAGGTCCAGATCGATGATCTCCCAGTCCTTGCCCATGTCCCTGAGCACCGCTGCCCTGGTCTTCATGTGACCTCCCACGTCATCCGCCTGCCATCATCCGCCGGCTTGGCCCCTCCGGTCCATAGTGTCCGGCCCAAAGAGCGCCGCTTGCGCCTTGGCCTGCGAGCCAGGTCAAATTCTTTTGATGACGAACGGAACGTGGTATCCGCCGCCGGGACTACGCATGCGGCTACCGCTTTGGCACGACGACCTTGAACGAGCCGTCAGCGTTGTTCTGGCGCGGCTTCTCGCCGGTGAACAGGTACAGCGGCAAGCCGTTGTAGGTGACCTGGCCGTCGATCCGGCCGAACTTCCCGCCGATCTTGACGCCGCGCGCCACGACCGGCACGCCGTGCACCGGCGGCCAGATGGCCGCGCACTGCCCCGTGCAAGTACCGGGCTTGCCCCGCGTGTCACCGGTGAAGGTGTAGACCACAAGACCCTTGCCCTCCACCAGGACGAGTCCCTTGACGCCGGGAACGTGCTCCGCCGTGAACACGACCGTGTCCTTGGCGGCACCTTGTGGCGCCGCGAACGCCGATGACGCAGTCCAGCTAGACCCCGCCAGCACCGCCACAGACGCCGCGCCAAGCACAACCGCACGCAAACAAGCACGCATGTCCCGCTCCCTTTTCGCGATCCGGTATTTCCCGGTACGTCGATCCCCTGTCCGTCAGGAGATACGGATCGCAGGACCAGAATGGTTCACGAGGGTCGGCTGCGTAGCCGCGACGGGATCATAAGGGAAGGCGTGGGCGACTGCGGCGGTGCGGCTGGAGACGTTCAGCCGGGAGTAGATGTCTTCCAGATGGCTGCGCACGGTTCCATCGGAGATGCCGAGTCGGCGGGCGATCTGGGTGTTGGTGTGCCCGGCGGCCACCAGGCGCAGCAGATCTTTCTGCCGTGGGGTGAGCCGGGGAGCGGGATGCCGGCGCCGCTCGGCGTCGAGATAGGCCTGGTGCAGGTGCGGGCGCAACAGCGTGAGCAACGCCCGGTCGCGCTCGGAGAAGTCCGGGCCTGGCCCGCGGAGGAAGAACAACCGGACGGTCCTGCTAGGCGCAGCGACCGGGCCGAGGGCTGCGGGCAGGGTCAGCATCATGTCGTGTTCGAATCCCATCGGACGGTTGATGCCGCAGCGGGTGCCGATGGTGTGCCACTGCCGGGCCGAGTAGAAGTCCGAGATCTTGACGATGCTGCGCAGGTCGCCGGTGCGGTCGGGATAGCTGCACGGCTCGCACTGCCGGTAGTGATCCCAGTTCACCGGATCCGAGCCCTCAACCACGGCTCCGCCGTCTGGCAGGAACTGTGTGGACCACGTTTCCCGCCGCTCGCTGTCGAATCCCCCGAATGCGATCACGTCGCAGCGGACCTGCAGTATCAGATCACCGAGCAGCGACGGCGGCAGCCCACCCCGGGCGGGCACATCAGAGCGGTCCGCGCTGACGATGTCCGCCAGGGCGCACAGGTCCCGCTCGCTGGCGCTCACCGGGGCTGTCATGGTTCCTCGCGGCCACTGTACGCCGGCCGCGGCGGTCTGGGTATCCGCAGAACGACAGATGGCCGGCGGCACCCGGGTTGTGCACACACTTGCTCCAGAACAGGGTGCCGAGAGGACCTAACCCGATGAGCAGCAGCCGGCCGGTCACTGCCCTGGCGACCCGCGCTTCAAATGGCGACCGGCAGGCGTGGGACGCACTGGTCGAGCGGTACGCCCCGCTGGTCTGGTCGATCTGCCGCCGGTATCGGCTGGATGGCGACGATGCCCGCAGCGTCGGCCAGGCTGTCTGGCTCCAGTTCGCCGACCACCTGGGCGAACTGCGCGAGCCGGCCGCCCTGGCCGGGTGGCTGGCCGCCGCCACTCGGCGGGAGTGCAACCGGGCCCGAGGCATTCCCGGCCTAGAGCCGCCGACGGCAGAGCGGGACGAGCGGGAATTGCTGATGGCCGACCGGGACGCCGTGCTGCGCCAGGCGCTCACCCGTCTTCCCCGCAGTTGCCGGCAACTGATCGCCCTGCTCGCCGGCGACAAGCCTCCGTCCTATGCCCAGATCGGCGCCGAACTGGGCATCTCGGCCGCGACCATCGGCCCGCGCTGCCGCCGTTGCCTGGACAAACTACGCCGCGATCCGTCGATCGCCGCCCTGCTCGACCGCGACCCCGCCGCCATGAAAAGTGAGCTGCACACAGGGTCGTTACGGATGAGCATCCTGCGGCGAAGAACGGGGTAGACCGGCCGATCCTGTCACCCCACAGGGCGCTGCGGGCCAGCAGGATGGCGGGGACGCCGATCACGGCGAACGGCGCCGCGAGCGACCCCGCGGTGTGCCGGATGATCGCCCCCAGCCCGGTACCGTCGCCGCTGACAGCCCTGTCGCCGCTGGTGGCGCCGCTGCGTTCGTCGGCGCTCGCTCCACCACGCCACCTTGTCCGGGGAATCCTGCGGGAAGACGATCTGCAAGCATGCCGCCGCGAGCCCGAGCGTGCTCAGGAAACAGATGGTCCACCACGGAGCACCCACTGCCCGCAGACCGGCCTGGCTGCCGAGAATGACCACGCCCGGCGCGAGAGCCGGGCAGGGCAGGATCTGCCGCGCGTCTGGTGAGCGTCGTTGCGACAGCGACGGCACGTTCGCCGCACTGCCGCGGTCTTCCCTTCGTCGTCCTGCCGTCATGCGGTCGCCTTTCTGCCTCGTCGGAGATCCGCACCAGACAATAGCGATAACTGGTCGACCACTCTCGTGAATTTAAGAGAACTCCAATAATAAGTAATTTTGCTCCAGTATTGGAATCTCATAAAAGGAGAGCCAAGCCACGCCATCAGAAAACTGCTGTGGCACCCCATAAATGGAGGGCGATCCGCTAACCTGTGCGCCAAAGAGGAAGCGCGGAGGAGTTCGTTGCCGAAGGATGCGCCGAAGAAGCCGAGGCGGAAGAAGGATCCGCCGAAGGACGAGGACCGGCAGGCGGTCGGCACGGCCGTCACCGAGCGCATGCACCAACTCGGACTCACGGTGGCCGAGATCAACAGACGTACGGGACTGTCGGAAACGACAATCTATGCCGTCATCCAGGTAACGGGTCAGCCCACCAAGTCCACGCTGGGTTTGCTATCTGCGGTACTGGATTGGCGGATAAATCACCTCTACAACATTCTGCAGGGCAGAGCGCACGAGAATGTCGTGACTGAGTCTCCGCTGGAGAAAAACCTGGCACAACTGGTTCGCGGACTAGCCGACATCGGCACGCTGCGGGGAGACCTATCCGAACTCAAAGACGTAGTCCACAGGATCGACGAAAAGGTGGACGTGGTGATCGCCGGCCGACACGCCTCCTCCAGCGACGTCCGCTGAGTCCACCCTGTGCGGCCGGAATGTGACGGTCATAAAGGTCGTAAGTGGCCGCGGCGGCGAGTCCGGCCTGGTATTCGAGCTGGCGCAGCAGGCTCTCCAGCCGGCTTTCTCCTACTCCCGTGCCGGCCAGGCGTGCCCGAGGTCGCACGCCTCTGACTGTCTAGCCGACCTAACCGCCCGCCAAGAACGCCGGTCAGATCAGGTCATGGTGGCAGAAGCGGTCCGCAGACGCCGGGTCCTAGCGTCGGCTTAGGCGAGCCAAGAAGCGTTTTACGGGGGCGGATACCACGGCCCGTTCGGCCAGAAAAGGGTTTTGAACGAAGGAGAAACATCGTGACCACCACATCATCACCTGACATACGGCTCGAAGGGAGTGGCGCGGGGGCCGCCAGCGAGGCGGGGGCTTCAGGGGGATCACCGCCGCGGCGGCTGGGGCTGGGGCTGGCGCTCTTGGTCATCGCCACGGCGCAGCTGATGGTCGTGCTTGATTCGACCATCGTGAACGTGGCCCAGCCGCACATCCAGCACGCGCTCGGCTTTTCCGGCAGCAACCTGGAGTGGGTCGTCAACGCCTACACGCTCGCGTTCGGCGGGCTGCTGCTGCTCGGCGGGAGGTCCGGCGACCTACTGGGGCGCCGCCGGGTCTTCATCGCCGGCATCGTGCTGTTCTCGCTGGCCTCACTGGCCGGCGGATTCGCCACCGACCAGGCCTGGCTGCTGACCGCCCGCGCCATCCAGGGCATCGGCGCCGCGTTCGCCGCGCCCACCGCGCTGTCGCTGATCGCGGTGACCTTCCCCGAGGGCCCGCCGCGCAACCGGGCCATCGGCGTGTACTCGGCGATGAGCGTGACCGGAGGGGCGGTCGGCTTGATCGCGGGCGGCCTGCTGGTCAACTACCTGTCGTGGCACTGGGTGTTCTTCGTGAACGCGCCGATCGGCCTGCTTGTCGCGCTGGCCGCGCCGCGGGTGCTTGGCCAGTCCGAGCGACGCCGGGGCCACTTCGATCTGCCCGGCGCCACTACCGGGTCGCTCGGAATGGCCGCGCTGGTCTACGGGCTGACCGAGGCGGCCACCACCCCCAACGGGGTCTCCCACTGGGGGGACACCAAAGTGATCATCTCGCTGGCGGCCGCGGCGGTGCTGCTGGTGACGTTCGGGGTCATCGAGGTGCGCAGCAGGTCCGCGCTGCTGCCCATCCGGCTGCTGCGCAGCCGTAACCGGTCCGGCGCCTACCTGGTCAGCCTGTGTATCGGCACGGCATTGTTCGGCATGTTCTTCTTCCTTGGCCTGTTCCTGCAGGAGGTATGGGGATACAGCCCGCTGCGGCAGGGCGTGGCCTACCTGCCGATGGTGGCCATGATCATGGTGGCGGCCGGGGCGGCCTCGCAGCTGGTGCCCAGGATCGGCGCGCGGCCGCTGATGCTGGCCGGCACCACCCTCGCCACCGGAGGGATGTTCTGGCTGTCCCGGATCAACGAGCACAGCCACTACGCCTCCGGGCTGCTGGGGCCGATGATGGTCACCGCGGCCGGTGTAGGGCTGATCTTCGTGCCGCTGTCGCTGGTCTCGCTGAGCAAGGTGGCCGGCAATGACACCGGCGTCGCCTCCAGCATGCTCAACGTGGGCCAGCAGGTCGGCGGGTCGATCGGGCTGGCGATCTTGGGCACCGTGGCCTGGAGCGCGGTGGCCAACAGCATCCACGCCCAGGTCACCGCGGCGGCCCGGTCGGCTTCGGCGCACGCGGCCGCGCACCTGTCCGTGGCCCAGCAGGCCGCGGCGGCCAAGGCGATCACCGATCACGCCTTCTCGGTCGGTTTCTCCAAGGGCTACCTGGTCTCGGCCGGGATCGCGCTGCTCGCGCTGATCATCACGGTGGTCGTGATCCGGGTCAAGCGCGAGGACCTGGCCGGGGTCAACCCGATGTCCGCGCCCACCGACTGAGCCGCCCCCTCGAGCCGAACGGTCCGCTGGCCGCGGGCGTGCACCAAGGACCGTTCGGCCAAATGAATTTGACCTGGGGCTAACCGGCGCATGCCATCGAGCGCGAGCAGCACGCGCGCCCGCAGCCCGATCACCTCCCGCACCCGCTGTTCGCCGTAACTGCCGAGCAGCCCGCGCCCGGACTTGACGCCGAGCGCACCCTCGGCGGCCACCGCCGTCAGCATCGGCGGAACGGCGGTGCTCGCCGATAGCCGCGGGAACAGCTGCTCGGCCACTTCCCTGTGCACGTCGAGGCCGGCCAGGTCCATGGACGCGAACGGGCCGACGGCGGCCCACCGCGGGCCGAGGCCGGCGGTGACCACCCGGTCCACGTCGTCAGGCGTGCACACGCCGGCCTCGACGAGGTGGTAGGCCTCCCGGATCAGCGCGTACTGCAGCCGGTTGGCGACGAAGCCCGGCACGTCCGCCGCTACCCGCACCGGCTGCTTGCCGATGGCCAGTGAGAACGCCTCAACCCGGTCAGTCACCGCTGCCGCGGTGCGCCCGGCGGGCACGATCTCCACCAAGGCGACCAGTTCCGGCGGGTTGAACCAGTGATAGCCGATGAACCGCTCGGGCCGGGCGAGCCCGGCGGCCAGCTCGCCGAGCGGCAGCGACGATGTGCAGGTGCCCAGGATCGTCGACGGTCCAAGCCGCGGCTCGATGGCCTCGTAGAGCTGGCGCTTGACCGCGACGTCCTCAGCGACCGACTCGACGACCAGGTCGGTGCCCAGGTCGGTGCCGTCCAGGTCGGTGGTCCCGGCGATCCGCTCGAGTACGGCCTCGCGCTCGGCGCCGGGCACCCGGCCCGCCTCGGCCAGCAGGCTGACCGACTCCTCGATCCGCCGCCAGGCAGCCTCCAGCGTCGCCTTGCGGCGCGCCACCATCGTCGCCGCCGAGCCGCCGAGCGCGAAGGCCAGCGCGATGCCCGCGCCCATGGTGCCCGCGCCGACGCACGCCACCGAGGTCGGCGGGTGAGGTGCGCCCGGCTCCCGGCCCGGGTCGCAGCCGGGCTCGCTGGTCGGCTGCCCGCCGCCGGGCCCGGTCATCGTTCGCCCCAGAATCCCTGCTCGTCGAGGTACGCCGCGATCACGGTACGGGCATGCAGGATGTGGTCCCGGATGGCCAGGCGGGCCGACCGGCCGTCGCCGGCGCCAAGCGCGGCGCGGATCCGCCGGTGCTCGTCGATGTTGAGGCCGCGCACTTCGGGCGAGACCCGCAGCGCTCGGGAGATGTAGTCTTTCGGGCACCTGTCGCCCAGGTCCTTGATCACCTGCAGCAGCGGGACGTTGTCGGCGGTTTGGTGAATAACGGTATGAAACCAGTCGTTTGCGTGCTTCATCCGCAGCTGAGGGCCGGCGGCGGAGGCGTCATCGGGCGCGGCCGGATCCAGCAGGCTCACCGCGTCCTCGAGCTCGCTTTGTGCCCGGTCCAGTTCGGCGATGCGGGAATCGGTGATGCGCGCGGCGGCCAGCTCGCAGGAGAAGCCCTCGAGCTCGGCCCGCACGTCGTAGATGTCGAGCAGTTCCTTGCGGCTCAGCAGCCGGACGGTGGCGCCCTTGTTCGGCACGACAACCACCAGGCTCTTGGCCTGCAGCTTGCGCAGCGCCTCCCGGACGGGAGTGCGGCTGACCGCGAACCGCTCGCACAGCTCCTCCTGCGGCAGCCGCGAGCCGGGCGGGTAGAGGCCGTCGAGGATGGCGGTCTCCAGCCGGAAGGCGATCTCGTCGGCCAGGCTCGTCGTTACGATCGGCTCAGCGGCCATGCTCATATCATCAGCATATACATGGATCCGATGCTCTCCGTATCTCCCTGTACGCACTTTTGATCGAGACTTGCTTGACATGGCCATGCCCGTTTGTCGAATATTGGATACATGAGTCCGGAGCGGCTGTTGACGGCGCAACTGTGACGGTCGACGCGACCCGGACCGTGCGCCCGGCTACCGGGCTGACGCTGCGGTGCCGGGGCTGGCGGCAGGAAGGCCTGCTGCGAATGCTCGAGAACACGGTCGCCATCGGGGAGCGGCCGGCCGACCTGGTCATCTACGGCGGTGCCGCCCAGGCCGCCAGGAACTGGGCCTGCTACGACGCCATCACGGCGACGCTGCGCGACCTGGAGGACGACGAGACGCTGCTGGTCCAGTCAGGCAAGCCGGTTGCCCGGTTCCGGACCACGCCGGACAGCCCCCGGGTGCTCACCTCAACGTCCCAGCTCGTGCCGCGCTGGGCGACCTGGGATGTCTTCCACGCTCTGCAGGCCCGCGGCCTGATGATGTATGGCCAGTACACCGCGGGCGCCTGGCAGTACATCGGCAGGCAGGGCATCCTGCAGAGCACTTACGAGACGCTGGCCGAGTGCGCCCGGCAGAACTTCGGCGGTACCCTGCGCCACCGCACCGTCCTGTCCGCCGGGCTCGGCGCCATGGGCAGCGCCCAGCCTCTTGCCGTGGAGTTCCTCGGCGGCGTGGCGCTGATCTGCGAGGTCGACGAGGCAAAGATCCGCAAGAGCCTGGCCGCCGGTTACCTGCGGACGGCCGCGGCGGACGCCGACGAGGCCGTCCGGCTGGTCCGCGCGGCCGCGGCCGCCGGCCGCACGCTGTCGGTGGGGCTGCACGGCAATGCCGCCGACGCGTTGCCGAGGCTGCACGAGATGGGCTTGCGGCCCGACATCGTGACGGACCAGACCGCCGCGCACGACGCCCTGGAGGGCTATATTCCGGCCGGGATGTCGGTCGAGGCCGCGGGCACGCTGCGAGCCAGTGACCCGGACCGCTACCAGCGGGAGGCGCTCGCCTCGATGCGCACCCACCTGGCTGCGATGCTGGCCTACCAGGAAACCGGCAGCGTGGTGTTCGAATACGGGAACGCGATCAGAGAGCAGGCGGCCCGGGCCGGCCATGACGGCGCGTTCGGCTTCTCCGGTTTCGTGCCGCTCTACATACGGCCGAACCTGTGCGTGGGCCGCGGTGCCTGCCGATGGATTGCCCTGTCCGGCGATCCGGCGGACATCGAGGCCATCGACCAGGCCATGCTGGCGCGCTTCGCCGGCGACGCTTCGGTCACCGAGTGGATCAAGATCGCCATGGAGCGGGTGCCGCACCAGGGGCTGCCCGCCCGTACATCGTGGCTCGGCTACCGGCAGCGGCTGGAGTTCGCCACCATGGTCAACGAGCTCGTCGCCGCGGGAACGGTAACCGCGCCGGTGGCCATGAGCCGGGATCACCTCGATGCCGGCTCGGTCGCGCAGCCTACCCGCGAGACAGAGAACATGCTGGACGGCAGCGATGCGGTGGCGGACTGGCCGGTGCTGAACGCTCTGGTCAACACCGCGGCCGGCGGTGACCTGGTCGCCCTGCACCAGGGCGGCGGAAGCGGCATGGGAGGTTCCGTCTCGGCCGGCCTTACCGTCATCATCGACGGGTCGGACGCCACCCAGGCACGGCTGGAGCGGGTGCTGCGCACCGATCCCGGCATCGGCGTGATCCGGCACGCGGACGCAGGCTACGCCGCCTCGCTCGCCGCCGTGGCCGAGAACGGCCTGGCCGCGCCCATGCTCCAGGACCCCATGTTGCAGGAGCGGGGCAATCCCGCCGCAGCGACTTGACAGGAAGGGGTGCTGTGGCCGCTTCGCAGGTCACCTTCAACATCGGCGTCGATACCGGCGGCACGTTCACCGACGCCTTCATCGCCGACGACGGCGGCAGCCACTGGACGGCGAAAGTGCCGACCACGCCGCACGATCTCACCGTGTGCTTCTCCGACGCGATCGAGGCGTCGGCCCAGGCGGTCGGGCTGGACCGGCACGATCTGCTGCGCCGGACGGCGGTGATCCGGTTCTCGTCCACGATCGCGACCAACACCGCCCTGACGCGGTCCGGGCCCAAGCTTGGCCTGCTGGTGACGGCGGCCGACAAGCAGGGGATGTACGGCCTGGCCGGGACCGCCGCCGGGGCCACGCTCGCACAGTTCATCGAGCCTGACATGATCACCGGGATCGCCGAGGAGCTCTCCCCGGCAGGCGAGGTGCTGTTGAGCCCGTCCGCCGATGAGGTCGTCGCAGCAGTACGTGACCTGCTCGAGCGAGGCGCCAGGCTGCTGGTCGTCTGCCTGCGCCACAGCGCCGTCAATCCGGACAACGAGGCGGCGGTGGCGCAGGTCATCGACGCCAGCTACCCGCGCCACTACCTGGGCGCGGTACCCACCCTGCTGTCAACGGACGTCAGCTTCGTCGCCGACGACGCTGACCGGTTGACCGCCGCCGTGGTCAACGGCTATCTCCACCGGAGACTGGCCACCTCCCTGTACAAGGCGGAGGATGACCTGCGTGCCCGCGGCCTGCCCCGGCCGCTGCTCATCGTGACCGCGGACGGCTCGGTGGCCAGGGTGGCCAAGACGCGGGCGCTGGCCACCTACCAGTCCGGCCCGGCGGCCGGGGTTCATGGCAGCGCGTTGCTGGCGCGTGCCTACGGGCTCGAAGCGGCGCTGACCGCCGACGTCGGCGGGACCAGCACTGACTTCGGCCTGGTCATGGCCGGGCGGCCGGTTCGGCGGCAGCGGGTCGATGTCGGCGGGCTCCAGGTCGCGCAGCCATCGGTCGAGCTGCATTCGATCGCGCTCGGCGGCGGTTCCGTCGTCGCCGTCAGGGACGGGGCCATCACCATCGGGCCGGACAGCACCGGGGCCGCTCCCGGGCCCGCCTGCTTCGGCCTGGGCGGAACCGACGCGACGCCGACCGACGCCTGGCTTCTCCTTGGTTACCTGGATCCGGCGAACTATCTGGGCGGGCGCCGCCGGCTGTTCCCTGACCTGGCGGCCGAGGCCCTGACGCGCACGGTGGGCGTGCCGCTGGGCCTGTCGGCGGAAGAGGCGGCCCTGGCCGTCGCGCAAACCGCGGTGCAGGCCGCCGCGGACGGCGTCCGGCAGATGCTGGCCCGGCCCGCCGACCCGGCCGTCCGGGGCGTGGCTGGCGGGGGCGTGGCTGGCGTGGGCGTGGCTGGCGGGGGCGTGGCTGGCGGCGGCGTGGCTGGTCGGGCCACAGGCGAGCTGGCGCTGATCTGCTACGGCGGCGGCGGCGGATGCCTGCTTCCCGCCGTGGCGGCGCGAGCCGGGCTCGGCCCGGTATTCATGCCAGCGCTCGGCCCGGTCTTCTCGGCCTTCGGTGTGAGTACCTTCGACGTCGAGCATTCATACCAAGCACGGATGGCCGCCGGGCAGCTGGCCGACGGCGGCCTTGACGCCCTGGTAGCGGCCGCGAAGCGGGATGCGCGGGGCGAAGGATTCGATCCCGCCGGAGCCCGGATGGCGGTCAGCGTGCTGCGCGACGACGGGACTGCGCTGGCGGAGGGACTCCAGCCGGGTCAGGTCGCCGCCGCGATCAGCCGGATCGGCCTGGCCGCGGACCAGCCGGTGCTGGCGCTGCTGCGGGCGAGCTGCACCGTGCGCAAGCCCGGCCTTCCCAGCCTCCCCGGCCTCACCGGCCTCCCCGGCCTCACCGGCCACGGCGAGTCCGAAGCGCAGACCGGCCAGCGCTCAGTGCTGCTGGCAGGCGGCCGGGTCGAGGTGCCCGTCTACGCGCGGGATCGCCTGCAAGCGGGGCACTCGATGAGCGGGCCCTGCCTGATCGAGTCAGGCGGCAGTACCTGCCTGGTCCCAGCCGGAATCCAGTGCCGGATCGACCACTTCGGCACGGCGGTCCTGGCGCCCAGTGCCTGAGGATAACGGTGCCTGAGGATAAGAGGGCCTGACGGTAAGACGGCCTGAGGGTAAGAGGGCCTGACGGTAAGAGGAGGCAGCGATGGAGTCCACGCGGCGCATCACCGAGTACATCGACCTCGACCTGGCGGCGGAGCGCTGGCAGTGCAACAGGTGCGGGGCTGATCTGGGCGACGCCAGGGATACGTACAAGAAGGGCTGCCTGATCGCGGCGCGCGACCCGGCCGACGTGCACCCGCCGCTGGTAGCCGATTCCGCGTACAGCTTCGCTCCCGACCGGGACTGGTGCCAGATCGTCGAGTTCTACTGCCCGCGCTGCGCCGTGCTGGTCGAGGTCGAGTACCTGCCGCCCGGTCACCCCCTGACCCATGACATCGAGCTTGACATCGATGCCATGAAAGCCAGGTACACGTCATGACCGCGGCCATCGACATCGACATCGGCGGCACGTTCACCGACTGCTACGTGACGCTCGGCCAGCGCCGGGTCTGGTGCAAGACCAGGACGACGGCCTTCGACCTTTCGGTCGGGATGAACGACGCCATCGCGGAAGCGGCGGGGCGGCTCGGCGTGGGCGTCGACGTGCTGCTGGCCCAGGCGGACATCATCAGGTACTCCACCACGCTGGCGATGAACCGGCTGATCGAGCGCACGGGCCCGCGGCTCGGGCTGCTCGTCACTGCTGGTTTCGAGGACACCACGCTGATCGGCCGGGGCACCCAGTGGGCCGACGGCATCCCGGTCAAGCACCAGCGCAATATCGCCCGCATCAGCAGGCCGGAGCCGCTGATCGGTAAGGACCTGATCGTCGGCGTCAACGAGCGAGTCGACTCAACCGGTGCCGTCGTGCGCCCGCTGCACGAGGACAGCCTGATCGACAGAATCCACTACCTGGTCGACCAGGGTGTCCGCGGCTTCGTGGTCTCGCTGCTTTGGAGCTTCCTGAACCCGGTGCACGAGCAGCGGATCCGCGAGCTGATCGAGCAGGAGTATCACCCCGCCTACCTGGGCGCGATGCCGGTCTTCCTGTCAAGCGACGTGGCACCGCGCATCTATGAGTACCCGCGCACGATGATGACGGTGCTGAACGCCTACCTGCACCAGTCGATGTATGAGGAGCTGTCGGGCATCGGCGATGAACTGCGCGGTCGGCGTTACAGCAAGCCCATGATGATGATCCACAACACCGGCGGCATGGCGACGGTGCTGCGCACGGCGGCCGTGAGCACCTACAACGGCGGGCCGGTGGCCGGGCTGATGGGCAGCTCATACCTCGGCCGGCTCTATGGCTACCGCAACGTGGTCACCACCGACATGGGCGGCACCAGCTTCGACATCGGCATGGTGGCCGAGGGCAGCCCCCGCTTCTACCAGTTCATGCCGGTCATCGACCGGTGGCTGGTGGACGCGACCACGGTCGATACGCACTCGATCGGGGCCGGCGGCGGGTCCATCGCGCGCGTGAACGAACTGATCGCCAACCGGCTCGAGGTCGGCCCGGAGAGCGCCGGGTCGATGCCCGGCCCCGTTGCCTACAACCAGGGCGGCACCGAGCCGACCGTGACCGACGCCGACATCGTGCTCGGCTACATCAACCCCGACTATTTCCACGGCGGTGTGATCCGGCTCGACCGGCAGCGGGCCGAGCGGGCGGTCCGCCGCAAGATCGCCGAGCCGCTTGGCATCAGCACCGAGGAAGCCGCCTTGATGATCCGGCGCGTGGTCGACGGGAACATGGGCCAGGCCATCTGGCGGGAGACCGTACTGAAGGGCTTCGACCCGCGTGACTTCATCCTGTTCGCCTTCGGCGGGGCCGGGCCGACCCACTGCTGCGGCTACGCCGCCGCCGCGGAGATGGACAAGGTGGTCATCTACCCGTTCGCGCCCACGTTCTGCGCGTTCGGCTCCGCGACCATGGACGTGGTGCACCTGTATGAGCGGTCCAGGCATTTCCACCTGCTCGATCCGGTCAGCGGCGAGTACCTGACCGACTACCAGGCCTTCAACGAGATCGTCGAGGGGCTGCAGGCGGTGGCCCGGCGCGACTTCGAGGGCGAGGGCTACCGGCCCGAGCAGATCGAATACGTGCTCGAGCTCGACATGAAGTTCGGCGGCCAGCTGAACGTCAAGCGCGCCGCATCGCCCGTCCTGCGGGTGACGGGCCAGGAGGACGTGCTCGCCATCCGGCAGGCCTTCGAGCGGGAGTACGCAGAGGCCTACAGCCCGCTCGGACTCAATCCCGAGGCGGGCATCGAGATCCACAACTTCGCGCTGCGCGGCCGGGTGCCGCAGCCGAAGCCGGAGCTGGAACGGCACGAGCTCGGTGACGCTGACGCGTCCGCCGCGCTTGGCGGGCAGCGGCGCGCGTACTGGGGCCCCGAGACAGGGTGGCTGGAGACCCCGGTCTACCGCCAGGCGCTGCTGCGGCCCGGTCACCTCCTGGCCGGGCCTGCCATCGTCGAGGCCGAGGACACGACGGTGGTGATCGAGCCGGGCTGGACGCTGCGCATAGGCGAATACCTGGACGGCGTGATCGAGCGTCAGGCCGCCGGCGCAATAGCCCAGTCACCAGGAGCCGCTGCCGCCGTCGGCGAGGCGGCCGCCGCCCAGACGGAACCCCTCAGGCAACGGTGAGAGAGGATCGCGATGGCCGTCGACCTTGACCTGATCGAGCAGGGGATCAAGCCGCTGCCCGCCACGCCGGCCGAGCTGGCCGCGATGGCCGAGCTCGGCCCGGCCGACTACGAGATCTACAGCGAGATGCTCTCCATCATGTGCCAGGAGGGCAAGGACATCATGACGAAGATGGGCATCTCCGCCATGCTGCACTCAGGGGATTCCGTGGCCGCGATCTACACGCCTTCCGGAGACCTGGTCACCGCGATCCTCGGCACCTACCTGCACTGCGTGACCGGGCAGATCCCGATCAAGTTCATCCTGAAGTACTGGAAGGACAACCCGACCGTCGGGGTGCGGCCGGGGGACGTCTTCTACTGCAACGAGGCCATCTACGGCGGCATCCACAACCCGGACCAGTTCGCCGTGGTCCCCGCGTTCCTCGACGGCGAGCTGATCGCGTGGGCCGTGGTCGGCGCACATCAGGCCGAGACCGGCGGCAGCGAGCCTGGCGGTGAGATCACCACGGCCAGATCGCGGCACGACGAGGGGATGAAGCTCACCCCGATCAAGATCGGCGAGCGGTACCAGCTGCGCGACGACCTGCTCAAGATGATGGAGAACTTCATCTCCCGCGCCCCGCGGATGCAGGTGACCGACGTGCGGGCCCGGGTATCAGGCGCCGACCGGGTGCGGATGCGGCTGGAGCAGCTCGCGGCCAAGCGGGGCCCTGGCTTCCTGTCCGGCCTGTTCCGCAAGATGATCACCGAGACCGCCGACGGCGCCAGGTCCCGGATCCGCGCCTGGAACGACGGAATCTACCGGCACACCGTGTTCCTGGACACCACCGGGGCCGATGCCGGGCTCATCCGGGTGTCCCTCGCCCTGGTCAAGGAGGGCGATCACCTCACCATCGACCTGTCGGGCACCTCGCCCGAGCACGAGGGCAGCTTCCAGGCGCTGGCCGCCTCCACCCGGGCGCACTGCGCGGTGAACCTCTACTCGTTCCCGTTCCACGACTTCCCGGTCTCGGCCGGGATGCTCGAGCCCGTCGACTTCGTCATCCCGCACGGCACGATCCTCGATCCGGATACCGAGGCCGCGATATCGTGCTCGCCGCTGGCCGCATCGGCCGTGTTCCCGCTGCTGGCGGTCACGTTCTCGAAGATGATGTTCGACAGCGACCAGCGGTCCCAGGTGTGCGGTTTCGCCTCATCGAACTCCTCCGCCCCGATGATCTCGGCAGTGAATCAGCACGGCGTCCGGATCACCGACTTCATGGGCTATCCGCTGAACGCGTGGGGGCTGTCGGCCAGGTCCGACTCCGACGGGGTCGACGTGTTCGGCTTCCCGCACTGCCCATGGGGCAAGCAGCCGGACGTCGAGGACACCGAGAGCGAGTTCCCCGTCCTGCACCTGTACCAGAAGATGCTGCCGAACACGTGCGGGTTCGGCCGGTGGCGCGGCGGTGCGGGCGCCGCGATCGGCTACGTCACCCATCACGTCCCCTACGTGATCTGGACCTCCACCCAGAAGGAAGCCAAGCTGCCCACCCATGCCGGCCTGTTCGGCGGCTACGCCGAGACCGTCGTGCCAGGCATCCGGGTGACCGGAACCGATGTGGTGGCCCGGCTGGCCAGCGGCGACCCCGACATCCCGGCCGACGACATCGAGCTGGTCACGAACAACACCCTCGGCGGCGAGCTGCACCTGGAGCATCAGACCCGCCCGGCCACCATCCTGCACCAGGGCGAGCTGCTGTGCGCAAGCACCCAGGGCGGCGGCGGGTACGGCGATGTGCTGGAACGCGAGCCCGAACGGGTCCTGGCCGACCTGCGCGGCAGCGTGATCACGCGGTGGGTGGCCGAGCACGTGTACTGCGTGGCGATCACCGAGGACGGGCTCGCCGTGGACGGCGAGCAGACCGAGCGGCTGCGGGCGGCCGAACGGGCCCGCCGGCTGGCCCGCGGCCGGAGCTGGGATGATTTCCACCGCGAATGGGACAAGCTGCGGCCCCCTGACGACGCGCTGAAGTACTACGGCAGCTGGCCCGATGCGCGCAAGAACCGCGAGGTGATCAGGATCTGAGCCCGCCCGGAGACGCCCCTTTGGACGCAAGGAGCCGGGTCAGGCAGTTCCTGGCCCGGGGGACCGCCGACCGGGCGCCCTTCCTGGTCATGGCGACCGAGTACACGGCCAGGCTGGCGCAGTGCGGCCCGGCCGAGCTGTTGGCCGACCCGGGGCTGTTCGTCCGCTCGTACACCGAGTCGGTTGCCGTGCTCGGCCTCGAGGCCGTCCTGATCGAGGTTCCCGCGGCCCATGTCTTGCCAGTCATCGGGGGCGGCGACCCCGCGACCCGCGAACTGGCCGTGCTGCGGGAGAACCTGCACCGTCTCCGCGCCACGCTGCGCGACCGGATCGCCATCGTGGCCCTGCTGCCCGGCCCGCTCACACTGGCCGGCTCGCTAGGCCCGGCCGCCACCCCCGCCACCCCCGCCACCTCCGTCACTCCCACCACCCCCGATGAGATGGATGACCTGGTGGCGGCGCTGATCAGCGTGCAGGAGTACCTCGGCCCGGCCGAGTTCGACGCCCTTGCCCTGCTGGAGCGGGCGGGCGTGGCGGACGCGGACGTGCCTGCCCTGGCCGACGCGGCGGCCGCGTTCTGGAACGTGGCCCGTTACTACTCGCTGCCCTCGCTGCTGATCGCGGCGGAGGGAACGGCCCGGCTGGCGGACGCCGGCGCGACGGCGGCAGCGGCCTGGGCCGGCGTCACCGCGCCCGAGCTGCTGGCCGCCGGCGCCACGGCGGCCGGCCAGCCGCCGCCCGCCCCAGCCAGCGTGACCGGCCCGCCGCCGCCCGCCCCAGCCAGCGTGACCGGCCCGCCGCCGCCCGCCCCAGCCAGCGTGACCGGCCCGCCGCCGTCATCCGCACCTGCGCCGCTGCCGTCCGGCGGCTTCTACCTGAGCCTTGGCGAGATCCCGGCCAGCTGGCCCGTCGACGCCGTCCGCGCCATGGTCCGCCAGCTGTCCCGGGGCTAGGCGCCCAGCCCGATGGCGCCCTCGGGGTCGAGTTCGTGCATCTGCTGCTCGGCGATCCGCGTCTCCGCCGGAACGTCGATGCCGCGGGCGAGGATCCAGTACAGGATGGCCGACACCGGGAAGCCGATGAACGGGGAGATGTCGCCGCCGCCGAGGTCGTGGGCCACGACGCCGGTGTACAGGGTGGTGCTCATGAACGGCGCCATCGCGAAGAACCCGACCCAGTACGCGGTGAGGCCGCGCCACCCGAACCGGTGGTACATGCCATTCGGCTTGAAGATCTCCTTGATCGCGTAGTTGCCCTTGCGGACGAAGAAGAAGTCGACGAGGTTGACCGCCGTCCACGGGATCATGAAGTACAAGATGATGGTCAGGAAGGACGAGAAGTCGGTCAGGAACGATCCAGGTAGGGTGAGCGCCAGCACCGTCCCGGCCACCGCGATGAACGTGATTGCGAGCAGCCGGTTCGTCCGGGACGTCTTGACCTGCTTGATCGTGTCGATCGTGGTGAGCGTGGCCAGTCCGCCGCTGTACATGTTCAGGCCGATGACCGCGACCAGGCCGGGCCACGAGCACAGCAGCACGATGAAGCCGAAGCCTCCGAACCAAGTGTTCCCGGCCGTGTGGATGGCGGTGACCGAAGACGAGATCTTCGGGTAGGCCGCGGCCAGGAAGGCCCCGAGCCCGGCCAGCCAGACCGCTCCGATGCCCGACCCTAGGTAGGTCCACCAGAACGCCGACGCGGTTGAGGTGCGGCGCGGCAGGTAACGGGAGTACTCGGATACATATGGCGCCCAGGTCAGCTGATAGCTCAGCACGGCGCCAAGCTCGAGCAGGAACGGGTCTCCCTTGAACGTACCGAAGGAATAGAAACCGGCTGGCACGTGGACGGCGACCAGGATGCCGATGGCGAACAGCACGTACACGGCGATAAACAAGATCGTGGCGTACTGGCAGAACACGTGGATCAGCCGGTAGCCGAAGATGGCCCAGACGAACGCGATCCCGCAGATGATGAACGTGGAGATGGTGATGTTGGTGCCGGCCGTCTGCTGGACGGTGGCCGACGCGATCTCGGTGTTGAAGACGTTGAAGCCGATGAACAGGCACACCGCGACCACGACCGGCAACAGCCCGCCGTAGTATCCGAACTGCGGCCGGGACTGGATCATCTGGGGCAGCCCCAGCTTGGGACCCTGCGCCGAGTGGAACGCCATGAACAGCGTCCCGATGATCGAGCCGAGCACGATGGCCACCAGCGACCAGGCGAAGCTGAGGCCGAGCGCGACACCGAAGGCCCCGATGGCAAGCGTGGCCAGCTACGCGTTGCCCGCGAACCACAAGGGCCCCAGGTGCCACACCTTTCCATGCCGTTCGCTGACCGGGACGTACTCGATCGACCGGGTCTCGACACCGGTCGCCGGCGGCGGCGCGGTCCCGGTTCCCGTTACGGTTGTATCCATGGTGACCTCCCAGGCGTGCTTACGTGTCCCGTGCCGCGCCTTCCCGGGCCTCGGCGCGGGCGTACAGTTCTTCGC
>Ga0335074_10003137_pt1 | contig 22521 bp, 19 predicted proteins | sample Lox_Sample_23_FD_206715 | JGI IMG/M metagenome (GOLD analysis project Ga0335074, IMG submission 206715) | Soil microbial communities from Loxahatchee National Wildlife Refuge, Florida, United States - Lox_Sample_2.3 | ecosystem: Environmental > Terrestrial > Soil > Wetlands | place: USA...
CCGGTCATCGCCGCCCGTGCGCTCGAGCTGAGCCGTGGTTGGTTGCACCCCCGGGCCGCCGTCCGCTACGTGGTCGTCATGGGCCGCAAGCACCACAAGATCATGCTCGAAGACGGCGTCCCCTGGGCCCTGTCGGCCGTCCAAGCTGACCAATTGAGCTCGGCTTGCCAGCTAGCAGCCGTGGTTTGCACCATCGGCCCCCAGCTGGAAGAGAAGGCCTCGCTCGAGTTCAAGAGGGACCCGGCGCTAGCGGTCGCCATCGACGCGGTCGGTTCAGCCGCGCTCCACCGTCTCCAAGTGTGGGCCTGCCAAAGGGTGGAGCAACAGGCCGCGCGCAGGTCCTGGCACGCCAGCCTTCCCCTCAGCCCCGGCGTTGGCGGCTGGGACCTGGTCGCCGGCCAGCGCCAGCTGTTCGGCATCGTGGACGCCGCCCGCATCGAGGTCACATTGACCGCCAGTTCCATGATGCGACCTTTGAAGTCGACTTCTTTCGTCCTTGGCCTCGGCCCAGGGCTCGCCACCGAGGGTACCGAGTGCGACCTCTGCGAACTGGCTGACATTTGCCGCTACCGCTCCCGCTGACGAACCTGCCCGATGAACGCACTTCCCGCAGGTAAGGTCCAAGTCGACCTTGAGCCGCCTGGCCGGCGAGTAGAGGTCGAGGTCGGCACAACCGTCCTCACCGCCGCCCAAGCAGTGAGAGCCGGGATAGTGGCGATCTGTGGCGGCAACGGCGCCTGCGGGAGCTGTCGCGTACGGGTTGTCAAGGGCGAACTGTCGCCGCCGAGCGCTGCTGAAGTAGCTGTGCTCACAGCAGGGGAACTTTCCGCCGGTGCCCGGCTCGCTTGCCAGGCCCGCCCGGTCTCGGACTGTCGGGTGCACCTCCCCCAGGCTTCTCTCAGCGCTAGCCAGCGGTTCGCGTTTGAAGGCTCGGTACCTTTGGGGCCGGGTGTACTTGGAGGGCCGGACGCACCGGTCGAGACCGTCGTGGTCAGCGTTGACCCGCCGCGGCTCGATGACCTGCGCTCCGATGCAACCCGGTTCCGGGAGGCGCTCGTAGTCCAAGGTTGGGCCCTGGGAGCGACGCCGGTGGAGGTCTTAGCAGAGCTCCCGGGTTGCCTCCGAGCCGAGCGTTGGTCTGCCCAGGCAATCATCTCGCACCGGGACGACGGGGCCCCAAGGCTTGTTGGGGTCTTGCCCCCCAGGAGCGCCCCCTTGGGGCTCGCTGTCGACCTCGGCACGACAAAGCTGGCCGGCTACCTCGTTCGCCTCGGCACGGCGGAGGTGCTCAGCCAGGGCGGCGCAATGAACCCTCAGGTCGCGTTCGGCGAAGATGTCCTCAGCCGCATTGCGAGCGCCAACGAGACGCCTGCCAATGCCCGCCTCTTGCGCGAGAGCGTGGTCGAGAGCTGCAACGCTCTCATCGGCCGGCTCTGTGCCGAGGCGGCGTGCTCAGCGCGCGACATTGTCGACGTGGTCATCGTTGGCAATACCGCCATGCACCACCTCCTCCTCGGCCTGCCCGTCCGTCAGCTCGGCGAAGCGCCCTACGTACCAGCGGCCAGTGAAGAGGTGCAAACGCCGGCTTCGAGCCTCGGCCTTGCCGTCAACCCGGGGGCTAGGTGCTATTTACCCCCCATTGTCGCCGGCTTTGTGGGAGCGGACCATTTGGCCATGCTCTTGGCCACGAACCTCAGCACCAGCGGCCGCACGGCCCTCGGCCTCGACATAGGGACCAACACGGAAATCTCCCTTGCCAAGGGTGATGAGCTGTGGAGCTGTTCGACAGCGTCGGGGCCCGCCTTTGAGGGAGCCCATATCCGCCAGGGGATGAGGGCTGCGCCGGGGGCGATCGAGCACGTGCGCTACCTAGGCGACCGTTTTTTCGTACAGACCATAGACGACGAGCCGCCTGTTGGGATCTGCGGCTCAGGCATACTCGACGCGGTTGCCGAGGGGCGCAGGTCCGGGATCATCGACCGGCGGGGCGCTCTGTCACGCGACCACCCACTTGTCTCCCACACTGAGTACGGCCCGACCTGCCTGCTGGTAAGTGCCGAAGAGGCAGGCTGTGGCCGCGACGTGATATTCACTCGTTCTGATGTCAACGAGATCCAGTTGGCAAAGGGCGCCATCCGCGCTGGGGCCGAGGTGCTCATGGCGGTTGCCGGCCTGAGCGCTGCCAGTTTGGACGAGGTGGTAATTGCCGGTGCTTTTGGGACGTACCTGGACCTGGAGAGCGCGATCGCTATCGGCCTGTTGCCGAAATTGCCGAATGAACGCTTCCGCCAAGTCGGCAACGCGGCTGGGCTCGGCGCGATCGAGATGTTGCTCAGCCGCAGGCAAAGATCCCTCTCGCGAACGGTCGCTGGGCGTTCCCATTATGTGGAGCTAACCGTCCACCCTGGGTTCGTAGACACTTTCGCCGCCGCGATGGAACTATGAGGAAAATTGAGGATGTTACAGGGGTAACTAGGGAGGGACTTCCTCCGACCACGATGGCAAGGAGCAATGGCCATGGACAATGCAAACGGTTCGATCGACCTCTCTTTCAACCTGGGAGGCCAAGTTGCGGTGGTGACCGGGGGTGGCTCGGGCATTGGCGCGGCTATCGTACGGGCCTTCGCGACAAAAGGGGGGCGGGTCGCTGTCGTAGACCTGGACGAAGAACGGGCGGAGAAGCAAGCCGCAGAAATCGGCGAGCCCGGTGCAGCCTTCACCTGTGACGTAGCCGACGAACGTTCTGTGGCAGCGACTGTCGCCAATATAGTGGCGCATTTTGGCCACGTCGACATTTTGGTAAATAACGCTGGCGTATCTTTCTTGGGCCCCGCCGAAGAGCTCGAGGTGCGGGCCTGGGACGCCACCCTCGCCGTGAACCTGACAGGTGCCTTCTTGATGTCCCAGGCAGTGGGCCGGCATATGCTCGGGGCGGGGCGAGGCAAGATAATCAACATTGCCTCCCAGGCGGCGACCGTGGCGCTAAGGGAGCACGCCGCCTATTGCGCGTCCAAGGCGGGCCTATTGGGGCTCACGAGGGCCCTCGCTTATGAGTGGGGCGGCCGGGGCATCACCGTGAACGCCATTTCTCCCACGATCGTCATGACCGAGCTGGGCCGGCGGGCATGGGAGGGGCCAAAAGGCGATGCCATGAAGGCGCTCATCCCGACAGGTCGCTTCGCAGAGCCCGAGGACGTCGCCGCGGCCGCCCTCTTCCTGGCATCGGGCGCCGCGGGCATGATAAACGGCGCAGACATAGTCGTCGATGGCGGGTACACCATCGGCTGAACGAGCCGTCGTCCTGCCCGCGGGTACGCGGCCAAGCGGGTAACGGGTAGGCGGCTCATTGGCCCCGAGGCTATTTGGCCACCCAGGGCTCTTGAGCGCCTCGCTATCGTGGCTCAAGTAACCCACGAGACGATCTTCTGGCCGACTACGGCGAGCCGGGCGAACAGCTCAGCGACCACGATGTTCGGGCCATCTGTTGCGAAAGCGCTCGGGCTGTTCAAAAAGCCTTCCCCCACGGCCCGCAACCATCGCCCCTCGGTGTCGTACACTTGGGCGGGCCCCACATCGACGGAGAAAGCTCGAACATAGGTAGAAGTTCCAACGATGACCTCAGGCTCACAAACCGAAGACAGCTCGATGAGACCTCGTTCCATCATTTTGCCAGGTCGCTTTTACCGCACCTACCCCGTCGGCTCGCCTCTCGGCTACGCGCAGGAAACGCTCCACCTCGCGGTTGACCGGACCGTCTTCCTTATCGTTGACGTCTACGGCCTCGGGTTCGGTGACGAACCACCATCACAGGCCGTCCCTCCGATAGTCCAGAAGTACATCAGAGAGATCCATGATGTCGTTGTCAATCATATCGTAGCTGCCAAGTCAGCTGCCAAGCGTCTCGGCATCCCTATCGTGTACCTGACAAATCACCTATCTGAGGCACTGGCACCCGATAGCGAGCTCCGTCAGGTGTCCCTCCGCTCCGACGATGTGGACCTCCTCCAAGTGTGGAAAGAGCCCAGCGACTACCTGGCGCACTCGAACATCATCGCGCCAGCAGAAGGTGACTACCTAGTCAAGAAGCAACATTACTCGGGCTTTTTCGATACGAACCTTGATTCGCTGCTTCGGTCGCTCAACGCCTACAACCTGGTCACCGTAGGTTTCGACAGCCGGGTATGCCTGGGCAACACGGTGACGGACGCGATGTACCGCAACTACCGCGTCGTTGTCCTACGGGATGGGACGGCAACTGCCGAGGAGGTGGAAACTGCGGAGGAGCGATGGGCCAACTTCCTTGCTGTGCGGTTCATCGAGACTCATGTTGGGTACACGTGCACGACGGACGAATGGCTTGCTGCGTGCGCCGGCGGTACCTGACCGATGGAGGGAACTGCCATGCGCCTTCAAGGCGACGCGCCGTCTCCTCGGGACAGCTCCCGCCTCGCGCCCCGTGGCTATAGCTTGAGGGGACCGAGGGCGGCGGCTGCGGTGGCCGCCGGGCTGGCGGACGCCCAACGGTACCTGCCCCCTATCGACCCAGAGCGCCTCATCCGCACTGCCGACGACCTCGGTACCCAGCAGTTGCTTATGATGTCCCCGGCGACCTACCGAAAGGTGCTCAAATCTTTCCATCGTCGCTACTTTGCTCTCATCCGCCAGTACACCGATGCGAAGATCTTTTTTCACTCCGATGGAAATGTCGTCGACCTCCTAGATGACCTCATCGAGAGCGGCGTCGAGGTGCTAAACCCTGTCCAGGTGAGTGCTATCCCCGAGCCGGAAAGGCTCAAAGAACGCTTTGGGCACCGGCTCGCGTTCTGGGGCGGCACCGGCTCTCACGTCACTCTTCCCCGCGGTACCACAGAGGACGTCGCGGAAGAAGTTGCCCTGCGGGCACGCCAGTTCGCGACTGAAGGGGGGTACGTGATCGCGCCGGCCCACAATGTCCAGGCGGACGTGCCACCACAGAACATCCTCGCAATGTGCGATGCCGCCCGCGCAAAGGACTTGGGTGCTCGCTAGCGCTCCGCTCGATGCTCCGGGTGCCACGCCGGCAGCGGCGATGGGGAGGTCGGCCACGCCGGCAGCGGCGATGGGGAGGTCGGTCCCGCGGGCCAGGCGCTGGCTTGCCTCGGCCTGCGACAGGCTTGCAGCCACCGCCGCGCTGACCATCACCTTGGCGTTCCAAAACTCGCGGTACCCGCACTGTCCCCTCGGCGAAGTAATGTCGGCCCACTTGAGCCCCAGGGCTTCGCTCGGGCGTAGCCCGATGGCAAGGGCCACGGTGTAAGTCGAGATCCTGTCGTCGGCTCGGCCGAGCTGGAAATCTGCTACGGACGGTGCCGGGCGCTAGTCCGCGTTGAGACGCCTCAGGGGACCGTACAACCAGAGCTTCGCAGGGTTCCCAAGGGCCCAGCCACTCGGGATGGTCCCGCTCTCCTGGGTGCAGTCCGCTGTCTGCCGCGGGACAATCGTGACCGCCGGGCAGTAGTCATAGACGAGGCCCGGCACAGCAAAGGCCCCATTTTGCTCGGTCGCTTGCTTGTCCTGGGTACTCGGGCCGACTGGGCGCGGAGGATCCGCCTTGGGCAGGTAGAAGGTAGGCGTATGGGTGTGGAAGCTGGCAACAACATACGTGGCGCAGCTGTCGAAGGGAGCACTTTTCGGGTCGTCCTGCGGGCGCCGGCCGAGTTTTAGAGTCGCCGCGTCTGGGACCGAATTGCTCGTAGTTGGCCCAAGAACCTCAGGTGTGTGCCCGTACGAGGCGTTGCAAGTGTCAAGTGTCACCCAATAACCAATTTCGTGACGCGACTGCTGGTTAGCGCTCTTGTAAACCGTCTCGTTCCAGGCTGAGAGCGCGTCAGCTTCCACTCCAGGTTGGCTAGCTATCTGGTAGATGGTGGGAAACAATACGCTGACCCGCACTTCATTTTCCGATGACTTCCACGCGCCATCGAGGAATGCAGTCCAGCGGAACACGAACTTGCCGGCCACGGCGGCCTCGTGCGAGTACTTGATCGTCCCCCCAGTAGGCCCGAACGGTAGGGAAAGCCAGCTCTGGGGGGCGGGGCCGAGAAAACTTCGCCCGACAGTCGTCCAGTCGGAGGAACCTGCGCGCGTTACCTGCCACTCGAGATAGCCGCCGCAAACGGGCCACGGCCTGATCACTGCTACCACGCCAATAGGTTTCAACAACGTTACCGTGCCCGGCGGGCCCTCGATAAGATCGCCTGGCCCTTCCACGGCGGCCGCCCGGGGACGGTGCCCTGCTTGGGGGCCCGGGACCGCTGTTGGAGGAGCACCCGCCTGACCCGCGCTGCATGAGGGACAGGTGGGGCACCCACCTCCCAAACCCACGACCAACGAGTCGTGGATGTCGACTGTATCCGTAAAGTCTGGGCCACCCGGATGGTACGTGTAATTGCCAACGGAATAGTTATAACTGACCTGGCCCCCATGGGCCTTCAAGTCGGCAAGGCTAACCAGTGCACCCGGCTCGAGCGCGCTTGCGGTCGGGTTGTGGGTCGGCAGGTCATAGAGCGCGAGGCCAGAGCCCTCGTTTGCTGTTAGCTGCTCGCAGAAGTTGCTCCCTCCCGAGGTGACATCCTCCCAAGGGTAATAGGCGCTGTAGGACACGAAGACTCGGCTATCGGGGAGCGTTGAATTGGCATACTCGGGGCCAAGGATCGTGGCAACCGGGCGCCCGTTGGCCGCCGTTGCGGTCCAGTCCCGCACCGCCGGCGACAAGTCGCATGTGGACCACTTGAACTCAACAATTGTCGGGTTGGAGTTGGGCACCAGGTCCCGCTCCGAGAACGTACCGCTGACACTGGCCGAGAAGACCGACGTGGGGCCATTCGGGTCTGGGTGCTGCAGGGTGCTGGAGATCGTTTGAGTCTCTTTGATAGTCCAGGCGAGTTGTTCATGTGTCGTGATGCCGTATGCCCCGTAGTTATAGATCACCCTGCTCGACTTGGCCTCGACGTTCAACGTGCCCGTGTAGACCAATGTCAGCACAAGGGGCGGGACGGTGCTCGAGGTCGCCGAGGAGGTTTGGAGGACTGCCAATGTGGCCTCGGAGGCGTGGCCGGGCACTACCGCGGTCGCCAGGCTGCCGGCCCATACGGACGCGGTGACAAACAAGAGCAGCCCCGGCTTCGGCCTTCGCCAAGCGCGCACCCCCAACGGACGAGAGCGCCGCCTCTTGGGCCGGTGCCCGCGAACGAACGATGTGCCCATGAGATCAAGGCCTCATTGCACTGAAGCCCCGACAGATCAGCTTCCGCAGGCTACCAGGCCCGAGAGCGACCGGCGGCTGAACTTGTCCGTGGCCAGGTTTTCGGCGCAAAGGCACTCGCCGTGTTCAGCGCGTCACCTGCTGGGAGGACGTAAAGCACCTTGCGTGCCCCCACTTTGCTCCTTTCGGCCGGGCGTGCTTTCCGAACAGATCCTCGCACCACCGCGGGACGTTTGCAACTGGGGAAAGCCCTAGGTGAACCTCTCCGACGTCTCACAAGTGCCAATACCATCCCCGCGGCCGGCTGACATGGGCCGGCCGGTCGGACTGAGGCGAAGAAGCCTCTGCCGGTTCGCCTTTCGTTTAGGGCATCGCTGCGTTTTGGAACGCGCGCCAGACACCGGCTCGGTAGGCGAGCACCATTGACGGGTCAAATATCGTGGCTCGTGCGGCGTTATAGCCGGGTAGGTCGTGGTCCCCGGTGCCAAGCGGAACACCTTGAGCGGTGGGCTCGGGCCCGCTCGAGGTCTCTACCGTTTCGTGGTTCGCGAGGGAGCCGACAGGTTTGCCATCGACCGAGATCTCAAACCACTGCTGATGGCCGGGTTGAACCCTAGGAAGTACCCGTGGGGCCCTTTGGCCATCCGCCCCTTGAAGGTATAGCCGAGGTGGTACTCCAAAGCGGTCGACAAGCCGTCTCGGCTGGCCGCTGCCCTCAAGGACCTCGGCGCGCCTTGCCCCGCCGGGGCGGAACGTCTTTGGCCACCTTTGAACGCGAGGGGGCTGGGATCCTCTCGAAACGCTGCCGACCCTGCAGCCGGTAGACGTCGAAGTCGTCGTCGAGCGAGAAAATCCGGCGCTGGCCAAGCTCTTCAGCCAAGGCGAGGAGCGTCGCGTCCGCAAGGTCCATTGGGGTGTCGGCGTACTTGCGCATCAGGAGCTCACTGCGTTTGACGGCGGCAGTGGACAGCACCGCGATCTCGACACGTCCCGTGCTCACGAGGTCCCAGAGAGCTTGACGCCCGCGCGCCCCTCCAGCTCTCACGATCAGGTACATGGCCTCGGTGAACGCAGGCCAGGTCGTCACCAGAGGCAGGGTCACGCTCTCGAGGGCTTCGAGACAGGTCTCGTGGTCGGCCTCGTCTGCGTCGATTATGGCCACCAGCGGGCCGGCATCGGTCAGGGTCACTTCTTGCGAGGTCGCTCGGCGAGGAGGTTGCCAAATGCCTGGCCCGTGCGCCTGGCCCGCCCTCCGCCTCCGTGGACGACGCCCGTAACGTCGGCGAACTGCTCCCGCACGCTCGAAGCCAAAGTGTCCTCAGCCCGCTGAGCAGCGGCATTTCGCAAGAACTCCGACACCGATTCGTTCCTGATGGCGGCAGCGCGTCGGACCTTGTCGTCTAGGTCGTCGTCCAGTCTCAGGCTTCTCACGCGACTAGCGTATCACGTTGTCCCGCTGATGTAATACAGGCTCGTTATCGCCGCCTCACCGGGCTGGAGCGGCAGGAAAGGACACGCGCATAGGACGTCATGCTCCTGGTTGCTGGCGAGCGGCGTACTCACGAATAGGGCCCTCACTTCAAGGGGGGACGCCATCGTGGGTAGGGCACTTGCGTCACCGTGGTCCAGCAGGGCCCTTGTGCTCAGGGCGAACAGGCCGAGGTGCCCGAAACTAAGGTTCCGCTGAGCAGGAAGCAAGGTGAGACTTGCCCGGTTGGCGGTCCGTCTCCCGCACGACCGGCAGTGTCGACCGGCGGCGTCATGTCGTTGATGCGCAGGCGAGACGACGCACGCCGACCCGTCTCGATCTGCTTGGGCCCGCATTGTTGACCCAAGTCCCTTTTTCACTGCCCATACCTGGTGATTGTTCTCCTGCAGATGCCAGCCCGCTTCTTCGCGCCCCAGCACAGTGCGCTCGTGGTAGCCGACCGAGTCGGCACCCATCATCCGCATCCACGCCACGAAATGGCTCCTTCGACTCACGCTGGATGTCACGCCGACGCTCAAGGTCACTGGCGGCCAGCTCATTTATTAAGCCATGGAGGTAAAGTGCGGCAATACCTCTTCGGCCACGAGGCGCAAGTGGTCGAGATCGGACAGGTCGAGCACCTGGAGGTAAAAACGTTGGGCACCGGCCTCGGCGAAGGTGGCTATCTTTTCGAGGATCTCCTGCGGACGGCCAGCCAAGCCGTTCTCCCGCAGCTCTCCAATATCTCTCCCGATGGCGTGCGCCCGCTTGGCGAGCTCAGCGTCTGACCGCCCGCAGCACAGGACCTGCGCCACTGACCATACGAGCCCCGCCGGGTCACGTCCCATCGCGGTACAGCGGCGGCGGACCGAGCCATAGGCGGCCTTTACTTGTTCGAGCGGCATGAACGGGGCATTGAACTCGCTCGCGAACGTGGCCGCAAGCCGGGCGTTCCGAGGCCCGCCACCTCCGCCGAGGATTATCGGCGGATGGGGCTGCTGAAAGGGGCGGAGCGAGCGAGGTTGCAGGTGCACGCTACACTTGCGACCGACGAAGTCAAATTCTTCTTCGGGCGGCGTTGACCAAACGCCTTGCAGGATGCCGAGTTGGTCTTCCAAAAGGTCATAGCGGGCCCCGAGAGGCGGGAACGCGAGACCGTACGCTTTGTGCTCTTCTTCGTACCAACCCGCCCCGAGCCCAAGTTCCAGGCGGCCCCGGCTCATGTGGTCAACTTGGGCGACGATGGCTGGGAACGTCCCGACAGCCCTGAAGGTAACGGGTGTCACGAGAGTCCCGAGCCTTATCGACTGCGTATCGCGGGCTAAGGCGGCAAGCGTGGTCCAGGCATCGGTGTACGCGGGCAGGCCTGTCGCCTCCCCCATTCTCAGGAGGTGGTCCGAGCGGAAGAAGGCATCGAAACCGCAATCTTCGGCGGTGCGCGCCACGGCCAAGATCTGGTCGTAGGAAGCACCCTGTTGGGGTTCGGTGAAGATCCTCAGAGCCATAACGAAAACCCTAGACCGTCCACAACATCGTGGTCCCCACGGCAGCGCTCACGACCGACGAGGTGCGGGAGCGGGTAGGCCGCTACATCCTGACAGTCGCCTATGCCGGCGACCGCTTGGTCGGGTGCGCAACAGTCAGGCCCCCCCAACGAGGTGGGCAACGTCACGGTCATCGCCCGGGTACTGCCGGAGCACCGCCGCCAGGGGTACGGTGGGAAGCTCTTCTTCGAAACGATGAAGCTCGCAGCGGCCTGAGCCAGCGATCGTCAGGTGCCGCCGGGGTGGTCATGCCGCGCCGAGGTCTTTTATGCGCCGCCCGAGAACCCCGAACCATCCACGACCTCAGCGCCCAAGCAGGCCCGTCGACTGACTGTCTACGCTCGCCCGACCGATCGTTACTCACTAACGGATTTGCTTGAGAACTGCCCCGCTCGGGTTGAGCATGGTGACCTCGTTGCTGTCGGGCTCGCCGACGAAAAGGTGGCCGTCTTCGAGCGCAGCGCCGGCGGGGTCGTCGAAAGTCGGCTCCTGGAAAGTCTTCAGGGTTGCGCCGGTGGCCAGGTCGAGCAAAGACAAGGTCGTTCCGCCGACGAGGTAGAGGTTGGCCCCGTCAGCAGCCATGAAACCACCGACAGGAAGCCTCCGGAGGTACGCGCCGTTCGCCGCATCAAACTCTACGTAATCCTGCCCCTCGGCGCTGGCATCGAAAACAAAGAGGTAGGGGCCTGTCACGGCCATCGGCCCGGGCGACGTGACATGGCCGCGGATCGCGACCGCCCGCACCTCCTTGCCCGTGGACAAGCTGAACTCGAGCACCGCATCGACGGGCTCGTCGTTCGCCGTCGTTATGCCGTCGAAGAACACGTCGTCACCGGTGGCGTCCATGTCCAAGGAGATGGCCGAGCTGCCGAAGGAGTAGGCGAGGTAGCGCAGCACACGTCCAGTGACGGCGTTGACCACCGCCACCCTCGTGGAGGTCACTCCCGTCGCAACGACAAGGTCGCCATCCGTGGCAGTGAACCCGTCAACGAAGAGCGCCTCGTCCCGGATCGCTCGGATTGGAGCACCCGTGGCCACCTGGTACTCGTCGATCTCGTGCGGCCCGTTCTGCACCAACAGCTCAGAACCCATCACGGCCACTTCGATATTGGCTGCTTGCACCGGGTAGCGCTGGACGGCGCCGGTCGCCGCGTCTATCGTGACAATCGAGAGGTCCTGGTTCTCCACGAACACGTGACCGGCGGCGGCGAACGCCACGGTGGGGCGGTTGAAGTGGCCGGCCGGCGTATGCAGCGACACCCCCTTAGCGGCCGCCGGCCCCCATGGCACAGCGACCCCAGCCAGAACCGTGACGACAACCCCTACACGCCCTATACGCCACCCATCTCGTTTGAGCACGCCGCTCCCCTATTCCCATCCTGCCGCACCGTGCCGGTACCCCGGACGGAGAAGCTAGCCCGGCGAAAACGAGAAAGCAACGCTACGAGCGCCTGAATTGACCCGCTCGTTAATTGCCGAACCGACCTTGGGCCCTATCCGGGCGGGGCTGGAGACCCGCCCCCATCCCTGGGCGCCCGAGCACCGGATCCCGGTCCTCCGCTGTCTTCACGTCATCTTCAACGAAGAGTGGGAGCACCAGCGGTACGCCGTCCGCGACCTCGCGAGAGCCACCGGCGGTTAGCAACTGGCCTTGACAACCGCTACGTCGAGGACAACCTCAGATAACGCGTCCTCGCCCGGGCCCAAAATCCCCTACCGAGACTCTCCCTCGAGGAGATCGGCTGGGTCATAGTTGGCGGAGCGAGTGGAGCGGAGTCGCGACCGGTCCACCTTGATTGGGTAACGGCCATACACGACAGCCGTCGCGCCGCCGACGTTCCGTTTTTCTTCAAACAGTGGGAGGGCGCACGCCCAAAGCTGGCGGTCGCCAACTCCAGGGTCGTCCGTGGGACGAAGTGCCCATACGGGTCGCGGCGGCCATGTGACAAAGGAGTGGGGAGGTTGGTGGACCGAGGCCAAGCTAGACATCTTGAGCAAGTACCTTGGCGCGTTCAACCGGGCTTCCAGGGCCACCGGTGGCACTGTCTATTTGGATCTTTCTGCCGGCCAACTGAGTGCGGCCCAGAAGGGAGAGGCGATTGCCGCTCTCAGGGAGTTCGCGGTGTCCCGCAGGAGGCCGACGAACATCGAATGGGAGGGCCACGTCTCCCAGGGCCCGGCGTGGTCCGTATAGGACCGGCAGTGGCTACAATAGAGCCGGTGGTCAGAGTTGAGCTTGAACGAATCGAGGCTCTCGAGCTTCTGGGAGTGACACTGGGGCATCTCAACGCGGCCGAGGCCAGAGTCGAGTTGTCCCCGCGTGTGCCCCTGCTGATGGCGATCCGCGACAAACTGGCCCTCGCACTTCGGGAGGAACCATGAGCTACACCGATGACGAAGTATCTGCGGCGACAGCGGCTATGGACAAGTACAGAGGGGCGGACGAGGGCGAGGTCGGTGCAGCTCTTGTCGTAGTGGGACTGAGCGCGCAACGGGCTGCCAAGGAGTCGCGGGTTCGCGACGACATGATCCGGGTTGCCCACCGGGCTGGAGCGTCTGTTCGCCAGCTCGCCGACGTGTCGGGGCTGGGACGCAAGACCGTCACCGCCATCGTCTCCCACAACGCAAGCAACTCAGACTGACCCTCCCCAGCCTCCGCGTACCGCCGCTCACAGTACGCCAGGACGTAGGGCTCCAATCCGGCGACTAGCAGGACAAGGTCTCGGTGGGCTAGCGCCGTCACCCGACGGGACAGCGCCGAGTATTGGTCGGTCTTGCCCGACCACCTGGGCCGATGATGCTCACGAGACGGCGCCGGCCTGCCTTTATGGTCTCCACCAACTCTGCCCGGGGCTGGGCCCGGCACCGATAACTAAGCTCGCCCGTACCGAGGAGGTGCCCGATGCGTCGAGCGGTAGTCGTGGTGGTCGCGTTGGTGACTCCAGGGCTGGGCTGGGCGCCGGTGGGCGCAGCCGCCAGCGTGGCCGTCACGGAGTACCAGGGTGTCGCGTGTCCCACCGCGACCTCATGTGTGGCTGTGGGCGTCGACGCGTCTGGCGACCTCGTGGCCGCCCGCCTGGACGCCGCGGGTAGCCCCGGGCCGGTCTCGGTGTCGCCCTCGGCTATGTACCCCAGCGGCGCGCCCGCCTGTCCGTCCGCCGCGACCTGCTACGCAGCGGGGACGGACGCCAACAACGACGGGACCGTGACGCCGATCGCGGTGGCCACCGGGCACGTAGGCACACCGCAGGAGCAGGACGCAACCATCGGCGAGTACCACGGCATGGCTTGCGCCACCCCGACCACGTGCTACGCCGCCGGGGTGTCCAAGGGCGACGTGAGCGGCGACGCCGAGTACTCGGTGGTGACCAACGGCCGGCCCGGGCGCGCCGTCGCCATCCCCGGCAGCGGGTCGTCGTCGGGCATGCAGGCCGCGTGCCCCCCGAGCGCCTCGTCGTGCCTCGTGGTCGGCAACTACGGCACCAGCGGGTTCGTCGCCATCGTCTCGGGGCCCAAGGTGACCGCGCTGGAGACGATCACCGCATATGCCTACTCGGTCGCCTGCCCGTCGGCGAGCCAGTGCGTCATCGTCGGATCCCACAGCTTGGGCAGCGACCCGGCGTTCGTCACCTTCGACCCGGTCACCGGGGCGCTCGGCCACGTCACGGCGGCCCACGGCGCCGCCGGCACGTTCGACGGCGTCGCCTGCTCGTCGGACCAGTCGTGCGTCATCGTGGGCAGCGGCCAGACCGGGGGCGAGTGGCTCGCCCTCACCTCCGGCCGGCCGGGCCCGGTCCACGCGACAACCGCGTTCCTCTACGGCGTCGGCTGCGGCAAGGGCGGGCCGTGCTACGCCGCCGGCTCGGAAAAGGGAGTCGGCGTCGTGCTGAGGCTCCCTTGACCACGAGGTGCGCGGCCTGGACAACTCCGGTCGGCTGCCTCCTCGTCGCCAGGTGGGGAGAGGATCTCCGTGCCGGTCACCAGCGCCCCGCCAAGCCAGCCCCACAGGCGACGCAAAGGCCCGGCGCGTGGGTGACGCTGTGGTCGGGGGCTTGGACGCGCTCGCCCAGGGCTTCACCCCTCAGGCGCCAAGGGCCTGGTCGCGGTAAACCCATGACATTGGCATGAAAAGTGGCCGCAAACCCAGAGCGGCGTGCCATGGGACGCTCGTGGGACGATCACCTACAATGAGGCCTGGACCGGCAGATCCGGGCCAATCGAGAAAGGACGAGTAGCAATGTTCGCCAGACCATTGACGACGGCACCGCTGGCCGCTGCGCTTGTTCTCGCCAGCATGGCTGCGCCCTTGTCGCCGGCACCAGCAGCACAAGCTAATGCCGCAGCCCTCAGCCCTGCCATCGATGTTTTGAAGTTAAACGCTTGCGCCATGCTCTCGGCATCTGAGTTCAGCGGCGCCACAGGGATCAAGCACGTAACTACTACCGCCCATCCGGCTTATATTGACTCCGACAACCCATCGGACGACGTCGGTCCAAGCTGCACGTACAATTTCAGCGGGACAGCTAACATGGAGGCCAACTTCCACAGCTTAAAGGTGGCCCTGGACACAGAGAATGTGCCGGGCTTCCACGATAGCATCTGCGGTTCCTGGTGCCAGAAAGCTCCAGGCTTGGGCATAGTCGCTTATTACTGCTCATCGTTCGGAGCCCCTCCTGCAGACAGCATCGCCGTGCTGACCAAACAGGCGCAATTCGGTATTACCGTTGAAGACGCTAACAAGAACGGTGACATCACCTCGCCGCCGCTCTCTGTTTTTTCAGCTTTGGCCCGCATAGCCATCCACAACGGGCTTTAGTTCGCTTAGCCGAGGTGACAGAGGCCAGAGCCGGCGCTACTTCGGCACAGTCTTGCCGAGGGCGAGGTCGCACGCCTCCTCGATGCTCATCCGCTTGCCGGCCTCCAGGCAACGCTCCAGCTCAGTGTCGCCGAGCGCTTCACGCAGCCGAACCTGGTGGTCCTCCAACATCCTGAGCTCCCAGGGCACCAACCGCCACCCGAGCGCCGGCGCGTTCGCTACCAGTTCGGCATTGAGGACCTCGAACGCCCCTGTCAACTGCGCCGCACGCCGTTGGTCGCCAAGAGCCGCCGCACAGAGGGCCAAGTTCTCAATAGCGCTTACGACGGTGCGGGGGTCGGCCCGACGAGCAGCGAGCAACGCCCTACGGCACAGCGGGACGGCCTTTTCTGGTTCCCCGTCCAGCAACAGGGCCATGCCGAGGCCGGCCCAGTGGTTAGGCAGGGCCCTCGTGAACCCGACCTCCTCAGCGAGGCCGATCGTCTCCTCGATCAAGGGACGCGCCTCTACAAGCCGGCCCATGCTCGCCATCGTGGCCGCGAGGTTGCCCATGTCGAGGCACATCCAGGACGTATCTCCCGCCCGCCGGTGCTCAGCGAGCGCCTCGACGAGCAGCTCCCGGGCCGCCTCGGGGCCGAGATCCACGTGCGCCAAGGCGAGGCAGTACAGGGCGTCCCCGACCAGCCTCGGGTCACCTAGGTCCCGGGCGATCGCCAGAGACTCCCGACCTAGCTCCGTCGCCCGCTCCGAACCGCCGACGAACGCCTCGCAGGCGCAACCTAGGCCGAGCGACTCGGCGAGCAACCGCTGGTCACCGGTGCGCCTGGCGACATGCACGGCCTGGTCGGAGAGCTCGATCGCGGCGAGCGCCTCACCCCGCAAGTGCGCCCCGAGCAGGAACGAAACTAGGGTGCCGGTCGCCAAGAGGCCTCGCCCCCGTACCCCATCGGGCACGTCGTCGGACCGCTCGAGCGCAGCTTCGAGCAGCGCGATGGGCTCGAGGTAACCGCGGCTCGCGAAGAACCGCCAGAGCGCCGCACCGAGCCGGAGGACGTCCTGGCTCCGGCCCTCGGCCGAAAGGTACTCGAGCGCAGTGCGCAGGTTGTCCCAGTCGGGGTCGAGGCGCCTTAGCCACGTGGCCTGGCCCTGGCCCAACAGTTCAGGGGCCGCCTCTTCGGCGAGCTTGAGGTAGTAGAGGGCGTGGGCACTGCGCACGTCGCCAACCGCGGCTTCTCCGCCAGTTCGCACAAGTTGGTCGGCGCCGTACTGGCGCATTGTCTCGAGGAGCCGGTAACGCAGCGTCCCCGACGACCGCTCGGCGCTGACGAGGCTCTTGCTGACCAGAGAACCGACGGCATCGGCCACCTCGAAAACCGACGCGACGGCGGGGGCGCACACGGCTTCGGCCGCGGCCAGGTCGAAGCTGCCGGAAAATACCGACAGTAGGCCGAGCACCTGTTGCTCGCGTTGGCCCAACAGGTCGTAGGACCAGTCGACGGTGGCCTGAAGGGTGCGCTGGCGGGCCACGGCGGTCCTGCTCCCCCCGGTGAGGAGGCGGAAGCGCTGGTCCAAGCGGTCGTTCAGGTCGACGAGCGACATGGTGGACAGGCGTGCCGCCGCCAGTTCGATAGCGAAGGGGACGCCGTCCAGGCGTCGGCAGATAGAGCCGACCAGGGCGGCGTCGGCGTCGCCGAGGTCCAACGAGCCGTCGCGGGCGCGGGCACGTTCGACGAATAGCTGTACGGCCTCGGAACCAGCCAGGGCCTCCACTCTGTCGGCCCCCGCGGCCGGGAGCGACAACGGCCGCAGCCGGTAGACATGTTCGCCGTCGGTACCGAGAGGTTCGCGCGAGGTGGCCAGGACGTGGACCGCACTGCAGCTGCGCCGGACCAGGTCGGCGACCTTGGCGCAGGCGTCGACCAAGTGCTCGCAGTTGTCCAGGACGACCAGCACGCGCTGGGTGCGCAAGAGGTCGACCAGGTGCTCGAGCGGGGGGCGGTCCACGGTGCGGCGCGCCCCCAGCGCGGACAGGACCGACCCGGCCACGGCCTCGGGGTCGGTGACCAAGGACAGGTCGACGAACCAGGCCCCCTCGCCGCTCCCATCGAGCAGCTCCGCCGCGACCTGCAAGGCCAGCCGGGTCTTGCCCGAGCCGCCGGCCCCCGCCAGGGTCACCAGACGGTTCGACTCCACCAGAGCGCGGACCTCTTCGAGCTCCGCTTTGCGCCCGACGAAGCTCGATAGGTCGCTTGGCAGGTTGTTGGGCAGCTCGGGGTTGTCCAGCGAGCGCAACGGCGGGAACTCGCGCACGAGCCCATCGGCGTCAAGCTGGAAGACGTGCTCGGGCAGGCCGAGGTCCTTCAGGCGGTGACGACCGAGGTCCCGCAGCGACACTCCCGGCGGGAGAGAGCCGCGCACGAGCGCACAGGCGGCAGCTGAGAACACCACCTGGCCCCCGTGGGCCACGGCTGCCACCCGGGCGCCGCGGTGCACGTCCAGGCCGACCGGCCCGGCGGCTGTCTCGTAAGCCTCCCCGACGTGGACGCCCATGCGCACTCGGACCTGCTCGCCCCGAGGCCAACCACGGGCGGCGAGAGAGCGCTGCATCTCGATCACTGCCAGCACGCAAGCTCTCGGTGACGAGAACACGGCGAAAAAGCCGTCGCCCTGGGTGCCGACCTCTTTGCCGCCGTGGGCGGCCAGAGCCGAACGGATGATGGCCCCGTGACCTGCGAGCACATGGGCGTAAGCCTCTTCGCCAAGGCGCCCGAGGAGCGCCGTCGACCCTTCGATATCAGTGAAGAGGAAGGCCAGGGTCTCCGTGGCCAAAGCCTAAGAGATGGCCACGTTCGTCGCAGTTGTCGGCACCGGGCGTTTGCTCGAACGTTTGGGACAGGGGCGGCCGGGCCTGGCACTCTTTGGCCTCGACCGGTTTGCGGGGATGTTGAGCGCCGCCCGCCATGCCCGAGGCCAGCTCTCCGACACCATGGCCGGTGCGCCCAAGACTGGTTGTCCGGTACCTGATCCGCGAGTTGTTGCCAAGAAGTTCATCTTCGCTGAACGGGACCGTTGGTTCGGTCCTCCTCCTCCGGTTTGAGGCACCAGGGTCAGTCGTCCTCCACCGTGTAGTCCCAGTAGGCGACAACGTGCTTGTGGTCGGGTGCCCATTGCATCATCCCCTCGCCGACCAGTTCGTACGCGCGCAGCTGAAAGGTGAAATCCTCCCCTGGGTGCAGCACCGGCGGAGGGCGGTGCTCGCCGGGGACGAGACCCATCAGGAACACAGAGCCGAGGTGGTCCACCGAGTGGAAGTCGGCCACCAAGACGGGCACGTCGCCGGTGGCGTTGCGCATCGTCACGGTCCATGTGCAGGTCGTCGCATCGGGTTGGTAGGGCAGTCCCTCACCGGGTACCACTGGCCCGCTCACGGTTATGAGGACGTCCCAGTTTGCCGTCTTCACCTCGACAGCGAGGCCTTCGACGGTTAGCGCGGGCTTGGCCATCGTGCCGACGAGCGTCGCGTCGACATCGGGGTGGAGTGCTCGCTTGGGGAGAAACGATGGGTAATGGGGCAGGGAGGACGACGGTCCCGAGGCGCCTCCGCACCCGGTAGGCAATGCCGCCCCGATGAGCATCACGGCCGGAGCCCACCAACCCAGCCGGTGCCCGGCGCGGCCGAGGCCGGGGCCACGGGCCCGGCCTCGACGCGGTCTGGAGGTCGTAGCGGGAACAACCATTACGCTCGAGCCAGCTAACAGCTAATGCGTCTTGCTGACCAAGCCATGCGGGCCGCTACGGGGTGGCGACGGCAGGGGGACGTACGACTGCGCAGTGAACACGTCAGGCCCGAAAGTCGCCAAGCCCGGTTGGGCGGCATAGCCGAGATGACCCTTCCCGTCGAGCCCGCCACAGACTGTTCCGGCGACGAGCGGGGTGTCGGCATTGTGGGGCTCAGTGCAGGGCCGACCCGTTAGGAAGAGGTCCTCCATGGTGCGCAACCAGCTGTAGTGGTTGTAGTACGTGCTCGAGACGGTGCCAGGTTTTATCAGGGGGCTGATCAGCACACTGCCGGTGTCCCCCCCACCTGGGGTGAAGTCGGTGGCGTCGTAGAGCGGGTCGGCGGTGACGCAACCAGAGGTAGTTGCCGCCTCGTTGCCGCTCGGGCACGAGCTCGAGCCTACGGTCGACGTCGCGCCTTCGGCGCTAAGGGTGATGGTCCCGTTGAAGCCGTTGGCCAGGGTGACGGGCTGGCCGGCATCGTTGAGCAGCTGGAAGGTGCCGGTCCATGGTTTGCCGTAGTTGTTGGACGGCGTCGTCGTGCTGGCGTTGGCTGTGAGAGGTAGAGGGCCGGTGTTCACAACCGCCCCTACGAAGGTGCCGGGAGGGACAGTGTCGCCGGCCGAGTCCGTGCCCGATACGAGACGGCCGGTGTCGTCAGCGTTGATCTTGGGATCTATCACCATGCTCGACCCAGGTGCGACAAGGGCGGGTTCAGTGGTCGCGCCCGGGGGCCCGCTCAAATAGGGGCTTTCGCCAGCGAGGCCGGTGGGCCGGTCGATGAACGCGGACGCGCCCGGGCCCGGCTGCAGCTGGTCACCGCTGGAGTTGGTCACCTCAGGGTCGTTGGGACCGGTCGGTTCGGTGTTGACGTTGTGACCGTAGATGTTCTCGCCGGCGGCGTCGGTGAGGACGCCGTAAGCGCCGTAGAGCGAACTGGCGCCCGGCGCCGTAGTCCCCGCCGTACCGAAAGTCGGCTGGTCGGCCGGGCCCGAGTAGGTTGTGCTGTCACCCGGCGCAGGTAGGTTGTTGAAGCTGTTGCCGATGGTGAACGGCGGGTTCGCTTCGTCGAATGTGACGTCGATCAGGCCACCGTCGTCGAAAGCCGCGGATTGCTCGATGAGGGGGATGTAGTACCGCAGGAAAAGGTCCGCCGCGTAGAGACCTCCGGTGTAGTTGGTGGGGGTGGTCGCCTCCGGGTCGTAGGGGGGCAAGCCGGCCGGCGCGTAGTCGGGGGAGCCGTCGGAGTTGAAAGCACCCGAGAGGTTGTTGCCCTGGCACGTGGCGTCGTGGGCGTCGCTGCAGTTGTCCGGCGTGATCCAGTTGAAGGCGGGGACCTCGTTAGCTGGGAGGCTGAGGTCGTGCACCAGCCCGTACTTGGGGTCGTCGAGGTTGGCGACATGGCTAGCGTCACAGTTTGACGGCGTCGCTCCCAATGGGCCCTCGCCCGGGAGGTCCGAGCTGGGCTCGTTGAGCGCCGGTTGAGCCCCGTAGGTGACACCGTTCTGGTTGCCAGCCGCCTCCCCGGTCAGGGAGCTGAACCAGGCAACAGGGAAATGCTTGGCGACGAACTGGTCGGCCGGGTCGCCATTGTTGTTGGCGTTGGCTGGTTGGGCGCCAGTGAAGCTGCTGACATCACCCGAGGGTGCCACCAGGTTGGTGGGGTCTGTCACCGGGTTATTGGCATTTGTGCCGGGGTAGCCGCACGCCCCGTCGTCTCGACCGGGAACGGTGTCGCTCACGCCAGGAGTGCTCCCGGTGACATAGGTGGTCGAGCCAGTCGGCTGGGCACCCCCGAGGTCCTGGGCGTACGCCTTCCAAGAGACGCCGGCCGCGTTGAGTTGGTTGAACAAGGTGGCGACGTCTGTCGGGTAGGCACAGCCGTTGTTGGACAGGGAGGCGTCGACGCCGCCGTGCACCATCAACTGGCCGTAGTTGCCGCTCGCCGTTCCGGTGAGGACCGGGCTGCTCGTGTAGGTCCCCTCCGAGTCGGCGGTGCCATCGGTATCGGTGCCGTTCCCAACTTCGCCCGTGGTGATGATCCCGCCGTTGTTGTTGGTCATGTTCGCCGTGGTCGAACAGTCGTCTTGGACCGCGTAGGAGGGGGCCTGGCCGGACACCAGGGAGATGTAGTTGTCCATGCTGAAGTGCCCGGTGCCGAAGTAGTGCGTCAGCAGCGCACCCTGTTGGGGCAGGGTCTCCCACAGGTAGCTGTTCTGGTTGAGCCCGCTGAAGGTCTCGTCGTAGGACTTGTTCTCGAGGATTATCAGCCAGACGTGCTTTATTCCTCCAACGGGCGTCCCCGTAGACGTGATGATGCACTGGGCCTGGCCACCCCCAACCAGTGCCTCCAAGGTGCTGCCCTGTGGGCAGGTGGAGGGGCTGGGGGTGGCCATGCCAGCCGAGCTGGAAACCAGAACGGCGCCACCAGCGGCAACCATCCCGGCCCCGACCATCGCGACCGTCGCCAAGAGGCGACTCCCTTTGTCTTTACGGCTATCTCGCATGAAATGGGGTTTTAGCCAAACGCCCTTACCACAACATGACGGCGAGGCGTCCACACGCCATCAGTCAGGTGAACTTCTTGTTCACACCACTTCGTGATGGTTTGACCCGGGTGGTAGCGAGGGCGGGGGGCGGGCTAGCGCCTGGCGGAGGGTGCGAGCAGTCCCAGGGCGCGGGCGCGGGCGACGGTCTCGCCCCGGCGGTGGGTGCCAAGCTTGGCGTACAGGTTGCGCATATGGGTCTTGACGGTGTTGCGCGAGACATACAGTTCGCCGGCGATCTCCGGCGCGGTCAGGTTGGTCGGCAAGTAGCGCAGCACGCGCAGCTCGCTGTCGCTCAGCGCCTCGAGCGGTGGCCGCGGCCCGGCGCCCGGTGCGACCCTGTGCCCAGCGAGCAGGCTCTGGACCTCGGCGACCAGGGCGCGGGGGCCCACGACCGCCGCTTCGGCCAGCAGGCTGGCACCGAGGCTCACCAGGAGGCTGTTGGTCCCCCCGCCCGCTGATGCGCCGGCCGCGCTGGCCGCCGCCAGCAGGAACACCTTGGTGACGATGAGCGCGACCCACAGCCCGACGGTGCTGCGGCAATAGCGCTGCCACAGCTCCCCTTGGTTGGGGTACAGCTCGATTGTGGCCCCCCGGGCGGCACCGAGGACCGCCGAGACGACGACGCTGGCGGCGAGAAAGGCGATGTCGGTCGGGGTGAGATGAGGCGCCGAGGAGCCGGAGAGGTCAGTGACGCCGATCACGGTGAGCACTACGGGCAGCACCAGCAGGCGTTTGGCCTTCAGCGGTTGGCCCTTGGTGCGAGACCACAGCACCCACACCACCGCAGCGATAGCCAACACGATGGTGACGGGGCTCGGGATGGAGCTGCCATGGGTGGCGGCCAGGACGAGGGTGTGGGTCATCTCAGGCCTCTTGGAGCTGACGGGTGGTGATGGCTGGCCCGGTGCGGCTCGATCGTGACTTCCCGACCGCCAGGCGGAGCGTCCGGGTCACGGTCATGGCGATCGCCATGAAGATGAGGGCGTCGGTGAGCCCGTCGACCTGCACGCCGTTGGTGGCCATCCAGTGGCCGAGCTGAGCGGTGTACCAGTGGTTGGCGCCGTAGGTGAACGCCAGGCGAGCCCCGATGATCACGCACCAGAACAGGCCGTACCCGGTCCCGG